>JAESFO010000237.1_pt1 | contig 105952 bp, 81 predicted proteins | sample 9269421 | NCBI WGS metagenome assembly JAESFO01 (sample SAMN14502839, study PRJNA617101) | algae metagenome | isolation source: Nostoc desertorum CM1-VF14 and co-occurring heterotrophs from rocky... | place: USA: Clark Mountains, San Bernardino, California | collected 2000-06-05 | reverse complement strand
ATAATATAATTGCAGTTTATCATTGTAAAATTTATAGTCAACAAAAACTTATGATTGACTGGGGCTGAACAACTAGTCAACCCTTGAAATTGCTTCTTTCTGACTTTTTCAGCAAGCCCTAATTAAGAATTGGGAGTCAACAAAAAGCCAAGGGGAGGCAGCGCGGTCTTCTTCCAACGCAAAATAGCGTGTCGTAAGACACTGGTCTGTTTTCCCGCTGCCACAGCCGTCGCAGTAGGAAACTCCATGAGCAAAAAATCAAGCAGGAACACAAAATTTCCTGTGTTCTTGCTCAACATGAAATTGGGCTTTTTGTCAAAGTCGCTTTATAGACACTGCATTGAAAGGGCGTTGACACAATATGCGGTGCTTCTATTTTTTCAACGTTAGTAACTCTTGCAAGAGATTTATTGTTGAGAGACTTAACTCTTAGTAGAGTTCTTCTTCTTTGTGAGTTTCGATTGTCAGGTCAGAGGTAGGGTAGGCGACACAGGTCAGTACATATCCAGCTTCTATTTGATCGTCATCTAAGAATGACTGGTCACCCTGATCAACAGTACCCTTTACGAGTTTACCTGCACAGGTCGAGCAAGCACCAGCGCGGCAAGAATAGGGCAGGTCAAGACCAGCTTCTTCAGCAGCGTCTAGAATATAGGTATCGTCTTCAACATCAAGAGTTGTGTTCAGCCCTTCGGCCTCGTTGATTAGCGTTACTTTATAACTTGGCATTGAGTAATCCTCTCTTTTGCAAACGGTAGTATAAGTTATCTTTAGGCAAAGGTTACGGCTATTCTGTGGGATTAGCCGTTGGTTCAAATTTGCTTCAATTCTGATACTACGAGAAAAATTAAACTATGTAACTGGAAATTGAACCCGATTAGTAATGAAATTTAGTTACTTAATCCTGATAAGTTTTCTTTATATTACTTACTGCCCTAGTGGGGGTGTAATTAGAAAAACTTATCTTAATGGATAAAAAATATGAATAGTATTAATGCCACCGATTTTTGTAGCACTTACGCAGAAGAGATCGTTGACTTCCCTTAAAAATCATGGCTGCTTCATTCGCTCAAGTAGAGATTTTCTCAATATCATGAGCAAGAAATAAGCTTTGAGTTGGTAACCTAAAAAATACCGTAGCAACTCCGTAAATTTAAGTGCGACCGCCATCTAACCAATCTGAAAAAAATGTCGCCAATTATACAGCCATGATTGTGAAAGCCTCCATGCTTTCGTGATTATACTTTTGAAAACACGCCCTAGTACCGCAAGGCGGAAGCCAAAAGTCAAAAGTATTATGGAATAAGCTCTTTAAGAATTTTCAATGGTTGCTCTATTTACGCCGTAACGTACTAGTACGAATGTTGTAGAGTCTAAACTGGTGAAGTCATTCGATTCCCCATCACTAGAAGCGTGAAAGAATCAAAAACAGAACTAGTTAGGATCATGTATAATTCAGAAGCAGCTTTGGAAAAAGCAAGAGTGCGTGTAGGTTTGGTGGGTACTGGGTATGCGGCAAAGTTTCGAGCTAAGGCATTGCTCCATGATGAGCGATCGCGATCGCAGTTAATAGCAGTTGTTGGTCATACCGCAGAAAAAACAGAAACCTTTGCCAAAGAGTATGAGATTGAGACGTTGAGTTCTTGGCAAGAGCTAGTAGAGCGCCAAGATATAGACCTAGTGGTGATTTGCACTATTAATCGAGATCATGGTGCGATCGCTCGTGCAGCACTTACCAACGGCAAAGATGTGATTGTAGAGTATCCTCTTTCGTTGGATGTAGTCGAAGCTGAAGAATTGATTGCCTTAGCCAAAGCACAACAAAAACTCCTGCACGTTGAACACCTGGAACTTTTGGGTGGTTTGCATCAAGCCTTGAAGAAAAACTTAGCCAAAATTGGTGAAGTGTTTTATGTTCGTTACAGCACCATCAATCCCCAGAATCCTGCACCCCGTAAATGGACTTATAACCACGATTTATTCGGTTTTCCCTTAATGGGTGCCTTGTCTCGCATACATCGTCTTACAGATTTATTTGGTAAAGTATTTACAGTTAACTGTCACCAGCGATATGGGGAAATAGAGCCAGAATACTACCAAAGCTGTTTCTGCACTAGTGAACTCTCCTTTGACAGTGGGCTTTTAGCTCAAGTAGTCTACGGCAAAGGTGAAAGTGTTTGGCAATCAGAACGCAAGTTTGAAGTTCACGGAGAAAAAGGTGGTTTAATTTTTGATGGTGACACAGGAATTTTCATCCAGCCAGGGGAAACAACACCTATAGAAGTTGGTCCTCGCCGGGGTTTGTTCGCCAAAGATACGAGTATGGTGTTAGACCATCTTTTTGATGGTACTCCTTTATACGTTACCCCAGAAGAAAGCTTGTATACCCTAAAGGTTGCTGAAGCTGCACAAAGAGCTGCAAAGACAGGGTTAACTATGTTTATGAAAGATATCTAGATAAAAGTTAATGAAAACCGAACTAATTGTTATTTTATCCCAACGAGAATTAGACAAAATGCGTCAAGCTGGACGTTTAGCAGCTAAACTTCTCCAGCATCTCGAACCGTTTGTGAAGCCAGGGGTTAGCACTCTTGAACTAAATGATGAAGCCGAACGTTGGACGCAAGCGCATGGAGCCAAAAGCGCACCCCTTGGCTATAAGGGCTATCCTAAATCGATTTGCACCAGTGTAAATGAGGTAATTTGTCATGGCATTCCCAATGCCAAGCAAATCCTTAAGGAAGGTGACATCATTAATATTGATGTAACGCCGATTCTTGAAGGTTATCACGGCGATACATCTAAGACATTCTTTGTCGGTACCCCTTCCCCAAAAACAAGAAAGCTGGTAAAGGTAACAGAACAGTGTTTGCGCTTAGGTATTGCTGAAGTTAAACCTGGGGCACGTATTGGAGATATTGGTGCAGCTATTCAAGAGTATGCTGAAGGACAAGGTTTTTCTGTAGTGCGAGATTTCGTTGGACACGGTATTAGTAATATTTTCCATACTGCGCCGGATGTTCCCCACTATGGCACACGCGGTAAGGGCAAGCGCCTTAGACCAGGAATGGTTTTTACTATTGAGCCAATGATTAACGAAGGCACTTACGAAGTCGAAGTTCTGGGCGATAAGTGGACTGCTGTGACGCGCGATCGCAAACTTTCTGCTCAATGTGAGCATACCTTAGCTGTAACTGAAGATGGCGTTGAAATCCTCACTCTACCAGAAGGCAAAAATTACTGGGCTATATAATAACAAGAAGGCTCATCTATACCTGAACCTAGCACCCTTCAAATTGCTTGAAGCTTCATAAATATTACTATTATGGCTTTCTTGGCAAACTCCTGAAACACTGTGAATTTTGGGTAGTGTTGGGTTAAAAAAGGAACATGAAAATCATCAAACCCATCACTAATTGGTTAGAAACTCGTGCTTGTGCCCCTGCATACGGCGGTTGGGTACTAGCAGCTACGGCTATTTGTTTTTTTGGAGCAGGTATCAATACGATGGCTGGTTGGCTGTACGCCATTAGCGGCATTAGTTTTGCCCTTTTGGGTGTAGCAGCTATCTTACCGCCGCGATCGCTCACAGGTCTATCCATCACCCGCCGTCCCATGCAACCTGTATCAGCCGGTGATGATCTAACTGTGGAATTAGAAATCCGCAATCAGACACAGCAGCCTGTAAGCTTGTTGCAAATTGAGGATATGTTGCCCTTTGTTTTAGGTAAACCAGTACAAAAAGCAATCGAAACGATTCCTAGCCAAGGTAGTTACCGTTGGATATATTACCACCCTACCCAGCGCCGGGGCGTTTATCGCTGGCATAGAGTCGAACTAGGTTCTGGTGCGCCTTTGGGGTTGTTTTGGTGTCGCCGTCAGCGTGATTGTGCTGCTACAGCGATCGTCTATCCTACGGTGTTACCCTTGGCTACTTGCCCCCTAGTAGACGAAATGGGACAAGAAGAGAGCAAAAGGGGCGATCCTCGTGGTAGACCCTTGCAGACAGCGACAACGGGACTGGTGCGATCGCTCCGTCCTTATCGTTTAGGAGATTCTACTCGTCTGATTCACTGGCGGACTAGCGCCCGCTATGGAGAATTAAGGGTGCGGGAGTTAGAAATGGTGACAGGTGGACAAGAGATAGTTATTGCTCTTGACAGCGCTAGTAATTGGGAAGAAGAAAACTTTGAACAAGCAGTAATTACCGCAGCATCACTGTATTTTTATGCACAGCAGCAGCAGTTACAGGTGCAACTGTGGACAGCATCAACAGATTTGATTAAAGGCGATCGCTTTGTGCTAGAAACCTTAGCAGCAACTACAGCCCTAGAAGATGCCAGTTCAGTAGTTCCTAAAAGCTACCCTTTGATTTGGCTGACTCAAAACCCCCTGAGTGTTGCTACTCTTCCTCAAGGCAGTCGCTGGGTTTTATGGTCAAATATTTCCTCACCAGGAGAACAAGAGGTAATCAATTGGGAACATCCTGGTATAGTTTTGCAAAGCGATCGCCCTCTGCAACCCCAACTCCAAAAAACATTACATTTGACTTGAGTTCAACAAGTCTTAGCCCAGAGAAGTGCTGCCTCCTCTGCCTCAAGAGCTTGCTCTAATTAATCCCAGTTGCAACCCCCATTTCCCTATTACCCACGCCCCATGCCCCATGCCCCATTCAAGTTAAGCTTCTGTGATTTCTTAGCTTTTGTCTGATCCCAGGACACCGGAGATATCAGCCTTTGAGCAAAGATAAAACAATCCGGGCGGGTAATGTTGGGGAAATCCACCCAGTAATCCCATAGTGCGGCTGAGGTACAATGCAAAGAAATATTTAAATTATGAGCGACATGATCACATCAGAACATAACACAAAATCCAGCGATAAAAGCCTGGAGGCAATGCGGCATTTTTCCGAACAATACGCCAAGCGGACTGGAACATACTTCTGTTCTGAACCTTCAGTTACCGCAGTTGTGATTGAAGGACTAGCCAAACATAAAGACGAACTAGGTGCGCCTTTATGTCCCTGTCGCCATTACGAAGATAAAGAGGCTGAAGTTCATGCCACGTATTGGAACTGCCCCTGTGTGCCAATGAGAGAACGCAAAGAGTGCCATTGTATGTTGTTCCTCACCCCTGACAACGAGTTTGCTGGAGAAAAACAAGACATTTCTCTCGAAACTATTAAAGAAGTACGAGACAGCATGGGATGAGCGAAATCATCCCCCAAGAGTTTTGGCAAGGTGTAGAACAGTTCAATTCTGGTCAGTTCTACGCCTGCCATGACACTTTAGAGGCTTTGTGGATTGAAGCTGGCGAACCGGAAAAAAGCTTTTATCAAGGTATTCTCCAAATTTCTGTAGCGCTGTATCATTTGGAAAATCGGAACTGGCGAGGTGCAGTAATTCTATTAGGAGAAGGCGGTAATCGCTTACGCCGTTACCCATCTAGTTACGGCGGCGTTGACGTAGATGAGCTATTGAGTCAGAGCGCCGCATTGTTGGGGACATTACAACAAATAGGGCCAGATAAAATTACATCTGGTGATCTGGGTGGAAATCAAGTTTTATCTTTGCCAAAAATTGTGCTGTCTACTGATTAGACATCTGGTAAATTAATTGTGTGTTGTCCGAAATCCTTGGTGGGCACAATTTATGTAGATGCAAAGCGGCTTCTGGCAGGGTATTGTGCCTAACTGATTTTCACTTAAATGCCAATTTCCTGAAACCTTGAGTTTGGGGGTAGCGTCACTATTTCAGCCAGTAGTTATCGTAAACCACTCCAGATTATATATTTCATATCTGGATAAAGTACTTGAGATAATTAGAATGCAAGCTGAAATCCTGAATCCCCAATTGCTATGATGCCCTGCTATCAATTGCCCATATCCCAGATGCGTCGCTTTGGATTAGCTTTAATGCTCCCAGCTGCACTCTTGGGCACTTTTGCCTTCCCTACCCAAGTGCAAACCGCTACCGCACAAACAGCTGAAGGAAACCGCCCCCTTACCATCCGCGCTGATGTGCAAGAATATGATGCCAAAAATCAAGTAATCACAGCTCGCGGTAACGTGCAAATGTTGTATCCTTCTCGCCAGCTTCAGGCAACATCTGCCCAAGCACAGTACTTTAGTAAGGAACGCCGAATTGATTTCAGTGGCAACGTCTATATTTTGCAACAGGGCGGTAACAGTATGCGGGCTGAGAAGGTAACCTATTTGATTGATGAAGGACGATTTGTTGCCTTACCCCAATCCAACCGTCAGGTAGAGTCCATCTACATGGTCGAGGAATCAGATAATGGTGGACAATCGGCGACACCTGCCCCACAGACTCCACCTTTGAAGCGTTCTAATTAGCATCTCCCATCAAGAAAGGGCACGAACAATGAAAATTGTTTTAGAGAATATTCACAAATCTTACGGCAAGCGAGTAATTGTCAATCGTGTCAATCTTTCTGTTGCTCAGGGCGAAATCGTTGGTTTACTAGGCCCCAATGGGGCTGGTAAAACGACGACATTTTATATCGCCACAGGTTTAGAAAAGCCCAACCAAGGAAAAGTTTGGTTGGGTAATCTGGACGTTACAGGAATGCCAATGCACAAAAGGGCACGACTGGGTATTGGCTATTTAGCACAAGAACCAAGCGTCTTCCGCCAACTCTCGGTACAGGATAATATTCTGTTAGTGCTAGAGCAGACGAATGTGCCACGATGGGAGTGGTCAAGGCGACTGACAACTTTACTGCGGGAGTTTCGGTTGGAAAAATTAGCTAATAGCAAAGGAATTCAACTTTCTGGTGGTGAGCGACGGCGGACCGAATTAGCAAGGTCTTTAGCGGCTGGACAAGAAGGGCCAAAATTTTTACTTTTGGATGAACCATTTGCCGGAGTTGATCCGATCGCAGTCTCAGAAATTCAGCAAATTGTCGCCCAACTGCGCGATCGCGGCATGGGAATCTTAATTACAGATCATAATGTCCGCGAAACCCTAGCCATCACCGATCGCGCCTACATCATGCGCGAAGGACAAATTCTCGCTTTTGGCGGTGCTGACGAACTCTACAGTAATCCCCTTGTGCGGCAATATTATTTAGGGGATAATTTTCAAGTCTAAATTCACAGTTTTTTAGTTCATAATTTTAAAGGCTATTGTTCATCTTTAAACATGAATTTATTAGTTAATTTTCAGCTATTTAAAATCAAATTTTAATTACAGTAGATATACTTTTCTTCGCCAGGGTTACTAAGATTTGAATTTTCAAATTGTTTATGATATCAAAAAAGCTCGCATCTTTCTACAGCCTCCATTCGCTGCTGCCTTTTACGATCATGGATCGCTATCTTGCCAGCGAATTGTTAGCGCCGTTTTTCTTTGGTGTCGGAGCTTTTTCATCAATTGGTGTCACCATTGATGCTGTATTTGATTTAGTCAGAAAAATCGTAGAATCTGGGCTACCTATAGATATTGCCATTCAGGTTTTTTTGTTAAAGTTTCCTAACTTTATTGTTTTAGCCTTTCCCATGTCTACGCTGCTGGCGACTTTGATGACATACAGTCGTCTTTCTAGCGAGAGCGAACTAATTGCTCTGCGAGGCTGTGGGGTAAGTGTCTATCGCATGGTGCTAACTGCTGTGATGTTGAGTCTTGTGGTTACAGGAATGACATTTGTGTTTAACGAACAAATTGCACCAGCAGCAAATTACCAAGCGGCGATGACTTTAGAAAATGCTCTCAAATCAGACAAGCCAACTTTCAAACAGCAAAATATTTTCTATCCTGAATATCAGGATGTTACACAGAAGGATGGCTCTAAGAATAGGATATTGACACGTTTATTTTACGCCGATCAATTTGATGGTAAGCGAATGTCAGGTTTGACGATTATAGATCGTTCAACAAAAAATCTGAATCAAATTGTGGTATCAGAATCTGCCCAGTGGAATGCTTCTCAAAATGTCTGGGATTTTTACAATGGAACTATCTATTTTGTCGCTGCCGATCGCTCTTATCGTAACATCGTCAGATTTGAGCACCAGCAATTACAACTACCGCGCACGCCGTTAAGTCTGGCAGAAAAAAGCCGGGACTATGGTGAGATGAATATTGCCGAATCACTAGATCAACTGCAAGTAGAATATCTTGGTGGCGATCGCGCAAAAATTCGTAAACTCCAAGTACGGATTCAACAGAAAATCTCCCTACCTTTTGTATGTGTAGTTTTTGGCTTGGTAGGTGCAGTGATGGGAAGCATACCCCAGCGAACTGGGAGAGGAACCAGCTTTGGGATTAGTGTAGTTGTTATTTTTTCGTACTACTTAATTTTCTTTATTAGTGGTGCGATCGCGCAAGCAGGTGTCCTCTCTCCCTTTATGGGGGCTTGGTTGCCCAACTTTGTTTTTTTAGGAATAGGTCTATTCTTATTGATGCGAGTTGCTAAACGTTAAATCGAGATAGCAGGAAGTAGAGGGAAGAATAAAAAAGTACCTCTTCCCCCTCTGCTCCCTGCCCCCTGTCCCCTGCCTCTTTCCAATTCCCAATACCCCCTTTCTCTTCATCCTCACACTTCAATTAGGGATGATAATTTCGACATTCCGGTGCATCTGGGTTTTCCTTACAGTATTCTTCAAAAGAAACTTTGGCTGATACCATCCCCTCAGCTTTTTGATGAGCTGCTTCTGCTTGAAGTTCTTCTACCTCATCCCAGGCGGCTGCACAGGCTTTAGAATAAGCACCTTGTTCGGTGCAAATAGACCGAGACTGCTCAATGGCTTTTTGAATTCTTTCCTCCAGCAGTAGGGCTTTTGGCGCTTCCACAAAGTCGCTTTTGGTCAAAATATCGGTAATCGAGATGATGCCCAACAGCTTACCTTGAATTACAGGCGCTCGATGAATACCAGTGTTAGCAAATAACCGCGCTACATATTCCACACCCAAATCAGGATTTACGACAATGCAAGGCTTGCTCATAATTTCGTAAACCCACACTTGCTTTGGATCTTTACCGTAGGCTGTTACCTTATAAACAATATCCGTTTCTGTGACAATGCCATAGGCATCATTGTCATGGCGAATATCTACAACTAGCGCCCGTAGTTTTTTCTCCTTCATCAGCCCCACTGCTTCAGCAACAGTCGCCGAACCACGAATGGTAACTACGTTTTTAGTCATGATATCTTCAGCTTTCATCATTGCTGTAGTCTCCTGGTTAATAGTACGGTGCAGCACAGCGCCCTCAGAGGCGTATGTATCGAAGCATTGCAGCGCACGGTTTGCTAACTAGAAAGTAAAAAAGTTGAACTTTTGTCTTGCCACAACAATAAATTAGACCAGTTGTCAACTCCTGATGTTATCCAATGTGACCGATACCCAAAAAATAATCATAAATTGCTATAACTTTCTAGAAAATCTCGTCAACGAAGAGGGCTGGGGGCAGGTGGTCACTGAGCGTAGCCAAAGTGGAGCAGGGAGCAAGGGGGAGAACTCCATAAATAAATGTAGGGCTGCTGAAACTCTCGATTGCAGGGGAATTTCAGAATCTTTCTACCCTGCTCTCTTGCCTCTTTGGTCAAAAAACTCCAGCCGCTAAAAAGTAAATTTTTGACTACTATATATCTATTAGAAATGACTAATAACTCATAGAGAAGTTAGGATTAAACTACCATCCAACTTCAGTTAAGATATTTCCTGTTGGAAAAAGCAAAAGAATTAAACAGCAACGCCTTCAACTTGCATCAAGTTTTATCGATTTCGAGTAAATTTCAATAACCAATCCCATGCCAAATCGTCATTATCCTCCCGCCTACTTACGCTATCTCAAAGCCAGGTTATGGAATCTAGGGCGACCTGGTTTTTGGGGCACTGCAATTTTTTTATCAGTAGTAGGGTTAACAACTTGGGAATACTGGTCAAACCCAAATATTTTCGTTTATAAGCAAAAAAATCAAGTCGCTTCACAAAACCCTGTTGATTCTTCACTGTCAGAAGAAAACAGAGCCATTGCAGCAGATATTGATAACCTGCCAGTTTTATTTAATGATTTTCAGCAACCAACTCCTTCAGGAACAGCAAATAACCCCAAGGAAAATACTGAAGGAAATAGCAAAAACTTATTAGAAGATGTCACTAATAAACAAAAGTCTGCTGCTGATACCAAATTAAATCCGGGTTTAGGTACTAACGGTAACACCTCCCCAGCCGTGCAAAATCCTTTTGTTGTGCAAACAGAAAATTTATTGCGGACTGGCATACTTGATCGTAATAACCAGTTTCTAGGTCTTAAGACCTTAACTACGGCATCTGAACCAACAGGGGCGGAACAAACATCTTCTAGCCCAGGAAGTGGATTCGCTAATCAAACCAATAAGAATCAAAATTCTGTCTCCATTAGCCCTTTGCAGGCAGCACTCAACCAATCCACAAACCAGAAGTTTTCTAGCTTCAATGGGACTGTAACTCAGACAAATGCCTCGGGTCGAGTCTCTGAGCCAGGAACAACGTTAATGCCACCCATTAACAGCTTACCCAGTCAGAATTCTCTACCAAGTGCTGGGTTAACTACTGGGGCAGGTTACACCTCAACGGGTACAAACTTACAGCAAAATCCTTACAGTAATTTAAATAACGGTCAGGTATTGCCTAGTAATGGTTTAAATACTGGTACAGGTTATACATCAACGGGTACGAACTTACAGCAAAGTCCTTACAGTAATTTAAATAATGGTCAGGTAGTGCCTAATGTAGCACCATTAACGCCCCCAGGGATCTCTGCCGCACCGAATAATATTGCACCTTACTCTAGCCAGATTCCGAGTCAAAGTGTTGTCACTCCCACAAACCCTGTAGGATATGGGAATTATGGGTTGCAGCAACCGATACAACCACTACAATCTAATTATGGAAATTATGGGTTGCAGCAACCGATGCAACCACCACAATCTAATTATGGAAATTATGGGTTGCAGCAACCGACGCAACCACCACAATCTAATTATGTGTTACAGCAACCAACACAATCTAATTCCTTATATCTTCGCCAGATTCGAGACAGGTATAGAGAATCGGGTCAAAGGTGATTTTAAGCACTTGACTGAGTAAAGTCTGGCTAAGGTGATTGTGGGCTATTTGGAATAATCGGAACTTCTGGTGTTTCGGGTTGTTGCTGTTGTCGTTGTAAATATCTACTCAATACATAAGCCATATCTCCACGGGTAACGGGTCGTAATGGGGAAATATTACCTTGAGCATCTGTATTGAGAAATCCTTCAGTAACTACTGTAGCGATCGCTTTTCTAGCCCAAGCTGGGATAGACTTTTGATCTGGGTATGAAGCCAGAATTTCATTAACAGCCTCATCGGGAAACTGAAATACACCGTAAGCCTGGGCGAAAATAGCAAGAGCTTCAGCCCTTGTCACTCTCTGGTTAGGGAAAAATTGATTGCCCCGATAGCCTTTCATGATGTCAGTTTTTAAGACTGTCTGTATATCATTAAATGCCCAGTGAGAACGAGGAACATCTGGAATAACTAAATTTTCTTTGCTAACAGCTTGCCTGTTATTTAGTCCAAATGCTTTCACCATAATTGAGGCTAATTCGGCCCTACTCAGTAACCTTTCTGGATAAAACTTGCCATCGGAAAAGTTTGTCATCCATTTGACAGCAGTTACCTGTTGAATCGAATCAGATGGAGTTCCAGAAGTAGTTTCTGGCACTTGGGTCTGAGCAATTGCTGGTAATTGTAATAGTGCCACTAAAGATAAAGTAATTGAAAGCTGACGCATCATCATAATCACTTTTAGCTGCTAACATGAATTTAAAAAACTACGTTACTGAGGTTAACGTAAAATTTGGTGTTTTTAATAACCTGTAACTCAGCTAATGACGAATTTAGGCTAGGCAATGTTGCTCCCGCGGCGTAGGCTGTAGCTATAAATTTTAAAAATTAGGACTGTGTTCAGTATCCCAGCACTTCCCATCATTCCAGATTCTACTGGTGTGTTCACATTCTGATTTATCGTAAATCCAAGGAATTGAAGTAGGGTAATAGGAGCTAGATACGGGAGTAAATGAAGACACTGTAAAAGAAAATATAGTGTAGCTACAAGCCAATATAATAATTAGAAATCCTATAAGAAACAAGATATTGCCAGGTGTCCAAAAAGGATATAAACCTTTTTCAGAGCTTAAACGCACTTTAGGGCGACGTTCTTGGCCTGCTAACAACACCACATAAAACCTTAATCCCGGAATTGGCACTGAAATTCTTACGTCTAAAGAATGACGAGTCCAAGCACGAGAGGCAAAAACCTTTTTTATTGCTTCTAATTGTTCCTCCGTGAAGGTGTTTGCTACTTCGGGGGCAATCTTAGCGAAAAATTGCTCAAAATTAGGATCGTTATACTGGATGCTTTTCATTGTTTTGTATATTAATATACACCAATATTACATTGATCATCTCCTTTGTTCCGGATACTAGGATGTTTTATTTTTTGTAAGTCTCTAGGTAAGGAAGCAAAAACCAGTAAAAACTTGTTTTTTACCTTTCATCTTTTGACGTTATCTGCCTACTACTATGAACTATAGTCAGTTTTTTAGGAGCTTTCGGAATGACAGCAACAGATCCCGTCAAGTTGATGAAGCAAGAAGTTGGCAAAGCCGCCGCAGCCCTGGTAAAGTCGGGTTCTATTGTGGGGTTGGGTACGGGGTCAACGACAGCCTATACAATTCAGTTTTTAGGCGATCGCCTCAAGTCTGGTGAACTCCAAGATATTATTGGTATACCTACCTCGTTTCAGTCAGAAGTACTGGCGAAGCAATACGGTGTCCCTCTGGCCACTTTGGATGCTATTGACCACATTGATATTGCCATTGATGGCGCAGATGAAGTTGATCCGCAGAAGAATTTGATCAAAGGCGGTGGTGCAGCACATACCCGCGAAAAAGTTGTGGACTACCTGGCAGAACAGTTCATCGTCGTTGTAGATAGTGGTAAATTAGTAGACCGCTTGGGTTCTACTTTCGCTGTGCCTGTGGAAGTGATTCCAATGGCAATTACTCCTGTTACCAATGCCATCAAAAAACTCGGTGGCAAACCAGAACTCCGCATGGGTATTAAAAAAGCTGGCCCAGTAATTACTGATCAAGGTAACTTTGTCTTAGATGTCAGATTTGACTCTATTGAAGATCCAGTCAGCCTAGAAAAGACATTGAATAACATTCCCGGCGTTCTAGAAAATGGTATTTTTGTTAACTGTGTCGATTTAGTTTTGATTGGTGAAGTCAAAGATGGTCAGCCATTAGTGCGGCAACTGTAAGACTTATAGATTTTGGATTTTAGATATATCTAAAATCCAAAATTAAGCAATAGCTCCCGTTCAAGGTCCTCATAGCCCCAGTGTGCGAAGCCGCTACAGACTAGAATTGAGCGCTAGACGATGACGTTAGTACCAACTACCAGATTCGTCGCGGTGAAGTTATTCAAAGTTGCAAAGGTATAAAAGCTGTTACCAAGGTACGCAAACTGAACTTGTGTAGAAGTACCTAATTGCACAAACTCTAGGTAGCCATCACCGATCGGATTGCTGCTACTGTAGCCATAACTCTTAAACAGGTCAGTAAGGATTAACTTATCCTGGCTTTGATTAAAGTCAGTGATGGTATCATTATTGCTAAGGGCTTGGTAAATGAACTGGTCATTACCGCTACCACCAGTCAGGGTATCACTCAAACCACTGCCAATTAGGATGTCATCACCAGCACCTCCGTTAAGGCTATTTTGACCTGCAACACCGACAAGGATGTCATTACCTGCACCACCAAGCAGGGTATCGTTACCTGCACCACCACGCAGCAGGTCGTTGCCGCTCTTGCCGTCGATACGGTCATCACCGTCTTGACCGTTAATAATATCTGCTGAGTTGTCAAAGCCATTGACATTGTTGTTCAGGTCATTGAGAAAGGTGACTGTGTTCCTGTTCGAGATGGTGCTTTGGGTAGAGTTGGCATCGAAGACATCAAAGCTTTCACTAATGCTGGTTTGGCCATTAAACAGGATATTGCCTGCTGCTGATATGTTCTCTAGGTTTTCCTGGGGAAAGTTTTGCAGAATAACTTTATCATCAGCCACCCCTTCAAAGGTGATTTCCAAATTGTTGCCATTCTGGGTGAGTACCAGATTTCGGGCAGTCAATCCAGCACCTTGGAATTTCAGGGTATCCACTTCGGCAATGATTGCTGCTGATGGATTTGAGCCTTTACCTAACCCACCGAAATCGGTAATGGTATCAACACCGTCACCTAAGTTGTAAACAAATTTTTCTTTGCCGCCGCCACCAGTTAGGATGTCGTTGCCTTGATTACCTGTGATGGTATCGTTCCCGGCTTGAGCGTTAATTATGTCATTGGAGTTCTTGCCCACTAAATTATCAGCGCCATTGGTTCCATTCAGCCCGTTAAACTCTAATGCACCGATATCAACTTTACCTTTAGATATTCTGTTAAATATGCCACCTCGTTGATCGGTGGTGATACCTGCTGGAATCAGAGTATTATTGCCAGCATTAATGGCGGGACTATCGCCAAGTAAGGCATTAGTAAAGGTTGTACCACCATTATTTTGCAGGGGGCTGAGTTTTGGATCAATGGGGTTGGTTCTGGTGCCGACGATGCTTTTGGCACTAAAACCAGTGCTAGCAGTGCGATCGCCAATTAGGTTATTTCCAGCGTCGGTGAAGTTACCGGAAACGTCGCGGGAAAAACCAGTATCACGGGGATCATCAGGATAAACTGTGTAGGAGTTGCCTGCAATGATGGTATTGGCAACGGTAACAGTGCCGCCATTATTGACAACACCGCCACCGTTGCCAATAACACCGTTATAGCTAAAGCCCTCTGCTATGTTATTAGTAATAGTGTCATTGGTAAGGGTGAGGGTGCCGCTATTCAAGATGCCGCCACCAGTATAATATGCACTATTATCAGAGACTGTGCTGTTAATCAGCCTAAATGTACCTGAGTTAAAGATGCCACCACCGTCTGCGGCACCATTATTAGAGATAGTACTGCTAGTGATATCGAAAGAGCCTAAGTTATAAATGCCGCCGCCGTAAGATGGGTAAGGGTCAGGGCCTCCCCGATTAAGACCGCTAGCGAACGCACCATTATTAGAGATAGTGCTGTTCTTTATACTGACTTTGCCTGTGTTGAATATGCCGCCGCCATAGGCTGTGTTGAAACTGACGCTTGCACTATTATTAGAGACAGTGCTTCCCGTTAGGCTAAGGTTGCCTTTGTTAAAGATGCCGCCGCCAAATGATGATCCACGATTCCCAGAGAGAGTGGTCTTAGCCAGGCTGAGGGTGCCTTTGTTAAAGATGCCGCCTACCTCCCCTTTATTGTCAGAGATAGTGCTGTTAGTCAAGCTAAGGCTGGTATTGCTATTAAGCAAAATACTGCCTAAAGGATCATTAGCATTAGCAATCTTCAAGCCATCAATGCTGGCATCTGTCCCAGAACGCGATATCTCGAACACGCCCGATGCATTATTCCCACTCACAATCAGGTTAGATGCCCCAGTTCCCAAAATCGTAATATCATCGGTAATGGTTAGTTTTCCAGAGGTGAGGGTAATGATATCTGGGGTAGCATCGGTGAACACGCCCGCAAAGGTAATTGTATCTGCCCCAACAGTCGCATTGGCATTGAGGATAGCCTGTCGCAATGACCCTGAGCCAGAATCATTGGTATTAGTCACCACTGTGCCAGCATTAACAGGTGGTGGGGTGATGGAAGGCTGGACTTCGTAAGCACCAATATCAACAGTACCGTTGAATATCCGGTTAAATCGACCGTCGCGTTGGTCAGTGGTGACACCATTAGGAACTAGGGAATTCTTGCCGGCATCAATAGCAGGGCTACTCGCAAGTAACGCCTGGGTAAAGGTTGCGCCACCGTTATTTTGCAGCAGTCCAAGTTTGGGATTGATAGGGCTTGCACTTGTGCCGACGAGGGTGCTGGTGGTAAAGGTAGTACTACCAGTCTTATTGCCAATCAGGTTATTGCCGGAGTCAATCAGTCCACCACTCACATCGGAGTATATATCACCAGAGGTGGACTTGTCGAAGTTGCCTGCAATGATGGTATTACCAACCTTGACGTTAGCAGAGGAATCAGAGGAACTAAAAACACCCCCGCCATTGCCAGTACCATCACTATCTGAGTCAGATGTATTGTTATTAATCGTAGTGCTGATTATGGTAAGGCTGTTGTCACCAACGTAGGCTCTGTCATTGTATATGCCACCGCCATCCTCTAACGCTGTATTGCCAGAGATGGTGCTGTTAGTTAAAGTAGCTGAACCGGAACTATAACCATTATCATTTCCGTTAAAAATCCCACCGCCGGAGGTTGCCCTATTGCCAGAGACACTGCTATTGGTCAGCGTGAGAGTACCGCCTTGATTATAGATGCCACCGCCGGAGTTTGCCGTATTGCCAGAGACACTGCTATTGGTTAGGCTGAGAGTACCAGTTTTACCAACGGAAGCGTCATTAAAAATGCCGCCTCCCGCAGTATTGTTATTAAAAACCTTGTTTACTCCGGTATTGTTATAAACGCTGCTTCCCGTTAGGCTGAGAGTCCCAGCATTATAGATACCACCTTGCGTATTGTCAAAGACGCTGGTGTCGGCAAGACTGAGGATGCCATTGTTAGAGATGCCAGTTTCTGCTGTATTACCAGACACGCTGGCCTTAGCTAGGCTAAGGATGGAAGTTCTATTAACCTTAATACCGCCGCTAGCGATCGCCAAGCCATTGATGGTGACACCTGTCGCTAATCCTGATATCTCGAATACTGTAGAGGCATTATTTCCACTCAAAGTCAGCTTAGATGTCCCAGTCCCCAAGATGCTCAAATCATCGGTAATCGTCAGTTGCCCAGAAGTCAGGGTGATAACATCCGGGGTGGCATCTTTGAATATTCCCCCAAAGGCGATCGCATCACCCCCAGCAGTAGCATTAGCTAAGTTAATAGCCTCTCGGAGTGTAGTGATGCCGTTTTTCGGATCGCCATCATCTTTGTCTCCAGTATTATTCACTGTGAAGGTAGCCAGTACCCCTGCGTAAGCCTGCCGCGTTGTTTCTGCAAACACTAGACTCACTTCCATCTCAGCGGTGCGGACTTCTAACTCCCAGTTGCTGCCTAATGCTGCATTACCAATTCGCTGACGGGAAGCGGCAATATTCGCTCCAGTGAGTTGGTGCAGTTTGTCTACAAATTCTGCTCCCGCATCACCCAAAGCCACATTGCAACCATAGATGAGTAAGTTCCAGGGGTTACTGTTTTTAGCAGAGGCTGAAAATATCTTTTGCCATTGTTGCAGTTGCTGGCTGTATTCATCGAGGGTATCGAGTCCTAAATGGGTGTTGCCCAATTGCAAGTAACCTGGGGCACCGTGGCACAGAATATGAATATTAGTCAAATTCGGGCGATTGCAATTTGCCAAAATTTTCGTAATTTCTTCAACACCGTTCTGTGTCGAGTTAAGCACGAACACTTGGGCATTATCAAACACGCCATTGACTAAATCGCTATAGTCTTCAACTGCCATGTCAATGAAGACTAAATTATGGCTATAAGAAGTGGAAGTTGCGGAATTTACTTGGAAGTGTGAGGTATATAGTGTTGTCATTTTTTTACTTTGAGCTAAGGCGATGAGGGAAACTCAAACTGACTCCAGCCGCGTAATTACAGGATTTTCACACAACTACCGATAGTTAAAAATACTATATTTTTACTAATTATGTTCCCTTTCGTTGCTATCATCTAGCAAGTTGATGTTTTTGTAAAGCAATAAAAGTAGGTAATTTCACATAATTTTGCAACTCACATATAGCATCGAAATCAAAAACCCGATTTTATGCTGGTTAAACTTGGAAATTTAAATTTTTCACCCATAAATTAGTTTATCAATTTTGTTGGAAATCGTGCCAGAATACATATCTTTTCTGAAAATTAATATTATTAATTAACGATGTATTACGAAATGTTTAACAATGTAACACTAGAATACTTAAACGAAAATAACTATTACCACCTTTTAATAGACATTAACTTTTTAATAATGTTAATCATGCAGAGTCTAAAAAAATATTACAAGTAATAATATGGAAAAAAATGTTATTAATGCCAGTCTTTCTACTCAAAACCTAACTTTTCGTCCAGGTGATACTCCTGTTTCTTTTGAGGTTACTGTCAATAATGACAGCGATCGCTTCGTCAATTTCCAGATAGAAGTTACTGCCGCAGGAGAAACCCGGAATACAGGATATCGCTGGTATCGGCTTGAGCCAGAGGTGGCAGCAGCTAAACCACCAGGCAGTAGTACCATATTCCAAGTCTTTGTATTCAATACACCCATTCTGGGATTTGTCGGTACTGTCAACCTGATGGTGAGGATTTTTTCACCGCAATTAGCACAACAGTGCAGACTTGTGCTACGCCTAAAAATCGAGCGAGACAATAGACCAACACATTTAAGTGTAGAATTGCCTGGGCGAGAGTTCCAAGTTTATCCTCGCAATTCTGTGGATATACCAGTACGGGTGCGGAACCTGGGTCAACAACCGACTGAGGTAGTACTACGTTTTACAGGCGTTGATCCGTCTTGGCTAACTGGCAGTGCAGAACGGCGATTATCTTTAGATCCGGGTGGTTCAGCAGAAGCCACATTTCAATGCCAACCTCCTTCTGTTGTGCAAGCGCCCAGCCAAAATTATCCTTTTACTATTGAAGCTGTTAGCAATAATGGTTATCCAACTAGCGCTGAAGGCAACATTGAAGTTTTGCCTGTGGGTTTTATAGACTTTACCATCAGACAAAAACATCTCAAAATTCCAAGTAAATCAGCATGGTTACCTGACTGGAAGTCTGATACAGCTTCCTTTGAATTACTATTTAAAAACGCTAGCAACCTCAACCAACAAATTAATGTGCAAGTACAGGGTAGAGACTGGCGAAGATGTAGTTTTAAAAAGCTTCCCGAAATTGCCAATCTCCATCTAGGAGAAACAAGTAAAGTTATCCTCGATGTTAAAACAAAACGCCCTTGGGTAGGAATCGGCAAAACTCTACTATTAGAAGCTAAATCGGAATTATCTGACCAACGTTTAGGAAGTACAGACCCAGCGACGCAGACATTAGAAGTAGAGACTCTGCCAATCATACCTTTATGGTTACAGTTGGCTGCGATCGCACTATTAGCTGCACTCTTCGCATGGATACTGCAACCAAGAAATGTAATGCATACACGTTCTGTAAACTCAGTGCGTTTTAGTGGCATTGGCTCATCTGTACTTAGTGGCTCAGATGATTGCACTTTAAGATTTTGGAGAATCGGTGCTGATAGCTTAGACCCCGATGATACAGTAACATCGACTGAGCAACTTGCGTGTGATAAATCTCAACAGCCCAAGGGTTTGATGGCGATTACCGATGACGCAGTACAAGTCTTACGCTTCATGCCTGTGCAAAATAATCGTGCTGCTGTTGGTCTAGATAATGGTGTAATTGAACTAAGAGATGTACCCTCAGGTGTAAAGATCAGTGAACTTCAAGACCTTAAAGATCCTAAAGCAAAAGGCGATCGCGTCTTTGATTTAGCTTTCACCTCAAACTCACTTAACTTATTCAGTGGTTATGGCAGTGGTAAAGTTAGAGTGTGGTCAAGATCAGCGACTAACAGCAATTTTCTACCAGAACCGCGAGTTATCGATGTACAAAGTACATTAAAACTATCAGGTTTCCAAGTCCGGGCATTAAATCTCAGCCCAGATGCAAAAACTCTAGTAATTTCTGGAAACTTCAAACGTTTCATCTTGCAGCGGAACCCAACTCAATCTGATCAACAATTCCCAGATTTATCAGTGCAAAATCTAGAAAAGCTAGACCCATTAGTTGGGCGTGAAGACTATATTTGGGGGTTAGCTTTTGTTCCTAACTCAGCAGAAAAAATCCTAGCAACTTCCGATTCTGCGGGATTCATTACAATTTGGAATTTAAATCAATGCCAAACTCTCAAAAATCCGAATCCGCAAGAAAAATTTAATGAACTTAATTGTTCACCACTAGACCGATGGTTAGCATCAAAAACATCTGTGCGTAGTCTGGCATTTAGTGAAGATGGTAATCTCTTAGTAAGTGGTGGCGATGATGGACGAGTAGTGGTTTGGTATTTAACCCCCGAACATAAGCTCGATAAAACAAAAGCAGCAGAAGGTAAAATAATTTACCAAAGCTCTAAAAAAATCAATAGTATCGACTTGAAAACGAATCAAGAAACCATGATTGTAAGTGGTGGTGAAGATTTTCAGGTCAAACTACACCGCATCAAATAAGGAAGTCGATCAGATGCAAGCTAAATCCAATCCACTGCAAGTTATTATCAACCCACCTGGAATTCAATTTGGAATGCCAGGAGATACCATTCAACTCTATGTTGTTGTGATCAATCAGGGAGATCAGAGTGCGGTTATTGACTTATATTTTGTTTTTGACGAAGTATTTCAAAATTTAACTGGCTGGTCTAGTTCTCCTAGAGAAAGTTTAGCATTAGCTCCCCAACAGAATAGCGACGAAGTAACATTTGAGTTTCAAATTGCTGCAAATGCTCTTCCAGGAACCTATGACTATACATTAGTGGTAGATTCCCCTCTACATTATCCACAAGATACTCCTATAACCTTTCCAAATCAAATTAAGGTTCTCCTTAAAGAACAGACTGCAATTCGGGCAAACGACCCAACATTTTCCATTAGACCTAACACCAATCCCAACAAACCACTAATTTTTAATCCTAGTGAGCCTCTGCAAGTGGAGGTAATGGTTGACAATCGCTCTTATCTTGTAGACAGATTCCGCTTGAGTTGCCCAGATTTAGATGATGAATGGTTTACAATCAATTATCCTGCAACTGGATTTGAGGGCTTAGGGTTAGTGTCTGATGTAACAGCACTAGAACTCAATCCTGGTATTCAAGGTCAAATATCGTTGAAATTTCACCCACCTGGAGATACCCTTGCGGGAAGCTATTCTCCGACAATCCGCTTGTATTCAGAAAGTTCTCCAGACTTAGTGCTGTTGGATTTGGTATACATCCAAATTCCAGCAAATTATCGCTTAGATATAGAATTTAATACTATTTTGGGAAAAGTTAGCCGTAGCCTTGGCAAGTACGAATTATCACTGGCTAACCAGGGTAATATTGTCCGCGAACTGATATTAAGCTTAAAAAGTCGAGACGAGGAAGAACTATATATTTATAAGTTTGATCCGACTGAGGTAAGATTATTACCTAATAGAAGCGCTGTGGCTAATTTGACAATTAAACCTAGACCTTGGTGGCGACGGCCGTGGTTTGGTGCAGGGCTAGTGGTCAACTTTCAACTAGATATTAAAGACCAACAAAATTTACCTTTACCTAACACATTGCCTCAAGGAAGTTTAGTATGGAAACCCCGTCCTTGGTGGCAATTTATTCTGTTGCTTTTGGCAGTTTTGGGGTTATTAGGAGGAATAGGATTCATCATTTGGCGAATTTTAAACCCCGAACCTTTGAGATTAGAAAATTTTAGTGCAAATAACTCTCAAATTACTGAAGGTGATGAGGTAACTTTGAATTGGGACATTCACAATTATAAACAGTTACAAAAGTTGGTTTTGACAGGCAAAGGTTCGCAACCTATTCAGCCTATTACCTATGACTTCAGCAATGGCATTCCTGAAACACTAGGCAAAGGAAGTACTAATGAAATACCTCCTTGTCAGGCGAAAGAAAAACAAGAACTAAGTTGTAGCAACGTTAAAACTGGAGTAAGGACGAAAGGGAATTATACTTTTGAGCTACAAGCTTCTTATCGGAATGGTATACAATTATTTTCTCGAAATAACCAAGTAGCCAATCAAACAACCGAAGTAGAGGTAGTTGAAAAGCAAATTGCGGAAATCGTTAGTTTCCAAGCAAATAAACCACAGTATACAAAAGGTGAAAATATTCTTTTAAGCTGGACAATTGCTCGTCCATTTTTGTTGGAACAAATCCAAATTTCTGGCAGTGCAGATGACGGTACATCTTATAGTGAACCAATTGCTTATAAATTTAATCAAGGTAATATTACCGATCCTAAACTTCAAAAACTGTGTAAACAACAAAATACACAGATGCAATGTACAAATATTTCTATACCAGCTATTAAAGCCGGGAACTTTGCCTTTGAAATAAAAGCTTTTCCTAATAATGGAAGTGAAAAAATTAGTTCTAAAAAGACTGATTCAAAAATTGCTATATTACCAAAACCATTTAGAATTTTTTCTTTCAAAATCAACGGTAGTGAGCAACCAAATCTGGTTCTTAACGAAGGGGAATCTGCTACTCTGAGTTGGAGAGTAGAGGGAGAAAATATTCAAGTTAAACTTCTGCCATACGGCAATGATGTTAAACCAGTTGGCTCAATAAAGCTTCCAGTCAATCAAGCTTTCCCGCCTAGAATCGGACTGTTAGTGAATGATATCTCAGGTAAACAGCAACCTCAAGAAAGAGGATTTGCAATCACAGTCATTAAAAAAGTAGAGCCTACTCCTATACCTAGTATTAACCCACTTGCGCCTAACCTTCCATCCAACAGTAGCCCATTTAAAAGTCCTTTACCTCTGAGATAACTTTTTGGACGATATGAAAAGCAGAGATATATGAAAGTTGCAGGCTGCCTCCAAAATCATCTTCTATGCGATGTCTCAATCCCGAAAATAAAGACTCTTTGTTATGTGGATCTAATTTTATGTATGGTGAGTAAGTGTTCAAAAGTGTTAAGTATTCATCGGCAGTATAAGTTACTTCTGATATAACTTGTCCTGATATCAAGTCTTTAAATTTCCCCGAATCAATAGCCATATTTCCTAATTGTCTCAAGATATATTCTTGAGTTTTTTGGTCTTCATATCGGTCAAGAGATGGAGTATGTAGTTGATAAACTTTCGATAAACTTTGATACACCTCGTAGCTGGGTTGAAGTTCCTTGTTCCACAACAAAATCAGGTAGCCATTATCTTGTAGGGCATTTGCTGCTTTTGGATATCCAACTTCTGGTGATATCCAATGAAAAGAACTTGCGGCTAAAACAGCATCAAATTTAAATGGCTTGAGTTCCCACTCTTCAAACGATGTGTTCTCAATCTCTACATTGGAATACGGTTGACAATTCTGTTGAGCTAACTGGAAAAAATCTGGATTGGGTTCTAAGCAGATTATAGAGCAACCCAATTGAGCGATGCTTACCGTTGCAGTTCCAGGGCCACATCCCACTTCTAGAATTCTTGAGTTAGTGGAGAGTTGAGCAATTTCCACAACTTGCTTAATTAGATCTTGAGGATAGCGGGGTCTTGTCTTGTTGTAAGCTTCTGCTGCCGGGGAATACCAATTTTTGCGCTGTTCGAGGTCTGTGCTGGAGTAATTGATTATTGTTTGTTTTAGGTCTTTCATAATAGACTCATCCTTAATATAAATAACATGGGATAATAAAAAGCTGGAGTAAAAATTATCTCTAGAGAAGATGACGAGTCCGTTGGTAAGAATTGAGTCACATCCCCAGTCAGCAAAAGGATTAATTGGAATTAATTATGAGCAATTTTTAGCATTGGTAGCTTTGGCAGAGAAAAAGCATATAGAAAAACTCTCAGAAATTGAAAAAAATAAAATTCGGATAATCGCTCCTGGAGGCGGTCGTAAACCAGAGATGTCAGCAACAGAAGGAATAAGATCAATGTCTAGTTTACCTAAGACAAAAACCAACTTTTGAAATTTTAGGCTTGCTATTTGACGTATCCAAAACTAAAGCCAATGATGCTTTTAATTATTGGGTAGATATCTTGCGAGACATTTTACCAGCCTCTCAAATAGAAGAAGCATCAGCAGATAGTCAAAAATATCGAGAATTACAGCATAAATTGTCAGAATACGAATTAATTGTTGATAGTGCAGAACAAGCTACAGCGAGACCTTCAGACTATCAAGAGCAAAAAAGATATTACTCAGGCAAGAAAAAAATGCACACCATGAAAAATCAATTTATTGTGCTACCAGGTGGTGAGGATATTGTCGATGTCTGTGTGGGAATGTTAGGGAAAACAAGTGATATTAATTTATTTCGAGACAACCGACATAAATTTATTGCTACACAAAAGTTTCTAGGCGATAAAGCCTACATTGGAGATGATGCTATTACCACACCTCATAAGAAACCCAAAAATACAGAGATTTCTGAACTACAAAAACAAGAGAACAAACAACTATCATCACGTCGAATATTTGTTGAACATCTGATATGTCGAGTGAAGATATGGAGAGTAGCTAGTGATAGATTCCGTTTAGCTCGACATAGATATAGCCAGGTGATTATGGCTGTTTGTGGATTGGTTAGGTTACGAATTAATCGGTTATTTTCTTTAACTATTGCCACTTGATTTCCTACTCTTAGCAATTGCGGTAGTCATTCTCTACCTTTCACCCTAATTTTAATTTTTTGCCTCTGAATACTCTCAAATACTTATTTTTTCGTAGCTCCTTTTAGTGATCGCCTATTGTATCCAAGTTTCTCAAACCCAGTCCCCATGAGCATTTGCCATTTGCGGATGAGTCTAATCTATTGAATTCCTGCAAAGAGCTTTTGCTAACTCAATTTCTATTTTTCTGAAAAGCTTGACGTCTACGACCATTTTCAACCAGGGGTTTTCGCAACGGTACTACCTCAGCTTCACTACTCTCGCGTGCTACCCGAACCAACAACCCAGCAGCTATTAAGCTAGCAATCATAGAATTACCACCATAACTAAACATGGGCAAAGGTAAGCCAGTAGTTGGTAGAGAACCTGTAGCAACACCAACGTGGAGCAATGACTGTCCTACCATCAAAATTGTCACGCCGATCGCGACCAATCGATGTACTGTATTTTTAGCCTTCAGAGCCACAATTAATCCAAGAGTGGCGAATGTAGCTAAAAGTGCCAACAGTACCATACTGCCGACAAACCCAAACTCTTCGGCGAACACCGCAAAAATAAAATCAGTATCCTGAATTGGTAAATAAAATAGTTTTTGTTGAGAAAGCCCAAATCCAGAACCCCAAGTTCTACCAGAACCCACAGCTAGTAGACTTTGGACCAACTGATAGCCATCTCCTCTCGCATCTGCCCACGGATTGAGGAATGACATTACCCGCCTACGCTGATACTCTTTAATACTAATACTAAGTAGTGCCAACATCACTCCACCAATTGCTGTTCCTCCCAGATACTTGTAAGGTAAGCCAGCTGCTAGAGCAATTAGCCAAATCGTCATGCCGCAAAGTGCTGTTGTACTCAAGTTAGGCTGGGCAAGAATTCCTAAAAGTACCATACTGAAAATACCCAACCAAGCCAAGCGAACCCGCCAACTGATTCGTTCCCACTGACCAAAAAGCCGCGCGCTTTGCAGCACCAAAAAGGGTTTAATTAATTCTGAGGGTTGAATCGGAATTGGCCCGATCGCTATCCAACGTGCTGCGTCAAAAGCCTTCTTTCCCAATCCTGGGATTAGTGTAATAAAAATTAATGTCAAAAACACTAATAAAAACCAATGGGATTGTCCCAAAATTTTCTGCAATGGCAAATTAACAATAATATTGAATCCAATGAAAGAAACTAAGACCCAAAGCAGTTGACGCTTAAAGTAGTATAAACCATCACCATGACGAGCATCAGCGACAGGATAGGATGCTGAAAATAGCATTATCAAGCCGACGAACAGCCAAATCAACGTTAACCAGCGCAACAGCCGCGCTTCTAATCCCCAGTTGGAGACTGAACTATCAAAAATTGGAATCAGGCGGCGTAGATTCACGAGTAGTACAGGTAAAAAGTTAGGAATTAGGAGTTAACAGTAAAACTCATAAATCATAATTTATAACTCATAAGTAAGCTTTACAACCATAAATCTTAAAATAGTAAACTTAAATACAGCGCTCGATCAATTTTTGCGATCGCTGCATTTAAAATTAACAGCACAATTTTATACATCAGATACAGTAATTTAAATGGTAATTTAGAGTTATCCTAAGTCTAAGGCTTCTTTAGTTCAGAAGTTCAGAGAGTCAAAATAATAAAGTGGTGAGTTTTACTCCCTCAGTGTAAACATTGCTGAATCATGATAATCCATAAAACTTAATGATTTAACGGAATTAACTGCTTCTCTGTCTATAGACAAGGGAATTTCAATCCAAAACTCAGTTCCTTGTCCAGGTTCTGATATGCATCTTAGCGTTCCCCTATGTTTTTCAACTACAATTTGATAACTAATTGATAAGCCTAATCCTGTACCCTTGCCTACAGGCTTAGTTGTAAAAAACGGGTCAAATAATCGTTCCTTAACTGCTTCTGTCATTCCTGACCCATTATCAGCAATTCGGATAACACACTTCGTTTCGATGATTTGCGTAGTAATTGTAATTTTATTAGGATTAGCGTGAATATCTGCGATCGTTCGTTTATCGTTATAATTTTCAAGCGCATCGATGGCATTAGTGATAATATTCATGAATACTTGATTGAGTTGGCCAGCATAACAATCGACTAAAGGCAAATTTCCATAATTTTTGACCACTTTGATACCGGGATAATCAATGTTATTCTTAAACCGATTCTGTAAAATCAGTAAAGTACTATCCAGTCCCTGGTGAATATCAACAGTTTTCTTCTCCGCTTCATCAAGACGAGAGAAATTCCGAAGAGACAAGACAATTTCAGAGATCCTTTCGGCTCCTACTTGCATCGAACTTAGAATTTTGGGTAAATCATTTAGTAGAAAATCTAACTCAATTTCCTCAGTGTATTCTTGAATTTCTAATACAGGGTTAGCATAAAACTGCTGGTAAAGATGCACAAGCCTTAATAGAGACTGTGTATAATCTTTTGCATATTTTAAATTTCCGTAAATAAAGTTAACGGGGTTATTAATTTCGTGAGCAACTCCAGCAACTAACTGTCCCAAACTAGACATTTTCTCAGCCTGAACTAGTTGGGCTTGAGTTTGCTGTAGCTCTTGTAGGGATTTTTCCAATTTTTTAGCCTGAGCTTCAGCAATTTCCGCTAGATTTTCCTTGATTTGCAGTGCACTCCGTAGCTGTGCCCTTTGCTGTTTGAGTTCGCTTGTTAAGTTTCTGGCATCAGCCAAAGCGGTGTTCTGGGCTTGCAGTAGAAATAGGAAATCAACAATCGGGTCGTGAATCGCAAAGTCTTTGAGTTTAAGACCCAGAGGAGCCAGACTTATGGTATCTGTAATCCAGGGAGAGCCTAGAAAAAATATAACTTCCTGCTCTGGTTGATACATCATCTGACCCTTGAGCTGCATTCCATTGTGGAGAAACTCTAAAATAAACAGTGCACGAGACTGTTTACTAATAGCATCAAAATCAACCAAAATTTTTGGACGATTTATTTGGAAATGCTGCTCAATCAATTTACCAACTAGTGGTTCAGGACTAATGCGCCCTAAAACATCACCAGCTTGTACAATTTCTCGATTACGGCTAAAGGCAAAGTGGAAGGGAAAAGCTTTCGCCAGAAGCTCTGGCGAAAGCGTAAGGTGAGGAGAAGCCATGCTACACTCAATTTGGTTTATAAATCACTAAAAATTCATCATGTTCAGCACCCTCATCCCGATTCTGGGTTTGAGTAATATCAACTTCTGTATCAAACCTGTTTCCCAATCCCTGAACTAGTCCAAGAATCATTGGCGTTAGCCCTTCTCTATCAGAGCGATAATGTAAGCTCAAAGAATTTTCTTCTATATCAGTACACTCAAATGATGGGGGCTGGAGGTTGGGAAAGCTAACTCCCACACGAGCATGAAGATTATCAAGGTTTTCTAAAAATTCAGGTAGTGTATCTCCACTCATATCCATCATTTCGCCGTAGCCTTCTTGGGCTGTGTACTGAACCCAGAATTCTCCAAAAGCTTGCATAATTTGTTGGGTAGATAAGCTCAGAACGACACTAGCAGCTTTGACGAGCTTGTGGGTGATGTCATCGGGATAGCCTTCCATATTGAGAAAAACATCTATGTCCACCTCTGCTTTGTGCTTAATTTCTTTCCAAGTCTCTTCGCCAAAGCGACTGCATACCATGTCTTGAATTGCTTTATTTACTAATCCGTACATGGAAGCCTCCTCATGACTGTACCTAATTTTGCTTTGTGAATTTCAGCGAAACTTGACAACTGATTCCCCAAAGGGTTATTTAAATCACAAGGTTTTCCGTAGTTAAACTTTGAAAAGTTTTATTACAGCTTTAAAAGGTCAAAAAATAGGGAAAACTGTTCGCATTTTAATGCTAAAAATACTTATTATTACAACCGTATTTTCACTTATTCGTTTTCCCCACTACTTTGCTATTTGAATTTTCAAAAATACAAGCAGCAAAAAAAAGAGGTCTTTACTGACCTCTTACCAATTCTCTAAAATAATGTTTTATCTACAGTAATTACGACAAGCCAGCATTAGTACCTTGCTTACCAGTTGCCAGTTCTACCTTAATGATTGTGCCGCCTGCTTTTTGAATGCGTTGCTGTTCACGGAACCAGTTCTCATAAGGAACTAATTTAGTAAAGTAAGTATTTTGGAGTTCGCGTTGGGTACGAATTCTGGTTTGGCTGGGGACTAGAGCAGTAATTTTAAAAAAACGGGACATGTTTTGAAAATCTCCTGTAAACTTTGTGAAAACTTTTTTATCTCAAAATCTTGAGTGCAAATCTTTTAATTATTCAAAGGCTGGAAATCAAACATCAATACTAGACCACCAACACTCATCAGTGATAATTTACCAAGATAAGCAATATAACGTTCTAGCACTCACGGCTGATTTCCAGACCTTAATAAAGTCGCACCTAAATTTTTAGGCGCAAACTAGTTCTTAGCTTAAGCCAGAAGAGATATAGTCTAGGTAAACACCCATTTCCTTACCAGCATCAGAACCAACCAAGCTAGCGGTTACTTCCTTGATTGCTTGAATAGCTTGCACGGTAGCACCAACGGGAACTCCTAAAGAGTTGTAGGTTTCCTTCAAGCCATTTAATACACGCTCATCCAAAATGGAAGGATCGCCAGCTAACATAGCGTAGGTGGCATAGCGGAGGTAATAGTCCAAATCACGGATGCAAGCAGCATAGCGGCGGGTGGTGTACATGTTGCCGCCGGGACGGGTGATGTCAGAGTATAGCAAAGATTTTGCTACAGCTTCTTTAACGATCGCAGCAGCGTTAGCGCTGATGGTGCTAGCAGCACGTACCCGCAGTTCGCCAGTGGCAAAGTAGCCTTTTAGCTTTTGTAAAGCAGAAGAGTCTAGGTATTTACCTTGAACGTCTGCGGAGTTAATGACAGCGGTAATTGCGTCTTGAGCCATGTTATTAATTCCTTATTTCCAACCGTATTGCAATACTTCTGTTTCGGCAGAGAAACAGCGTCACCTTATAGCAGGGCACCAACTAAGTAGTCGAAGTAAGTACCAGCTTCAGCAGCGTCATCACCAGACATCAATGTAGTAGCTACATTCTTCAGTCCACGGATACCTTCAGCAACACCATCGATAGGAGTTCCTAAAGACTTGTACATTTCGCGGACACCGATAACACCAATTTCTTCGATTGGGGTAACATCACCAGCAACGATACCGTAGGTAACGAGGCGGAGATAATAATCGAGGTCACGCAGACAAGTAGCGGTCAATTCTTGACCGTAAGCGTTACCACCAGGAGACACAACATCAGGACGCTTTTGGAACAGTTGATCGCCAGCTTGCTTAACCAAACGTTCGCGATTTTCTGTTAAAACTTGAGCAATCCGCACACGGCGCTCACCACTAGCAACAAAGGATTTGATCCGATCCAATTCACCAGGGCTGAGGTAGCGAGCTTCTGCGTCAGCATTCACGATAGCTTTCGTGACGATACTCATTAATGGATTCCTCCAATACGAATGAAACCAGGATTTGATTAAACTGGTACGACTTTAATTCGGTTCACTGAGTTTGTTTTCTCGTTCTTTTAGATACAACAGTTTAATAACTGTTACGGCTAATTAATTACGAGTTTTCTTGAGTCAAGACAAGAACACAAGCTTTGAAACTCAGTTACCTTCCGCAAAACATTTTCCGGCATTCTGTTGAGCATTTATGACTGCTCTTAACACTTTGTAATATTCCTTTTCAGATTTTCCGGTTTTAGCTGTAATCTGAGAGCAATATTACGAAACGTTACGAAAAGGAAAGGGGACAGTAAATAATCTGTACCCTATTCCCCATCCCCTATTAGCTATTACCTATTGGGAAACGGTTGTAAGGTACAACATCTTCACCAAAGTAGCGGCTATATTCTGGGCTTCCGACTATTGCTTCTACAGCAACTGACAAACCGCTATTGACTAGCAGATTGTTATACTGCCGAATTTCTTCCTGATCTGCGGGTGTACGCCCCAACAGGTGGCGGAAGAGGAACTCAATCACCTTGGCATCAGGATAAGGTGATAAGAAGCGCTCGCGATAGATTTGGGAACTAGCTAGTTCACGCACAAACTCCCGAACGGAAATTTCACCATTCTGGAGTTTGCTATCTAAGTCAGTACGGCGGAAATTATCAGGCACTTCACCGTTAAATACATCCAATACCTGACAGTAAATGGCGTTGATCGCCTGTTGTCTTTCGGCTTGGTTTGTGTTTTCAGTTAAACGGTAAATGCGTGTATGTTTACGCACAGCCACTTCCACAGGTTGTCCGCTACCATCGTTGTAGGAACGGCCCAGTTCAGCAAATGAGGGCTTACCATTTGTTTGCGCTGCTATATCTGCGATCGCCTGCACCAAAAGCGGAGTATCGTTGCTAACTCCTACACGCGGTTGCACTGGCTTAAAGCTCGGTACAACTACGTCATCGTTTTGCTTGGTAAGCTGGTTGTACAGCTTCTCCGTATTCGGGAAGTTTGCCGCAGGTAGAGTCGGGAAGCGACGGTAAGGCACCGTATCCTCACCAAATACCTCGTTATATTCCACACTATTTACCAAGGCAGCAATAAAGGCACGAATACCTTGAGTAGCCAAAATCTGGTTATACTTGCGGATTTCTGCTTGGTCTCGTGGCGCACGTCCCAAGAAATGTTTGGTTCCCAACTCAATTACTTTGGTGTTGGGGTAAGGTGTGTAGAACTCTTTCAGGTAGAGGTTAGAATAACCCAAACCTTCAATAAATTCCTTCACACTAATTTCGCCGTTACCCAGCTTGCTTTCCCACGCCGTAAATTCGTTTTTGGCGATGTATGGTGCAATATCTCGCTCAAAAATTTGACGATATGCAGCACTAATCAACGTTTGTACTGCAACTTTGTCACTGGTATTCGCCACCAACTTAAAGATTTTGGTTTGTTCGCGTTGCTTGCTAACGCCTTGGTTAACGCGGAACTGAACATCTGGTTCTGACCGTTTTTCTGTGACTGTACCCAGTGTCACAAAGCTTGGCGTTACTTCCTTCTGAACTTTCGCCGCAACATCTTCACGAATGCTACCAACGCGTAATTGTCGCCCTGATACACCACCAGGAGTCAGATACCGTTCGTAAGGAATTGTATCTTCACCAAATGCTTCAGTGTATTCTACGGTGTCAATAATGGCATCAACCACCGCATAAAAGCCTTGTTTGGCAGCAATGTCAAAGTACTTGTTGAGTTCTTGACGACCATAAGTCGGACGACCCAACAAGCGGCGGTGAATATACTCGATCGCTTTACAAACATAGAGCGATGTCCAGTACAGATTGCGGAATACATCCGACTTAGCCAAAGCACGGATAAATTCCCGTACAGAGATATCGCCGTTTTCCAGCTTGATTTCCAATACCTTCGGGCGCTGACCTTCGTAAAGATCACGACCGAAAACTTGCAGGTAAGCTGCTTTAATGAGTGCTTGCGTCGAGCTTTCAGAGAATCTAACGCTAGAACCTTTGGCAGCTTTTCTACCAATAGTACCTGGCAGTTGATCTAACTTGAACACCTTTGGCCCAAGAGTACCAGGAGCTTCACCCCGCGCTTTGGGATTGCTATTTTGGTTCTTAATTCCTGCCCCTTGGTGAATCAGGATGCGCTTGGTATCCTTCCCAAAAGGAGCCGGACTGGTGCTGGGGTTACGAGTTTCTTTCGGGAAAATCGCCCCAAACTGAATTTCCAAGGGATCATTACCAGAACCGTAAGGATGTTGGTCTGGTAGTGGTTGTTCGTAAGCAGCAAATGTGGTAATAAACTGAGGTATCTTCCGGAAAGGCGCACTGTAGTTAAACAGGTCTTGTTGCGGTCCCCAGTTGCGACATTCTTGTGCTTCTTGACCAAGACCCCGGAGGTAGGGTACTGTCTCTTCGCCAAAATAGTCGCTGTATTCCGCAGAATCTACTAAGGCATCTACTAAGGCTGGCAGACCACCGTTAGAAACAATCGAGAAGTATTTTTGTACTTCTTCGCGGCTACTTGGTCCCCGTCCCAGAATGTGACGGAAAGCTAGTTCAATGACTCGGCTGTTAATAAAAGGCTGGTAAAACTGTTTTTGGTAAAGGGGAGATTTAGCTAGACGACGAACAAACTCCTTCATGGAGATGTCGCCATTTTTCACCTTGGATTCTAGGTCAGATATGGACAAGTTATAAGCACGGGTAATATCGCGCTCAAAAATTTGCCGATATGCAGCCTTGATTACTTCATTTTTTTCGCTACTTGACAACCCAGTTTTCATCACAAACTTGGGACGGCGTTCTGCTGCATTAAAGTAAATTTGCGGCAGTTCCAATCCTTGCTGGTCGCTAGAGGGGCGTTGGCGAACTTTATTGGAAGGTGTGGCTGCTTTGAATTCTGTTAGCAAAACATCCATGTACTGAGACACAATCTCTGTAGCCTCAGGATCTTTGCGGAAAAAAGAAAGTGACCCAGCTTTGATTTCTTGCAAAGCTACCAGCGTTGCTTCACCAGAGCAGGCATTTTCAATTATTTCCCGCAAACCCCGTGTGTTCACCGCTATGATGTTGGGGTCGCCAGCAACGATCGCATAAGTAGCGTAGCGCAAGAACCAGGATAAATCCCGCAAGCTCTTGGCCATATTGCCTGGGCCATATCGAGCAATGTTAATTGGTCTGAAACCCGGAGGTGTCGGACCACTGGGGGATGAGTTAAATATTGAACGTAAATTTTCTAGGAACCCACCACGACTTTCAACGTAGGTTACAGTTCCCAGTTGCATCCCTTGCTGAACGCTAGCACCAGCACTAACAGGTACTATTTCTACTTCTCTGGGCTTTTCTAAAAAAGCCATTGGCGAACCACCGACAAAAATCCGGTTGGCAGCGCGAGATACAATGATCTCGGCATTATCCGTCAGCGTCTGAGAAATTTCTAGACGCTTTGCACCAGATGCAAAATAGCTTGCCAGTTCATCTAATTCACCATTTCCCAAAAAGCGGTCTTGCTGCTCGGCTTGGGTAATTGTCGCTACAGCTAGGGTTTGATATAGTTGCGGACGCGCAACTGAGCTTCCACCACTTGCCTTAACACTCATCGGATTTGTAAAACTCCCATCATAATCATTTATGTGTTAAGTCTGGGTCGCTTTGAGGCTTGACACATCGGTGCGTCTGTGCTTTATAAGCTTGAGAGTACTGCCTGCAAAACTGCCAGTAAATTAACCCGGTTAGCTTTTAGATTAGAACGTTTTGCGTTCTCAAAGCTGGTTTATTAAGAACTGTGTAGAACCTCTAGCTTAGATACATCCAGTCTTAAGAGTACATACTCTTCTTTGGCTGAGACAAAATCTAAGTTTTGTAACTAATAAATAGGCTAGGCACGGTCTACTGATGCCGGAAGCCTCTATTTTTATGTTTGTGGCTGTGTCCACCCTATGATTATTACAACTTATACTTGCCTACGGCAATGTCAGTGGACAGTAGTCAATAGTCGATGTTAAGTTGTTTTTGCTACTGGCAGCTAAATATTCATAAATAACGCCAACGGAAAATAATTCTTAAATTCCGTTGAATTAAGCTTTAGCTATCAACATTTTATATAGGGAAAATACTATGAGCAAAAGTTGTAAATTTAACTATTTATTCAATGCTACACTGTCTGCGATCGCAGTTATTTTAGCTGTCACTCCTGCAAATGCGCTTCCTGAGCAAAACATCAGCACCGTTGTGAAGTGGGCAAAGACCAGACCTTTACTACCAACTCTGAGATACAACAGCGAAGCCCACGGCTACGACGGTACAAAGGGAAATTTATACTTTTATACTGATGTCACTTCTCAAAATGGGACAGTGACTAAAGAAGGCATAACCGTTAGTGGTGATAAACGCCTCAAATTCACCACAAAAAATGCTAATGCAGTGAAATTGTTACAAAATATTTATAATTCTAATATTGCCAGTGACTTCCAAAAGTCTCGATATATCAGCAAAGTTGGACGTGACCAGTATTATCGCGGACAAAAGTTTGCTTATATTACTGCTGAGGTGCAGGGTGGGTCATCATTTCAGATAATTCCCTTGAATAAATTGCAAGAGTTTATAGATAATGCCAAATATTGCCAAACCAATGAGTGCGACCTTTAATTAGGGATTTCTAAGAAATAAAGTAACCACAGAGACAAGGCAGCGCGGTCTTCTCCCAAAGGGAGAGGCTAACGCCAAGGGGGTTTCCCCCATGAGCGACTGCCGCGCAGAGAACACAGAGAGAGGATTTTTGTGTCAGTTTGGAGATATTTTATTTGGAAGTCTCTTAAGCCTGTAGCCTGGAATCTACATAAGCATTATCAGTAAACAAAGGCACGCAATCACTAATGTTGTAGGCGGCGGACAGTTCAACATCTGACTCAAAACCTTTTTCAATCAACTCTTTACCCGAACTGCATTTTTTCAAGTACCCTAATAAATCCTGCTGGAAAGCATGAAATGTTGTCACAGCAACTTCGGCTTCTGGTGATAGACTGCCATCTAAATAACTGAGAATTGCCCCAGCACCAATTAAATCTTCAAATGCAGGGCGAAGGCTATCATCTTCTTTCCACCTTTCACCAGCAGGAATCACAGCGATTTTATCACCATACTTTTGAGCAAACTGGGCTACAGCTTGGCAATTTCGCAAGCAACCAGCCAAAGTTGGTGTAGTTCCAGTATGTAAAGTCAGAAAAGAACCATTAGGTGAGGGTAAAACTAGTCTAGTTCCAGCAGGAATCTGACTCACCGATTTTGGTGAAAGAGAATATCCAGTTGTAGTCCAACGTTGTCTATGACTTGCTAACTCTGCTTGCACTGACTTGGCATAATCTATGGCTGATTCATCTTTATATGCGTAGGGAAAAATTATCGCGCCGTTATTTGTGGCAATTTCCACGCAGGTAGAAAAAGAGAGAATGTCAACTATTACAATTACATCACTGATGGGAGCGAGTTCAGCAACTCCTTGTGAACCCCATTCACAGCGTAAATCAAACTCTGATTGGTTGTAAATCATTGGTGCGATCGCAATTATTTGTCTACCTGAAGTGTCCAGCATTCGCTAAACTCAGAAATGCTGCGTTATTCCTCATCATGTCCGATTCCCAAACTGTTAGTGCTGCTGTTGCCAAACTCTACAATACCTACCCCTTTCCGCCAGAAGCTTTGTTGGATGAACCACCCCCAGGCTATAACTGGCGCTGGAATTGGCTAGCTGCTCATAACTTCTGCACAGGTCAAAAACCCCACAGGCAAGATATTCGGATTTTAGATGCAGGTTGCGGTACTGGTGTGGGTACAGAGTACTTGGTTCACCTCAATCCTCAAGCTTCTGTTGTGGGAATTGACCTCAGTACTGCTGCTTTAGCTGTAGCAAAAGAGCGTTGTCAGCGTTCAGGGGCTACTCGCGTTGAATTTCATCACCTCAGCTTGTTTGATGTGGAACAGTTACCGGGTGAGTTTGATTTAATCAACTGTGTTGGTGTTTTGCATCATACCTCCGATCCAATTCGCGGTATTCAAGCTTTGGCGAAAAAGTTAGCCCCAGGCGGGTTAATGCACATTTTTGTCTATGGGGAGTTAGGGCGCTGGGAAATTCAACTCATGCAAAAAGCGATCGCACTTCTTCAAGGTGACAAAAAAGGCGACTACCGCGATGGTGTCCAAGTCGGACGACAAATATTTGCCTCTTTACCAGAAAATAACCGAATTGTCAAATACGATAAACAGCGTTGGTCATTAGAAAACCACAAAGATGAAAACTTTGCGGATATGTACGTACATCCCCAGGAAATTGACTACAATATTGAGACGCTGTTTGAATTAATAGATGCTTCGGGATTGGAGTTTATTGGTTTCTCGAATCCGAGTTTCTGGGATTTGGAGAGACTTTTGGGCAAAGCACCAGAGTTAGTTGAACGAGCAAAAGATTTGAGCGATCGCCAGGTTTACCGCCTGATAGAATTACTAGATCCAGAAGTAACTCATTACGAGTTTTTCCTCGGTCGTCCTCCCTTAATTAAGCCAGACTGGTCAGACGATAACGCCCTACTGGAAGCGATTCCCGAACTTAATCCTTGTATTGAAGGATTTCCCAGCCAATGTTTCTTTAATTACGATTACCAGATTGTTAATTTATCTGTACCAGAGTTTGAATTTATGCAAAAGTGTGATGCTAATTCAACAGTTGCGGAAATTTTGGCAGATGGACAACTGGGATTAGATGGGGTTAGAACGCTTCTTCAGCAGCAGTTGATTTTATTGACGCCTGCTTAATTACACTGGCATTTTGATACTAAGTTAAGATTTATCAATTTATACTCGTAGTGAAGAGCGATCGCCCATCACCACTTTTGGCAAATTAATGTAAATTAGGAAAGTGCCTAAGAAACTAGGGTATTGTACATCCCAAAAGTTGGAGCTTTCTGGAATTCAGCAGTGGTGCGATCTTTAATGACTTGCCGCTACCCTACAATTTCTGATTTGCGGTACGTTCATACGCTCCTCAAGCACCAGTTGATTTTATTGACACCAACTTACTTCAAACCTTGGAGGATAATTATTCACTCAAAAAACTGAAATTGGAAGAAATTTTGAATTTTCAGGCAACATTTATTGATTATTCACCCACACGCTCCCTCACACGATCAGCCGCTCTCTCGCTTCTGTGAGCGCGATTTTACTGACTGCCTGATGTTGACAAGAAGTTAATTGTTTTTTCCTAAAGTATTGTTACCGGATCGTGATATGATTCAGCTGACTGAATGTGCAGTCATCATATTTAACTGTACTGGTTTCAAGTCCCGTGAGCTTGTCAGACGAATCAATTGCGCCCACTCCGACAACGCAACAAGATGCTAAAACTGGTTCTGGAGACACAGAATCAGGTAACTCCATGCAAGAGTTCCATCAACTCTTCCAGCGATTGTTGGTAATCACGCTTGTCTTGACGGGGGTTATTTTTATCTCTGTGTGGATTTTTTATTCCTTAAACATTGCCCTAAATTATTTCATTGGGGCGTGTACAGGTGTGGTTTACTTAAAAATGTTGGCTAGAGACGTTGAGCAGCTTGGTAGTGAAAAAACCAGTCTGAGCAAAACTCGTTTTGCTCTGTTTATTGGAGTGATGATCGTGGCAACTCAATGGCGTGAGCTACAGATTCTGCCCATTTTTTTGGGATTTCTAACTTACAAAGCCACGCTCCTCGTCTATATGGTGCAAATTGCGTTCATTCCTGATTCTTAAAAAGTCAGGCTCACTAAAGATAGTAATCCCATCCTCGCTCGTTGGGGAAAAAGCTTGAAGAATGCAAATGCTTAGTGTCTTAAACGCCTTTAATTCTTTTCCCCTCGCCGCATTAGAAGTAGGTCATCATTTCTATTGGCAGTTGGGCAATCTTAAAATTCATGGGCAAGTTTTTCTCACCTCATGGTTTGTGATTAGTATTTTAGTAGTGGCTTCAATAGCTGCTACTCGCAACGCACAAAGAATTCCCAAGGGCATCCAGAATTTGATGGAATATGCCTTAGAATTTATTCGTGATTTGGCAAAAAACCAACTTGGTGAGAAAGAGTACCGCCCTTGGGTGCCATTTATTGGCACATTGTTCTTGTTTATTTTCGTATCGAACTGGTCAGGCGCACTAATTCCCTGGAAGCTCATCAGGCTACCTTCGGGTGAATTGGCAGCTCCCACCAATGACATCAATACGACTGTTGCGTTGGCATTGCTAACCTCCTTAGCGTACTTTTATGCAGGTTTTAGCAAACGGGGTTTAGGCTACTTTAAGAAATATATAGAGCCAACACCTGTTTTGTTGCCGATCGCAATTCTAGAAGATTTCACCAAGCCCCTCTCCCTAAGCTTCCGGCTATTTGGTAATATTTTGGCGGATGAATTGGTAGTAGCGGTGCTGGTGCTGCTAGTTCCTCTATTTGTACCTCTGCCTGTAATGGCCTTGGGTTTATTTACCAGTGCCATTCAAGCCCTGGTTTTTGCCACCCTAGCCGGAGCATATATTCATGAGGCAATGGAGGGGCATGGCGGAGATGAACATGAGGAGCATTAAACTTCTCAGTTGATAGCACAGTTCCAAGAGCATATTCGCTCAAAACATCGCAAAGCGCGATCAAAGAACTCATGTGCAGCGTGAAAACCACGTTTCTAATCGTTAACGTACTTTTGTTAGTTTTGTAATCAAAGCAAGGAAAATCAACATGGATCCATTAGTTCAGGCTGCTTCAGTTCTCGCTGCTGCTTTAGCGATTGGTTTAGCTGCAATTGGCCCTGGTATTGGTCAAGGAAACGCTGCTGGACAAGCAGTAGAAGGTATTGCTCGTCAACCTGAAGCAGAAGGAAAAATTCGCGGTACTCTGCTATTAACCTTGGCATTCATGGAATCCTTGACTATCTATGGTCTAGTAATTGCCCTGGTATTGCTGTTTGCTAATCCTTTCGGCTAATATCTGAAAATTTTTGCGAGTGTGGAGACGTGAATCATCACGCCTCTACAATCGAGAAATGTTTTGGGTATCTCAATAGTTATAATGTTCAGTTGACCCTTGTTGGCTATGGGTCTCTAAAATTATGAAAGGTTGGATGATGTTGCTAGCCATGAAAACTGCTACTCCAGCCAAAGAGGAGACAAATGTTTGATTTCGATGCTACCTTGCCCTTCATGGCATTGCAATTCCTGCTATTGGCAGCTTTGTTGAATGCAATTTTCTATAAGCCACTGACCAAGGTACTAGACGATCGCGATAGTTATATCCGAACGAATACCCTTGACGCGAAAGAGAGCTTGGCTAAAGCCGAGCGCTTGGCTACCGAATATGAGCAACAACTCGCAGACGCTCGCAGACAATCGCAAGCTACCGTAGAAGCAGCTCAACTTGAAGCTAAGAAAATTACTGCCGAAAAAATAGCTGAGGCCCAAAAGGAAGCTCAGTCTCAACGAGAACAAGCTTCTGTTGAAATAGAACAACAAAAGCAGGAAGCTTTTCGCACCTTAGAGCAACAAGTTGATGCTCTAAGCAGGCAGATTCTAGAAAAACTATTGGGGCCAACTCCAGTTAGATAAGTTAACTGGACTGGTTCTGTGAAAGCATACGCGCAACTGGCCCTTAGTCCAGAGCGCTTAATTAAGTGTCAAAAAAGGCACTTTTTTCCCTTCTGGGGAAAGATACTTAATTTCCCTACGGGAAAATACAACGTATTAGCAAGCGAGCAGCGCACTTGTAAATGGGTATCATGGGGACATTCTTATTACTTGCCGCAGAAGCGAACGCTGTTCACTCTGAATTGGCAGAAGGCGCAGGAGAAGGTGGTTTCGGTCTAAACCTAGACATTTTTGAAACCAATCTGATCAATCTAGCGATTCTGGTTGGCATACTATTCTACTTCGGACGTAAAGTTTTAAGCAATATCCTGAACGAGCGACAATCTAATATTGCCACCGCAATTCAGGAAGCAGAAGGGCGCTTAAAAGAGGCAAAGAAATCTCTTTCCCAAGCGCAAGAGCAATTGAAGCAATCTCAAGCAGAAGCAGAACGTATTCGCCAATCGGCCGTAGAAAACGCCCAAAAGACGAAAGAAGCCTTGTTAGCAAAGGCAGCGCAAGACGTAGAACGCTTGAAACAAACAGCAGCAGCAGATTTAAACACCGAAACCGAGCGAGCGATCGCTCAACTACGGCAACGAGTTGCTACACTAGCATTGCAAAAAGTCGAATCGCAACTCAAAAGCGGGATTGCCGACGATGCTCAACAAGGTTTAATTGATCGCAGCATCGCACAACTGGGAGGCAATGTATGACAAGTCAGGTAGCGGCAGCCGAAGTAGCCCAACCCTACGCACAGGCACTTTTGTCAATAGCGCAATCGAAAAATTTGACAGAAGAGTTCGGGGAAGATGCGCGTACTTTCCTGGGACTGCTCAGAGCAGACAAACAGCTGCACAACTTCTTCAGCAACCCGTTTATTCAGGCTGAGAACAAAAAAGCTCTCATCAAACAAATACTCGGTGAAGGCTCTAACCCCTACTTACGCAACTTTTTGTTGATACTAGTAGACAAACGCCGCATTGCATTCTTGGAATCTATTTTTCAACAATATCTGGCGCTGTTGCGGCAGCTGAATCAAACCGTATTAGCGGAAGTAATTTCAGCCGTTCCCCTCACAGAAGCTCAACAGCAGGCAATCATCCAAAAGGTTATTGCCATCAGTAATGCTCGCCAGGTAGAACTAGAAACCAAGGTAGACAGCGAGTTAATTGGTGGTGTGATCATTAAAGTAGGTTCGCAAGTAATTGACGCCAGTATTCGGGGTCAATTGCGTCGCCTTTCATTGCGCTTAACTAATAGCTAGAAAGTTAGGAGTTAGAAGTTAGGAGTTAGGAGTTAAAAGTTAGGAGTTAAAAGTTAAGTAAACAATAATTTATTTTGACTTTTAACTTTTAACCTTTGCTTTTTTAACTCATCACTCTTAACTCATCACTCTTAACTCATCACTCCTAACTATTGAATTTTCCCGTCTCGAAAGCAAACAAGATAGACACATGAGCATATCAATTAGACCTGACGAAATTAGCAGCATTATCCAACAACAAATCGAGCAATACGATCAAGAGGTCAAAGTTGCTAACGTTGGTACCGTCTTACAAGTAGGCGACGGTATTGCCCGGATTTATGGTCTGGAAAAGGCTATGTCTGGGGAACTTTTGGAATTTGAAGATGGTACAATTGGCATCGCCCAGAACTTAGAAGAAGACAACGTGGGCGCGGTACTCATGGGTGAAGGGCTAGAAATTCAAGAAGGTAGCTCTGTAACCGCTACCGGTAGAATTGCCCAAGTACCCGTAGGAGAAGCCTTAGTTGGACGAGTTGTAGACGCTTTGGGTCGCCCCATTGATGGTAAGGGAGACATCAAATCCTCAGAAAGCCGTTTGATTGAATCTCCAGCACCAGGTATCATTGCTCGTCGGTCAGTACACGAACCCATGCAAACGGGGATTACAGCTATTGACTCAATGATTCCTATCGGTCGTGGTCAACGGGAATTGATTATTGGCGACCGTCAAACAGGTAAAACTGCGATCGCGATCGACACAATCATCAACCAAAAAGAAGAAGATGTAATTTGTGTATACGTTGCGATCGGTCAAAAGGCTTCCACCGTAGCTAACGTGGTGCAGACATTGCAAGAAAAAGGCGCAATGGATTACACTATCGTCGTCGCAGCTAGTGCCAGTGAACCAGCAACACTACAATACCTAGCTCCTTACACAGGCGCAACTATTGCTGAGTACTTTATGTACAAAGGCAAAGCTACCCTGGTAATTTATGATGATCTTTCCAAGCAAGCCCAAGCTTATCGCCAAATGTCCCTGTTGCTGCGTCGTCCACCCGGACGCGAAGCTTACCCTGGAGATGTATTCTACATCCACTCTCGTTTGCTAGAAAGAGCAGCAAAGCTGAGTGACGAATTAGGTAAAGGCAGTATGACCGCCCTACCAATCATCGAAACACAAGCTGGTGACGTTTCAGCGTACATCCCCACCAACGTAATTTCCATTACCGATGGTCAGATATTCCTATCTTCTGACTTGTTCAACGCTGGTATCCGTCCGGCTGTAAACCCCGGTATTTCCGTATCCCGCGTGGGTTCTGCGGCGCAAACCAAGGCAATGAAAAAAGTTGCCGGTAAGATTAAATTGGAACTAGCCCAATTTGACGACTTGCAAGCCTTCGCTCAATTTGCTTCTGACTTAGATAAAGCCACTCAAGACCAGTTGGCACGAGGTCAACGGTTACGCGAACTTCTCAAGCAGCCACAAAATTCGCCACTCTCGGTATACGAGCAAGTAGCAATTCTTTACGCTGGTATCAATGGTTACTTGGATGATGTGCCTGTTGATAAAGTCACAACCTTTACCCAAGGTCTGCGGGAGTACTTAAAGACTGGTAAAACCCAGTATGCCGAAGGAGTAAGAACCTCCAAAGCACTAGGTGATGCAGAAGAAACTGCCTTGAAGGAAGCACTTACCGAATACAAGAAGACCTTCAAAGCAGCAGCGTAATTAAAGTGAGGAGTGAAGAGTTAAGAGTTAAAAGTTAATGAAATACTCCTAGCTCTTAACTCCTAACTCCTAGCTCCTAACTCCTAACTCAAGAATATGGCCAATCTAAAAGCAATACGCGATCGCATTCAGTCGGTCAAAAACACCAAAAAAATTACAGAAGCCATGCGTCTCGTAGCTGCGGCTAGAGTGCGCCGGGCGCAAGAACAAGTGCTAGCGACTCGCCCCTTTGCCGATCGCTTGGCACAAGTATTGTATGGTTTACAAAGTCGCCTGCGGTTTGAAGAAGCAAACCTGCCACTGCTGAGAAAACGGGAAGTTAAGTCAGTTGGGCTATTGGTAATTTCAGGCGATCGCGGTTTATGCGGCGGCTACAATAATAACGTTATCCGTCGTGCAGAAAACCGCGCCAAAGAACTCAAGGCAGAAGGTTTAAACTATCAATTTGTGTTAGTCGGACGCAAATCTACACAGTACTTTCAACGCCGCGATCAGCCTATTGATGCTACCTATAGCGGTTTAGAGCAAATTCCCACCGCAGCAGAAGCTAATCAGATTGCCGACCAACTACTTTCCTTGTTCCTTTCCGAAGAAGTAGACCGGATCGAATTAATCTACACCAGATTCCTTTCATTGGTTAGTTCCCGTCCTGTGATACAAACCTTACTGCCCCTCGATCCGCAAGGTCTAGAAGCAGCCGATGATGAAATCTTCCGCTTAACAACCCGTGGTGGTAAATTTGAAGTCGAACGGGAGAAAGTGGCTAGCCAGGTGCGCCCATTGGCTCCTGACATGATTTTCGAGCAAGATCCAGTTCAAATTCTCGATTCTTTGTTGCCCCTGTATCTGAGTAACCAGCTATTGCGAGCGCTGCAAGAATCGGCAGCTAGTGAACTAGCAGCGCGGATGACAGCCATGAGTAATGCCAGTGAAAACGCCGGTGAATTGATTAACACCCTCACGCTGTCTTACAACAAAGCCCGACAAGCTGCAATTACCCAGGAACTCCTAGAAGTTGTTGGTGGTGCTGAAGCACTAACTTAGGGTATAGCTAATTATTTATTTGTAGTGCCTTGTAATATATAGCCAATTGCTAATTATTTTAAGATTAGCAATTGGCTATTTTTAGTATTTGAGACTTTTGTAGATGACATTAACGGCATACGGGCCCTTATGTACTGAGGTTTATGAAATAACTAAGCCCATAGGTCAAGATTACCCAGATATTCCATACTACATCAAACATCTTTCATCAATTGGTGGTGGCAGAATTTTAGAGGCGATGGTGGGAACAGGACGATTACTCATTCCATTGCTAGAAGCTGGTATCAATGTTGAGGGTATTGATACTTCACCGGATATGCTGGCAGCTTGTCGAAAACACTGTACTGACAGGAATTTAAATCCTGTTCTGCATCAAGGTTGTGTAGAAAATCTTGATATTCCTGGTAAATTTAGTGCGTAGGCGTAGCCCGCCGTAGGCATCGCAGTTTCCTTTGGCTCGTTTATGTTGTTAGAAAAGCGAACTGCTGCTGTGGCTGCATTGCAAGCTTTTGCTCGACATCTAGAACCACAAGGGCGAATCTTTATTGATTTAGAGTTGCCTATTGAAGATTTTAAAACAGAGAATGTTGTTAAGCAGCGCTCGCCAATCAACTGCCCAGATGGATCAACAATCCTTTTACAATCCACATCTCGGATAGACTGGCTCAATCAAGTTAACACAACTGTAATTCGCTACGAGAAGTGGAAAGAGGGCAAACTTGTTGCCACAGAATTACAAAATGTTCCTCTACATTGGTTTGGACGTGACGAGTTTATTATGTGTTTACGGGAAAACGGCTACAAAGACACTTATCCTGTGTGCCAACTATACTGATGGTCTAAGAGCCAACTTCATATAAAGATACCCTGTGTTTCTCAGCAGCACTAGCATAAACTAAAAATTATTCTCAGCAACACATTTCCAAAATTGCGTATTATAATTGAATTATGAAGCGCATGGGTCCGTCACGGTTTCGACAGGTTGGCGAACGCTGCTCTGTGATTCAGGTCGAGAGTGAGTCTCCTCTCGCAAATCCAAGGCTCAAACAAAAAGTAAATGCGAATAACATCGTTAGCTTTGCTCGTAAGCCTGCTCTAGTAGCAGCTGCCTAAAAACCTCTTACAGGTTCGAGCGTCTTTAGTTTGACTCCGTTAAGGACTGAAGACCAACCCCCAACGGATGCTCTAGTAAGCGTTCTCTGGTTGGCTTGCTAGCTAAGATTAAATCAGAGCATCCTACGTTCGGGATAATGAACGATTCCCGCCTTGAGGGTCAGAAAGGCTAAACCTGTGAATGAGCGGGGGGTCAATACCCAATTTGGACAGCAGTTCGACTCTGCTCGGATCCACTAAAAATAGTTAACAAGTCCACCTGGTAATTTACTATCAAGGTGGATTTTGTTTTTGCCATGTAAATACAATTAGTTATACAGCAGTTTTCCTTTGCATAAAGTACAAAGTTACGGGCTTTGAGGCAGGAGGTAGAAACTCTTTATATTTAAACCTTAAGTCCTGCATTTTGTACCTTACTTACTTGCAACCTGCTATATTTTCCCTTATTGACCTGACTTCAACTCCATTGAAATGTTATGGTCACAACTAAAAGCTTTTCTGCGTCCTTTTGCACCAAAGACTTCGGAAATGATTGATAAGTTGCTAATTGCTATGTTACTTAGCTTTCCTCAACACTTCCAAAATTGGTTTACCTATTATTATTATTGTATCTACTAACAGCAAAATCCGCTGTAAGTGGGATAAATTATGGGATAGATTTAGGCTTTAATTATTCTGTTCCTGGGGTTGTTTACGTGGGCTTCCAAACCTTCTTCCCCTTGTTTTAAGTACCCGTCTTAATCGGTCTGCACTCAAGCTTACTTGACGCTCAGATGCCAGCTTTTTTGCGAGTTGCTTTGAGTTATAAGTCTGCGGCTCTTGGGCTAAACAATTTTCTAGATAAACCAAGTCTGATTCCGAATATCGGGGTTTTCCTCCTCGACCAGGAGCGTCCCACAGACCTGCTAAACCCATCTTTTCCCAACGATGAAGGGTTTGACGTACTGTTGAAATTGCCCAGTTCAAGCCTTTAGCAATTTGCTCATTTTTTAAGCCACGAGTATTCAGCAGTAAAACTTGAGCACGATCCTTGGTGCGTTGAGGAACATCTTTGGCTTTTCTTAACTCTTCTAAAGTCAGCTTTTCTTCTTCAGTTAAAAAGACTTTCAATCGGCATCCCATAAAAAATAACCTTTCACACAATTAATTTTTGTCATTTTTATGCCTATTCACCGAACAAGGCAAAAATTAAACTTTAGAAAAAGGAGAATTCAATCTATCTGAAAAACCTAAACTTATTTGTGGTGATTTTTTTTACCTTTTAATTACATATACTCAGTTCACTGGTATTTAATAACACACTAGATGCACTAGGCTACTAGTATTAAAGATGTCGGTACCTAAAAGGTTACTATTCAATAAGTATTGGCTTGAGACGCTATCAAAGTTTGCCATATATCATTAGTAATAGATTGATCTAAAAAGTTAGGCACATCAAAAATGATGCTATTAGAATGTTTAGGCATATTTATTTAATAGCCAAAGCCTTTATCTTATGCCTACAACGTCAATAATTTGCTGGGTTTACCTGATTAATGTTTAAGGTTGATAATACAGAACTGTATCATTAAATTTATTGGATTATTCGTATGGTTACGGAGATTCATCGAAACTTTAAAAATGGGTTTTATCCTAGTTTAGACATTGGATAACCAAAATAAAGATATACAAGCCTAGTTCCTTTTTATTCAAATCAGCTCTGGGAATGTACCTTCATTGTCTCCAAAAAAAAATATTTGTTTTCTCAAGTTTACATAAAATTTATATTTTATGTAGCAAAATCCTTTTTGAGGCAAAAACTGTGAAATAGTTATTGAAAGAACAATGCTATCAGCCTATTCTATTCGGGTTGAAAACATAGAGGTAACTTGTCCTACCTTTCCTACCTTTCCTACCTTTCCTACCTTTCCTACTTTTCCTACTTTTACGACTTAGTGAGAAGAGATTAATTAAAAAAATTCTTTTTCTACTTTACACGTAAACCTATTTTCTTAAGACATTGATTTTGCAATTGCCCAACACTTTGCGTCATAATTACAGGGAGTTCTTGTGGTTTTTGCTATTTTTTGAGGGTTTATAGCTTATTTGCAAAAATCAATATAGTTATAGCGTCCTTGGTTTTTTAAGGTATTTTTAATTTTAATTTTCTTAATATTTTATGTCAAAAATGTAGGAGTATGACAATTTTTGGCTATAAAATATAAGATAATTAGCATAAATAAAGCCTTACTGTGTATTGATGAATAAATTAATATTTAGTATATTTTTTGAGTTAAAAATATTGCTAAAAAATAGCAATAATTGATACAAGTTAAATTTTTCAAAAACTGACATTCATTACAACTTAAAATAAAAATAATAGGGACAATGGGGGCAGAAGAAAAACCTGTTAATTTGCGCTCGGAGACGAATAATGGTAGCGATGTCTACGACCGGCAATGCCCACGCAGAGAACGTTCAGCATCGATTAACTATACAAACTGTAGAAATTGCCCCTAACACAACAGCGATTCGCTCTCTTGATTGGGATCGCGATCGCTTCGATATCGAATTCGGGCTGCAAAACGGCACAACCTACAATTCATATCTAATTAGGGGTGAACAAACAGTTTTGATTGATACTTCTCACCAGAAGTTTCGCGATCTGTATTTAGAGACTCTAAAAGGTCTTGTTAACCCCAAAACAATTGATTACATAATTGTCAGCCACACAGAGCCAGACCATAGCGGCTTGGTGGAAGATGTTCTTCAATTAGCTCCTAGAGCTACCGTTTTAGCATCAAAAGTTGCGCTTCAGTTTTTGGAAGGCTTAGTACACGATCCATTTTCTAAGCGAGTTGTCAAAACTGGCGATCGCATAGATATCGGCAAAGGACACGAAATGGAATTCGTGAGTGCGCCTAACCTGCACTGGCCAGATACAATCTTTAGCTTTGACCGCAAAACCCAAATTCTCTACACCTGTGATGCTTTTGGGATGCATTTTTGTGACGATCGCACCTTCGATGAAGATTTAGAAGCGATCGAAGCTGACTTTAGATTTTACTACGACTGTTTGATGGGCCCTAACGCTCGTTCGCTGCTGAATGCGATGAAGCGGATGGGTGATCTTGGGAAGATTAATATTATCGCCAACGGTCATGGGCCGTTATTATACCACCATTTAGATGTTTTAACCGGGTGCTACGAAAATTGGAGCCAAAAGCAAGCTAAAGCAGAGACAACAGTTGGCTTGTTTTTTGTCTCAGATTACGGGTACGGCGAACGCCTTGGTCACGCAATTGCCGAAGGCATACTGAAAACTGGCATTGGGGTAGAAGTACTGGATCTCAGTACTGCTGAGAGCCAAGAAATTCAAGAACTAGCTGGGAGAGCAGCTGGCATCATTATCGGTATGCCCCCGACTACTTCTGCCGCCGCCCAAGCTAGTATCAGTTCGGTGCTAGCTGTCGCCAAGAACAAGCAATTGATTGGGCTGTTTGAATGTTACGGTGGGGATGATGAACCCATTGATACACTCCGCAGACAATTTCTCAATTCTGGCATCAAAGAAGCTTTCCCACCCATTCGGATTAAAGAGGTTCCTAGCGCATCTACATTCCAGTTGTGTGAAGAAGCGGGTAAAGACATCGGACAATTGCTGGTGCGCGATCGCAACATCAAGCAAATCAAGTCGCTTGATGTCAACATGGAAAAGGCACTGGGTCGGATTAGTAGTGGACTGTATATAGTCACCACCAAAAAAGATAATGCCTCAAGTGCAATGCTGGCATCCTGGGTAACGCAAGCGAGTTTGCAACCCTTGGGATTGACAATTGCCGTTGCTAAAGACCGCGCCATTGATTCCTTAATGCAAGTAGGCGATCGCTTCGTCCTCAACGTTTTGGAAGAAGGCAATTATCAAGAACTCAAAAAGCACTTTCTCAAGCGCTTGCATCCTGGTGCTGATCGTTTTGCTGGGGTAAAAACTCAAACCGCCAAAAACGGTTCTCCAATTCTAACTGATGCTCTGGCATACATGGAATGTGAAATACAGAGCAGCATGGAATGCAGCGACCACTGGATTTTATACTGCACCGTCCAAGAAGGTCGTGTCTCCAAAAACGATGGATTGACAGCCGTTCGCCATCGCAAAGTAGGTAATTACTACTAAGAAAGAGTGAAAAAGTAACAGGTGACAGGGGACAGAAAAGAAAACTATCCCCTGTTTCCTATGATCCATACCTATAACCTATTCCCTATTCTCTGTTCCCTAACTTTACCCAACAGCTATGACCAATTCCAAGCCACGCGACGTACAAGTTTTACCAATTGCTACAAATACTAAGGCGATCAAAGCACGTAGTTGGTCACGTCTGCGGTTTGAAATTGAATACGCACTTGAAAGAGGTACTACCTCCAATTGCTATTTAATTGAAGCTGATAAAACCGCACTTTTTGATCCACCGCCAGAAAGCTTTACCGAAATTTATTTAGAGGCATTGCGGCAGACTTTAGATTTGCAAAGTTTGGATTATATAATCCTGGGTCATTTTAGTCCCAATCGAGTTGCCACCCTCAAAGCAATTTTAGAACTGGCACCACAGGTAACTTTTGTCTGTTCTCTTCCCGGTGCGAACAATTTGCGTGCTGCTTTCCTAGATCAGGATTTGAAAGTCTTGGTGATGCGGGGGAAAGAAACTCTGGATTTAGGCAAGGGCCATGTTTTAAAATTCTTACCTATTCCCAGTCCACGTTGGCCGGAAGGACTTTGTACCTACGATCAGCAAACCCAAATTCTCTACACAGATAAGTTATTTGCAACTCATCTCTGTGGTGATGAACTGTTTGATGATAACTGGGAAGCGCTTAAAGAAGACCAGCGTTATTACTTTAACTGCCTGATGGCTCCCCAAATTCCTCATGTGCAAGCAGCTTTGGAGAAAATATCAGATTTGCAGGTGAGAATGTATGCTGTGGGTCACGGCCCATTGGTACGCACCAGCTTAATCGAACTCACCAAAGCTTATGCAGAGTGGAGCCGTTCTCACAACGATCGCGAGATTTCTGTTGCCTTACTTTACGCTTCAGCTTACGGCAATACGGCGACTTTAGCACAAGCGATCGCTCTGGGACTAACTAAAGGTGGAGTCGCAGTCAAATCGATTAATTGCGAATTTGCTACCCCTGATGAAATCCGCATCAACCTAGCACAATCAGAGGGTTTTATCATTGGTTCTCCTACCATCGGTGGTCATGCGCCAACTCCCATTCATACTGCTTTAGGAATTGTGCTATCGAGTGGTGACAACAGCAAACTTGCAGGGGTATTTGGTTCTTATGGCTGGAGTGGCGAAGCCTTTGACTTAATCGAAGGTAAACTCCGGGATGCTGGATATCGCTTTGGCTTTGACACCTTGAAGGTCAAGTTTAAACCTGATGATGTCACTCTCAAGTTCTGTGAAGAACTAGGTACAGACTTTGCCCAAGCACTAAAAAAGGCTAAAAAGGTACGCGTACCCCAACAAGCCGCTACCCCAGTGGAACAGGCTGTTGGCCGGATTGTTGGCTCCGTTTGCGTGGTGACAGCGAAACAAGGAGAAGTGTCTACCGCAATGTTAGGCGCTTGGGTTTCTCAAGCCACCTTCAACCCACCCGGAATAACTGTGGCGATCGCTAAAGATCGAGCGATCGAATCTTTGATGTATCCAGGCGGTAAGTTTGCCTTAAATATTCTACCTGAAGGCAATCATCAAGACTACATGAAGCATTTCCGTAAATCTTTTGCGCCTGGAGAAGACCGATTTGCCAACTTTAGTACAGCAGTTGCGGATAACGGGTGTACCGTCCTCACCGACGCTTCAGCATATTTAGAATGCTCAGTCAATCAACGTCTGGAATGTGGCGACCATTGGGTTGTGTATGCAACTGTGGATGAAGGAAAATTACTCAAGCCAGATGCTGTGACTGCCATTAACCATCGCAAAACCGGCACTCATTATTAAATAGTGAGAAATTTAACTTAGGGAAAACGCTTTAGCTTAAATATAGGTAAGGCAAAGCGTTTTATAACAAAAATTCTCTTTTTTATTGTGGGATGGACAAAATGTCCATCTCATTTTTTTTGTCAAGATGCAGAGTCCGCCCAAGAAAATTTTAGTTATTGATTAAGGAACGTGAATTAAATAAAATGCAAAACTTCATCTTGTATCTAGCTTCTCTCTCCAATATATCGGAGAGGGATTGAGGGTGGGGTAAGCTAGGGACATAAATTGTATGTTATTTAATTCTTATTCCTAAGTACAGCATTTAATTAATTCATACTGAATTAAATTTGGCAATATTTTGCAATGCCAATGCATCCCCTTGTATTAAAAACGCTACGATTTTACGCAAAGCTGTACTAAGTTATCTATGCTTTAAACAGATATTGGAAGTTTTAGATTACACACGATATACTTTTATATTACACAACCATCTATTGTTTTAAAAGGACTCCGACAATACTCTGGTAAATTTCTGGAATGAGGAACCACTGGCTAGGAAATGTGTTGAGTGCGATCGCTCAAAGCAGATGACGGAACTGCTGTTGCTGGTGTATTGCCTAGCTTACGTCCAAGAGTAGGAGCATCCGTGCTCTGCGGCGAAATTATCACTGATCGAACACCAGAGTTATCAAGGAGTCAAAACCAAGTGAATCCTAATGACAGCAACATTAACAAACCATCTCTAGAAATCAACGCTTCTCGCCAGTTTACCGCTTGGCTATATGAGCAGAACCTGAGTTTGTCCTTCACTACCTATCAAGCTGGGAAGTTATTCTTCATCGGCTTGCAACCAAACGGCAAATTATCTGTATTTGAACGTAGCTTTGAGCGGTGCATGGGGTTGTATGCCAATGGCAACAGTCTCTACATGAGTTCCCTGTACCAACTGTGGCGATTTGAAAATATCATCCAACCCAGACAAAACCACCAAAGCTACGATGCTCTTTATCTGCCCCAGATGAGTTATGTGACGGGAGATTTAGATATTCACGACATCGCTTTGAGTAGAGCAGAAGAAAAAGAGTTAAAATCACAAAAATTAGTATTTGTCAATACCTTATTTAGTTGTTTAGCAACAGTCAGCGAAACCCACAGTTTCGTTCCCCTATGGCAACCAACTTTTATCAGCAAGCTAGCGGCGGAAGATCGATGTCACCTGAATGGGTTGGCAATGCAGCAAGGAAAACCTAAATACGTCACTGCCGTCAGCCAGTCTGATGTGGGAGAAGGCTGGCGGGAGCATCGGGCAAATGGCGGCTGTGTCATTGACGTAGAAAGTAATGAAATCGTGTTGCAGGGGCTTTCTATGCCCCACTCCCCCCGTTGGCATCAGGAAAAACTCTGGCTGCTCAATTCAGGCGCGGGAGAGTTTGGCTTTGTCGATTTAAAGCGGGGAGTGTTTGAGCCAGTCGCCTTCTGTCCGGGATATTTGCGCGGTTGTACATTTTATGGCGACTTTGCGGTAGTAGGAATTTCCCAACCCAGGCATAACAAGACCTTTAGCGGCTTGCCCCTAGACGAGAAATTGCAACAGAAAAACGTTGAGCCTCGCTGTGGGTTACTAGTGATTGACCTGAGAAGCGGCGATATTGTCCATTCCCTGCGAATGGAGGGAGTGGTGCTGGAATTGTACGATGTGGTATCGCTTTTGGGGGTACGTCGTCCAATGGCGATCGGATTTCGCAGCGACGAAATTCGGCGGGTGATAACGGTGGGATCAAATCAAAATTTATAATTTAGAAGAATTAACAATAATGGTACCTAATCCAGCAGTTTTCAATCTTTCTGACCTTGATGGCAACAATGGTTTTGCGATCGCTTGGCCTTACCCAGACGCATCATCTAGTAGTGCCGGAGACATCAACGGCGACGGCTTCGATGACCTGATTATTAAGGCGGGAGCAGATGACTACGTAGTATTTGGCAGCAGTAGCGACTTTGAAGCAGTTGTCAACCTTTCCGACCTCAATGGCAGCAACGGCTTTGTTATAAATGTAAGTAAAGATTTAGGCTCCTCTGTCACGAGTGCCGGAGACATCAACGGCGACGGTATCGACGACCTGATTATCGGGGCACTGTTTGCCGATCCCAACGGTCAGTATAATGCTGGGGAAACCTACGTAGTGTTTGGCAGGAGCAACGGTTTTGGAGCAGTTCTCAACCTCCCGTCCCTCAATGGCAGCAACGGCTTCGTAATCAACGGCATTGATGAGCGTGATTACTCAGGCTCCCGTGTTAGCAGTGCCGGAGACATCAATGGTGATGGCATCGACGACTTGATTATCGGGGCGACAGGTGCCGATCCCAACGGTAAAGAACGTGCTGGCGAGAGCTATGTAGTGTTTGGCAGGAGCAACGGCTTTGGAGCAGCTGTCAACCTTTCCGACCTCAATGGCAGCAATGGCTTCGCGCTCAACGGCATTGATGAGCGTGACTACTCAGGCTCCCGTGTTAGCAGTGCCGGAGACATCAACGGCGACGGCTTCGATGACCTGATTATTGGAGCGCCAGGTGCCGATTTATTTGCTGGAGAAAGCTACGTGGTCTTCGGCAGCAGCAGTGGCTTTGAATCGGTCTTTAGTCTCTCATCTCTGAACGGCAACAACGGCTTTATCAACGACATTGATGGAACACTCAGCAGCGCCGGAGATTTTAACGGTGACGGTTTTGATGACCTAGTTATTTGGACAACAAATAACATCCGCGGCCCGGAGACTGTTGGAGAGAGCTACGTAGTGTTTGGCAACAGTAGCGGCTTTGGAGCAGTCCTCAATCTCTCAGACCTCAACGACAGCAACAGCTTCGTAATCAACCCCATTATTCCAGGTCAGGGTTTAGGCTCCTCCGTCAGCAGTACCGGAGATTTCAACGGTGACGGCTTTGATGACCTAATTATTGGCGCAAAATATTCTGAGCAGAACTACGTAGTGTTTGGCAGCCGCGGTGGCTTTGGATCAGTTCTCAATCTCTCGGATATCAACGGCAGCAACGGCTTGGTAATTAAAGCCATTAACGTAGATAGCTACTCACGCTACTCTGTCAGCAGTGCGGGAGATTTCAACGGCGATGGCTTTGATGACGTGAGTATCGGGCAAGGTTTTGATCGAATCTACAGTAAACCTGATGGAAAGAGATACGTCATTTTTGGTTTTGCCACTACTAGTACAACTCCTAATCAGCCTCCAGTCGCAGTTGCTGACACAGCTACTACTAACGAAGATACTGCCCTTAACATTTCAGTCTTAACCAACGACAGCGACCCAGATAGCAATCCCTTGACGGTGACAAATGTCAATGGTAATTCGGTGACTGTTGGCGCTCCTATTACCCTAAGTTCTGGTGCTTTACTGACTCTCAATGTTGATGGCACTTTTACTTACAACCCCAACGGTGAATTTGAAACTTTGGGTGTAGGTGAAACCGGCAGCGATCGCTTCACCTATACTATTAGCGATCGCAGTTTTACCAGTACAGCTAGCGTCAACCTGACCATCAACGGCGTGAATGACGCACCCGTTGCCGTCAATGATACTGTTACGGCAGCCAAAAATAAAGCCGTCTACATTCAAGCAAAGACCCTGCTGGCTAATGATCGCGATATCGATAGCACCAACCTCAGCATAACTGATATCAGTGGTGCGACCAAGGGTACTGTGGTGCTGAAAAATAACGGCACTCCCAGCAACTCGGCAGATGATTTTATTGTATTTACCCCAAATTGCGGGTTTAGTGGTGCGGCCAGTTTCAACTACACAATCACTGATGGTCAACTCACCAGCACTGCTAAAGTTACTATCCAAGTGGGCGATCGCCTTTTTGGTGGCAACGGCAATGATGTCCTCCACGGCACTCCTGGTAATGACTACCTCAATGGCGGCAATGGTAACGATCTCTTGTGCGGTGATCTTGGTAGCGATATCCTCACGGGTGGTAATGGCAAGGATAAATTTGTCTTCGCTGCTGAAAAAGGTACTGATATTATTACCGACTTCCGCAAGAGTAACGATTTGATTGGCTTGTCTGGTGGTCTGACCTTCAATCAACTAAGTTTCGTTGGTAACAACATCATAGTGACTGCTACTGATGGAATCTTGGCAACGCTAACTGGCATTAATACCACAACGCTCACTGCCGCTAATTTCACTATTATCTAATATCAAGGGGGGCAAGGTCTTGCTCCCCTTAAAATCCAATAATTACTATATAACCAGCCTGATGATCAAATTGATTATAAATTCACAGTTAGTAACAGAAACTACAAATCTTTTATAAGCTATAATTCGACACCTCAATGCCAGACTACCCGATTTACTAATAAGCTAGTGAGTTAAGATTTTGGATGGTAATGCGATCGCTTCCAAAAATCTTTGTAACAAATAAATTGACTGTAGGGTTATAGATTTATATGCTTTTACCAACGTATCTGTACTAGAAATGTTGTGAAATGGTATGACTTATCACAGAATGTGAACTCAGAAAAATGCTGTGTGCGATTTCAGTATTAAAGCGGAAACAAGATAAATTCACTTACTGAAATTCCGCAATTGCCACCAGGACAATTGCAAAAACGCAGTGTAGCCTTTAACTAGAAAAACAGTATGGCACTTGTTAAACAAAATGCCAACTATGGCCGCTAAACTTTTATAATATTTGTTGTTCTTATGGCTCCAAAACACACCAAAATTCAATTTCCTCTTTGGCAGTATCTAAACCAGCCTTTATTTAGTCAGGATACTAAATTAGTATTGAATCCCCAACGCTTTGCATTTATCTGGCGTCTTCGACTTTTAGAACGTTGCTGGGCTAAAGAATGTGATGCCAAAGGGCCTCAACAGCATTAAATACCTGAAAAGCCGTAAAACAAAGCCTCGTCTACAGAACGAGGCTTTTTGCCGTCAAGTAAAACACTGACAGTTATACCTTCCCATAACATTAATTGCAGTGCGGCAGCGATCCAAAAACCAGACTATGTTGACTAGCAAAGCAATGTACTGGGTAGGTAAGCCTACAGAAGTGAACACTAGTGTCATTATTACCAGCCCAGCATTGGGAATATTCGCTGCACCTACAGATGTCAAAATCGAGGTAAGGATGACAATTGACTGCTGTCCTAGGCTCAGATGTTGCCCAATCGATTGAAAAATATACAACGCAGACATTGCTTCATAGAGGGCAGTGCCATCATTATTGAAATTTGCTCCTACTAATGCCCCAAGGCAACAGAAGATTCCCTTAAACCAACTTTTTTTTCCAAAACTTCAAAGGTTATGGGCATTGCCGCCGCACAAGAAGAAGTTGAGAAAGCTGTCAAAAGAAGCAGGGGATCAGAGGTGAGGATTGAACAGAGCTTGTACTCCAACCAATACAGAGCGCCCTTCCAGAGCGGGGCTTCGTACTCATGTTTCGCAAGGCTTGTCGCAGAGGGGAAGGGCTTGCTCTCCCAGCTAATAGCCTCCTTCTCCTTTGCCTCTTTGGTGAGGGGGATAGGCTGCCACCAAGGGCTAGCTTTGGTTTCAGGCAAAGAAGTACTCTCTGTTTCATTCATTAGTCAGATGCTGATTAACTGCTGTAACTATTAAAACAACATTGATGACAGTGGCAATTTTGGAAAAAGAACAGCTTTAATTTTAGGTAAAAACTGCTAATGTAATATTCCGTTGCTTTGCAAAATCTGGCTTGAAAGGGTATACCACAAGGTAGGCCCCTAGAGATATCTTGGCTTGTGGTTGGAGATGCTTATGTCCTTTGTACCTTTACATATTCACAGTGACTACAGTCTACTCGATGGGGCAAGTCAGCTACCAGAGTTGGTAAATCAAGCGATCGCACTGGGGATGAAAGCGATCGCCCTTACCGATCATGGTGTCATGTATGGAGCCGTTGAACTAATCAAAATCTGCCGTAGTCAAAATATTAAGCCGATTATCGGCAATGAGATGTATATAATTAACGGCGATATTGAGAAACAAGAACGCCGTCCGAAATATCATCAAGTTGTTTTAGCTAAAAATACTAAAGGTTATAAAAATTTAGTCAAATTAACTACAATTTCTCACCTCAAAGGTGTTCAAGGCAAAGGAATTTTTTCTCGTCCTTGTATTAATAAAGATTTACTAAAACAATATCATGAAGGCTTGATTGTCACCAGTGCTTGTTTGGGTGGAGAAATTCCCCAAGCGATTCTCAGTAATAGACCAGATGCAGCCCGAAAAGTTGCTCAGTGGTATAAAGACGTATTTGGTGATGACTATTATTTAGAAATTCAAGACCATGGCTCCCAAGAAGACCGAATTGTTAATGTTGAAATCGTCAAAATTGCGCGGGAGCTTGGCATTAAAATTGTTGCCACTAATGATTCTCATTTTATTTCTTGTTTTGACGTTGAAGCCCACGACGCTTTGCTATGTATTCAAACTGGAAAGCTAATTATTGAAGATAAGCGGATGCGTTATAGCGGCACAGAATATCTCAAATCTGGTGAGGAGATGCAGCAGCTATTTCGTGACCATTTGCCGGATGATGTGATCAGCGAAGCGATCGCTACTACTGAAGAAGTTGCTGATAAAGTCGAACCTTACCATATTATGGGTGAGCCTCAGATTCCTACTCCCCCAATCCCTTCTGGTCATACTGCTGACACTTACGCCGAAGATGTTGCATGGAACGGACTTTTAGAACGCTTAAATCGCAAATCTCGCCAAGAAGTCGATTCCGTCTATAAAGAAAGATTGGAATACGAACTAAAAATGATTCAGCAGATGGGTTTTTCCAAATACTTTTTAGTTGTTTGGGATTACATTAAATTTGCTAGAGATAATAACATTCCTGTGGGGCCTGGCCGAGGTTCGGCGGCTGGTTCATTAGTTGCCTATGCGATGCGAATTACTAATATTGATCCTGTACATCATGGGTTACTATTCGAACGTTTTCTAAACCCAGAACGGAAATCCATGCCTGATATTGATACAGATTTCTGTATTGAACAACGGGATAAAGTTATTGATTATGTAACTGAGAAATATGGTGCAGATAGAGTTGCCCAAATTATTACCTTTAACCGCCTAACATCTAAAGCAGTTTTGAAAGATGTCGCCAGAGTATTGAATATTCCCTATGGGGAAGCTGATAAAATGGCGAAATTAATTCCTGTGGTGCGGGGTAAACCAACGAAACTCAAGGTGATGGTTTCCGATAAAACTCCAGAACCAGAGTTTAAAGAGAAATATGATAAAGAACCGCATGTTCGCCATTGGCTTGATATGGCGATGCGAATTGAAGGAACTAACAAAACTTTTGGTGTTCATGCCGCAGGTGTGGTAATTTCTGCCGATCCACTTGATGAAATTGTACCGTTACAAAAGAATAATGACGGCTCTGTGATAACCCAGTATTTCATGGAAGATTTGGAATCAATGGGTTTGTTGAAAATGGATTTTCTGGGTTTACGGAACCTTACACTAATTCAAAAAACCGTTGATTTGATTCAGGAAACGAGAGGATATCGAGTTGATCCTGATGAAATCCCCCGCCAGGAAAGAAAAGCCCAGAAAATATTAGCTAAAGGTGAACATAGCGCTCTACCAAAAGATGTACAAAAAACTTATGAGCTATTAGAAGCAGGCGAATTAGAAGGAATATTTCAATTAGAATCTTCCGGGATGCGTCAGATAGTGCGAGATTTGAAGCCTTCTAATATAGAAGACATTTCTTCAATTTTGGCACTTTATCGACCTGGACCATTAGATGCAGGATTAATTCCTAAGTTTATCAACCGCAAACATGGTCGAGAAAAGATTGATTATCAACACCCCATTCTGGAAACAATATTAGACGAAACTTATGGAATTATGGTCTATCAAGAGCAAATTATGAAAATTGCTCAGGATATGGCTGGATATTCTTTAGGACAAGCCGACTTGTTACGTCGGGCGATGGGTAAAAAGAAAGTTTCTGAAATGCAAAAACAGCGCGAAAAATTCGTAGATGGCGCAGCAAAAAACGGTGTTCAGAAAAAAGTTGCGGATGAATTATTTGAGCAAATGCTGAAGTTTGCGGAATATTGCTTAAGCTATGACACGGAAATATTGACAGTAGAATATGGATTGTTGTCGATTGGAAAAATTGTCGAAAAACGCATTGAATGTACTGTGTACAGTGTTGATAATAATGGAAATATTTATACGCAACCTGTAGCACAGTGGCACGATCGCGGACAACAAGAGGTGTTTGAGTATTGCTTAGAAGACGGTTCAATAATTCGGGCAACAAAAGACCATAAATTTATGACTGTTGATGGTCAAATGTTGCCAATTGATGAAATATTTGAACGAGAATTAGATTTGATGCGAGTAGATGGTTTGCCAAATTGAGAGGCAGTGAAAATACCAATGAGAGCTAGAAGATTTTTATAAGTTGATAGTAACGTTAAATCATCATGTATAGACCAGCCGCTTTTCAAGAAGATAATGTTGATAAATTGATCGCCTTTATGAGAGCCAATAGCTTTGCTACTTTGGTATCGATTATAGACGGTGTACCTTATGCTTCACACGTTCCTCTTGTCATTGCAATGCAAGGGGATGCTGTTAAATTAATTGGTCATCTGGCAAAGCAAAATCCTCAATCACAAGCTCTTGGTACTGAGTTACTTGCTATCTTCACGGGAGCACATGCTTACATTTCCCCTACTTTATATGAAAGGTATGAAAGTGTACCGACGTGGAACTATATTGCTGTTCACGCGTATGGTATTCCCAAAGTCATCATGCTCAATGACTCTCCAGAATCAATGAACCAAATGATCAACGAGATGATAGACACATACGAAGCTAATTACAAATCGCATTGGCACAGTTTATCTGACGGATTCCGTGAAGGTATAATGAATAGCATTGTGGGATTTGAAATAACTGTTACACGCTTGGAAGGTAAGTACAAACTTAGTCAAAACCGAAGCCAAGTTGAGCAGCACAATGTGTCAAGTATGCTGCTACAAAGTTCAGATCCGGCTGCTCGTGCCGTCGGTGCCGAGATGAAACAAAACCTTGAAGTGGATGAGTATTAGTAAAGAGCATTACGTGACAATTTGAGACATTTGGGCGGAGTGGAGAGATTTAGCGATCGCGTAGTTATACACGTAAAATCTAGTCTTAGATAGATGGCAAAAAGTTTAATTAATAAATGAAATCTACCGTTGCCAACTAGCAGCAATGAGCCTGTACATTATGCCCATAGGCTAGAAGCATGAGGCTACACTTAGTGACATGATCAAAGGAGATAATGTTTTTATGTTGTTATATGAAGATATTGGTGCTGAATGCCGGATCGAGCAGCCAAAAGAGTTGTCTGTATGAGATTGCAGATAATGCTCTCCCCACCCAAGCAGCCCAACCCATTTGGGAAGGGAAAATCAACTGGACTCAAGATCGCGGTGTGGCAGAAATTGAGGTAAAAACTGGTACGGGTGCAACGCTGCAAGAATCAATATCTGGTGATTCTCCACACGCACACCTCAACTATATGCTCCATACACTTAGTAATGGTGCTACCAAGGTAATTGATCAGTTGTCAGAAATCGATGTGGTGGGGCATCGGATAGTACATGGGGGGCAAGATTACCGCGATAGTGTGGTAATTACGGAAGATGTTAAAAAAGCGATCGCTCGTCTATCTAACCTAGCTCCAGCACACAATCCAGCCGCTTTATCAGGCATAGAAGCAATTGAAAAAATCTTAAAAGATGTCACTCAAGTAGCAGTCTTTGATACTGGTTTTCATGCCACTCTACCCGATGCCGCAGCAATCTATCCCGGTCCCTATGAGTGGGTAGAGCAAGGTATCCGTCGCTATGGGTTTCACGGTATCAGTCACCAATATTGTTCTCAACGTGCTGCCCAAATTCTCAATAAAGATGTTCCCCTTGAGCGTTTAATTACTTGTCATTTGGGTAATGGCTGCTCTTTGGCGGCGATTAAAAACGGTCGTAGCATTGATACCACAATGGGATTCACACCCCTAGACGGATTGATGATGGGTAGTCGTTCTGGCTCAGTTGATCCGGGAATTTTGATTTACCTGTTGCAGTACTGCGATTACTCTGTCGAAAGGTTGGATTATATATTAAATAAAGCCTCTGGGTTAAAAGGAATTTCAGGTGTATCTAGCGATATGCGTGAAGTGAGAGAAGCGATGTCTACGACGGGCAACGCCAACGCTCAAGGTAACTCCCGCGCTCAACTGGCGTGGGATATCTACGTACACCGCCTGCGTTCTGGTATCGGTGCAATGCTTACTAGTTTGGGCGGATTAGATACTTTGGTATTCACAGCAGGCGTAGGTGAACACTCTGCGGATATTCGCCAAGCCGCCTGTGAAGCCTTTGGTTTTTTAGGATTGAAACTTGATATTGAGAAAAATCAACAGCAGCCTGTTGATGAGGATATTGCCACACCCGATTCATCAGTGCGCGTATTAGTGATCCATACTCAAGAAGATTGGGCGATCGCCGGGCAATGTTGGCAGTTATTAAAAAAGAGTTGTTGAGCTACAAATAGTTTGAATAGGGCGACATTAACAAAAATCTTGAGGCAACAGACCTATCTCACCTACTTGATTGAACTGCTCTTGTAGCCAAGCTGCGAAAAGTTCACTCAAAAGTCGCTGGCGCATGAGACCATCTAACTGCGCTGGAATCAACTTTTCCATTCTGACGATCGCCATCGATTCCCCTAAGCGAGTGGGAGGCCAAAGCTGACCAGGTTGGCTAACAGATAGCATCTTTGCCAGCGTTTGGTGACAATTACTTAGAGAAACTGGGCCGATTAACCCGCCATTAGACGCATTGGCATCTTGAGAGTACTTGCCGGCGAGTTCAGCAAAATCTGCTTCTTTTTCTAGGATACGAAAATAGAGTTCTTGGGCAGCCAAATCATTAGTCTGGATTAAAGAAAAAAGCACCTGATCAAACTCCGACTTGCGGCTTCGGAAGTGAGATTCCAGTTGGTTTCCCCAAGTAGCCTGCTTAAATTTTTCAATTTTTAGCGATCGCCTGACATAGGTTTGTAGTTGTTGTGTTGTCATGCCATTGCGTTTTAGCCAAGTCTGAAGTTCTGTATTTGAATCCAAGTGATTTTTTTGACAAAACTTCTGATAGGCACTCTCTTCTTCTTCAAGCGTATAGGTAAAAGGAGCGATCGCTTCATCAATAATTAATTCAAATAACAACCGAGGCAGTAATTGATAACTAGCTAGTAAAGGGACGATTTCTTCAGATGTGATAGTGCGGTTCCCAACTTGTAAAACTACAGTCATAACTTTGAGAAGGAGTAGGGTAGTAGAGAATAGGGATAGCCATAAATTTTAATCAAAAGGAGAGTAGAAGATCCCCACTCTCTATTTTCCATTAGCTAAGAGCATCCACTTTCGGCGGATCTACTTTTTTAGATGAACCATATAGTAGGGTTTTTGAAGTACCAGAATTATGTTGCTTCCAAAAGTGGATGCTGCCTCATTAGCTTTTATACAGTGGACTGTCAGACAATTTTGGATTTTGAATCTTCAATCCAAAATCCAAAATTCTGTGAGTATATTTAAACCGGAGTCAAAAAGTTATTAAACACGAAACTGGCGACATTCCTACCTACTCCCACCCCGTCTACAGTGGCCGATTCGATATGGACGCCACCATAAAGCCTGCTATCAGCATCCTCTTGGGCTGCCTGTGAAAAGCTACCGTAATAGCGAGCAACACCAGGTAATTCTTGTGAAGGAATGTCAAAACTAATGTTGTCGGTGCCGTAAAAAAGTTTCAGAATTTCGGCTGATGCACCGCCAAATACAGAATGCCCAGATATGTAATCGGGGAATGGTGGAGTATCTAGCAGAGGTTCCCAATTAGGATCAGCAATCGTGTCGGGATTGTTGTCTTGATCCGCATTGCGGATTGCAGTAATTGGGCGCAATTGCTCATAGACATACTTCGTATCCCAGGCAACAATACCCGCATCAGCTTGGGCAATGTTCAGCAGCGCAAATAAACGAGCATTCTCCTCCAGGGTATTGTTTTGAGCCAGTGCTACTTCTTGCGCGAGTTCGTTCAACTGACCTGGTGGCCTGAAAGTATCGCCGCGATCATAAGCCCAGAATTGGGCAATTTCCGTCTGATCTGCGGTGCGAACAGTGCTGTTTTCAGCACCAAGCGCTTTAACTTGATTAAAATCTCTCGTATACTGAGGGCTACCATACTCAGGGGAAGTATCCGGACGGAACAGGACAACACTGTCTATAGCAAAGGGAGTTACTAGACCCCACTGGGGCAATACTGCTGATGCAAAATTGGTAGTATTATTTGTTGTTTCACCATCGCTGAAAGTTGGCTTCCAATCACCAAAGCCAGTTCCCGGCGTGTATGGTTGTGGTGGATTACTTGAACCATCATTTTCCCGCTTATCCAGTATTTGCTGGGCAACCCTGTTTCCGATCGCAATGCCGTTGTTCTCAGCCGTACCATCCGGGATTTCTGCAAGAGACCTTTGCCGTTGTTCATCAAATATAGGTATAAGTTTTTGATCTTCTTGGAATAAATTGACCAACGTTCGGTAGGCTGCTTCAACTGCCGCAGCTTCTTTTGATGCCCCGGCAGCTTCCGATGCGTCGATGTTGACTAAATAAGGCTTGTAACTCCGGTCAATTGCATTGACGGCATCAAAAACTGCTGCCTGAACGATCGCCTGATTACGTGCCGCCAGTGGAGGTGCTGTTCCCGATGCTTGTATGGCATTTAGGAGAATTGAATTCCATTGGATCACAACGTCACCTCCAGTAATTAACTGGCTGGCTACATTGTTGGCGGTATTACTTTCAGTAACGTTACTACCTGGCTCTACCTGTCCAATCAGATAGTAGAGTCCTGGAGAGACAACACTTGCAGTCCGGAACTCAGATCCGGCAAAATCCACAGTAAATGTTTTAGATTGACCAGGCGCTAAATTAACTATTTGACCATTCAAACTGCCCAAAATCTCATCTTTGCCCTTGAGTAGATCGCTTGCACCCCTTGATTGTTCAAGTGTGTTTAGGGAATTGATGTCAAGAACTTTATCAGTTGATCCATACAGTTTGAGGTTTACAGGCCCGTTGAATTGTGTATCACCTTGATTCTGAACAACAATTTCCAGTTTTCCCTGTTCATCAGGAAAGATTGTCGGATTTTGGAGTATTTCAGCAAACTGGATAACAATATCTGAAGCCATAAAGCTTTTGTTCCTTTTTTTTTGCAAGTAGGAATAAGGTAGTTTTTTGCCTTTTGCTATTAAAGGACTACCAAAAAATAAATCATCCAATCTTAATTTGTAGGGTGCATTAATGTTCGTATAGGGTGCCGTAGGCAAGTAATGCACAAAATAAAATCTAATCAATCATGGTGCATTCACCGCAGATATAACGCACCCTACAAGTTGGATATTTTTTTAATTGGAAGCCTTTAAGACGTGCAGTAACGCTTAGACAATATTTTGGTTCAATACCTTGAGTCTGAATTTCTAATCAAACAAAAATGAATTGATCGTTATTAGAAAGACTTAGATTGGAGACTGAAATTCCCTCAACAATACCAAGGAGTTCAGACTCAGATTGGCTTGGGGTATAAAATATTCCCGTACCAGATATCGAGCTATCAGGAGATGCACCCAGGAAATAGTCACTTGCTGACCCTGCTAGCTGAATTTTATCTACACCACGGATAACACCGTCGTTAATGAAACCAAAGTCTTTGATCAGAGCGTAGTCTTGAGTACCACTGGCGTTACTATTGCCATCATTGTATAAAAGTACATAAGAAATAACACTATCAACACCATTTACTCTAGCATTTGCTTTTTTAAGTCCAAGAACAAATGTGTCGTTATTTTTTCCACCGATTAAGACATCTTTTTCGCCAAAGCCAAATCCTTGTTGCAGTTGACCAGAGAATCCTATATCAGTACCAATCAATACATCGTTGCCGTCACCGCCATTAAGAGAGTCGTAACCCTGCTCACCAACTAGTAAATCTTTTCCAACACCACCTTCGAGGGAGTCGTTACCTCGACCACCATAAATTTTGTCGTTGCCATTATTACCAGAGATTGTATCGTCACCACTCACACTAGGGCTGCCCTCTATGTTATCACCGTAAAGTATGTCGTTGCCATCGTCACCATTAATTTCATCGTTGTCTGTCCCACCTTCAATATAGTCATTACCAGAATCACCATAGATTAAGTCTTGACGGTCTTGACCATAGAGTTGATCGTTTCCTTCACCACCAAAAATGCTGTCATTGCCGCTTGCAATCTTTTCTGAATCTGCACTGGGACTAAAGTCCCCAAAGACGACATCTTTACCAGCATCACCCAGGAGGTAATCGTTTCCACCTCCTCCACTAATGAGGTCATCTCCATTGCGACCTGAGACTATATCATCAACTTCTAAACTAGTTATGATGTCATCTCCATCAGCACCGTTGAGTGTATCCGCATTGGGCGTGCCTATTATTATTTGAGTATCATCACCATCTAAATCAGATGTGAAGACATTGCTAGACACATTAGCACTAGACACTGCATCTGCCACTCCACCCAGCGACCTTGTGCCTGTTCTTAGAATAGGTGTATTAGATGTATTTGTTTCTAGTTCTCTTAGTCTTTCTAATCGAGTATTGTCATTTATAGAAAATACTGGTTCAATTATTTCTGGTTCTGAAGTATCGAATGTGCCTGCTGTCGGGTCTTTTAGTTCTTCTAATTCTTGTTGTTCTATGCTGAGTATTGCCATTTTTTTGACCTCATTTCGTTAAATAAATTGGATGACACAACTATTTTTGCTCAATTAAGAAAGAGCTATTTTTGTCTAGCAGTAATGTTGCAGAAAAGAGTGAGCGTTTGAACTAACAAAAGTATTTTTAACTTGATGAACTCCCTATGAACGTGTGTAAATCATGGTTGAACTATATGAAACAGCAACATAGCTATACTCTCTATCGGGTTCAAACTGTGAGTTTTACGCGAAGTTTTAGTTATTGTTACAATTGTTTATATACATCAGAAAATACTATAGCAATCCTAAATCATTTGTGAGACAGTAAAAGGCTGAAAAACTTATAAATACGTACTTTTAATCTCCGTATCTTCTCACGATTAATTCGGATTGCTATATACTCAAGATACATTGCTTAAATAAATTTAGATATATTTTATACTCAATGAAATGTATGAAATTACATTGGTTTGACCGAATAAGTACTCTGATCGCTAAACTATTCATTCTCGACAAGCTTGTTTGTGTCCTGTACCCGATTTTCAAGCTAATAACCAACGCAGAAAACCTTTACCAACTTGCCCTAGTAAAAAACTAAAAATCCATTGTAATAGCGGGCCAAGTAGTGACAAAAACAGCAAAAACAAGAAATTAGTGGGACTAAGAAAAATACCAGAAGTAACACAAGTTAGTCCCCATGCTAGCCAATTTCGATAGTAAGAACCAATAGAAGTCCATCTCGGAAGTTGATTAACAAGCCAATAGCGAATAGTAGCAAATACAAATGATATTACTAGCCCAGCGAGTATTGATAATGAAATTGTAAGTGATTGTACTAAAGGTAATTTCCAAGCTAAAAAAGCCCCAGGGAATAGCGAAGCTAGCTCCCAAGCTAGTAGGTTTAATTTAGTCCGAAGGTAGCCTAATATTTGTTCAATAAGCCAATAATGCACATAAACAACATTTAAACACTCAGAATTTTGGATAAAATTACTTTTGATTTTGTGAATGATGTCGCCATAGAATAAAACATTACTTTGTAAAACAATATCTTGCTCTTTCCAAAAATATAAAGCTGATGTATCTTCTCTATAATAAAAATTAAAAGTAAGTCCATATTGTAACGTCGATTTTTTTTGTAATGATTTACTCCATAATAATTTGATAAAATTTACTATAAAAGTATTGTCAAAAATTTTGAAGTGTTTTTTAGAAGTTACTAAATTATTGTATAGGACGGTATTTTTCTTCAAGGAAATGTTATCGCTAAAACAGTTGTAATACCAAAGATAAGCTAGTAATTTTGGCGGAATATACAGAGAACCACCTATTTTTCGCGCTGCCTCAATTTGTTTTAAAACTATCTTATTTAGATAAAAACTATACTGTCCTGGCTCAACCTTAATTTCAACTTCAATAGGAGTACCTTGAGGGATTTGTACAAGAAAGGATAGTTGAACATCAACTTGATGATCTGTGTATGTTTTATAAGCGTTCATTGTCGGGATAATTTTGCGATACTTTGTACAATACTAATCAGAAAATCTAGTGTTCCACGCCACTGTTTTTCTCCAGCAACTACCCCTTCATTATGGATTTTTAGGATTAAATCTCTATCCCCTTCAGGTAATTGAAATAGCTTTTTATGGTAACGGCTGATAATATCTCCATCTAGCTGCATAACAGTTTGAGCATAAATAATGTCAATATCTACACTTGTAATTTGACCACCATCAAGTGCAGCTTTAAGTTCAGACATTTTTCGCAAGGTACGAATAAATTTACCATTATTCAAAAGTTCTTCAATCTCTTGCCACCTTTGTCGCAATTTTTTTTGATTATCTTGTTCATCTGCAAGAGGAGCTGGAGCAGGTAATATTGGTCGAGCTAGCTTTATATATACCTGATCCGTTGGAACAATATTTGCTTTATTTTCCACCTGATATTTAAGACGCTCTTGATATTGGATTATCCTGGAGTCTGGCTCACTAGTTTCAGTACTTTTTTCAAGGAGAATATAAAAATATTCTCTTTCAAGTTGCGAGAATAGACTTGTATAACGTTTTCGTAATTCATCAGCTTGAGTTTTTTCTTGTTCTGTTAAATTTAAATTGTCTGAATTTGGAATTCCTTTGACATCAAAGTAGTCTTTGTCATTTATTGAATAAATCTCTTCATATGCTTGCCAAGCATTAAACTTTGCGCCAGTAATTTGCTCCACAACCATTGTATTTACTTCTAAAGCTGTAATATCATCGACTAATCCATTTACAGATGAGACTAATTTCCCCAGCAAATCTCTAGCTTGCTCTTGAATTTTGTTAGACATAGTAATAATTTCCTTTATTTCTCTAAAACAAATTAACCTACAGGTTTAGACAAATTCCTATGCTGTAGGTATTTTAGTGTGATTATTAATAAATAAACAACCACTATGGACGGGATGGCGATTGTTGTGAAGTTTTTCTAGATTTCATAATTTCTATAAAAAATCCATACAACTTCTGCAAACTTTCTATATTTTTTTGCATAATCTCCCGACTTTCTTTGATTTGACTTAGATGAAATTCGCGGAGTTCTGTATATGGCCCACTACCAATAAATTGGCTACCAACTTCATTATTTATATCACCATCAATTAGATTGATTATGGTGTGCATTCGATTACCTGGTTTAGCAATTTGTTGCTCTTGTAATTGTTCAGAAGGCTCTGGAACCCAAGTTGTAATTTCTAACTCGACCACTTCAACTATTGCTGTTTGAATAGCATCAATAATGTCATCAATATTGAATTTTTCTGCATTACTATTCAGCTTTCTAACTTTTCTTTTAAATTCACTACTTGGTTTGCTAAAATGACTATTAGTTTCACCAATCTCGCTAAGAACATTACTTTCCGTGTTTTCGTTAAGCGTATTATTCACCATGACATTTTGAAGGTTACAGATTCAAATATAAACAAAATACAACCTTATATCATATCGAAAGTTTTAAAACTTTTACTTAATAAAATTAACTAAACTAAAAACAACTTAATAATTCAATAAGTTCATTTATAAACAAATGTAAATTTGTTATTTTCAAAGCCAAATTTATCTTAGACAAAGGACAATACAATACTATTTTAGATTTTGGAGCCACTGCGTTAGGTTTCTTAAGCGGCATGGCTCTAGAATAATTCTTGAATTAGCTTTTGGGCGCTTCGTTATCAATCGGGATAAATTAGTTCCTACTTGTAGACAAAATGCCATAAGCATATTTCCGATTAAAGACTTAGGTATAATTTTATACTAGCTATACAAACTTCTTTTAGTCAACCTGTTTTGTATTTGACCCAGCAAAGCGTAAACGTGCAATTGCTAGCAGGCTTTTCCTATGCCACCATATATAGAATTATGTAGCTGTGCTGAAAAAAATAAAAAAGAGGAATGAATATGTTGTTATCGCGTCAAGCTTTTGCTACACCTGTAATAGCTTGTGTATGTATATTAGGAGTTGCCTTGATCCAATTCCCCCAATTGCAAAAACTAATAAATAGTAAACAATCTGCCTCTTTAGAAACTCTAGAGAAAGAAATAAAATCAGAAAATCTGCGTCTAAATTTTCTCAAAAAAGCACCTAGTTTTGGTTATGATAATTTCATTGCAGACTTGGTATATCTCAATTTTTCGCAATACTTTGGAGATGATGAAGTTCGAGATAAAACAGGTTATGGTTTAAGTCCAGAATATTTTGAAGTCATTCTAGAACGTGACCCACGATTTTTAGCAGCATATCGGAGTCTTTCTATCAGCACTTCATTGTATGCTGCTATGCCAGAACGTGCGATCGCACTATCAGAGAAAGGGCTAAAATCATTATCTCCCTTCGTTCCAGAAAAGTCTTATTACGTATGGCGTTATAAAGGAATTGATGAGTTACTATTTTTAGGCAATTCTCAAGCAGCCCAAAAGTCTTTTGCAACGGCGGCAGACTGGGCTAGTAACCTTTCAGATGCAGAGAGTCAGGGTGTAGCTAATAGTTCCCGAAAAACTGCTGAATTTTTGAGTCGAAATCCTAACAGTAAATACGCTCAAATTTCTACTTGGTCAATGGTTTTAAATAATCAAGTTGATGAAAGAACTCAGAAACGAGCAATCAGGGAAATAGAAGCTTTGGGAGGAAAAATAATTACAACTCCTGAAGGTACTCATAAAATTCTATTCCCACCAAAGGATTAAGTTTTCATTCATAGCATATTGCTGCAAACAAAGAAAATTTTGTGAAATTGCTATCCTGTCCATACCTTATACGCAATATCATTAGGAGCAATAGTGATATCAATACAATTGGCAAAATCTGACTGTAAAATATTAGGGTGTTTCCCTGTTATGTTCCAGCTGCGTCCTCATCTTAAGCAAGCTAAGTTTATAGAACAAGTTCGATATCAAATGAAAGAAGGATATCAACTTGCATTCTTGGAACTTGAGGGGCAAGCTGTGGCAGTGGCTGGATTTCGCATTTCTACGTGTTTAGCATCAGGTAAGTTTTTATATGTTGATGACTTAGTTGTTGATGAGTTAAAGCGATCACAAGGTTATGGTCAACAGTTATTTCAATGGCTAATTGAATATGCAAGAAATCATGACTGTGAACACCTTACTCTTGATTCTGGCGTTCAGCGATTTGCAGCTCACAGATTTTATCTCATGGAGCGCATGAACATTACAAGTCATCACTTTGGAATACAGTTGTAGCAACAGGCAATCTGGTTGTGAAAAATGATATTTTTTGGTATAATAGCAAACTAATTAAGTCCCAAACTTTAAAGTTAGACATTAACGATCCAGGATTACTTTATGGGGCAACTATTTTTACAACATTGAGGGTTTATGAAAACTCCTTAAATAGTAATTTAACTAATTGGCAAGCACACTGCGATCGCTTACTCTCTTCAATACAGACTTTTGGTTGGCAGCAACCAGATTGGAAGCTTGTGCGTCAAGGTGCCGAAATTCTCCTCACTCACTTCCCCATTCTCAGAATTACCCTTTTTCCCGATGGACGGGAGTGGATAATTGGCAGATTATTACCACAAGATTTGACAGAAAAACAAAATAATGGTGTATACTGCGCTGTTGCCAGTTCGGAATTTTATCGTTCTCTCCCTTCTCATAAAACTGGAAACTATTTGAGTGCTTGGCTGGCAAAAACTAGTTTGGATGCTCAAGAAGCAATATTAGTTGATGCTCAAGGAAATTGGCTAGAAACCAGCACAGGCAACCTTTGGGGATGGTATGATCGCACTTGGTGGACGCCACCAATAAAGGCCGGAATTTTACCGGGAATTTTGCGATCGCAACTTGTAAATTGGTTGCAAAACCACCAACAGCCTGTGCGGGAAGAATCTTGGACGGTGGAGCTAGTCCAAAGATTTGAAGCGATCGCCTACACTAATAGTGTGGTCCAAATTATTCCCATTCATACCGTTCATCAGCCTTCAGGGTCGCTACAATATAATCCCTACCATCCTAGTTTTCAGCAAATAAGGGAGCTTTTTGTAGCATGATAGCTACGTCACTTTGTTACACTTAAGATAAGTTAACATAATTCTTAATAATGACTTTTCCGAGCAGAGACGCTACGCGATTGCGCGAAAAATACAGGAGGATAGACCTTAGTGAATAAAAGATGGAGAAATGCAGGGCTGTACGCGCTGCTGTTTATTGTCGTCATTGCGCTGGGAACAGCATTTTTTGACAAACAACCCCAAAGCAGAGAGACATGGCGATATAGTCGCTTCATTCAAGAAGTTCAACAAGGCAGAGTAGAAAAAGTCAGTTTGAGTGCAGACCGTTCTACAGCCTTGGTTACACCCAAATATGACCCAGCTAAACGGATTGTGACCTTAGTCAACGATCCAGACCTGATCAATACTCTGACTTCAAAAGGCGTTGATATTTCTGTTTTGCCCCAAACCGACGAAGGATTTTGGTTTAAGGCACTAAGCAGCTTATTTTTCCCTGTATTGCTTTTGGTTGGTTTATTCTTCTTACTACGTCGTGCTCAAAGTGGCCCAGGTAGCCAAGCGATGAACTTTGGCAAATCTAAAGCCAGAGTGCAAATGGAACCACAAACTCAGGTGACATTTGGTGATGTCGCTGGTATTGACCAAGCCAAATTGGAATTAAACGAAGTTGTAGACTTTCTGAAAAACGCCGATCGCTTTACCGCCGTTGGTGCAAAAATTCCTAAAGGTGTGTTGTTAGTTGGCCCTCCTGGTACAGGTAAAACCCTCCTAGCTCGTGCCGTAGCAGGTGAAGCAGGTGTACCCTTCTTCTCAATCTCCGGTTCAGAATTTGTGGAAATGTTCGTAGGTGTGGGTGCATCCCGCGTCCGCGATTTATTTGAACAAGCTAAGACCAATGCTCCTTGTATCGTCTTCATCGATGAAATTGACGCAGTAGGTCGTCAACGGGGTGCAGGTTTAGGTGGTGGTAACGATGAGCGTGAACAAACCCTCAACCAGTTGCTCACCGAAATGGACGGATTTGAAGGTAATACTGGCATCATCATTATTGCCGCTACCAACCGTCCTGATGTCCTAGATGCAGCACTGTTGCGTCCTGGTCGCTTTGACCGTCAAGTTGTGGTAGACCGTCCTGATTATGCCGGACGCAGCGAAATTCTCAAGGTTCACGCCCGTGGCAAAACCTTGGCGAAAGATGTGGATTTGGATAAAATTGCTCGTCGTACCCCTGGATTTACTGGTGCAGATTTGTCCAACCTGCTGAATGAAGCCGCAATTTTGGCAGCACGCCGGAATTTGACTGAAATTTCGATGGATGAAATCAACGACGCGATTGATCGCGTATTAGCTGGTCCAGAGAAGAAAGACCGGGTAATGAGCGAAAAGCGTAAAACCTTGGTAGCATATCACGAAGCTGGTCACGCATTAGTTGGTGCTTTGATGCCAGACTACGATCCTGTGCAGAAGATTAGCATTATCCCACGCGGTCGTGCAGGTGGTTTAACTTGGTTTACCCCCAGCGAAGACCGGATGGATACAGGTTTATACAGCCGCGCTTATCTGGAAAATCAGATGGCAGTAGCTTTGGGTGGTCGAATTGCTGAAGAATTAATCTTTGGTGAAGAAGAAGTTACCACTGGTGCTTCTAATGACTTGCAACAAGTAGCACGAGTTGCGCGTCAGATGATTACCCGATTTGGCATGAGCGATCGCTTAGGCCCAGTTGCCCTTGGTCGTCAGCAAGGTAATATGTTCTTGGGACGGGATATCATGTCAGAGCGTGATTTCTCTGAAGAAACCGCCGCAGCCATTGATGAAGAAGTCCGCAAACTTGTGGATGTAGCCTATACACGCGCTAAAGAAGTGTTAATAGGCAACCGTCACATTTTAGATCAGATAGCCCAAATGTTGGTTGATAAAGAAACAGTAGACGCTGAGGAATTGCAAGAAATTCTATCGAATAACGATGTGACAACTGCTGCGTTTGCTTAATTTAATGAATAGTTAGGGGTTAATACCAATTCTGTATGAAGATGCACATAATCAGTCCCCCCTTCATAAAGGGGAACGGTATAGTCGGGGGGTAAATATATGAGCTTCACAAAGAAACGGTATAAGAACAATTTCTAACTCCTAATTGTGAATAAAAGCCCGGTCATGAAGACCGGGCTTTTAATTTGGGGTTATATACCCCGAAGGTTTCGTTATAGAGTTTCAGTATAAATCGCTTGTCTGATAGAGACTACCACTTGAGCAGAATCAATTCCGGAAAATTAGAAAAATTTTTCTAGATACACCCAAATCAAAAAGCTAGAACTCCTACTTTAAAAGGAAAAAGATACAATATAGCTAAAATTTGAGAACTCTGGATTGTGAAAAATTCCCGAACCCATCATAGAGTACAATCCAGTTGACTATGACCCGAATCTAGCAGCGATTATGCCAGATGTATTTTTAAGGCTGAGAGTCAAGCGATACACAGAATAAACAAACAAGGGTGGAAAGCGATAAAGGAATGTGCAACTATATTCTGTGATATTTTTAGATAATTTTAGAAAAATTCCAAATAATGATAACAAAAAAGAAGAGAAGTAAGTGCCTATTTATTCTACTTGCCAGCACTGTTAGCTTTTGTTTACTGATTTTGTATGCTTTTATCATTGAGCCGAATCGTTTCGTTGTCACACGTCATCAACTAAATCAAGAATTTGCTTCTAACAATAATAGTTTTAAGATTGTCCAAGTCAGCGATCTTCATCTCAAACAATTTAATAATCGGGCACAACGTATTGCCGAACAAGTTAATAAACTTCACCCAAATGTTGTACTCTTTACTGGAGATTCCATTGATAAAGCCGAACAGCTTGATGGATTTGCTCGCTTTTTGTCGCTCCTTGATAAGCAAACAGTTAAGTATGCAATTATGGGTAATTGGGAATACTGGGCAGGTGTTGATTTAAAAGATTTGACAAAAACCTATGCCACTTACAATTGCCGTTTATTAATTAATGAAAGCATTTTACACAAGTATGGCGATCGCTCGATCTTAATTACGGGATTAGATGATTTAGTCAGCAAACCCGATTTAATCAAATCACTCCAAAACGTTACCCCTCAACCAAACCATTTATTACTTGCTCACTCACCAGCATATCGAGATTCATTTTCAATTGATGAGTTAGCAAAAATAACACAATACAAACCACAATATATGTTATCAGGGCATACTCATGGCGGACAATTATCATTATTTGGTTTTGTTCCTTTACGTCCGCCTGGTAGCGGACGTTATCTCAGTGGTTGGTATCGAGACGGTGCGATGCCTGCGGCGGGCGGAGCCATCGCTCTGTACGTATCACGTGGATTAGGAGTTTCGGTTTTACCAGTGAGAATGGGTGTAGTCCCAGAGATTAGCTATTTTGAGTGGTTTCTAAACTCGGCTTGATTTTTTAGCGATATCCCCTAAGCTGTGTGCATAAACACTTTTTGCTTACCAATACAATAAAGGCCCCTGATAATCTGTCGGAACTCAATTTAATTTAGCATTAGCGAATGGACTCCCTTAGCAGCTTCGCGTTCTCATTTTTCGGTGAGTTGGCGACTGTTGTAAGTACGTGGCTCTTCTTTGAGGCATTCTTCCAAAAATTTGATTTCGTCTTTTTCTTAACCTGGCAATTCCCAAAGCCCTTCTAGAGCAAGCTTTCGCTATTTATGTAAAACCTCTCAGGAGTTGGGTTTTGAAGCCCAATTAAAATGATCTGTCATTTTTCCCACGTACCAACCATGTGCATTTAATCTGATTACTTCTGCTCTATTTTTCATGACTCGATACTCAACCAGTCGCCTATCTTAAACTCTGGATGTCGGTTTCAAAAATAGCCACGCTACAAAGAATGTAGCCGCCGTGAATAGTTGCGTCAAATCCAAAGCAGATATATAACCATCCGCAAATGAAGCAATACTGCGATCAGTAATGCCGAATACCCAGGATGATAATCCGAACAGCCAGATTCCATTCTTGAGATTTCCGACGAATTCTTTAGAGTCTGATGGTTCTTGGTCTTTCATGATCTTCTGTTCCATTGGTGAAAAATCTAATGATTGATGTGAAATACCTGCCATTAAGAATTTTTTCTGACTCCTGACGTTGAATTTACACTTCCTATAAATATATTAATAAATATTTCACCTACTTGACTTCACTACCCAAAGGTACATCTCATAATCTTGACATTCATCCATTGGTTCTGTTAACTCTGGTAGACAGCTATGCGTTGAGTTTTCAGCATTACAGCGTCGGGTTTGAATGCTGAAATTACATAATCTTTAAATAACTATATGAATATTTATTTATGTTTCGCTTAAAACCCTCCATAGGATAGATGCCTTACAGATAATTCCTCAAATTTGATTTCGCGTTGATACATAGTAGTAGCGCGCAGATGTCCGCTACTACTACGTTATGAGCTAGATTTCTGGGTCAACCAAGCGGGTAGTGGGACGGCTCTGATATAAATCTTGAACAACTTGAGCAGCAGAAACTACACCTACAAGGGCAATGACTGCAACAGGTAACAAACCTTTGCCAAAGATGGCGATCGCTAGCAGCACAACTGCACCCCCAAGTCGATACTGGGAACGAATTTTGCAATAACGAATTACCCCAAATCTGTGTAGAATACTGACAGCAAGAGAGCATAATGCTACTGAAGCACAGATGAGCCATCGCTGGGAGTCAGGTAGTGCTAAAGTTGGCTTAGTCAACAAAATTTGTTCTACGCCGACTCCAGCAGCAGTAATCCCAATCACTAGCGGTAAATGGGTGTAGAGCCAGAGATTAACAACACCAACTTTTCCATGTGTCCGTGCAATCTCAATAGGTTTACCACCCAAATTATCAAAATAGACCCACCACCAGCTAAAGGCGATAATTAGACCAAACACGGCGGAAATCGCGGTTAAAACATCCCATTTCTGCTCAGAAACACCATTGACCACTGCAATGATTGCTTCACCCAAGACAATAATGGTAAATAGCCCGAAACGTTCCGGTAAGTGGGAGGCGTGGGGAAGTAACCCGACCTGAAACTTCCGTCCTGTTAAGGGTGTAGCAAAGTCAATAATGATTCCCAGTGTCCAAAATCCGAACCGCCAAGGAATGGGTACAGATGCTGATATTAGCCAAAGCAAAGCTGCGATCGCAAAACCAATAGCGTAGCGAGTGGTCAAAGGACGTGCGGAGGGGATATGTCTTCCAGCACGAACGTACTCTATTACAAGCACAGCGCGACCGAGAGCATAGGAAATGGCAAAACCAGGGGAACTCTCACCCAAACCGTGGTGGATATTAATAGCCATTGCTGCTGCTGTTAGCATTTGTATACCAATCAGCAACCGATGTCCCACATCATCGCTGTCAAAGCGGTTGGCGTAGAATGTGGTGCCAATCCATGACCACCAAACTGGTATAAATAGAACTACAAACCCCAATAATCCTGATAAAGAGACATCCTCGTTGAGATTGTGAGCGAGTTGAGAAACTGCAACTACAAAAACCAAATCATAAAACAGTTCCAGCCAAGTGGCGTGTCGTTCTTCTTCAGTGTCTTCACCAATGCGTAACCTTGGTGGTTGGAGAAAATTTGTCATAGTGCTAATATGCGAATCGCTAATTGTTTTTTACCATTAGCTGTTATCCATTAGCGAGTGCATAGCCCTCTTTGCGTAAATTGCTAAAAATCTGCTTACAATACAATCCACCAATTGTGCCTACCACGTATTGGGAGCAACACATAATTAATTTCTGGAATTGAAACCATTTCTAAGCCAGACACAGACTACTTTTTGAATTTTCGGCAAGTCTAATAGAAATATCAGTCTGTTAAACATCGGCGTGTTCTCGGCAACCTGTGGTATATGCAGTATAGTAACGATGCCCGCAGACTATAGATGCTTAGTTAAGTCTGGCTCAACAAACTCATAAGCAACTGTGCCAACTGGAGCAATCACATAAAGAGCTAGGTTCTTGTACATTCGCAAATTATATGTCGCAATTCGCAAATCATGTCGCAACTGCTTCTAATGCCTGAAAGCTTTATCCCGTAAGGATTATAAACTATTTACTTACACAAAATCAAAATTTGCTTAATTCGCATATTCTATGTCGTAAGCCCTGTTTTCGCAAATTAAAGGTCGTTTGTTAAGATTTAATCATTTCGCAAATTGTATGTCGCATTCTTGGTAAATTAATGGTACATTAGTACAATAATTATTCATGAGTGTTTTTCACTCCAATGGCAGACAAACAAATTGAATTCACGGAAGAATCAACGCAAGTTCCAGATGCTATTTTTCTTGACAAGAATAATTTTGTTGTAGATCCATCCCAAATTATTCTGGAAACATCAGATAGGCATAAACTGGCATTTAATCTGATCCAGTGGCTTGCTGAATCACCAAATCGCATCATTAAATCTCAGAGAAAGCAGGCTGTTGCAGATACACTCAGTGTTTCTATTCGCCAGGTGGAACGTCTGCTCAAGCAATACCATGATGACAGGTTATCAGAATCAGCAGGAGTACAACGCTCAGATAAGGGACAATATCGAGTCAGCGAATACTGGCAAGAATTTATCAAAACAATTTATGAAAAGAGTATTAAAGACAAACATCCAATTTCCCCAGCATCTATAGTTCGCGAAGTAAAGCGACACGCGATTGTGGATCTTGGACTTAAACCAGGAGATTATCCTCATCCAGCTACTGTTTATCGAATTTTAGATCCTTTAATACAACAACATAAACGGAAGACAAGAGTTAGAAATCCAGGTTCGGGATCTTGGATGACAGTTGTAACACGAGATGGACAGCTACTGAGGGCTGACTTTAGTAACCAAATTATTCAATGCGACCATACTAAGTTGGATATTCTCATAGTTGATAGTGATGGTAATTTGTTGTCTGACCGTCCTTGGCTAACCACTATTGTGGATACTTATTCAAGCTGTGTTGTTGGTTTCCGCTTATGGATCAAACAACCAGGTTCTACGGAGGTAGCTCTTGCCTTAAGACATGCAATTTTGCCCAAAAACTATCCTAATGATTATCAGCTAAATAAAGTTTGGGAAATATGCGGGCCTCCTTTTCAATATTTTTTTACTGATGGTGGAAAAGATTTTCGCTCAAAACATCTCAAAGCCATTGGTAAGAAACTAGGATTTCAGTGTGAACTACGCGATCGCCCGCCTGAAGGTGGTATTGTAGAACGCATTTTCAAAACTGTTAATACTAAAGTTCTCAAAGATTTACCTGGTTATACAGGGGCGAATGTTCAGGAACGCCCCGAAAATGCAGAGAAAGAAGCCTGTTTGACAATACAGGATTTAGACAAAATTCTCGCTAGTTTCTTTTGTGATATTTATAACCACGAGCCTTATCCTAAAGATCCTGGTGATACGAGATTTGAACGCTGGTTCAAGAGAATGGGAGAAAAACTACCTGAGCCTTTGGATGAGCGAGAATTGGATATCTGTTTAATGAAAGAAGCGCAACGAGTTGTTCAAGCTCATGGCTCTATACAGTTTGAGAACCTGATTTATCGAGGAGAATTACTCAAGATATATAAAGGTGAATATGTGACGCTGAGATACGACCCCGACCATATCCTGACTTTATATATTTACAGTTGCGAAACTGATGATAATTTAGAAGATTTCTTGGGCTATGCTCATGCCGTCAACATGGATACTCATGACCTGAGTTTAGAAGAGTTAAAAGCCCTAAATAGACAGCGCAGTAAAGCTCGTAAGGAGCATTTTAATTATGATGCCTTATTAGCATTAGGTAAACGCAAGGAACTTGTAGAAGAGCGCAAACAAGACAAGAAGGAAAAAAGAAGAGCAGAGCAAAAACGTCTACGTTCTACATCTAAGCAAAGCTCAAATATTATTGAAATACGCAAAACTAGGACTTCCAAATCTTTAATTAAAGAAGAAAATCAGGAAATTTTACCTGAGATAGTTTGTAGGGAAGAAATTAAAATTGAGAAGATAGAACCACAACCACAGGAAAATATTTCAACACAAACTAATACTCAAGAAGAACAGAGACATAAGTTAGTAGTCTCTAACCGTCAAAAAAACTTGAAAAAGATTTGGTAAATTATGGCGCGATCGCAACTTGCAACCCAATCCTTTGTTGAAGTCCTAGCCCCAAAGTTAGACCTGAACGATCAAATTGCTAAAACTATTGATATTGAGGAACTTTTCAGAAGTTGTTTTATCACAACTGATCGGGCTTCGGAATGCTTCAGATGGTTAGATGAACTGCGTCTCCTGAAACAATGTGGTCGAATCATTGGCCCAAGAGATGTTGGTAAAAGTCGAGCATCGCTTCACTATCGAGATGAGGATAAAAAACGAGTTTCCTATGTAAAAGCTTGGTCAGCATCAAGTTCTAAACGTCTATTTTCACAAATACTGAAGGATATTAACCATGCTGCACCAACAGGTAAGCGACAAGACTTACGTCCAAGATTAGCTGGTAGTCTAGAGCTATTTGGACTAGAAATTGTGATTATTGATAATGCTGAGAATCTTCAAAAAGAGGCGTTTTTAGACTTAAAGCAACTTTTTGAAGAATCTAATATTCCTATTGTCTTAGTTGGAGGTAAGGAATTAGACGATATTTTGCAAGATTGTGATTTATTGACAGTTTTTCCAACACTGTATGAGTTTGAACGTCTGGAGTATGAAGATTTTAAGAAGACATTAAGTACAATTGAATTGGATATTCTATCTCTTCCAGAAGCGTCTAATTTAGCTGAGGGGGCTATATTTGAGATTTTAGCACTTAGTACAAGTGCGCGAATGGGGATTCTAGTAAAGATACTTACTAAGGCAGTTTTACATTCTCTAAAAAATGGATTTAGTAGAGTTGATGAAAGCATTTTAGAAAAAATTGCTAGTCGTTATGGCAGAAAATATGCTCCCCTCGAAAACAAGAAGAGGAATGAATGAAGATGATGAAATTCTTCCAAAACTAGGCTATGTTGAACCATACGAAGGAGAGAGCATTAGTCATTATTTGGGGCGTTTGCGCCGATTTAAGGCTAACAGCTTGCCTTCAGGATACTCTTTAGGAAAAATTGCTGGTCTTGGTGCTGTTACGGGACGTTGGGAAAAACTGTACTTTAACCCATTTCCTACTCGACAAGAGTTAGAGGCTTTAGCATCTCTGATAGGAGTTAATACAGATAGATTAGCCGAGATGCTACCGCCCAATGGGGTGACGATGAAGCCTAGACCAATTCGGTTATGTGCTGCTTGTTATGCAGAAGTACCTTGTCACAGAATTGAGTGGCAATATAAGGATAAACTTAAATGCGATCGCCACCAGTTGGGTTTTTTAACCAAATGTACTAACTGCGAAACATCTTTCTCAATTCCCTCAGATTGGGTAAAAGGTGAATGTTCTCATTGTTCTCTGCCTTTTGCAAAGATGGCAAAGCGTCAAAAGATTTATTGACCTCTAGATGTCTAAAAAAAATATATGTCTATGAGACAAATATAGTAGTATTTGTCGCCCAGACACGGCAGAATTCTAGAGATAAAATTGCAATAAAGTAAAATTCGTCTTGAAAACAAGGTTTAGGGAAAATTGGACTGGTCTAGCTTCAATCTTCATGGCGATGCTCCTCAACGTGCTTTTGAGTCTCTAACAGGAATAATTTTCGAGCGATGGTGTCACCGTGAATATCCTTCACAGGTTAGGCAGGTGATATTTGTTAATGGGGCTGGAGGAGATGGCGGCGTTGAAGCGTATGCTCAGTTGAATAATGGGGATATCATTGGATTACAGGCAAAATGGTTTAGAGAACCGCTTGAATCTTCTCAAATTAGTCAGATTAAAGGTTCACTTAGCACAGCTGCGACTCAAAGGAATGGGTTAGTAAGATACGTAGTTGTGGTTCCTCGTGACTTGAGTGATGTCAGAAGAATTGGTAAAAACGGACAAAGAGTTGATACTGAACGCGATCGCTGGAATAAATTCATAACTTTTGCTAAGACAACTCATCTAGGGATCACTGTTGATTTGTGGGATGAAACTCGGATTGCTTCTCTACTAGCCGAACTGGGCAGTGAAGGATTGCGTCGCTATTGGTTTGAAGGCTCAGTTACTGACCTAGAGTACATTGGTATGAAATTCAACCAAGCTCAAAATGGTTGGCTGAGTAACCGATATACCCCTGATTTACATCAATCTGGCCAAATAGAGCAGGATTTGAAGATTCGATTGAATGGCCCTGGCATTTACCCTGGGTGGCTACAAGGCGTTAGGCAAATGCGTAATCTTCTAGAAGATGCACACATTGCAACAAATCGCCTGAGACGCTACCCAGAATTTATGGAGCAAGTAGATGCAGAAATTCTGATTCAAGCTGCTCAAAGCTGGTTGATAGAAGCGATCGCAGAGCAAGTAAAGTTAGAAAATTGTCTCAGTCCTGGTAACTCATTCCCAGTTACCAATTTTGAGACTGAATGTGATCCTAGTGGTGCTGTGGGTTTGCATAATTTAATTAACGTACTCCTGCCCGAAGAAAAAAAGGTATCGCGAGAAAACGCAGTTGAACCCATTGGTAAACAACTACAGAAGTTGCTTGAACGTTGGTATGAGCGGGAAATTACCCCTCGAAAATTGCAGAATTGGGGGCAGCCAGTCATATATATTGGTGATCCTGGTGTTGGAAAAACTCATGCTTTGGCAGAAGAAGTACGACGACACCTAGTCCAGAAAAAACCTGCTGTGTTAATTAGAGCTAGAGATGTTGATTTAGCGCAAAGTTGGGAGTCACTACTGGCAAACGCAATTGGTCAGCCTGGGTGGAATCTACGACAAGTTTTTGATGCTCTTGAATCGGCAGCAATTCAATCTGAAGTTCGTTCCGTTGCCAACGCTGTTGATATATCAGAACGTTTGCCAGTTCGAGTGTTGATTGCAGTAGATGGTTTAGATGAGACAACTAGAGCAGAACGTTGGGCAGAGAAACTTGGGGAACTAGCTGTAGTAGCTCAACAATATCCAAGAATCTTATTTGCATTCTCAGTTCGACCAAGTTTGGTTCAGCGAATTTCTCTACCGAGAAATATTGATTGGATTTGCTTGAAAGGTTCTGACGCACCACTTGCGTATATTTTTAAAGCACATTGTCAAATTAATGGCATTCAATGTCCACCTCTTCTGCGGTGGGTGTTGCGAACCCCACTAGCAATTCGCCTTTTTGCTGAATTGTATCGAGGACAAATAATTGACAACATTTCAGAACAAAATTTTTCCTTAGTCGAATTAATTAAGCGGAAAATTAATAACGCGGAACTTTCTATCAGGGAGCGTGAAGGTGAAAACTGGCCTAGAGAGATAAAACCAGTTAGTGCTTCTCTCCGTGCGATCGCAAAAGCCAGCTTTGCAAAAGGAGCAGCATTGATAGAAGAGGAGGCAATGCAAGTGGTTGAGTCAACACAGTCACCAAAAGGTGTTTTGACTCGTTCACAACTGTTGCAGATTCTTCACCAATGCCGCGATCAAGGGCTACTAATGCTCAGAAGTTTGCCTTCTGACGATCCTTTCGAGCCAGAAGTCCACACTTGGGAGCCAGCATACGAGACTTTGACAGATTTTCTGTTGGCATGGGAGGCGTATCAAAATGTTAAAGAATTACCCAATAGCCTTGATATGCCAACATATCTGATGGATAGGCCAGCATCTATCAGATTAGCAGTCTATCTCCTTGGAAGGGATGGTCATAATTTCTTTACTTCAGAATTGTGGAAAAACAACTTAACAGGTCACGAGCGAGAAGATGTTCAACTCATGGCACTTTCGATGATGCCTTCTCAGCAAGTAGAAGCATATCAAGAATGGGTGCTGAACCTGTTTAGCCGAAATATGCCAACGTGCCGCAGAGTTTTAGAAATTTTGATAGTTCCTGGGCTAAGAATTCCTGGCTATATGTACAGTGCAAAATTTGTACATCATGCTCTTTTGCCTATGGGAGTGGCAGAGAGAGATTTATTCTGGTCTGGGCCGCATCTAGTACCTCGTAATTATGGTGCTAAATGGGAAGGATATGCCTCTGCCGTTTTGGAAGAAATTGAATTGGCAGAAGATGATCCTTGGGACTCAGCACCATTGCTTTTAGCGTGGGCAACTACCACTGTTAATAACGATAACCGAAGACGAATTCGGTCGGCTCTTGCAGCCTGGGGTCATAACAAACCAATTGAACTTCTAGCACTTCTAGAAACTGCCTTTCAAACTAATGATCCTCAAATGAGGGAGGATCTATTGGTAGCTGCTTATGGTGCTTCTTGCCTTATTCGTCCCAATGAAACATGGATACCACTGTGCGAGTGGATAATTAACAGCTTTTTCACCCCCAGCGCACCGTATCGTACACATAACTTAATTATCAGGCACTGCGCTCGTAGCATTATTGATAGATGCCTGGCGTGTGGTGTTTTAATCTCAGGAAAGCTTCTAATACATTTACGTAAGCCATATATAAATGCAGATGAAGTACTTCCAGTTGATAGAGATTGCTTTAACAGCATCAACGAACACTATGGTATTGAGCCAGCTACTGGTGATCTAGCTTGGTATGTTGTGCCTAAACCTATAGAACCTTTCTTTGAAAACAGTCATTTTGGAATAATGGCTTTTTCGAGTATTAATTACTCTCCGTCAGCTAAAGCCTGTCTGAAACGTCATGGCATAGCTTATGACCTCCCAGACTTAACTCACAAGCAGCTTGCTTTTGCTTTTGTTCGCGCTTATGCTTTAAATCTAGGCTGGACTAAGGACATTTTCATTGGAAATCCTCAAGGTAGTGAGCCTGGTGAGACTTTGGGTGCAGATATTGCTATTTTGCGTAAGTATAACCGAGCGACACATGGTGAACAAAGTTCAATGGCTACCTTCGCCGAGAAGTATGTTTGGGCAGCAACACACGAACTCATTGGTTTTTTAGCTGATCGTGTTACAGCTTATGATTGGAACAAGAAAGCTTATGAACCTCCTGTGAATCTGGAACTTTTGGCTGAGGTGAATAATCCAGCAACTGATATTGGGTACGGCCAGTTAAATTCTGATGCCATTTTAGATTTTTCAGAGCTTATCCCAGATGTTGATTTAACTGAACCACTTCAAATTGATAGAGTCAATGAGTGGGTACAGAAAGCTCCTTTACCGCCAGTTGATCCATTGCTTTTGCCTGAATCAAGCCAATTTCCAGACTGGGCGAAAGACCATGAATGGTTGGTCTTGAGGACATTGGTGAAAAAACGGCATATAGATAGTCAGTCTGAATCAATTTTTTGGGCATCAAGTTTTGCGTTCCCGTCGTTCGCATCTTCTTTAATGGAAGACAATATATGTGATGTAGAAGCACGGAACCTACATGAGTTTAAGGCGATTGTTGATGCAATGGAAACCTATCAAGATCCATGTGAGGTAGTTTTGTCCTCCTGGCTTCAAGAGGCAGAAGGAGTTATCCATCCTGTAGTACACAATTCAGTCGGACAAAAAAAAGCGATTCCCTTACTGGCAGGAAGTTGCAAAGTTGATTGGCGTGGCTCAGATGGTGAAACAGAAGATTGGTTGCCAGCAAAGTGGTTGAGAAGGATATTAGGGATTGTGGATTTCCACGCAGGGCTGTTTTTGAATGCAAATGGGGAAATCCTAGCTTTTACTATAAAACAAGCTGGTGAAAGCTGGGAGGGCTATCAGTGTGATATTCTTGTGGCTCGCCGTAATGTAGTCATTGATGCTTTAAGAGCGAGGAATTTGGCTTTGGCTTGGGGAATTCGGTTATATCGTGAGCCATCGTATCCGCTTAATATTCTGTCAAATGATAAAAGGATGTATCGAGACTGGTATGCCACTGTGTTTTATTCAGGTAACGGTTTAAATATTGTCACCTCTCAGGATTTGATTCGTCGATGGGGAGAAAACTCCTAATATTGCAGGAAAATCTTTTTATAGCTTTATTATTGACTTGCTCGGTCGCCTTTATCTACAAGTTCGGTCATTGCCTATGAAAACTGAAAGCTGATTTCGCTAAACTTGGAAATATGTTAAATTTTTCAGTCATTCGGTGAATCACGGGTTCGAGTCCTGTCAGTTCCATAATAAGGGGCTGTAGCTCAGTTGTTAGAGCAACCGACTTTCATCAACAAAAGGTCAGAAATCTCTACATTCTGACCTTTTGCTATTTTTATTCTTGCGAATCTTGAACGTTAGAGATGCGATCGCACTGCCCTCATAAATAAAAAAGAGACGGGTACGAACCACGTCTCTAGGCGATGGGAAAATTTTTTAAGGGTTATGCTACATCTGCAACCAGCAAGCCATTAACAGCTATGATGATTAACTGTGCTTGCAAAGGAGTATCAAAACAGGGTCTTTCATCTCTATTACAGGGCTGCGCTATCCATTTACCCTCCAGATTTTGATAAAAAGTACCTAACAATTGTGAACCGTTCCAAACTCGATAAAGTTCTCCAAAATCATCGTTTATGGAATCAATTTCTATTTCTGGGGGTGCTGGGTCTGTTAGTTGGTCAACGTAGCCCTCAAACTCTGATTGAGCCAAGGCTTGGTTATCAAACTCTTCTTGTACAATCATCTAAGTAACCTCATCAATGGGGTTTTGCAAAAGGCGATCGCAGTCTCTTCCCGGAGTGGCGATCGCTTTTGTTTTTTCTATAACTTAATCTACGTGACACGTAGAGTTACGTCAAGCGTAGATTAATAAAATTTAGAATGTTATAAATCTACTTGTAATCATAGATACTGATAAGTAGAGAAATCTACGTCTAGCAGCTACTAAACTGAGGATGTAGTGATATGCCTTTGGATAAAGTGATTCGTTGGAAATTAAATGAAGTGATGGCGCGAAAGCGAGTTAGAAACAAGGACTTGGCAGAGGTGCTAGGGATAACAGAAAATTCGGTTTATAGACTTCGCAAGGTTGACGAGATGCCGCGATTAACACCAGAACGCTTAAACGGCATTTGCAGGGCGTTGAATTGCCAGCCTGGTGAGCTTTTGGAATACGCCCCAGATGATGATGATGACAAGGTTGTTTCTATTGTTGATGTAGCGTGAGTGCGATCGCCACCAGTTGGGTTTATTAACAAAATATACTAACTGTGAGACACCATTCCCAATCCCTGCTGATTGGGAGCTAGGCGAATGCACTCATTGTTCCCTGCATTTTGCAAAAATGGTGAAGCGTCAAAAGATTTCTTGACCTCTAAATGTCTTGAAGGAGATGGTGGTGTTGAAGCCTAAGGGCGGCTTGCTATTTTTATTCCTGCAAATACTAGAATGTAGTAAAAATAACATTGATTGCATTAGCAAGGTATTCACTTTACGTAAGTACATTTTTTCTGAATACCATCACTAATTACGCCTATTGTAAAATGTGCTAACTGCGGATAGTGTTCCCCCTAATCAATGGAAGTATGAGGAATGCTCACATTTTTTATACTTTGTGAAGGAATGGCAAAGCGTCAGAAGAAGTGTAGACAATTCCTACTTTTAACTTTCATCTAAGCCAAGCGTGGATATGCCAGTCACATAAGCATAATGAATTAAAAAATAGGTGAAAACCAAGCTGGTTAATAGTTTCAGCAATTTAAGATTTTGCAATTTTACAGATAACCTCTCATTCAGTCACATGACAGTCACATAAGAATTGTAGAAGACGAATCATGCCCAGAATGGTACATACTTAGCATGTTTGCGAGACATATTTTCTGGATCGTAAGGTTTTATCAAGCCCGTATCGATTGTGTCTGATATGATTCGGGATGCCATTGAGTAGTTCTCATCTTTGATAGAGAACCGCTCTCGTAGTGATGAGTCGCATAACCTTTGATGCCAGTTTGCTCTCGCTGGCTCTCAACCCTATTCTTACCCTTGTAGATTACTACTCTAATAGCCTTTCGAGACAAGCGTTCAAAGTTTCGTAAATCTTTTGCAAAAAGAATACCTCCTAGATTTGTTACATCAAAGATATTACCTGTTCTTTGTACAATAAGCCTTTCGGAGATTAATCGTTGTATTATGCCATCCCGATTATCTGGTAGACTTTGTTTTGTCAAATCGAAATAAGCTGGATAATTTAGATTTGTTATGACCTCATCCGCCGCTAAACTTTCTAAAGCTATACTTTTTTCAAATGGCTCAAGCGAAAATAAAGCCCATAATTCCCGCTCTTTCTCAAGAAAATCTTTAAGTAACTGTTTGTAACTACCTACACGGATATACTCAACTCCTTTGAAGCGAACAGGAACATGGTTTGCTTTAGGTATTTCAAAAAAAACTATATTTTTTTCTTCAAAAGTGAACTCATAGATTTTAAAGTTTATTCGAGGAGATAATTGGGTTGCTAGCCAATTTTCTAGTTCTTGATTTCCAATTTTTTCTAACCGAGGTTTAAATTTAGTACCTAATATATCGTGACTAATATCATCCACACCCCACACAATATAAGCGGTATTTTTTCCATGTAAAGTTGCAGAGTTAGATAAAGCTGATAAGTATTCCCCTATATCTTCTGGGCTACTATTATTTACTTTAAATTCAACCCACTCTGTTTCATGAGGTAATGATGTTAGTGCGACTAATATTGATTTTAAATGAACTGTATCCATATTGCTGCTTCAGACTGGTAAGAACGCTATATCAAATTAGGAAAAGTATATAATAAATACAAAAATGAACTTTTTAATTGATTTTCATCTAATTCTCCTATTTTCTATTTAAATTCAATATCGTAATTTTACAAATTAATTATACTATCTGCCCAGTATATTTTGTGTCAAATAAAAGCGATCGCACTCTAATATCACTTACAAACTTGCTAGTTTTGTCAACTCTCTTCGCCAATCTTCATCATGCCGTAGAGTAAGGATATGGTAACTGGTGTTGTGTTTGAGATTATCTCGATCAATTTGGTCTTGCTTGCGTTTTTCAGGGCTGTCATGAACTGAACCGTCGCAGAAAATAGCAATGCAATTTTCTTTATAAAGAAAATCTGGCTTACAGTTTGACTCTGGAATCAATTCCTGTGCAGTATCGGGTAATTTATATCCCCCGTGATATATTTCATGTAAAACTACGCGTTCAAATTCGGAATTGGGGTCTGTTTGTTGCAGTAGTTGTTGATACTGTTCATCACGGCATATTCCTTCTATCTGCACTGTAGTTTTTTGCAGTTCATCAAGTAAGGGTTTGATGAGATGACGATTTATCAAAGCATGGTCGAACTGGTTGCGGTAAGAAAGCAAGCATTCATAGCAAGCTTGGACACAGCTATCTTTAATTTCTTTGAAATGACAAATATCTAAAGCTGCATCGGCTATTTTTTGAAAAGCATTAGGTTTTTCTAATAGTTGAGAAAGGACACCTGCACCGCCTTCCGTAGCCTCCCAGAATAGCAAATATTTCCCGTCTCCCAGGCGTTCGGAATCGAGTTCATCGGCTTCTAATTTGTACACTGCTTGGATGGCAGTTTCCAAGACATATTGCAGGGTGGCAATAAAAGCTTCTCTTTCGTCTGTGGGTACACCTAATGGTTCAACAACCAGAATATTGCAGGTGTTTTTCACCATCAAGTTAACGTCGGCGTGAATGCTATCTTTTGCCGAGTCGTTTTTGGCATCGCCCCAAATACCAGTTTTGATATCGAGTTTAAATCCTCGTTCCTCGCTTTTTTTCTTGTTCAGTCCGCGATTAATGTGCCAAATGTCTGCCGTAGCGCCATAGGTTAAACGTAATAATTCTGTGCCATCGGCAGTCTGTACCGTTGCTGATTGGCGTTTTTGCTGGTCGTAACGGAAATGGGTGGTGATGTTGTAACCGTATTTAAGGCGTTCTTCTTCATCGCAGGTGATACGTTCTCGTCTCCAAGCGATCGCAGTTTCCATTGATAATAAGCGTGTAAGTAAAGCCTTATTATTGTTACTATCGACAAGTTTTGCCCCGCAGTTCTCACAGGTATCGCGGTGACTGGTTGCCCCTTCATGGAAATAACCGCATTTAAAGCAGACATTTACGCGTTGATAGTCAGCACCACTAACAGGGATTTTGGTTTTAGCCACCATAAATTTACTACCCTCGTAGTAAATAACATTACCAGGGGCAAATTCTCTCAAAGCCACGCTGCGGAGGCGGGAAATAAATTCGCCACTTTCTTCTGTGGGAATAAATGCCCGGACTGGTAAGTGGGGAAAGTTAAACCCAGGTAAAAATCCCTCGGCAGCAAAGTAACGATAGGGGTAAAATTCAAACTGATTATTGCTTTTGCCTTGGACTTGCCCTACTAGCAGGTCAATTTGTCGCAGTGCTTCTTTTTCTTGGGCTTTAGCGATATCCCGTTCTTCTTGGGTCGCATAGCCTCTGGTATAACGACTTGTGCTTTCGCGGGCTTTTTCTAATTGTTCAACTGCGTCTTTGTATAGTCTACGCCAGCGATCGCAAGCTTGATTAAAGGCATTATGTGCATTTTCTAGGGTAAACTGTAACCAATTTTGAGAATACCAAGAGGTTTTGTTCAGATCGTTTTGGCAGAAAGTATCAGATAAAATCAGTTTTGTAGCTGCTAAACATTTGGCTAATTTTTCCTGACTCATAGTGATTCGCTGACTTACATCTTCTTTTAGCGGGCAGTCCGGCGAATCTAACTCCAGAATTTGGTTCATGGAATTTTCCAGGTATAAGCCAGTGTGTGCCAGCCAGATTGAATACACATGAGATTTAATTAAATCCTGGTTTGCTAGTTCTAATTTGGGTGGGGCGACGACACCAGCAACCATTTGACTTTGACGTTTAAAGAAATATTGGTCGTGACCGCTACCAATGGAGGCATAAGTAATTACTAAAGCTTCCTGTCCACTTCTCCCGGCGCGACCACTGCGTTGGGCATAGTTGGCTGGACTGGGGGGAACATTCCGCAGATGGACAACGCTGAGGTCGGAAATGTCTATCCCCAATTCCATTGTCGGGGAACAAAATAAAGTTGCTAATTTGCCATGACGGAATGCGTCTTCTCGTTTCTGGCGGTTTTCGTTTTTTACCTGTCCGGTATGTTCTCGCCCTTCTAGTGCTTTAATTTGATGAGCGTTAGTTTGGTAGAAGTCTTGAAAAAATTGGTTGACAGAAGTATTTCTGTCGCTACCCTGCAAGCGACGGGAGGTTAAAGGGTCGGGGGGAATTTCACTTAATTTTGAGGCTACCCAGACCATTGAATTAATTTTTAGTTGGACTTCTTCTTCTTTCTTGTATAAGTAACCTGCATCTGCTAAAGCATTTACCAGAGCATTAATTAATTGGTTATAATCTGACTCTGGCAAAGGTTTTTGCAACCAATTCCATGCCCGATTAGAACGCAGAAAGCGCCCGATTTCACCACGAAATGTCAGTCTAATTGTATTTCGCCGTGATTTACCTTTTTTTTCTGTGGGGCTGAGGCTTGCCCGAAAAGCTTCGTGTAAATTTTCAGAAGTATCAATTGTCCAAGGGTCTTTTAGTGCTTGGGATACTTCCTTTTTCAGTTGTTCTATTCCCTCTCGTTGTAAAATTTCGGCATCAATTACCAATTTCTTTCTTAAGTGGTCAAGAAAGGTTTTAACAACAAAATATCTTTGTGAGGGTGAGGCTTGCAGTAAAATTGGATGGCGGTATTTTTGCCAGAGTTGAGTATTTTCACAAGTTGCTAATAGTTCGGCGTATTCTATGGTTAATAGACCGCATTGTTCTAGATTAGGCTGGACAATTCGCCAACCGCGACGCAAATCTTCGTATAGCCGATATTCAATTAAATTGCTAAAAGCTTCTTCATTCTTGCGTTTACCGAAGCCAAACTCTGCGGGTTGAATTGCATAATGTGCTTGAGATAAACCCATTTTTTTGACGACTTCCGCCGCCAGTGCTTTGTGAGTTAACTTTTCATTTTCTTGAATAGCACTATTCAAAGCTGCCCGTAAGAAACTGGTTTGGACAAAATCATTGAAATGTCCTGCCTGTAATGAAGCATCCTGACGGTTATCAGTAAAGCTGAGGATTTTTGCGGCTTTGGCTTTCTCGCCAGTGAAAACTTGCTTGAGGCGACTGACGGTAGAAAGACAAAGTAGAGTTGTTGCGGTACTACGTCCTTCACTACTTAGACGAGAGAGTTTGGTAAATTCGTTTTTCTTTTGGTCGTACAATACACCGCAGTGGAGACAAGTAAGAAAGGGTTTGGGAATAAACCAACAGGTAGTTCCCTGTAATACAGAGTTTATGACTTTACCGTTGGGTAGAACTTGCAGTTTGTGGGGAATAAAAGGTGCATATTTTTTTTCGGGAATACGCCCTTGTTTTTTAGTTTCTTTAAACCATGAGTCAGGAAGTCTCTCTTCGTCTTCTTTATCCCAAAGTCCGGGTTCATCAAGGGTTAGGTAGCCTTCCTTGATATCTTCATTGTCAAGACTATCTAAGGCTGTGGGTAATTGGGGCAGTACAATATCTTTTTCCGAATCGTAGCGCACCACATAATAGTCCTGTCCGCATTCCCGACAAAATACGAGGGGATAAAGCAGGCGGTTTTCGGTGGTTGTGTACTGGCCTTCTAGGGTGAGAAGTCGTTTGTCTCGATTTTCAATCGTGGCGTAAACGCTACCGCCTTGGGAAATAAACTGATGCAGGCGGAATGCCAACCCCTTTGTTTTGCTTCCCCAAAGAAATATCTGTTTGAGGATATTTAAGCAAGTTTCCTCGTTGAGTTGGGTTTCATTTGCGAGTTGATTTGCACCTGTTTCTAGGGTGATGGGTGTGCGGCGAACGAGATGTCCTTGTTTGTCTTCTAAACCAAAGTTCATCTCTACCCAGTGGCTTAGGGAATGCTGTTTAAAAGCGTCTAAGGTTTGTTCGGGCTTTGGGGGTAAACCTTGGATAATGCTTTCCCGCAATTTTTCGGTGGTGGGTGCAGCACTTTTGATAGAACGTTCTAAAGTTTCATCAATGACGTTGCTGGGTTGAATTTCTACGCCGAATAATTTACTAGCAACATCTGCGACTACCTGACGGCGTTGCTGGCGGGAACCTTCGGAGGACATGGTGGCGCTAGTGCCAATACACAGAAGTTTCTGGCCGCAGCGTTGCCGAAGTTTGCGAATTAAGATGGCGACATCTGCACCTTGTCGTCCTCTGTAAGTATGCAGTTCATCTAGTACGAGGAATTTTAATTCAGGGGATTCTACTAACTTATCTTCGTGAGTGCGAGAGAGCATTAACTCTAGCATCACATAGTTTGTGAGCAAAATTTGGGGCGGATTGTTTTGAATTTCGTTCTTCTTCTCAGGTTTTTCTTGCCCAGTATACTTTTCAACGCGATTCCTGCTTTTCCCTTACTTGTTGGGGTGAAGTTTCGGGAATTTCTCCCAACTCCCGAAAACTTGCAATATATTCTGTACGTTGCTGTTCTAAATGATTAAATATTGATAATTGGCCTTGTAAATCTGTTTCACGTTGGTTTTTATTCTCCTTCTTGCGACGGCTTGCTAAAGACTTATCATCACCTGTTACTGGCTTAAACGCTTCATCAGGAATCCCTTCTTTCAAACAACTCAAATCCATCACTCCCACAAGAGAATTACCACACTTAATCCTGTGGTCTAAAAAATTAAGAGGGAAGCCGCGAGAAAAACCTTCAATCCATAAGGCTACTTTGCACAAATCAACAGCCAATGGGTTTAAATCCACCCCATAAATGCAATTTTGGATAACATCTCGAATAGCTAATTTTAAAGGTTCACTACCTGGTTCAGGTTCCCCAGTGCGAATTTTAGCTAATTCCTTTCCTACTCGACGTGCTGCGGCTAAGAGGAAATGGCCTGAACCACAGGCGGGGTCTACAATTTTGAGGTCGAGAAGTGCTTTTTCTAATTCTTGATGGTTACTGAGCGTAGTCGAAGTATTGCTTTCTGCATTCCGAAGCTTTTCTTTCGTACTGCGAAGTTTTTCTTCGATTACAGGTTCTAAAGCTGTTTTTATCAGTTGTCCTACTAACTGCGGTGGCGTATAGTAAGAACCAGTAGTTTTCCTTTCACTACCAAATACTAATTTGAATTCGTAATTTTTAGGAGAGATTTCTGGGTGAAAATCAAGCAGACTTTCATATACACTACCCAATTCTTCTACATCCAAGGCAGCATAATTTACCCGCCGTAATTGCCCCTTATCTTGATATAAAGATAACTCCCGAATCGCTACTAGCAAGTCATGATTATCAATAGCACAATCATCTAAAGCGGGTAGAGTGTACGAACCAAATAAATCGCCATTTAATGGTGATAATCCTAAATATTTTCCCCGCCAATTTTCATCAAACAGCAAGAATGTAACCCGCAAACCCTGCCATAAATCTTGAAAGCCTTCCCGCCGCCAATGGGGACGCTCGGCTAATTCTCGCAGTCGCTCAATGCTGTAATATTCTCGGTAGATTCGTGCTTTCTCTACATCTTCACCAATTAATAAATTGCGGGATTCTGCCACCATCAAAAACAGCAGGCGATAAATCAGCCGCAACAGTTGGCGATAATATCCGATATCTGTTAATTCTGTACCAGCAGCAAGCTTCTGCCGCAAGTTTTCATTACTGGGATGTTGTAGAAATCCAGTGCCTAACTGTATTAGTGCTTTTTCTACCCCATCTCGGAGTCTGTCGCGTACCCGTCCGCCCTGTTGCAGTGCTTCTTGGTGGTAATATTCCAGCAAGCACTTATCGGCATCATCCATACCTTCAGGTAAGCGAGAACGGTGAAACAACCGATAAAATAGCCCAAATTCAGCAAAGTTCTCACCGTTGAGGATCTGTTCTAAGTCAAATTCAACGTAGGTAAGACGAGTCATCAAGGAAGAGTCGCGCAGTAACCGCCAGCGAAAACCGTTAGTTGCGATCGCCCACAGATGTTCCGTCTTGTTAAGATACTCCTGCACCAGTGCGTGTGCTGATAACCTGGGTGTGCCACTGGGAGGACGATGATCCACCTTGATTCGACAACCAATAATGTGGATAGGTAGTTTGTTTTCGCCTAATTCCGCACGATGAGAAATTGCATAAGTTTGTCCCTCCACGACTTCAGCTTTAGCAGTGTAAACAGGGTTATATCCGAGACTACGTAGTAAGGGAACTACCCACAGTTCGCGGGTGACGCTGGTAGCGGTATCATCTGGATCTAACCTGTCTAATTGCCGTTGAAATGCTGCCCAATAAGCTTTAGCATCACCCCATGCGATCGCAATTTCATCTGCTAGCTTGTCAGTTTTGGTAAAACCAAAATCCTCTGGTGCTTGCCCTTTAAGATTACCTGCCAACAATTCAGCAGTCATATCTGCCGCTAACAAATTACCTTCAATCTGAACGCCTGTTAATGTAATCCCTGCTACACTCATCTCTCACACCCTTGCAATTACAAATAAAAAATACAAATTAAAATCAAGCAGCCTAACTCTGCTTTCGTTTCCCTGGCTGAAGAATGTAAACGCCTAGAATGTCCATCGGTAGCTGGGGTTTAACCTGAATCTGTCCTTCTTGGGTGATGGATCTGACTCGCCGATGGGATTGCGAAAGAGAATGCGATCGCTCTCTAGCAAATAGTTCTAAATCAGACTCAATCTCTGTAATTTTGCTGAGTAACTCTTCAATTTTCGCCTGTTTGATGCCTGGAGGCGCATCATCCACAGGGTTAGCTTGTTCCAGCAAAGATTTTGCTTCCTCTGGTGTCAGCCAGATGGGATTAGATGGAGGGCCTGTAAATCCAACTACTGCACACTCCTCCGCCAGCAAACTTTGGTGTTTTGGACTGTTTAACAAATGCCGTAGCCGCAATAACAGCAAAGTCGTGCGCTTGGTGACAGTATCCGTCGTAGTAAAACCACACCGCGCTGCTATGGGGTCTTGATTATTTGAGAGTGCATCTTCAATAATGTGACGCGCTAAACCTTCTACCAAAGGGTGATTCCGTCCTACATATTCCACCCCTTCTGGTGCAGGGGTTGTAAAGGTGAGCAAGCGCGGCTTATCCCCCAGTGCAGGCTGGAGAAAATTAGGAATTGTGGATAGTAACCAACCCTGTTTTTTCTTGCTGAACGAACAAGATAGGCGATTTGCTGCTGACAACACGAACCGTTCCACATCCTGTTCATTACCCAGAATTTGATCAGATTCAATCAGCTCTTGCTCTACCTCCACAGGTTTGATTGACCGTTGAGCAAAGCGGGTACGGCTAGTTTTTTCTCGCTCTACAGCTTTGTCCCAATTTTTATGAACTTGCTCAACAGCAGATTCTTTTTCATCCAATAAATCCAATAGAGACAATTGCACCGCATCTTGAGCGCGGTCGAATAAAGATTTAAAAACAGCTTCCGACACTGTGGTGCTATCCATTGGTACGGGAACAGTAATTCCCAAGGTCTTGTGAATTTGTACAGCCTTGCGAATTAGCACATCCAAAACTGCGCCATCTACCGGATTATCTGAACCGTAAAGCAACAAGGTTTTAACTTGAGTTGCAGTTTGACCATAGCGGTCAATACGCCCTTCCCGTTGCTCCAAACGATTGGGATTCCAGGGTAAATCGTAGTGAATTACCGCACTGAAGTGAGATTGCAGGTTTACCCCTTCACTTAAACAATCGGTAGCTACCAAAACTCTTTGAGGATATGACTTTAACTCTTGCAGGCGAATTTCTCGTTCGTCTTCTGAAAGTTCCCCAGTAATGGCAATGACTCGAATTTGACTCCCCCTTTTTTCTAATTTTTGCTTGAGAGTATCAGCAACATAATTTGCTGTGGCAATATAGCGACACCAGATAATCGGGTTAAAACCTTCTGAAAGCAGGGTTTGTATGGAAGCGATACATGATTGTAATTTTTGGTCTTTCTCACCCTGTAACTTTTGGGCTGCTTGCACAAAAGCTCTGAGTTTGCGTTTATCTGTATCGCCATAGCTTTGCTGTCCCTGTTCTACGACCACAGTCGGAGTTGCATCAACAGCTTGTTCCTGGTCTGTGGAATCGTAAACGTAAGAAATCATTAAATCTTCGTCTAAATCAGCCAGTAAACTATCGTCACCGGATTTACTCACCTGACGGTTTAACGTTGCTACTGCGGCGGCAGGAGAAGACATCACACAACGAATCAACGCTAACGCTGACCAATAACGTCCCCGACGCTGGGCATAGCTCATGTCTTTCGTTGTAGTTTTTACTAGCCCACGAGCAAAGTTGTAGACATCATCAAATAATTGCTTATATTCTTTTGATAACTTGTAAGGCTTTTCTTCTGAATCTCTTTCAGGAAAAGGCGTTTCATTGCCCAACCACTGTTTAACATCTGCCCGCCGACGCTGAATAAAATGACTCGCCAGTTTATCTCGCTGTTTCTCTGTTAGGCGGTCTAGGGTTAATTGCTCAAACTCCGGTTGGAGCAATCCTAGCAGTGATAAAAAAGACTCTTCAATGCCACTGTGAGGAGTAGCAGAAAGTAATAATAAATGGCGATCGCTTTTCTCGGCAATCTGCTGAATTAATTGGTGGCGTTGCTGCTGAAATGTACTCTTGCTGCTGGGACGGGTACAAGTATGCGCCTCATCCACAATTACAAAATCAGGACAGTATGTAATAAAACTTGCACGACGGCGTTCTGCCTTGGCATAGTCCAAGCTAACAATCAGGTGTCGATAGTAACTAAATATATGAGAACCATTCGGGATTGCTCTCTCCAATTTAGAAGCTGTTCCAGAACGGACTACCACAGCATCAATATGAAACTTTTCGCGTAATTCCTGCTGCCACTGGTCGCATAAATGAGGAGGGCAAAGGACAGCTATCCGCTTAATTTCACCTCTATCTAAAAGTTCACGAGCAATTAATCCACCTTCAATGGTTTTTCCAATTCCCACGTCGTCTGCAATTAGCAGTCGCACTGTCTCTAATCGCAATGCCATCAATAAAGGAACTAACTGATAAGGACGAGGACGCAATGATAAACGTCCCAAACATCGAAATGGCCCTGCTCCACTTCGCAGCAAGTGACGTGCTGCATCCATCAGTAGCATTGCTGCTGTATGGTCTTTGATACTGATAGCGTTTGGTAAGGGAAAGGTTGCTGGTTGCAGAGTTTCTATCCCCAACTCCTGAAGCTTCTGATAAATTCCCGCGATTTCCTCTTCGTTCCCTGAGAGAGGACGTAAGCGAATAATATCTTCAGTTTCGGTGGGTAATACAACCCACTGCCGATTGCGACAACTGACTATAGAGCCTGGTATGGGGTTTAACGTTTCCGTCATCGTTTCTCTGTATTTAAGAGTAGGCAGCAGAGGATAGGCAGTAAGGATTGATTTCTTACTACCTGCCCTCTCTAAAGCGCCAATAGATATTATTTGTAATGTTTAATCAGTAACTAAGTTACTTCGTAAAATTACGATTAATATATAAAGTTCAGTACATATCTTTGATAATGCAATTTAAGACAAACTACCTCAGCAACATTACGGGAAAGCAATATGTGTTGTACCCAAGGTAGTTTTCCAAAAACTAAATTTTAATTGCTGGGTTTATTGGGAGCAAATTCAATTTACGCTTGTGCTGACGTAACACACCGCATTGTCAAAAAGCGAGCGCTCTAAGAAAAAAGAATGCGTAGGCGTAGTTAGTTAGTAGACATCGCCTCCGCTGTTCAATAATTACAGTCAAGTTCTTAGCTAGAGTTTACACAAGTAAAAGGCGATCGCTTTCCACAATCCTGCTACTTTTCATCAGTAGCGGACTCTTTCTTTTTCAACCAATCTCTAATCGCCTCCTCCAAAGCCGCAGTCTGGGTCAATTCTAGACGCGCACAGGCAATTTCAAAAGCGATTTTTAAGTCTTTAGGGAGTCTACCCCGAACTTCTCTAGTTTCTTCTGCCATCCTAATTTGAAGCCAAAGCTTGCGGCTTTCATTTTTGCACAGCCTCTCAGTAAAAAAACATTTGCGGCATTGCGCTATTACGGCATTGCGCTATAATGTTGGAAGTAAAAAAACAATTAACAATCCTGTCAGTGTTACCGAATCTACAAAGCTGAGGACACCATGAGCGTTATTACAATTCAATGTCGCTTGGTTGCGGAAGAAGACACTCTCCGTCAACTGTGGGAACTTATGGCTGAAAAAAATACACCACTTATCAATGAATTGTTGCTACAGGTAGGAAAGCACCCAGGATTTGAAACCTGGCTAGAAGAAGGTAAACTACCTACTCAATTACTCAAAAAGCTTGTTAACTCACTCAAAACTCAAGAGCGTTTTGCTGATCAACCTGGACGCTTTTACACTTCTGCGATCGCTTTAGTGGATTATGTATATAAATCCTGGTTTGCGTTACAAAAACGCAGAAAGTACCAAATAGAAGGGAAAGAGCGTTGGCTGAAAATGCTCAAAAGCGATCTAGAACTCGAACAAGAAAGTCAATGTAGCTTAAACGTAATTCGTACTAAAGCCACCGAAATTCTTACCAAATTTACCCCCCAGTCCGAGCAGAATAGCAACCAGAAAAAGGGCAAGGAGACTAAAAAATCTACAAAGTCCAAAAAATCTTCACTTTTCCAAATTCTCTTAAACACTTACGGACAAACACAAGACCCTCTTACTCGTTGCGCTCTTGCATATCTGCTCAAAAATAAGTGTAAAATCAGTGAACTCGATGAAGACCCAGAAGAATTTACTAGAAATAGACGCAAAAAGGAAATAGAAATTGAGCGATTAGAAGACCAACTTCAAAGTCGCATACCTAAAGGTAGAGATTTGACAGGAGAAGAGTGGTTAGAAACTTTAGAGATTGCTACAGCTAATGTAGCTCAAAATGAAAAAGAGGCAAAAGCTTGGCAAGCAGCACTTTTAAGAAAAACTGCTGATGTTCCCTTTCCTGTGGCGTACGAATCTAACGAAGATATGACATGGTTAAAAAATGACAAAGGTCGTCTCTTTGTTCGGTTCAATGGCTTGGGAAAACTGACCTTTGAGATTTACTGTGATAAGCGTCATGTGCAGTACTTTCAACGCTTTTTAGACGATCAAGAAATTAAACACAATAGTAAAAATCAACATTCAAGCAGTTTGTTCACTCTACGTTCAGGGAGGCTTGCTTGGTTCCCAGGTAAGGGAAAAGGTAAAGTCTGGAAAGTAAATCAGCTGCATCTTTACTGCTCTTTAGATATCCGGATGTTGACTACTGAAGGAACTCAACAAGTAATTGAGGAGAAAGTCACAAAAATTACCAAGACTTTAACTGTAACAAAAGAGAAAGATTACCTCAACGATAAACAACAAGCTTTTATTACTCGTCAGCAATCCACGCTAGCTCGAATTAATAACCCTTTCCCTCGCCCCAGCAAGCCTAATTATCAAAGTCAACCCTCAATCCTAGTTGGCGTTAGTTTTGGTCTAAAAAAGCCAGTTACAGTAGCGGTGGTAGATGTTGTTAAAAATGAAGTTCTAGCTTATCGCAGTGTCAAACAACTACTTGGTGAAAACTACAATCTTCTTAATCGTCAGCGACAACAACAGCAACGCCTATCTCATGAACGGCACAAAGCTCAGAAACAGAATGCGCCAAACTTCCTTGGTGAATCAGAGCTAGGGCAACATATAGATAGATTATTAGCAGATGCAATTATTGCGATCGCCAAAACCTATCAAGCAGATAGCATAGTTATCCCAAAACTCCGCGATATGCGTGAGCAAATCAGTAGCGAAATCCAATCCAGAGCAGAAAAGAAATGTCCTGGTTACAAGGAAGCTCAACAAAAATATGCCAAAGAATATCGTATAAGCATTCATCGCTGGAGTTACGGTCGATTAATTGAAAGTATTAAATCCCAAGCTGCAAAAGTCGGAATTTCTACTGAAATTGGTACACAGCCAATCAAAGGTAGTCCACAGGAAAAAGCGAGAAATTTAGCCGTCTTTGCTTACCAAGAACGTCAAGCCGCTTAAATTTAATTTACTAATCCGAACCTAGAAAATATAATATTTTTATAACAGCGCCGCAGTTCATGCTCTTTTGAGCCAATGTACTGTGAAAATCTGGGTTAGTTTGGCGGTTGGAAGACCGTCATGCTTTCTGACCCTGGTAGCTGCCCGCTTCTGATGCTGCTGTCGCAAGACAGGATAGGTGCGCTCCCAGCAATAAGAAGTAAGGCTTTTAGCCATAGTCGTTATTCATAACGGTGTGGATTACCACAGTGGTGGCTACTGAATCACCCCCTTCGTCGGGGGAACCCTCCAAATATTTTTTGGCGTGTCAAAGCGGGGGCAAAATCCCTGGAGTCCCGCCAAAACTTTAAAACCCTTATCCAGTCTTGGCTTAAGAAACTAGTATGTCAATGCATTTAGTTTTTTAATTTTCAGTTCGAGACTTTTTAAGCAGACCTACCAAATTATGTGTATGGAAAGCTTTTATAGCAAGGGTTCTAGACGGGTAGAGTTTCAACAACCATCCTGGCTAGGGATGGGTTGAAAGCAGTGGCAGTACGAAGACGAAATTTATGCCACTTATTGTTTCAACAACCATCCTGGCTAGGGGTGGGTTGAAAGGTGCCCATATTCCTGATTGATTAACATCTTGATAGGTTTCAACAACCATCCTGGCTAGGGGTGGGTTTAAAGTATTTGCGTCTGTTCCAATTAGTACTAGCTATTGATGCTCAAGAACCATCTCGTCTCAAAGTTGCGTAAGAGGGCTGAAAGGAATGTCATCTTCCCAATACTAAGGTGATTTACAAGAAAGAATTTACCGATTAGAAGAGCCAACAGCCGTTCTCCTCTACGATGGAATGATGTTGAGTGGTAATTTTTATTCTGGAAATCATCTAAAGTGTCAAAATCCATACTGGCTAATGGAAGGTTGAAATAAATGAGTATTTTCTTGTAAAGACAATATGCTACCAGTTACTTTCACTGATTAGTTGCTTCATCATAATTATGTTTAATGGATAGGGGTAGTCCTGAGAACGGAGTAAGAAAATTTACCCATTGAAACTTGGTTTAGCAGAATATTGGTGAGTAAGTTTAATATAGAAGCTAGTCTGCCAATTAGACCACAATCTAATACGACATTAATTTGCGAAAAAGTAGCATAATTAAATTGAATCTAAAAAATAGCTCGAACGACATTAATTTGCGAAAAACGACATCAACTTGCGAATTGCGACATATAATGTGCGAATGTACAAAAGCGGGCGATGGGACTCGAACCCACGACGTTCACCATGGGAAGATGACATTCTACCACTGAATTACACCCGCGAATTGCTACTATCAACTTATGGCTGATATGAATTATACCACTATTTACAGCTGTTTTCAATCGGCTAAAATATGCACTGCTTTAGCATACTTCTGATATATGAGTGCTGTAACTGTTCATATTGGAAAATCTTTTTAGCTAGCTGATGACGGCACTTACTACTGTATTTAACTAAAGAACAATGTCTTCACCTCGCTCGGTGAAACGAACCTCTTTAATATTCCATTGGGCATTACTTGTTAAGGTTTTGCGGAGACTACCAAACAGAGCAAACTGTTCACAACTAGAAAGAGAAGCTATTTGTCGCTTTGAATCAGGGGATATTCGCAAATCAACTATAGCAATGCCATCTTTAATGTTGACACGATACCCAGACAAGCTAAAGTCGCTTGTATCTCGTTTTTCCAAAATTTTACTTACTACATTTGTCACTGGTTCCTCAGCTGGTACTGAAACCTTTTCAGGAATGAGTTGTTGACATTGGGTATCGCTTGTATATAGTGTGACGTTGGTAGTTCTGCTAACGGCAACTTTAGGAGTTGATGAGGAAGGCGTATTTTCCTTAGGAGATTCTTTATTAGGAGATTTTTCTCTTAATTGAGCTACGCTAGGAATCTGGTCGGGAGTCTGAGACGATGAGTTATTTGTCGGTGCTATGGTAGAAGATGGCGTTCCACTGTCAATATTACGAGCGGTGGGGTTAGAACTACAACTACTGAGGCTGACAATAATTGTCACAAAAATAAGGGGTAAAAAATATTTATTGGTTGTGTTCATAATTTTGCTCACAAGTAATGTTGCTGCTATCAATTTCAGTGTCGCTGGTATCAATTCCATACAAATTTGTGAATATTGAGCCAGTTTATAAAGTGTCAACCCGAAATCTGTCAAAGTCAAGATTTGGGCTGAATTTTTGTCTAAGTTCCGTTATACCAATTCTTTGTGAGACTGCGCCAAATTTTCTTGGCTTCTCCTTTCTTTTTGTCCTTCTCTACGAGACGCTACGCGAATGCGTCCTACCCTGCGGGAAGCCGTTTTGCGTCTATGCGGTTCATCCCTTAGTTTGGCGCATCTTTATACAGAATTGATATTAAAGCTCAAAGTTTTGACACAATATGTGTTAGAAATTAGCTGGTATCCAGCGATCGCAAGAAATCCACCCGACTTGATAAATTGAGATAAAAGCAAATTACTAGTTTTCACTACTTTTTTGCTTAGTCAACTCTTGCACTAATAATTGCACTCCCAAAGCCAACAAACCAATTGCTACTATAGCAAATATCCCGCTTCCTAAAGCAACTACACCAACAACCAGAGTCCGAACAGCAGAAGAAATTCTAATCACCAATGGATTAATTGAATGGACAGGTTTAGTAGCAAAATTTGTAGCGATCGCAATCATCAGCGAATACATTGCATATCCCATGCCTCCGGAAATCATCGCCCCAGTTAAACAGCGTAACGGGCTTGCTGTCGCCTGTATTTTAGTTTCCGTTTGTGGCGTTAAATTTTGGTCACTCATACGATTTTAGGTTTTAGATTGGGTCATTAGGAATAAGTCTTGTCTATTCCCTATGCTTTATTAACGAAAAAATTATTTAAACAGACGATACTACTTTAATCCCATGTGTGATTGTCCGGGTTACAAACAATTCTAAGTCCTCATCAATAATTGCTTCTTTCACTTGCAGCTTAACTTGTTCTGCCTCCTGCTGAGACTCAAAAAGAGCAAATACTGTTGGCCCAGACCCAGACATCATTGTTCCTAAAACGCCTTCTTGATTTGCAAACACTTCTCGCAGTTCCAAGACTTGGGGATAGACTGGTAATACCACGCGCTCCAAATCATTGTGCAGTTTTTGGGCAATTTCCCCCGGATTTTTATCCACGACAGCTTTTACTATTGCTCCTGAATGAACTGCATTAGCACGCGCTGCCAAGTTGTCGCTATCTCTAATATAAGAATCACCAAACTGTTCTCGATAGGTTTTGTATGCCCAAGGCGTGGAAACTTCCAGACTGCGGTATTTTCCCAATACTATGTATATATTGTCTAAACTCGGCAGAGGAGAAAGTTGATCACCCCTACCTGTTGCAATCGCAGTTCCACCAGCTACACAAAATGGTACATCTGAACCAAGTGTACCTCCCAACTCCTCTAATTCGGACTGAGTTAGCCCCAACTTCCACAGTAAATCTATTCCTACCAAGACAGCTGCTGCATTTGTCGAACCTCCAGCTAACCCGGCAGCTACAGGAATTTGCTTGTTTATGCTAATCTCCACACCCCCATATTGAGCAAATGCTTGTGGAAATTGCATTGCCATTAATTCTGCTGCACGGTAAGCCAGATTACTTTTATCTGTCGGTACTTGTGGGTGGTTACAGCGAACGCGAATACTGTCAGTACTTATGGAATGTACATCAATTTGATCTGCGAGTCCGATACTTTGAAGTATCATCGATAACTCATGATAGCCATCGGGACGGTCGCCAATGATTTCCAGATACAAATTGATTTTAGCAGGGGCAATTAGGCTATAAGAACGCATTTTGAAAGTTAAAAGTTAAGGGTTATGGGTTGCTAGTTAGGAATGGATGAATTTTGGGTTTTGAATCAAAGCAATCATCTATATATTCACTCATAACTCCTTACTCTTCACCTTTAACTCCTAACTCATTTGCTAAGATTACCCATTGCTGAACGCCGATATCTTCGGCTCTGGCTTGGGGATTTATTTTTAATTGTTCCAGTAAGTGGTTCAAGCGATCGCGTTCTATAATTGATTGCAAATTATTTCGTAACATTTTGCGCTTGGCACCAAACCCCAGCTTTAATAAATTTTCTAACTGTCGGGGATTAAGCGCTGGTATTTCTATATTTCGGGGACGCAACCGCACCACTGCTGAATCGACTTTTGGCGGTGGATGGAATGCGGCTGCTGGAACTGTGCAGATTAACTCACACTCAGCCAAATACTGTACCCGCACACTCAATGCCCCAAAGGTTTTTGATCCTGGTTTAGCATACAACCTTTCTGCGACTTCTTTTTGTACCAGCAACACTATAGAGTCAAATGGTTCGGAGTTGGGGTTAGCGATCGTACCCAGTAGCTTCTCAATGATTGGCCCTGTAATATTGTAAGGAATATTGGCTACTACCTTATTTGGCTGTTGGAAATTGGGAAAGGCTGCCAGATAAGATGGTAAATCTAGAGTGAGAAAATCGCCTTGCAGCAATAAAAAATTTTTGGTCTTACCAAGCTGCTTCGACAACAGTTGGCATAAGTCGCGGTCTATTTCAACTGCAACCAGAGATTCCACTAAAGGTAATAAACGACGAGTCAGAATCCCGGTTCCGGGGCCAATTTCCAGGACGCGATCACTTTCTGTACACTCTGCTGCTTGAATAATTGCATCGAGCGCCTTTTCACTTTTTAGCCAATGTTGAGCAAAGACCTTGCGCGGTCGGATCATCTGTATTTATTGCCTAGTCTAGTTTTTAGCTTTTTCTCAAAAATTTTAATTAAAAAGTCTGATTGGACAATTATCATGCAATCACACTTAAATTTCCGCGATGACTGCGGTAGTTTTTCTTTTTCTCGCTTCCCCAAATTTTTCGCTCATAAATTGTGAAATCCTTCTACAGCGCTAGACTCACTGTAACGGATCATGCCTATCCTCATCTTTAAAGAAGCTTTGCGAACATAGCGATGGCGATCGCGTAATCTCTTCGAGTACTCGAATTGTCGATACAAGTGCCAACCATTAGGATGGGAGTCTTAAACCGCAAGCAAGCTCCGCATTATTATATAGATAGTTCGGGCGTTTGGATTCAGGGTAAATCCCTTCAGCAAGACTACTCAGTGCCTTTCCCGATAATGATTACTATAATAATTAGACCTGAATTAGATCCAATCGTAGGACATTAAGTAACTAGCAACGTGCATTATTCATACAGGAAAGTTTAGCCAGTTCGTTTTTGCGTCCCTCCCATTACTTAACCCATTCACCTGAAACCCATGCCACGCAAGGAATTTGGATTTTTAGAAAAAAAATAAATTTACCCCTTGACAAACCAGGGGATAACTAGTTACTCTAGTTAAGTGGGAAGGCGAGAGACGCCAACCACCGCTGAACCTGAAAAACATAATACTTTGAAAGCTTAAGAAAAAACCAATCCTCGTCAAAAGATTTTGCTTTTGGGATTTCCCAAAAAGATAATCTAAAATTATAACTAGGATTCCGAGAAATATTTTTTTCGGAGCCACAAACTCGAAACACAACAAAACGGAGAGTTTGATCCTGGCTCAGGATGAACGCTGGCGGTATGCTTAACACATGCAAGTCGAACGGTGTCTTCGGACACAGTGGCGGACGGGTGAGTAACGCGTGAGAATCTGGCTTTAGGTC
>JAESFO010000236.1_pt1 | contig 106488 bp, 86 predicted proteins | sample 9269421 | NCBI WGS metagenome assembly JAESFO01 (sample SAMN14502839, study PRJNA617101) | algae metagenome | isolation source: Nostoc desertorum CM1-VF14 and co-occurring heterotrophs from rocky... | place: USA: Clark Mountains, San Bernardino, California | collected 2000-06-05 | reverse complement strand
CGGGGCGGTGCGGGGCGACGCCCGGCCGGCGGTGGTGACCGCGGACAAGGGGTACGACAGCCGGGCGCGGGTCCGATTGATCCTGGGCCGGGGTGCGGAGGCGGTCATCCCGTCGCGGAAGAACAGCGCCGCCCCACGGGTGATCGACGTGGGTCGGTACAAGGACCGGAACCTGGTCGAGCGATTCCGGGAGAGGGCCGAGCCGTACCGGCGGGCCGCCACCCGATACGAGAAGACACCAGAGAATCCACTAGCATTCGCTCATATAGTATCAAGCTTGATACATATCGAATAGTCCCGGTCACCCAGATTGCCCCCCGCCTTGTCCACACGGCCTAATACAGGTCAGCAATGAACCCGTTCACCCACTCGGCATATTGCTCGACCGACCAACCCGCGCCTATCAGACCGGCCCGCCCGCTCCCGGGCCGCTCGACGGTGTAAACGCGGAACGCGCGGGCGAGGCGGGCGGCGGTCGGTACGTTTTGGCCCGTGCGACCGGGCTGGCGAGGGTCACCAGCGGCGGCCCATCCCCGGCCATCTCGTGCACCCCCCGGACTCCGTTCACTTCGACGATCACGCTTCTTCCGGCGGCGATGGCAGCATGCGCCGTGCCGCCCGGCACCCGCGTTACGTCAACTCCCACTCGGCCTGAGGGGAACACGGTTGCTTTTCAGCCACACCCGACTAGATTTCCCCAATTGCCTAAAGCCCGCAGTCGCCCACGCCAAGCGTTACTTGGTTACTCTACGCGATGTGATCGCTCGATCCACTTCTTCCCCCCTAGCCCAGGTGACCTGTGAACCGCAGCTGGAAAACTTGGCTGGAGCGGATGTTTACAAGGAACTCGCGGGCCTTTCCCCTCACCCGATCGAACCGGTTTCGCGGCCCGGACGTTGCGCGCAAGTTGAAGGTTGAGTCGCTCGAAGACCGCTCGGTACCGGCGTCCACGATCACGATTCTGGACAGCGGCATCGGAACCCTTGACGGATTTCTGAGTGCGACCGACGGCACGATCACCACCGCCGACGGCGGCACCGATCCGGGCACGCTCTCCCGGGCGGCTCTCGCGAACGTCGGCCCGACCGTCAGCATTACCATCGCGGCCCTCGACAGCATCGCGTTCAACGACCTCACCAGCACCCTGACCCTCCAAAGTGCGGCCGGCCAGTCGGCCAGCTTCTCCGCCGGCACCGGCAACATCACGTTCGCCGACCCGAACGACACCCTGGCCACCTCGAACGCTAGCCTGAACTTCACCGCCGGCGCCGGCTTGGACCTGTCCAACCTGAGCGCGGGCACCGCCGGCGTGATCCTGAACGCCGGCACCGGGGCGCTGGTACTCACCTCGGCCAACGGGTCCGGGGTTAGTGGCACGGCCGACGGGGACGTGGCGGTAGGCGGCGTCACCTCGACCGGGGCGGTTTCACTGACCAGCAACACCGGCAAGGTTCAGTCGGCCGGGACCATCCAGACCGCGGCCCAGCTTACCCTGTCGGCCGCCACGGGGATCAGCGTCGGCACCCAGGCCGCTACCCTGCAAGCCCTGAATACGACCAGCGGCGACATCGGCATCACCCAGGTCGCCGCTCCGAGCCAGCTGCTCACCGTCACGAACACGGCCGGCGGGGTCATCAACCAGGCCGCCGGCGGCGACATCAACATCACGAACCTCGGCAGCGGCATCCAGCTCGAGTCCGCGGCCATCGTGCAGACGGCCGGCGACGGCGACGTCTTCCTGGCCGCCCGCGACTTCATCATCGACCCGACGGCCACGATCAACGCCGGGGCCGGGATCACCACACTGGCCAACTCCCGGGCCGCGGACAAGATCGACCTCGGGACGAACACCGTCGGCTTCCTCAGCATCACCCAGGCCGAACTCGACCGGGTGCTCGGCACCGGTGGCATCCGCATCGGGAACCTGGACCCGGCCGCGCTGGCCAGCGAGTTCCGGGTGACCGCCCCGATTGCGGTCCCGACGGGCACCCCGGCTACCCGCCCACTGACGCTCAGCGCCGGCGGGCCGATGACCGACGAGGGCGCCGGCCGCGTCACCGCCACCAACCTTCGCCTGACCGGCACCGGGGCGGTCAACTTCGACAACAACCAGAACAGCGTCGACAACCTCGTCGCCGACCTGACCGGGGCCGGCTCGCTGTCGTTCAACAACGGCGCGAACGGGCCGCTCGACGGGCTGACAGTCGGGGCGAACATCGACGGCGTGACCGGCATCACCACGGCCGGCGGGGACGTCACCCTGATCGCCGACAACATCGAGGTCGCCAACGCGATCAACACGGGCGGCGTCACCGGCGGGATCGTCACCCTGCGGCCGGACGCGACGGACAACATCGACGTCGGAAGCGCGGCCGGCCTCGGCGAACTCAACCTCACCAACACCGAACTCAACCTGATCACCGCGAAGGTGCTCCGGCTCGGCGGCGGGAACACGCAGGGCATCGAAGTCACCCAGGCGATCACCCTTTTGCCGAGCAAGGTTCCCACGCTGAGCCTGATCGCCGGGAGCGACGACAGCATCACCGACGGTAGTGGGGCCGGCAGCCTGTCCGTGGACGCCCTCCGGCTGAGCGGCGGCGGCGATGTGTTCCTGAGCAGCACGGCCAACGACGTGAACGTCCTGGCCGGGAATGCCGCGTCGGGCGCGGCCAACGAGGACTTTTACTTCGTCGACGCGAGCGGGTTCCAGATCGCCACCGTGGACGGCGTGACCGGGATCACGACCCCGACCGGGGCGAACAACTCGCTCACGCTGACCGCCGGCGGGGCCGTCACCCAGGCCGCCGGGGCGGCGATCACCACGAACGGCCTGCAACTCCTCGGGGCCGGTTCCTTTGCCCTGAACGAGGTGACGAACGAGGCCACGACCCTCGCGGCGAACCTGACGGCCGCGGGCACCGGGACGCTGAACTACACGGACGGGTCCGGCCTGAGCATCGGAACGGTGACCCCGGGCGACGGTGCCCCCGCGACGAGTTCGGTCAACACGAACAACTCGAACATCTCGATCGACACGGTCAACGGCCCGCTGACGGTGACCAACGCCAACGGGACGGCGGCCGCGGACGTGAACGCCGGGACGGGCACCGTCACCCTGGTCGCCGGCAGCGCGGCCGGCGCGGACAACGCCCTGACCCTGAACGCCAACGCCGGCGTCACTGGCACCGGCGGCGTGGCGTTCTTCGCCGACAACATGAGCATTGGCGCGGCGGCCAACGCAGGGACCAGCACCGCCCGGCTCGACACGTTCGACGCCGCCACCGCGATCAACCTCGGCGGGGCCGACGGGGCCGCCACCCTCGGCCTTACGTCTGCCGAACTCAACCAGGTGACGGCCGGCGTCATCGTCGTCGGCGACACGCTCAACACCGGGGACATCACCAACACCGCGGCGATCGCCCCGACCGGCACGCAGCAGCTCGAACTCGAAACCAGCGGGGCGATCCTCAACGGCGGCGGGTCGATCACCGAGACGCGGCTCGGCCTGACCGCGGGGACCGGGATCGGCACTTCTGGCACGCCGGTCGCGACGACCGTGTCGAACGTCGAAGCGACCACCACGTCCGGCGGCGTCTTTGTGCAGAACACGAACTCCATCCTCACCATCGGCGGGGTGAACGCCACCCTGACCGGGGTCGATGCGGCCGGCGGCGACATCTCCGTCACGAACAACACCGGGGCCGGTGACGCCTCCATCACCGTCTCGGAAGAGGTGACGAACACGGGTGGCGGGAACATCACCGTCGCCGCGCTGAACGCCACCAGTGTGGCCGGCAACCTCAACGTCAACGCTGCGATCACGGCCACCGGCGGGAACGGGAACATCCGCGTTGAGGCCGAGGACAACCTCGGCGTCGTCGCGCCGATCTCCGCGGTCGGCACCGGCACGATCACGCTCATCGCCGACCCGACGGTCGGCCCGTCGGCCAACGCAGGCAGCTTCACGAACTCCCCGACCGGGACGGTCACGACCGAGAACGGGGACATCACGGTCCAGGCCGGGGACAGTATCAGCCTCGGCGGTGCCTTCAAAGCTGGTGGGACCGGCAAGGTCACGATGCTTGGGAACGCCGCGGTTGACGGCGTCGGCATCTTTACGAGCAACGCCGACGGCACGATCACGACCGAGGGTGGTGACGTCACGATCCGGGGTCTGGACATCGACATCGGGGGCGCGATCGACGCCACCACCACCGCGGCCGCCGACGGCCAGGTGTTCCTGCTGACCAGCCGACCGACCGACTCGGTCCAGCTCGGGACCGACGCCGGGTTCGGCATCACCCAGGCCGACATCGATAACATCACCGCGGCGGTTCTGAACATCGGGTCGGCGGCGACCAACACCGCCGGCATCCAGACCACCGGCCAGATCACGCTGGACAGCTCCAAGGTGCCGGTCCTGTCGCTGGAAACCGCCGGGGCGATCGTTGACAGCACCGGTGGTGAGCAAACCGACATCACCGTCCAGATCCTGGCCCTGCGGGCCGAGAACGGGATCGGTTCCGGCGGCCGCGGCGATCCCGGTGACCTGGACGTTGCGGTGTCCAACCTGGCCGTCGCGAACGTCAACCAGGGCACCGCCCCGACCGGCGACATCAACATCTTCAACACCGGCTCGCTGACCATCGGCCGGGGCATCGACGGGCTGGACGGGGTCACGAACGACGCCCCTCTCGGAAACGTCACCATCGGCACCGGCAGCCCGCTGATCATCGACGCCCCGGTCGCCGACACGGCCGGCGGGAGCATCGACCTGTTCACCACTGGCACGGACGGGGACATCACCCAGACCGTGAACGGGAACATCTCGGCGACCGGCGGGAACGGGAACATCCTGCTCGACACCAGTGGCGCGACCACCGGCGGTCAGATCACGATCAACCCGAACCTCACCCAGCCGTTCGACATCGGGGCGTCTGGCACCGGCGACATCACCCTCAGCGCCCGGACCGGGGTGACGCTCCAGGGTGTCGGCGGGTTCGGGCCGACTATCGTGGCCGCGAACGGCGACATTTTCGTTTCGTCGAACGTCGGGTTGCCGGCCGGGACGGAAGACATCGTCTTGCAAGCGAGCACGACGCTGGCGACCGAAGGGAACATCACCCTCGACGCCGACCCGGACAACGACTGCGTCGGCGGGGCCATCACCATGGACCCGGACGCCGCGCTGATCGGGTCCGACCCGGTCCCGGGGGCGGCCGCCCAGAACATTTTCCTGAACGCGGCCGACGACATCACCCTGGCGACCCTGACCGCCGACAACGCGGTCGTCGTCGACAGCTGCGGCAACATCCTGGACGACGGGGACGACACGTCGGTCGTCTCGGCGAATCAGATCGACCTGATGGCCAAGGGCCGGATCGGCGGGGCGGGCGCCATCACCCCGGACGACGTGATCTCGGCCGGCACCACGCCGACCACGCAGTTCCTGGCCGCTATCGACTTCGCCCTGACCGGGGCGGGCGCGACCATCGAGATCGACCAGGCGGCCCCGGGCGGGAACGTCCAGCTCCAGTCGTTCACCTCCGGCGGGATCGACACCAGTCAGGTGGACGTCTCCGGGGCGCTGATCGGGGCGGCCAACCAGATCACCCTCGTCAGCAGCGTCGGCGACCTGACCGTGGACACGGCGTACACCCCGCCGGTCAACGCGGACGCCCTGCTGGCGACCACGAACGGCGGCAGCATCGCGTTCGCGGCCGGCGGTTCGTTCGCCAACACCGCCGGCGTCGGCACGACCACCCTGGTGGCGAGCGGCAGCGCGTCCGCCTCGATCACCGGCCCGGCCGCCGACCAGACGGCGGAGGTGACCGGGGTGAGCATCAACCTCGTGACCACCGGCGGGACCGTCGGCACGCCGGGCGGGGCCGCCCTGGAGGTCGACGCCGACGTGCTAAGCGGGCTCACCACCGGCGGCGGGGCCGCGGGCGGTTCGGCGAACATCACCGACACGGCGAGCGGCGTCGCGGTCGGCCAGATCGACGCCGGCACCGGCGACGTGACCCTGACCTCGCTCGGGAACAACGGCACCGCCTCGAACGTCGTCGCTGTCACGCCGAACGACGGTGTCGCGGAGATCATCGGGAACGTCGTCGTCATCGACGCCTCGGCCGCCCCGACGACCGGCAACAGCGGTCAGATCGGGGCGTTCAGCGGAACCGCGCTGTTCTTCGAGGTGGACGCGAACGCCCTGACCGCCCTGACGAACAACTCCCGGCTGTGGGTCTCGGCCCTCGGCGGGGCGCAGGTGGACGACATCGACGCCGGCACGAACACCGCGATCATCAAGACGGTGGGCGGCGACCTGGTCAGCGAGAACACGAGCGTCAACGCGGACGTCACGGCCGCCACGGTCGTGCTGATCGGCGAGAACGGCGGGTTCGGGCGGACCGCGACCAACCCCCTCGACATCGACGCGACCCTGCTGATCGCCAACGTGACCACCGGGTCCGGGAACATCTACGTCGGGGACACCACCGGCGGGCTGACCGTCCAGGCCGCGATCACCCCGAACGGCGACGTGTCGCTCGTCACGGAGAACAACGGCGACCTGATCCTGGGGAACGCCCAGAGCGCGACGACGGTGGTCGGGTCGGACGGCACCGTCTCCCTGAACGTGTCCGGCAGCCTGAGCAGCGGGGCGCCGGGCGGCGTCCCGGACGTGACCGCGAACGCCCTCGCCATCCTGAACGCCGACGCCGTGACGACCGATCTGGAGACGCAGGTCTCGAACCTGTCCGCGAACGTGACGGGCGGCAGCCTGACCGTCCTGAACACCTCGGCCTCGCTGGCCGTCGAGTTCAACGGCAACGGGGTGACGACCGACGGCGCGGTCCTCATCCGCACGACCGAAGACCTGACCGTGTCGCAAACCGTGAACGCGGGCACCGGAACAGCCGACCTGGTCGGCGGGTTCGCCGGCACCGGCAGCACGATCCTCGTGAACGCCACGATCGACGGGGCGTCCGCCTCGGTCGCGGGTGGGGCCGGGGCCGACGCCATCACCGTGACCACGACCGGGACGACCGACCTGGACGTGGACGGCCTTGGTGGGGACGACAGCTACACCGTGAACACCGGCACCCTCGACGGGGCGGTGAACATCACGGACGCCGGCGGCGCGAACGACACGGTCACGGTGAACGGGCCGGTCGCCGGGTCGAGCTTCGTCGTGGGCGGCACCCGGACGACGGTCAACACCGACCAGGTGGTCAACTACGACGGCACCGTCGAGGCGTTGACTGCGGCCGGGCAGGCCGGCAATGACTCGTTCGCCGTCACCCCGTCGGCCACCCTGCCGATCACGATCAACGGGAACGCGCCGACGACGCCGGGGACCGGCGACTCGCTCGACCTGAGCCTGGCGGGCGTCACCAGCCCGCTCCTGAGCCTGACCAGCACCCCGCCGGCGTTCAGCGGAAGCCTGGCCTCCGCCAACCGAGCCGCGGTCACCTTCGCCAGCATCGAGACGCTCGTCAACCCGACGGTGGGCCTGACCATCGCCAAGACCGACGGGCAGACGTCCGCCGTGCCCGGCACCGGGATCACCTACACGATCACGGTCACGAACACCGGCGGGGTCGGGCTGACAGGCGTCGGCGTCACGGACCCGTTCCCGGTGACCCTGACCGGCGTGACCTGGACGGCGGTCTACACCGGGACCGGTTCGACCGGGCCGGCTTCCGGTAGCGGCGACATCAACGTGACGAGCATCACCCTGGCCGCCGGCGGGACCGTGGTGTTCACGGTGACCGGGACGATCGCCCCGTCGGCCACCGGCGTCCTGTCCAACACCGCGACGGTGGTCGCCCCGGGTGGTGTCGCCGTCTCCGGGCCGACCACGGCGACGGACACCACCCTTCTGACATCGACCACCGACCTGGTCGTGACCGGGGCCGGGCCGTCGACTGCCCAGACCGGACAGACCTTGACGTACACGTTCACGGTGACGAACAACGGCCCGAGTGACTCGACCGTGGTTACCCTCACCGTCCCGGTCCCGGCCGGGATGACGGTGGTCGACGCGTCGTCCGGCCAGGGCGCGGTGACGGTCGGCGCCGGGGTGGTGACGGCCACCTTCGCCACCCTGGCCACCGGGGCTTCGGCCACCGTGACCCTGCTACTCCGGCCGACCTCGGCCGGGGTCATGGCGGTCGCCGGAACGGCCGCCGTCGCAGCCCCGGCCGTCGACCCGACCCCGGCCGACACCACCGCGACCGTGACCACCGTGGTCGGCGCCGCCCTGCCGAGCGGGGCGGCCGTCGGAGCCGGTGCGGGCGGCGGCCGGGCCGTCCTGTACGGCCCGACCGGCGAGGTTCTCCTGAGCGTGGCCCCGTTCGGGGCCGGGTTCACCGGCGGCGTCCGGGTGGCCCACGGCGACTTCAACGGGGACGGCGTCGCCGACTTGGTGGTCGGGGCCGGACCCGGCCGGATCGCCCTGGTCCAAGTCCTGGACGGGCAGACCGGAGCCCCGCTCTTCTCGGTCCAGCCCTTCGAAACCACCTTCACCGGCGGGGTGTTCGTGGCCGCCGGCGACCTGAACGGGGACGGGGTGCCCGAACTCGTCATCACCCCGGACCAAGGCGGCGGGGCGCGGGTTCAGGTGTACAACGGGGTCGGGTTCGGGAAGATCGCCGACTTCCTGGGGATCACGGACCCGTCGTTCCGCGGCGGAGCCCGGGCCGGGGTCGGTGACCTGAACGGCGACGGGATCGGCGACCTCGTCGTGTCGGCCGGGTTCCTCGGCGGCCCGCGGGTCGCCGTCTGGGACGGAATCTCGGTCCGCGCGGGGAACCCGACCAAGTTGTTCAACGACGTGTTCGTGTTCGAGGACACCCTGCGGAACGGGGCGTTCGTGACGATCGCGGACGCGGACGGGGACGGGTTCGGGGATCTCATTGCCGGGGCCGGTCCGGGCGGAGCCCCGCGGGTCCGAGCGCTCAGCGGTCGGGCTCTACTGGAGTCGAACAGCGTCTTCCAGATCGGCAGTTTCTTCACCGGCAACCCGGCGAATCGGGACGGCGTGCCGATCGCTCTGACGGACTTCGAGGGTGACGGCCTCGCCGATCTGCTGACGGGAATCGGCGAGCCAGACCAGTCCGCCGTCGCCGACGCGCCGGTGACCGCGACCATCTATCAGGCGAACGCCTTGACCCAACCGACGCCATCACCGCTGGACACCCTCTTGCCGTTCCCCGGGTTCGGGGGCGGTGTGTTCGTGGGCTGAGTTCGATAGGTGCCGTGCGGTTTCGAAGCGTGGGACGTATGCGTGAGCCGTGCCACATCCGCGCGGCTCACCTCCGGGGTGGCCACCCGCCCCCGATCCGGGTCGATTCCGGCCGCCGGACGGCCGTTCGCCCCACCACCCACCGGTCGCCAGGTTAACACCCCCGAGCCCCCTGGAGTTGCCGGGATTTCGGCGGGAGAGCCCTCCCTCGGGCTGTTAGCCACCGGGTCTCCGCCGCCTCCGAGACTCCGAGACATTTTGCCCTCCAGACCCCTCCGCCGCCCACCCGGGAGGACTCTCGACGGCGGACGACCGACCGATCGGAGACGTTCCTCGGCGTCTATTACACGCAATACCCTGTGGGAATAGGGCGGTAACCGCGGACACCCCGGGAGAGCCTCTCCCGGGGTGTCCGCGGTTAACCCGTGTGTCGGCTGCGGTTGCAACCGACTGCCAAGCCCCCCTAGTGTCCTGAGTCGGAAGTCCGTTTCTGGTTTTCGGGCGGGGCGAATCGCTCGGCGATCTTCTGCACCTTGCGGAGGATGAGGTCAGCCGGCTTGGTCCAGACGAATGGCTTCGGCCGCTCGTTGTGCGTGCGGAGGTAGTCGGCGATGGCCTGCTCCAACTCCGCCACGCCCTTGAACGACCCGCAGCGGATGCGGCGGGTGGTGATCTGGGCGAAGAACCGCTCGACCTGGTTGAGCCATGACGAACGGGTCGGTGTGAAGTGCGGGACGAACTCGGGGTGGCGGGCGAACCACGCCCTCACGGTCGGGTGCTTGTGCGTGCCGTAGTTGTCCATCACGACATGGAGGGCCGTGCCGGGGTCACGGGCCACGGCGGCGTCCAGGTGGTCGAGGAAGGCGACGAACTCCTGGTGCCGGTGGCGGCGGTGACAGGTGCCGACGACCTTCCCGGTGGCGATGTCCAGGGCGGCGAACAGGCTGGTGGTGCCGTGCCGGGTGTAGTCGTGGGTGGCCTTCTCCCCACGCCCGGGCAGCAGGGGTTGGGTGGGTTGGGTCCGGTCCAGCGCCTGCACCTGGCTCTTCTCGTCCACGCACCGCACGATGGCCTTCGCCGGCGGGTCGAGGTACAGGCCGACCACGTCCCGCACCTTCTCCACGAAGAATGGGTCGGCGGAGAGCTTGAACGACTCCCGCAGGTGGGGCTTCAGCCCGAACGCCCGCCAGATGCGGCCGACGGTCGTCTGGGACAGGCCGAGGTCACGGGCGAGGGACCGGGTACTCCAGTGGGTGGCATCCCGCGGGGTGGCTTCGAGGGTGCGGGTGACGGCCGCCTCCACCTGGGCGTCGGTGATGGTCCGCGGGGCACCGCGGCCGGGGCTCGTCCGCCAGCCCCGCCAGCCGGCGGCCGGCGGACCGCTCCCGCCACTTGCGGACGGCCGGCAAGGTGAGGTGGAGGTGGGCGGCGATGGCCGTGTTGGCCCGCCCCTCGGCCGCGCGGAGGACGATGCGGGCGCGGGTCGCCAGCCGCTGGGCGGAGGTCGGGCGGTTGGCCCGATCGGTCAGCTTGGCCCGCTCGTCGTCCGTCAGGGTGATCGGCGTGGGTTTCGGGCCGCGGGGCATCGGGAACTCCTCGAACGGTGTTCCCGTAAGCCGTAGCGCGACCCGAAGAAACTGGAAACGGACTTCCGACTCAGGACACTAGCGAATAGGTTTCAACCGACGTTTCAGAGGGGTTTGCGCGCGAGATCGGCGCGAGATTTCGTCGCGGGTGGTTGTGGGGACAGAGGCCGCAGACAATCAGTCAATTGACTAAAAGCTAGAGAAACGAGTTTACCCGCCATACACAGGGGGTGGTTGGGGGAACAGGTTGTGAACCTCGGTCCGTTTCCATGTCGCCGAGCGAGTCTTCTGTCGGACGCCCCGGCCGGACATGCGGTGGCCTCCTAGATCACGTTACCGCATCCACGTCGTCAGACCTCGTAGTTGATCGGGGGCTCCACCCTGATCCGACGACCGAGTATAGAGTCCACGTCGATAATGCTGCCAGCGTCTCGGGCCTCAGCAAGTCGCTGTTGCAATGCGGGGTTGAATGGGGTGTCCAAGACCGCCTCGCCCAACAACCTGCGGTGGTCATCGGATTTGTCTTCCTCGTGGTAGAGGTTAGCAACGTGACAAACCACCGCGGCCTCCAGCAACCCCGCCCCCCAGACGCACTGCGGCTTGTGCCGGTGTTGCAAATACTCTCGGTAGGCACGCTCACTCGTGGCGGCGTCAAAACCAGCCCTGCCCCCCGCAAAGGATCGCCGAGATGAGGTACTCCATGTGGCAGTCGGTCGCCTACTCCAGCACCCCTTGGAGGGTCTGCTCCCAGTTAGGCCGCTGGTGCTCTTGGACAATGAAGGCGTTGTAGAGCCAGTAGATTCCCAGCAAGGCGGGCTGGTGCCCTTTTGAGTCCCTCATAATCAGACCCTCGACAATCTCCACGACGGAACCGATGGGAGCCATCGCCGCCCCATCCTTGGGGATGAGGTCCAAGAAATGCGCAGCAACGCCGCTGAACAGTTTTTTTGCGTGTTTCGCTTCAAGCCCCTCGGTCTTCCAAATCCAGTATTCGGGCGACATCTCGACTGAAACCATGCCGGGTAGCTGGGCTCGCCAGTGAGCCTGTTCGGTGTCGAGTTTCGGTGCCGAATGAATGAAGTTGATCAGGACGGCTCTCGTCAGCCGCACCAGCCCGGAGTAGGTCAGGTAGGGATCGTGCCTGATCCGTGTGGTGTCGTCCGTGGGTTCGGGCCGAATATGGCGGCTCTCGTCGAGCACTTCCTCCAGTTCGTGAACGTACACCGACCTCGTGGTGTAGAGGTTCTTGAGGAGCCGGGGCAATTCGTTCTTGCGGATGGGCCACGTCCTGCCGACCGACTCCGCGGTGTAGAATGAGTCCTGAATGTTGCCCGACACGAAGTCCATGAACCGCTTTGACAGCTTCAGGTGCGGAGTGTTGGTAAGTATCTCTCTGAGCCTTTGGGCGAGGTCGCCTTCCATCTCCCCACAGAGCTTGTCCACCTTCTTCCTCTGACCCTCCTCGTAGTCCTCCCAGACGGGGGTGAACTTCTCGTCGGACGCCTTGCCCAGCGCTTCCAGCATGTAGATGAGCAGCGAGTAAGCCACGTCGTAGTTGATGCCGAGAGCCTCCAGCGAGTCGCAGAAGGCGCGGACGCACGTGATCACCCGGAGGTACTTCTCTCGGGGCAGGGAGAGCACGCTGTTGAGGAACGTCGAGAACCCGGCCCGTTCCTCATGGTCACACTCGACCGAGGTCGTGAAGTACCGGTCCACATACCGGGCCGGGACGATCCCGCCGCCGAAGCCTCGGGGGTACGGGCGGGTCATCGCTTCGACGAACGCCCGGTCGGGGTGGAACAGCGCCCGGAACCAAAGCGTAGCCAAGGCCCGGAACTGGTCTACGGCCTCGTCCGAGTGGGCCAGAACCATCGGGTCTTTGTCGCTGGCCCGCTCGTACTTGTTCATGTAACGGAAGACGAAGGCGGTGGCTTCACGGGTGCCGTACTGGGCCGGGTTCAAAACGCCGACCGGCGTGTTGATCTTCCCGATGAACCAGAAGTTCGAATAGAGGACGGCTTCCGTCTCCTGTTCTTCGAGCTTTCCCTTTCCCTCGAAGAACCTGCCCGTCAGGATTTGCAGCATACGGCCCCTCCGATTAACGAAGTATCGTCACCACCCGGACACCGTTCCCACTTCCGAACCCGCACTCCGAAAGGATCATGTCGCAGGCGTACACGAACTGGAGGAGCAACACATGAAGCTCTTCGTTCGCCCAGAGGAGCCGTTTTTTGTCGTCTGCAGCGTGGGACAGCGCTACCGATCAACTTCTTCTTGGGTCGCCCCCCCTCCGCATACCTACGATGAGCAGTTTGTTGCCGACTTTGTGCGTGATGAGAAGTTCGCCGAGGACGCGGGGACGCCTCGGCCAAGGCGGTCCTGATTTTCGACGGCTCGGTGACTGTCGAAGGGGACCGGGTAATCGACCAGAGTGTGGCCGAGAACAACGGTCGGTGGATACGAACCCGAAAGAAGGCCGCAATACCTGTTTGAATAGCGGAGATAGGTTGTGTCAAAAAAGGAAATGGACGGGTTACCCCGCCCATTTTTGCCAATCAGATTTGCCAGCTAATCTGTTGTCCTAAGTCCTTAACAGTTCGCTACTTAGAGTGGGCGATACAGGATTTGAACCTGTGACTTCGTCCGTGTGAAGAACGCACTCTACCGCTGAGTTAATCGCCCGGTCGCACGCGGCGAGTCCGCCGCGTGCGAGTGGTGTTTCTAAGGGACCGCCCGCCGTCCGTCAAGGTTCAGACTTTCGGGGGCAGGTTCGTCGGGGCCGGGACGTCGTCGAACTTGGGGGCGGCGGCCGGGGTCACCCGCTGCGGCGGGCGGACCGGCTCCGGCTCGATCGACGCCCGCGGCGCCGACGCCTCGCTCACCTCGTCCTCGATCCCCCGCATCCCCTTCTTGAACTCTACCATCGTCTTCCCGAGCGACCGGCCGATCTCGGGCAGCTTACGCCCGAACAGCAGGATGCCGAGAACCAGGAGCAGGAGCATCTCCTGCCCGCCGAGCCCGGGGATGAAGCCGAACAGCATCGTACGCCTCCTCGTTGAGGGGTGGGTTGAAGAACCGTCTTCAGGAGGAGGTTGAAGGTAACCCCACCGGAGTGTCCACCTGCAGGCTCCTGGCAGTATATCCCGCCGCCGCCGGAGGGGGCAACGCCGGGCCGGAAAAACAGTGGGGGGAGGAGGGAGTGGGGGAGTGATGGCACATGCCCGCCTCCTCCACTCCCTCCTCCCTCACTCCCCCACTGACTTCAGCGTGAGGTTGACCACCACGGGGAAGTGATCGGCGTAGCCGCGCTGGACGGCCTTGTCGTCCGCGTCGCCGAACCGCCACGGCCGCCGCGCCACCTTCCCGGCCCGGCTCATCCCCTCGGTCGGGACGGCCACCGAGTCCGGGTCGCAGCCCCAGCCGGCGTCGTCGAGCAGGCCGGGCGAGACGGCGATCTGGTCGAAGATCGACGCCTTGTGCTCGCGGTCGTAGTAGATGGTGCTGAACCGGTCGAGCGGCTTCCCCGAGAGGAGGCCGAACAGCCGGGGCGGCCGGGCGCCGGAGACCACCTCCGCCCGGTTCGCGGTGACGTGGAGCACCCGGGCGACGGCGTCCGAGTCCGGGTCGTCGTTGAAATCGCCGCACACGAGGAAGTCGGCGTCGGGCCGCGCCGACACGATGCGCTCGTACTCGTCGTAGATGGTGCCGGCGTACTTGTCCCGGCCGCTCCCCTTGCGGGAGCCGTCGTCGGACCGCTGCGAGGTCCAGTGCGAGGCGACCAGCGTCAGGTCGGCCCCGTTGGCGACGACGTGCGTCTCCAGCACGCGCAGGTTGTGCGTGCCGAGGAGCCGCGTGCGGGCCGGGTCGAGCGGCAGCCGGGAGATCACGCACGGCGCCATGTACCGGCCGGCGTTTGCGGCCAGCTCCTTCATGGCGACGTACTCGTACCGCGCGGCCCCCGCGGGGAGCCTCTCGTTCAGCGCGTCCCGCAGCAGTTCCGCGGCGCGGACGCTCTCGACCTCCACGCAGGCGAGGACGTCCGGCCCCTTCCCGCCGTTCTGCCGCAGGACGATTTCGGTCAGGTGGTCGAACTTCATCTTTCGCGCGGCGGGGTCGGTGGCGAACCAGTTGTCGTAGGGGTCGTCGATCGAGTTGCGGCGGTCGTCGCGGTCGTCGAACAGGTTCTCGACGTTCCAGAACATGAACACCACCGCCCCGGGCGGGACCGGGGCGGCCGGCGGCGTGGCCCCGCGGCGGGTGTACGCCACCAGCGCGACGCCGCCGACCGCCAGCGCGAGCAGCACGACGGCGACCTTGGCCGGGGTCGGGAGGGCGAGGAAGATCCGCAGGGCGGCTTCGGCCGCCTGCTGGTTGCGGTTGCGTGCCACCGTGGCTCCCTCGGGGGGCCGCACGGCGAGGGCCGCGTGAGCGGGGCCGGCCCGCCGCCTAGGCGCATCGCGTGTCGGCCTGGTCGTGCGGCCCGATTCGGCTGGACAGGGTCTAGGGCGATGATATGACCCGGCCACGCCCCGCGACCGGGGCAACACCCGGAGGGGCGGCCATGCGCGCGGCGGGGCGGTTCGGGTTCCTGGCGGCCGGGATCGCCGTCGGGGCGGTGGCGTCGATGTTCTACCTCGGCCAACCCCGGCCGGCCGGGGCGGCGTCGAACGACCGCTACCAAGACACCATCATGGCCACCGGGGCCGTGTCGATCAACCCGCGGGTCCAGACGGACGGAGTCTGGCTCCTCGACTACAAGGCGGGGAAGCTCCTGGGCACGGTCGTGGACCGGAACGCCGGGAAAATCGTCGGCTGGGCCGAGGTCGACCTGCGGTCCGAGTTCACGATCCAGGCCAACCAGGACGTCCACTTCCTGATGACGACCGGGTACATCACGCAGGGCCAGTCGGCGCTCTACCTCGCGGAGACGAGCACCGGCCAGTTCGGCGTCTACACGATGGGGCCGGGGGCGGAGGGGACGGGCGTGGTGATCCGCCGCCACGACATGACCAAGTTCCGCGAGCCGGCCCCCGCCGCGGTGGCCCCGGCGGGTGGCCCGGCCCCCGCGGGCGGCGCGGCGCCGGCCGGCGGTGCCCCAGCCCCGGCGGCGCCCCGGCAGCCCTGAACAGAGGGCCAGCCGGCCGGCGGCGGCCCCGTTGCTAACATGATCGGGATCGGCCCCCACACGCCACGGGCCACCCGATGATCGACGTCCACGTCCACGCGGTCCCGCCGAACCTGCCGGGGGTGGGGCCGCTGTCGCCGCTGCTGAAGCTCGCCCCCGAGACGGTCGCCGCCGAGCTCCGCGCCCAGATGCAGACGGCCGGGGTGTCGCACGCCCTGGCAATGGGCCAGTGGGCGGCCGGGCCGGACGACCCGCTCGGCGTCAACCGCACCCTCGACGTCGCCGCCCTCGTCCCGGGACTCAAGGCGATCGGCGTCTGCGACCCCACCCGGACCGACGACGACCACTTCGCCCGCTGCGCCGAGGTGCTGGCGACCGGCCGGGTGGTCGCCCTGAAGTGCTACCTCGGCTACCTCCACTACGAGCCGGCGCACCCCCACTACCGCCGCTACTACGAGCTCGCCGCCCGCTACCGGGTGCCGGTGATGTTCCACTGCGGGGACACGTACTCGCCGATGGCGAAGCTGAGGTACGCGCACCCGCTCGGCGTGGACGAGGTGGCGGTGGACCACCCGGACGTGCGGTTCGTGATCTGCCACCTCGGCAACCCGTGGGTGACGGACGCCGCCGAGGTCATCTACAAGAACATGAACGTCTGGGCCGACCTGTCCGGCCTGCTCGTCGGCGACGACGGCGTGTTCGCCGCCGACGAGGCCCGGGAGCGGGCCGCCGACCTGGCCCACGAGGTGCGCCGGGGGATGCGGTACGCCGAGCGGCCGAACCGCTTCCTCTACGGCACCGACTGGCCGCTGGCCCCGATGCCCGCGTACCGCGACTTCGCCCGCGAGGCGATCCCGGCCGAGTACCACGACTGCGTGTTCGAGGAAAACGCCCGCCGGTTGTTCCGCCTCGGGTAGGCGTGGGAAGGTCGGCCCCGCCGCCCCGACCGGGCACGGCGGCGCGTCTCGGAAACGTCACACGCCCCTTCTCCGCGGCCCGGCACTCGGGCCGCGGAGAAGGGGCGTGACGCTGGCGAGTCGGGGCGCGGACCGGCCACCCGCCTCCGCCGCACTACGACAGGCTGAGCGGGCCGCCGTTGCAGAACTCGGGGCTGCCGAACCGCTCGACGCGGTGGCCGAACCCGTGGGCGAGGGACATCAGCAGCCGGTTGTGCGCCACGCGCGGGAACTTCACCGCCCGGCCGGTGCGGAAGTCCAGCCCGCCGCCGACCAGCACGAACGGGATGTTGTCCAGCGTGTGCGAGTTCCCCTTGCCCAGCTCGTTCGTCCAGACGATGACGGTGTTGTCGAGCATCGTCCCCGCGCCGCCCGGCTCGGGGGTGTCGGCCAGCTTGCGGGCCAGGTAGGCCAACTCGCCGGCGAACCACTGGTTGATCTTGGTCAGCTTCTCCACCGCCGTCTGGTTCGAGTCGGGCTCGTGGCTCAGCTCGTGGTGCCCCTCCTCGACCCCGAGCCAGCGCATCCGCGCCATGCCCACCGAGTTCGTGTACTGGAGCGTCGCCACCCGGGTGAAGTCGGCCTTGAAGGCGTTCACCATCAGGTCGATCTGCATCCTGCTGATCCGCGGAATGCGGTCGTTGTCCCGCCGGACGCCGGGCTCGATCACCGGCACCTCGTGCCCGGCCGCGGTCCGTGCGGCGCGGAGCTCCTGCTCCATCTCGCGCACGAACGTGGCGTGTTCGTCGAGCAGCCGGCGGTCGGTCGGGCTCACCGCGCCGGCCACGCGCCGCAGGTCGGCGGACACGTCGTCCAGCACGCTGCCGAGCAATTCCTGGTCCTTGGCCCGGCCGTAGAGTTTGTTGAACATCTGGTACGGGTCGTCGATCGGGGCCACCGGCCGGTTCGCGGCGGTGTACACCATGCGCGTCCAGGTGTCGGCCCGCTCGGGAACCATCACGCCGAACTCCAGCGACCCGAACCGGGTGCGGGTGGCCGCGTCGCGCTGGAGGAAGTTGCGAATCTCCTGGTCGATCGACAGGCCGCTGGCCCACCCGGCCGGGGTGTGCGAGCCGCCCTGGACGTTCCCCGGGAACAGTTCGACCCCGGTGAGGAGGCAGCCGATGCCGCGCATGTGCGAGTCGCCGTCGCCGCGGACCCGGTCGCAGACCCCGTTGAGGATCAGCGTCTTGTCCTTGAACGGCGCCAGCGGCGTAAGCGACTCCTTCAGCGTGAAGTTCGCCCCTTCTTCGGTCGGCCAGAACGCGCCCGGCACGACCCCGTTCGGGCTGAACATCACCACCAGCCGTTGCTTGCGGCGGGTCTGGTTGGCGAAGCCGAGGCCCGGCAGGTTGCCGACGAACGGCAGGGCGGCGGCCCCGACGCCGAGGTCGCGGACGAACTCCCGGCGGGTGCGGACGGCGGGCATCGGCGGGGCTCCTGGGTCAAGGTCGGGGTGCAACCCCCGACCAGTATGAGTTTATCGGTTCGGCGGCGGTGGCGGGAGCGCGGCGAGGACGGCGGCACGGACGACCAGCTTGCGGACGTTGAACCCGTTGGCGGCCAGGGACGCCCCCAGATCTTCAGGCGTCCGCGGCCCGTAGGCGCGGGTCGGTTGCTTCGCCAAGTGGTGGAACAGCTGTTCGGCGAAGGCGGTGTGGACCTCGGGGCTCGTCGCCAGGAACTGGGCCAGCGGGGCGGGGCCGGCGAAGGTCACGTCCGCCCCGGCCCGGCTGTGGTACAGCCCGGACGGGTCAACCGGCTTGCCGTTCTCGCGGTCGCGGAACCGGCCGATCGCGTCGTAGTTCTCCAGCACAAAGCCGAGCGGGTTGATGACCGCGTGGCACGTCGCGCACGCCGCCGGGCGGGTTTGCAGGCCGGTCCGCTCGCGCGTGGTGAGCGTCGGGTGGAGGTCGGCCGCGAACGGCGTGAACGCCTCCTGTGGCGGGCGCAGAGTCAGCCCCAGCACCCCGCGGGCCAGAAACACCCCGCGGTGGATCGGGGAGCTCTCGCTGGTGTACGCGAACGTGGCCAGTAGGTACGGGTGGGTCAGCACGCCGAACCGCTTCCCGTCGTCGAGCCGCACCGGGCGGAACCCGGCGTCGGCCGGCACGTCCGCCCCGTAGAGGCGCGCCAGCCGGGCGTTCAGGGGGACGGTGTCGGTCAGGAACAGCTTGCGGAAGTCGGCGCCCGGCGCCCAGATGACCTCGTCGAGGAACAGCTCCAGCGAGGCCCGCAGGTCGGCCACGGCCGCGGCGTCGAACCCCGGGAACCGCTGCGGGTTCTTGGAGATGTCGTGCGGCTGGTCCACCCGCAGCCACGTCAGCAGGAACTGCCGGATCTTGGCCTTCGCCCGCGGGTCGGCGAGCATTCGCTCGGCCTGGGCCTGCACCTGCGCGGGCGTGGCGAGTTGGCCGGCCGCCGCGGCGCGGAGGAGTTCATCGTCCGGCCCGCTGTCCCAGAGGGTGAAGGCGAGGCGGGACGCCACCGCGTAGGCGTCGTTGGGGCCGCTCACCTCGCGGTAGAGGAACCGCGGCGACTTCATTACCAGCACGATGACCCGCTTCAGCGCCAGTTCCGGGTCGGCGGCCGCGAACTGCCGGTCGATCAGCGCCGCCCGGTCTTCGGCCGTGAGCGGCCGGCGGAAGGCGTGCTCGGCGAACTTGACCGCGAACGCCTTGAGCTTGGCGGGCCGGTCCCCGGCGGCGTCGTTAGTCCCGGCCAGTTCGTTCAGCCGGGGCGCCAGGAAGCTCACGGTTTCGAGCGCCGCGTCGGTCGTGGCCGCGTCCCACTCCTTCGAGACGGTCGTGCCGCGCTCCCAGCCGAGGCTGCGGTCGTCGGGTGGGAACGGGGTGGTGACGACGTAGCTCTCCGGAACCCGCACCGGCGACAGGTGGCGGGCCGGGATCACGCCCACCGCCCCGTGCGGCGGCTTCCACAGGAGCGTGACGGAGGCGGGCTGGAGGGGCGGGTTGGGGTTCGTCTTGGAATCGTCCACCCCCTGCTTCGCCTTCGAGAACTCGAGCCGGATCGGCACCGCCCGGCCGGCGAGGAGGTGCGCTGTGCCGCGGAACTCGGTGTCCTTCCCGGACTTCACCCAGGCGTCGATCAGCGGCGTCCGGTTGTCGTTCACGAACAGCTTCGTGGCGTGCTCGGTGCGGACGACGAACTCGTACACGCCGGACTCCGGCGGGACGACGGAGCCGTCCCAGCGGATGGCGAACTGGTGCGGGGTGTCGAACTTCTCGCCGGGTGCGGCCTTGCCGAAGTCGAAGCGGACCTCGGGGTCGATCCGGTCGATCACCCGCTTGTTCTGCTGGAAGCCGCGGGCGTTGAAGTACTCGCCCTTGAGCCCCTGGCGGGCGTCGAGCTTCGCGGCCGGGCGGAAGGCCGCGACCACGTCGGCGGCGGCGTTGCGGTACTGGCCGACCGTCAGTCGGGCGAGGTCGATCCGCGCCGGGCGGACGCGGGCCTGGGCGGTCGGGGAGTAGAAGGCCTCGTGGATGTACGCCGCCACCCGGGCCGACTCGGCGGCGTCGAGCTTGTCCGGGTCGTCCTCCGGCATCGTGTCGTCGATCACCTTCGCCAGCTGGGCGACCGACTTCTCCCCGGCCAGGGGGGCGACCGTCTTCTTCGCCCCCTGCCCCGTCGGCCCGTGGCAGCGAACGCAGTGCTCCCGGTACAGCTGCTCGCCGCCCTTCTGGGCGGAGGCGGCGGACGGGAAAACGAAGGCGGCGGCCACGGCCAGGAGCCAGGTGGCGGGCGTGCGGCGGGGCACGGGAGGGGTGCGAACGGGCATCGGGCCGGGGGGAGGCGGGTCGCGGGCGGGACAGTTAATAGCTTCCGCGGCCCGCCCGCGGAAGTCAAGCCCGCAGTGCGGCTTCCGGGAGGGCGGCGAGCAGGTCGTCGGCCGAGGCGAACCGGTGGGCCGGTCGCTTGGCCAGGAGCCGCATGATGACGGAGTCCAGCCAGTCCGGGACGTCGGCCCGGAGCTCGCGCGGCGGCGCGGGGTCCGTCTCGGTCACCGAGCGGAGGACGGCCGGGATCGAGTCGCCCGAGAACGGCGTCCGGCCGGTGACCAGCGTGTACAGCACGGCCCCGAGGCTGAACAGGTCGCTCTGGTGCGTCGCGGGCTCGCCGAGGATGTGCTCGGGGGCCATGAACAGGGGCGTGCCCTTCAGCGCCCCCTCCCGCGAGGCGAACAGGTCGTCCACGACCCGGGCCAGGCCGAAGTCGGTGATCTTGACCCGGCCGGACGCCGCGTCGACCAGGAGGTTGGCCGGCTTGATGTCGCGGTGGACGATCCCGCGGGTGTGGGCGGCGGCCAGGCCGGCCGCGACCTCGCGCGCCGCCCGGGCGACGGCCGGGAGCGGGACCGGCGTCCCGGCGTCGAGCTTGTCCTGGAGGCTGCCGCCGTCCACGTACTCCATCGCCAGGTAGCTCATCCCGCCGTGCTCGCGGACGGCGTAGATGCCGACCACGTTGTCGTGCCGGATGGCCGCCGCCACCTTCGCCTCGCGGGCGAACTGCCCCCGGGCCTCCGCGGAGCAGGCCAGGTCCGGGGCGAGGAGCTTCACCGCCACCTCGCGGTCCAGGCTGGGCTCGTAGGCCTTGTACACGAGCCCCATCGCCCCCCGGCCCAGGAGCTTGACGAGGCGGTAGTCGCCGAGCACCTCGCCCGGGGCGAGGTCCGGCGAGGAGTGCGGGGCGGGCGGGGGGAGGTCGGGCCGGCGGGGCGACGTCCACAGCGTCGAGCGCGGGGCCGGGGTGTGTTCGGCCACCCCCGTCCGGCGCCGGGTCATGGACATCGACACCGACCCGCTGATCTGCGTGCGGCTCCGCTCGACCGTCAGCTCGACGAGCTCCTGGCTCCCGCGGGTCAGGATGCCGGCGAAGTCCGGCAGCTGGCCGATGTCCTGGTTGATGACGTGTGCGAACTCGTCCACCTTCGGCACGACCGCCTCCAGGAAGGCGATCAGCTCGGGCAGGCGGAAGCCGAAGTGGTCCCGGGCGAACTGGAGCACCCGGTCCAGCCACGCCGGGTTCTGTGCGACCGCGTCCAGGTGGACGAGTTGGCTGGCCAGGTACAGGAGGTTGGCCCGGTCGGCGATGGTCTTCGGGGCGGCGACGAGCCGCTCGGGGGCGTGGTGGTGGCGGATCGGCTCGACGATGTCGGCCGGGAGGTTCCAGCGCAGCAGGAGTTCGGCGCTCACCTCGGCGTGGTCGAGGCCGAACTCGGCCGTCTCCGCCGCCGAGGCGTCGCCGTCGGCCGTGGCGGCGGCCTGGGAGGCCGCCCAGCGCTCGGGGTAGGCCCGGGCCAGGAGGATGGCGCCGAGGTCGCGGAGGAGGCCGGCCACCAGGGTGTCCTCGGCGCCGGCGATCCGCGACTTGACGGCCAGCTCCCGCGCGAGGATGGCCCCGCCGACCGACTCCAGCCAGTACGACTTGGTCCGCGGGTCCGGCCCGGCCCCCGGCCGCATGGCCGGCAGCGACAGCCCCAGCGCCAGCGACCGGACCGTCGCCAGCCCGAGGAACACGATCGCCCGGTCGATCGAGGCGACCGGCTTGCTCAGCCCGTACAGGCAGGAGTTGACCGCTTTGAGCAGCTTGGCGCAGAGCGCCGGGTCGCGGCCGAGGAGCTTGACGAGGTCGGCCGGCGTGCAGTCGGGCCGGCTGGCCACGTTCACCACCTGGAGCGCCACCGCCGGCGGCGTCGGCAGCCGGTCCGGGTTGAGCACCTCGGTGAGAATCGACGCACGCTCCACCCCGGACTTGGTGGGCATGACCATCGTTGCGGCCGGGCCGACATTTTGAGCCGACACGAATACGTCCTTCGCAATTGGTATGCTCGCCTGAAACGTGCGGCACGATGGCCCACCGGTCAAGGCGGCGCCACGCAATTCATCCACGGGAGTGCGAACCCCCGGTCAGACCATCGGCCGAAGACTGCTCACAGCAGGCCGCGGCGGGCGAGGACGGACAGGTCCATCCCCCAGGCGACCAGGATGTGCAGGCCCGCCCCCGGCCACACGGACCGGGTAACGAGGCTGACCACCCCGAGCCCGACCCCGGCGAGGATCGACCCGAGGCACTCGGCGACGGGCTTGTGGAAGTGGATCATGCAGTACGGGATGACCATCAGGAACACGGCGTACACCCCGAACCGGTGCTTGGTGCCGTGGACCAGGAAGCCGCGGAAGAAGAATTCCAGGCCGATGAACTGGAGGGCGTACACGAGTTCCCAGCGGACGAACCCGGCGTCCACCTCGGCGGCGGAGCTGACGCGGTAGAACGGGTACACGTCCTGAAACCGGGGGAAGGACGAACACAGGTACACGAGCGGCACCATGACCGCCGCGAAGGCCAGGTACACCGGCCAGTCGGCGACCACCCCGCGGACCCCGGCCCCGTAGTCGGTCAGCCGTTCGCGGAAGGCGAAGCGGACGATGAGGCCGGGAACGACGGCGTAGACGGTGAACGCCGTCAGCGCGAACCACACCAGCCGGCTCGACTGGTCCAGGCTCCAGCGGGTAAGGGTGTCGACCCAGGGGGCAACGGCATCGGGGGAGCTGGCGAGTGTGGCCCCCCATTTGAGGACGGGCGTGACAGCTGAGGGGCTGCCGAAGTAGTTCTGGAGAGTCAGGCACACGGCGGCGGTGAGGACGACCGTCACCGTCTTCCGGTCGAACCCCCGGGCGGCCTCGGACTGGCGGTAGGCGAGGGACTCCGCCTCGACCTTGCGGAGCGGCTCGGCGAACCACCGGTCCCAGGCCCGGCGTACCAGCGACACCATCGCGGACCCTCGGCGGTGGACGGGACGAGTGTACCCGACCCGGCGCGGACGAGCTACGATAGGGGTACACCCCCCTCCCCGGGACCGCCCCGATGAGCGACCCGACCCCTCTCCCGAAACCCGCCTACCCCGAGCCGGCCGCCGGACTGGGTGCGCTGGTGTCGAGCCTCCGCCACGCGGTCCAGAACCGCGGGGTGGTGCGCAACCTCCGCTCGCTGTTCCGGGTCAACCAGCCGGACGGCTTCGACTGCCCCGGCTGCGCCTGGCCGGAGCCGAAGGACGTGTCGAGGGTCGGGGAGTACTGCGAGAACGGGGCGAAGGCGGTCACCTTCGAGACGACTGCCAAGCGGGTCACGCCCGACTTCTTCGCTCGCCACCCCGTCGGCTTTCTCCGCGGGCAGACCCACCACTGGCTCGAAAACCAGGGCCGGCTCACCCACCCGATGCGGTACGACCGCGCCACCGACCGCTACGAGCCGGTCGCCTGGGCCGACGCCTTCGCGCTCATCGGCGGCACCCTCCGCGGCCTCGACAGCCCCGACCAGGCGCTGTTCTACACCTCCGGCCGCACGAGCAACGAGGCGGCGTTCCTGTACCAACTCCTCGCCCGCCGGCTGGGCACGAACAACCTGCCCGACTGCTCGAACATGTGCCACGAGTCGAGCGGCACGGCCCTGATCGAACAGCTGGGCGTGGGCAAGGGGACGGTCACGCTGGAAGACTTCGACCACGCCGACGCGATCTTCGTGATCGGCCAGAACCCCGGGACGAACCACCCGCGGATGCTGGCCGAGCTCCAGCGGGCCGCGGAGCGCGGGGCGAAGGTGGTGACCTTCAACCCGCTCCGCGAGCCCGGGCTGGTGAGCTTCACCCACCCGAAGCACGCGGTCCGCACGCTCCTCGGCCGCGGCACGGCGATCTCGTCGCACTACTACCAGGTGCTGGTCGGCGGCGACCTCGCGGCGCTCACGGGGGTGTGCAAGCACCTCCTCGACGCCGAGGCCGCCGACCCCGGGAAGGTTCTCGACCGGCGGTTCATCGACGAACACACGGACGGGTTCGACGCCTTCTCCGCCCAGGTGGCCGCCGCCGACTGGCCGACCATCGAGCGGGAATCGGGGCTCAGCCGCGATCAGTTACGGGAAGCCGCCGAGGTGTACCGCTCGGCCAAGAGCGTGATCGCCTGCTGGGCGATGGGCCTGACCCAGCACAAGCACGCCGTCGCCACCATCCAGATGGTCGGGAACCTGCTGCTGATGCGGGGGAACGTCGGCCGGCCGGGGGCGGGGGCGTGCCCCGTGCGGGGCCACTCGAACGTCCAGGGCGACCGGACGATGGGGATCAACGAGCGCCCCCCGGCCGCCTTCCTGGACGGCCTGAAGCAGGCGTTCGGGTTCGACCCGCCGCGCGGCCACGGCCACGACACGGTCGGGGCGATTAACGCGATGGCGGACGGGTCGGCGTCGGTGTTCATCGGCATGGGTGGGAACTTCGCGGCCGCGACGCCGGACACCGAGTTCACCGAGGCCGCCCTCCAGAAGTGCGCCCTGACGGTCCACGTCAGCACGAAGCTGAACCGCAGCCACCTCTGCCCCGGCCGGGAAGCGCTCATCCTGCCATGCCTCGGCCGGAGCGAGCGAGACGTGCAGGTGAGCGGTCCGCAGCGGGTGACGGTCGAGGACTCGATGAGCATGGTCCACGCCTCGGCCGGGAGCAACCCGCCGGCGTCGGCCCACCTGTTGTCCGAGGTCGCCGTCGTGTGCGGCATCGCCGAGGCGACCTTCCCCGACGGCGGCGGGATCGACTGGGCCGGCTTCCGCGCCGACTACCGCCGCGTCCGCGAGAGGATCACTGCGACCCTGCCGCACCTGTTCGCCGACTACGAGGCGAAGATCGACCGCCCCGGCGGCTTCTACCTCGGCAACCCGGCCCGCGACCGGACCTGGAAGACGGCCACCGGGAAGGCCCGGTTCCTCGCCCACCCGGTCCACCCGCACGCCGTCCCGGCCGGCCAACTCCGGCTGATGACGGTCCGGTCCCACGACCAGTTCAACACGACCGTCTACGACCTCCACGACCGCTACCGCGGGGTTCACGGCACGCGGATGGTGGTGTTCCTCCACCCCGCCGATCTCGCCGATCGCGGGCTGAAGGACGGCGACGCCATCGACCTCCACAGCCACACCCCCGAGGACGGCCTGACCCGCACCGCCCGCGGCTTCCGGGCCGTCGCCTACGACATCCCCCGGGGCTGCGCCGCGGCCTACTTCCCCGAGACGAACGGCCTCGTCTCGAAGGACAGCTATGCGGTCCGTAGCCGGACGCCGCTGTCGAAGTTCATCCCCGTGACGCTCACGCCCGCGGCCGGGGGTTGACCGTGGACCCCACCGCCGACGCCCGGGTCGTCCGCTACCCGGGCGGCACGTCCGACATCGATCAACTCGCCGCCGAGGAGCCGCTGGAGATCCGCGTGGACGGCGACCCGCTCGCCGTCACCATGCGCACCCCCGGCCACGACGACGAACTCGCCGCCGGCTTCTGCCTGACGGAGGGCGTCGTCGACGACCCCGACGAAATCGAACGATCCGAGCCCTGTACCGAGGCCGATTACGGGAATGTGGCGCTGGTGACGCTCGCCGGCGCGGCCTGCGACCGCTGGGTCGAGCAGCGGACGAAGGCCCGCCGCGACCTGTACTTGTCCAGCTCGTGTGGCCTGTGCGGGAGCCGCACGATCGACCGCATCCAGCGCCGCATCCCGCCCGTCGCCGGCGGCTTCGTCGTGTCGCCGGCGGTGCTAGTCCGACTCCCCGACCGGATGGGCGAGGGCCAGGGGGTGTTCGCCCGGACGGGCGGCCTGCACGCCGCGGGGCTGTTCCACCCGGACGGCAGACTCCGCCTCGTCCGCGAGGACGTGGGCCGGCATAACGCCGTGGACAAGCTCATCGGGGCGCTGCTGCTGAGCGGCCAACTGCCGGCGGGATCGGGGGTGTTGCTCGTGTCCGGGCGGGCGAGCTTCGAGCTGATCCAGAAGGCCGGTCGCGCGGGGATCGGCTTCCTGGCGGCCGTCGGAGCCCCGTCGAGTCTGGCGGTGGACGCCGCGGCCCGCTTCGGGATGACGCTGGTGGGCTTCCTCCGCGGCGAGCGCTTCAACGTCTACGCGGGTGCGGAGCGTGTGGGCGTGCCCCACGAACGCTGAGCTTCGGCGGGCACGATCCGACAGGACTTGGTAAGACAAGCCCAAGCCGGTTGCTACCCCTCGACCACCGACTCGACCCCGCGGAGGCGACGCATGAACATGCTGGCGGAGCCTCTGCGGCTGACCGTCGAGGAGTTCGAGAAACTGCCCGACGCTCAGGGGCTGGAACTCATCGACGGGCGGGTGAGGAGGAAGGCGATGGGGACCGAGTCCGGGTCCATCAGCGCACTCGTGGCGTACTGCCTCTTGACCGTGGTCCGGCCCGGTCGGCTGGGGGCGGTGGTCGATTCGGAAGGGATGTACCGCTGCTTCCCGAGCCGCCCGAACCGGATCCGCAAACCGGACGTGTCGTTCATCCTCCAGGAGAGGCTCCCGAACGGCCGGGTGCCGAAGGGCGTCACCCCCTTCCGCCCGGACATCGCCGTCGAGGTCGTGTCGCCGAACGACACCTACGACGAACTCGACGAGAAGATCGCCGACTACCTCGCCGCCGGCGTCCCGCTCATCTGGGTCGTCAGCCCGGTCACCCGGACCGCCCTGGTCTACCACGCGGACGGCGCCGTCCGCCGGCTCGCCCACACCGACCACCTCACGGCCGACCCGGTCCTCGCCGGGTTCCGCGTCCCCGTGGCGGACCTGTTCCCGTACCCGTCCGAACCGGCCGACGCCGACCCCGAACCGGCGGCCGGCGGATGAGGATCGCGGTCCTCTCCGGCGGCGGCGGGTGGCACGTCCTCGACCTGGTCCGCGCCGCGCGACAACTCGGGCACGCGGCGGAGGTCGTGGACTTCCGGACCGTCTCGACCGGCGTCGGCGCCGGGCCGGGAACGCTCGCCGGGTTCGACGCGGTCCTCGTGCGAACCATGCCGGCCGGGTCGCTCGAACAGGTGGTGTTCCGTATGGACGTCCTCCACACCGCCGCCGCGGCCGGGGTACGGGTGCTGAACCCGCCGCGGGCCGTCGAGGCGTGCGTGGACAAGTACCTCACCACCGCCCGCCTCGCCGCCGCCGGGCTCCCCACGCCGGACACGCACGTCTCGCAGGCCATCGAGGCCGCTCTCGACGGGTTCGACCGGCTCGGCGGCGACGTGGTAGTAAAGCCGCTGTTCGGGTCCGAGGGCCGCGGCATGGTCAGGCTGACCGACCCGGAAACCGCCTGGCGCACCTTTCACGCGCTCGCCCGGACCGGGCAGGTGGTCTACCAGCAGCGGTTCGTCCGCCACCCGGGCTGGGACCTACGGGCGTTCGTGATCGGCGGGCGCGTTCTGGCCGGGATGCGCCGGACCGCCCGCGGGGACTGGCGGACCAACGTCGCCCAAGGCGGCACGGCCGAGGCCGTCGAGTTGGACCCCGCTGCGTCGGCGCTCGCCGTCCGGGCGGCTGACGCGGTCGGGTGTGTGGTGGCGGGGGTGGACCTACTGCCGGGGCCGGATGGCGCGTTGACCGTGATCGAGGTGAACGCTGTGCCCGGTTGGCGCGCGCTCGCGTCGGTGACCGGGCGGGACGTGGCGGCCGACGTGGTGCGTTACCTGACCGGAGACTTCAAGGCGTGAGGACGACCTTCTCGACCGCCCAGCTGGCGCAGGTCGCCTGTGTGTGGGAGGCCACGGCCCGCAAGATCGGCAACGTCCACCGCTACGCCGACTTCGCCGGGACCACGTACCTCGACTTCGTGCTGAGCGCCACCGCGCTCGGCCGCCCGTTCTCGATGAACTCGGACGTGCCGGTCGGGCAGGTCGTCCTGAACGCGGTCGAAGAAACCCACAGCACCGTCGGGCAGAACACCAACCTGGGCATCGTGCTGCTCCTCGCGCCGCTCCTCGCGGTACCCCGAGATGTGCCCTTGCGCGGGCCGGACAGATCTGGGGTACAGGCTGTCCTGGCAGCTCTGACCACCCGCGACACGGAACGGGTTTACCAGGCCATCCGCCTCGCCAGCCCCGGCGGGCTCGGCGACGCCCCCGAGCAGGACGTGCGCGACGAGCCGACCGTCACCCTCCTCGATGCGATGCAGCTGGCCGCCGACCGCGACCTGGTCGCCCGCCAGTACGCCAACGGCTTCGCCGACGTCTTCGACTTCGGCGTGCCCGCGTTCCTCGACGCCTTCCAGCGGCACGGCAGTGTCGAAGCCGCGGTCGTCGACTCTCAGCTGAGCTGGCTGACCGAGTACCCGGACTCGCTCATTGCCCGCAAGAATGGCGTGGCGGTGGCAGCGGACGTGCAACGCCGGGCGGCCGAGGTCCGGCGCCTCGGCGGGCTTACCACCCCCGAAGGCCGGCGGGCCGGCGTCGAACTCGACCGCCACCTGCGTTCCGACGGGAACAGGCTCAACCCGGGCACGACGGCCGACCTCGTGACGGCGTGCCTGTTCGTCGCCCTGCGGGAGAATAAGGTAGCCCCGTCCGCCCCGTTCCGCTGGCCCGCCCCGGACTGGCTCTGACCCATGCCCACCGAACGCTTCAAGGTCCGGGTGACCAAGGACCACCTCGTCTTCTGCTGCGGCCACTTCATCAGCTTTGAAGGGCACCAGTGCGAGCGGCTCCACGGCCACAACTACCGGGCCGCCGTCGAGGTCGAGGGGCCGCTCGCCGCCGACTACTACGTGTTCGACTTCGTCGCCCTCAAGGCCCGGATGAAGGAGATCACGGACGTACTCGACCACCACATGCTGCTGGCCACCCGGAACCCGGTGATCGCGGTCGAGGAGGTCGGCTCCAGCGTCCGGGTGCGCTACAAGGACCGCGAGTGGGTCTTCCCCCGCGGCGACTGCCAGCTGCTGCCGATCGAGAACACCACCGCCGAACTCATCGCCCGCTACCTGGCCGGCCGGCTCCTCGACTCGCTCCGCGAGCGGCACGGATTCACCCCGGAGGTGCTGCGGGTGGAGGTGGAGGAGAACGTCGGCCAGTCGGCGACGATCGAGTGGGTACCGTAGACGCCAGCCCACCCTTCGCTCCTCACCACAGGCCGTTCCGCGGGTTCACGCCCCGGCCCGGCGGAACGGGACCAGCGCCCGCAGCCGGGGCTCACGCAAGTACAGCCCCACCCAGACCAGTGCCCCGAGACCGGTGGCGAACGCCACCGGAAAGACCGGCCCGCCGACCCGGACGTGGGTGGCGACGGCCCCGCCCAGGCAGCCAGTCAACAGGACCGCCCCGAGAACGGCCGTCGCCGGGACCGCGTACACGGCCGTGCAGGCCAGCAGCAGAACCCCGATGCCCGTGATGGCGTCCTCCGGGATGCCGAGTTCGGCACACGCTTCCAGCACTTGAGGCGGCTTGAACAGCTTGGCCACGCCGTCGAGCGCCAGGAACAGCCCGCAAAGGCCGCTCAACACGCGACCGACCCAGACGGCGGTCTTGCGGTCCGGAACGGCCTGATCTTCCGACTGCATCGCCGCCTCCCATCTGATTCGATCGAGCCAAAGCCGCCACCGAACCGGGCAGCGGCCGTCGACCCCGACTGGGTCGGGCTACGCCTTCTTCGCCTCGATCTGGGCGCGGAGACGGGCCTCTTGCTCCTGGAGTTCGGGGGTGAACTCGGCCCCGAAGTCGGCGGCCTCGAACAGGGGGCGGATCTCGATCTCGGACTCCACCCCCGGCATCGGGTTCGGACACCGCTTGAGCCACTCGACGGCCTCGTCCATCGACCCCACCTGCCAGAGCCAGTACCCGGCGACGAGTTCCTTCGTCTCGGCGAAAGGGCCGTCAGTCACCGACCGGTTCGACCCGGCGAACCGGACCCGCTTCCCCTTCACGCTCGGGTGCAGCCCCTCGCCGGCGAGCATGACGCCGGCCTTGACCAACTCCTCGTTGTACTTCCCCATCTCGGTCAACAGCTGCTCGCTCGGCATGACGCCCGCTTCGGAATCTGCCGTGGCCTTGACCATCACCATGACGCGCATCGTCTTATCCTTTTCACTGTTACATCCCGGCCCTGGTTCGGCCGGGGGTGACCGGTAGGCCCGAGTTTCTACCACCGAGTCGAACAGCCGGGCGGAGAATCGACAGGCCGCGGGAAGAACTCCGGGAAAGTTCCCGGTGACGGACCGGGGACGCACTCACGCCCGGCCGACGATCCGCACCCTTCGCCCGGTTCGCCTTTTTTTCCCCGCCGGCGTGAGTTATGAGAGTTACCCGGAACCCGCGTCCGGGGTGGGCGGGAAGATCGTGAAAGGTTTCACGCCCCCCGGCCGATAGTGGGACTGGTCTCACGGGCCGGGCGCCCTCCCCGACGGCCACGACACCCGCCGCACGACGCGGCCGGACCCAGGGCACGGAAGCAGGCCATGGCGCACCCGAAGATTTACGGCCTTGAAGAGCTGGTGCCGGTGGTCGAGCGGGCGCGGGCCGGCGGCCGCCGGGTCGTCCACTGCCACGGCGTGTTCGACCTCCTCCACATCGGCCACGTCCGCCACTTCGAGCAGGCCAAGCAGCTGGGCGACATCCTGGTCGTGACGCTGACCCCCGACCGGTTCGTCAACAAGGGGATCGGCCGGCCGGCGTTCACCGAGGCGCTGCGGGCCGAGTTCCTGGCGTCGCTGGCCTGCATCGACTACGTGGCCGTCAACAAGTGGCCGACGGCGGTGGACACGATCCGCCTGATCCGCCCGGACATCTTCGCCAAGGGGAGCGAGTTCAAGGATCTCCAGGACACCATCGGGCACGTCAGCCAGGAGGCCGAGGCGATCCGGGCCGTCGGCGGCGAGGTGGCCTTCACCGAGGACGTGGTCTACAGCTCCTCGGCCCTCATCAACCAGTACATGAGCCAGTACCCGGACCACGTCCGCGACTACCTGACCGGGTTCGCCGGCCGGTGGCCGGCCGAGGCCGTACTGTCCCCGCTGAAGGCCGCGGCCGGGCTGAAGGTGCTGGTGGTCGGCGAGACCATCATCGACGAGTACGCCTACTGCGAGGCCATCGGCAAGAGCGGCAAGGAGCCGGTGCTGGCCACCAAGTACCTGTCCACCGACAAGTTCGGCGGCGGGGTGCTGGCGTGCGCCAACCACGCGGCCGGGTTCGCCGACCGGGTGGACGTGTTCACCATGCTCGGCGAGGGGATGGACCAGGAGGCGTTCGTCCGCTCGGTGCTGAAGTCGAACGTCACCCCGCACTTCGTCGAGAAGAAGGACTCGCCGACGATCGTCAAGAAGCGGTTCGTCGAGAAGTACCTGTCGCAGAAGATGTTCGAGGTCTACCGGATCAACGACGACGCCCTCGACGAGCGGGCCGACGCCGACCTGTGCGACCGGCTGCGGGCGGTCGTGCCCCAGTACGACGTGGTGATCGTGGCCGACTACGGCCACGGGATGCTCACCCGGAACGCCATCGGCGTGCTGTCCCGGCACGCCCGCTTCCTGGCGGTGAACACCCAGTCGAACGCCGGCAACCACGGCTTCAACATGATCTCCAAGTACCCCCGGGCCGACTACGTCTGCCTGGCCCAGCGGGAGGTCGCGCTCGAGACCCGCACGCTCCACCTGACCCCGGACGAGATGGTCCGCCACGTGTCGGACCGGCTCCACTGCCCGAAGGTGATGATGACGCGGGGGAGCGTCGGCACGCTCTACTACACCGCCCCGGGCGGCTACCACCGCGCCCCGGCCTTCGCCACCAAGGTGGTGGACCGGGTCGGCGCCGGGGACGCGGTCCTGTGCGTCACCTCGCTGGCGGTCGCGGCCGGGGCGCCGGCCGAGATCGTCCCGCTGCTCGGCAACGTGGTCGGGGCCGAGGCGGTGGCCATCCTCGGCAACCAGCGGTCGATCGAGCGCATCCCGCTGTACCGCCACATCGAGTGTCTGCTCAAGGTCCACAAGAGCGACAAGCCGGAAGCCCCGAAGCAGCAGTACAAGCTGGCGGGCTGAACGAGTTGTCCGTCGTCAGCCGTCAGTGATCAGCCGGGCACGCCGGCTGTTTCCTGCCGACTGGCCACTAGCAACTGACAACTGATCACTCCCAGAGGTCGAGATGAGCGAGCCCGAGAAGTTCACCGTCCTGGTCACCGGCGGGGCCGGGTACGTCGGGTCGGTGCTGGTGCCGAAGCTGCTCGCGGAGGGGCACAGCGTCCGCGTGCTGGACACCTACTGGTTCGGCGACGACGTCCTGAGTGCCGTGTCCGGGCACCCCAAGCTGACCGAGATCAAGGGGGACATGCGCGACCGGGAGACGCTGAACCGCGCGGTCAAGGGCTGCACGGCCGTCATCCACCTGGCCTGCATCTCGAACGACCCGAGCTTCGAGATGGACCCCACCCTCGGGAAGTCCATCAACTACGACGCCTTCTTCCCCCTCGTCCAGCTGTCGAAGCAGTACGGGGTCAAGCGGTTCGTCTACGCCTCCTCGTCGAGCGTGTACGGGATCAAGGAGGAGGAGAAGGTCACCGAAGAGCTGCCGCTCAAGCCGCTGACCGACTACTCGAAGTACAAGGCGATGTGCGAGGACGTGCTCCAGGCGGCCCGGGCGCCCGGGTTCACCTGCCTCACCCTCCGCCCGGCCACCGTCTGCGGCTACTCGCCGCGGCTCCGCCTCGACCTGTCGGTCAACATCCTCACCAACCTGGCCGTCAACAAGCGGGAGATCACCGTCTTCGGCGGCAGCCAGTACCGGCCGAACCTGCACATCCAGGACATGACCGACCTGTACTGCCAGACCCTGAAGTGGCCGGCCGAGAAGATCGACGGGAAGATCTACAACGCCGGCTGGCAGAACATGACCATCGCCGACATCGCCGAGGCGGCGAAGGCCGAGGTCGGGCCGGACGTGCGGATCGTCACCTCGAAGACGGACGACCTCCGCTCCTACCGCGTGTCGAGCGAGAAGATCAAGCGCGAGCTGGGCTGGGAGCCGCGCTACTCGGTCCCGGACGCGGTCCGCGAGCTGGTCGCGGCGTTCAAGGCCGGGAAGATTCCCGACTCGCTGGCCGCCCCGAAGTACTTCAACATCAAGACGATGAACGCCTGGCTGGCCGCCCAGAAGAAGGCGGCCTGACCGGCCGGCGGGAGCCCCCGATGCCCACCGCCGACCTGTCGGTCGTGATCGCCAACTACAACCACGCCCGGTACCTCCGCCGGGCGCTGGACGCGATCCTGGCCCAGTCCGTCCGCCCGCGGGAGGTGGTCGTCATCGACGACGCCTCCGACCGGGACGACAGCTGGGCGGTGATCGAGGACTACGCCCGCCGAGACCCCATCGTCCGACCCGTCCGGCACGCCCAGAACCGCGGCGTGTGCGCCACCTACAACGAAGGGCTCGCCTCGGTCGGCACGGAGTTCGTCGTCCTCACCGCGGCCGACGACTACGTCCTGCCCGGCTTCTTCGAGGCTGGCCTCGGGCTGCTCGAACGGCACCCGCAGGCCGGGCTGGTCTGCGGCCGCGCCGCTTACCAGATCGGGGACGACGGGCCGGTCCAGGTGCCGGACGACGGCTGGCCGGGTGAGACCGGGTACTACCCGCCGGCCGACTTGAGTGCCCGCATCCGCCGGGGCGTCCCCGGGCACGCCAACATCTGCCGGCGGCAAAGGCTCGTCGAGGTCGGCAGCTACCTCCCCAACCTCACCTGGTACTCGGACTGGTTCGCCCTGCTGTCGATCGCCTTCCGGACCGGCGTGTGTCACATCCCCGGGGCGGTCGCCGTCACCCTCCTGCACCCCGCCTCCTACTCGGCCGCCGGCGCCCGCGACTCCGCCCGGAACGTCGCCGCGATCGGGGCGTTCCTCGACCGGGTGACGGCGCCGGAGTTCGCCGACGTGGCCCCCCACTTCCGCCGGAACGGGGCCGCCACGCACCTCGGCCCCGACCTGATCCACGCCGCGGCCCGCCGCCCGGACCGGTGGTCCCCGGGCGTCCTCGGGCTGCTGAACGGCTTCCCCCCCGACCAGTACGAATCGCTCCTCGCCGACCCCGACCCGGCGGTCCGGGAACTCGCCGAGTTCTTCCTGGGGCCGTTCTGGCGGGACGCGGCCCGGCACCGGGTCGAACGGGACGCCGAAGTCGTCCATCTCCGGAATCTCCTCGAACAGGCCCAGGCTCAGGTGCCGCCGCCGGGCATCGCCGGGAAGCTGCGGTGGTTCGGCGGGCGGGCGGTCAGACGGCTCGGGCGGTTAGCGGGTTAGCGGGTCAGCTACGGGTCGGAGGAGCAGGATCATGCCCAAGGCCGGGGAGATCGGTTACCTCGACGCGGTCGGCCCGGCCGGCGCCCGCCACGCGCTGGGCAAGCCGTTCTCGGACGCGGAGTGCGGGCGCTACCTGCTCGACCTCGGGTCGGTCCTCACCCTCCTCCCCCCGCCGCCGGCGCGCGTCCTCGACCTCGGGGTCGGCCCCGGCTGGACGACCGCGTTCCTCGCCCGACGGGGCTACGAGGTGGTCGGCCAGGACATCTGCCCCGGGATGATCGCGCTGGCCGCGGAGAACCGGGAGCGGTACGCCGCGGGCGGCGTCTCATTCGTGGTGCAGGACTACGAGTCCATGACCTTCCGGGAGGAGTTCGACGCCGCCCTGTTTTACGATGCGCTCCACCACGCCGAGAGCGAGCGGGCCGCCCTGGCCGGCGTGTTCGCCGCACTCAAGCCCGGCGGGGTGTGCGTGACGGTGGAGCCCGGGGAGGGCCACGCAGCTGCCTCGGCCCGGGTGGCGGCCGAACTCGGGGTGACCGAGAAAGACATGCCCCCGCACCACGTCATCGCCGTGGGCCGGGCGGTCGGGTTCACGGACTTCCGGGTCTACGCCCGGGCGGGCGGGCGACTCCTGGCCGGGTTCCCCGCCACCGGCCCGGTCTGGCCCGCGGCACCGACGCGGTGGCAGGTGGCGGCGGCCTTCCTCCGCAAGGCTCTGCGGGCGCTGCTCAGGGGGTCGCAGGAGGCGGACGGCGAGTTCCTGTTCCGCCTCCCCCCCGCCGCCGCACTCCGCGACGGGAACGTGGTTTGGATGCGGAAGTAGCGCCGACCCCGGACCCGGGTTGATTTCCCCACCCCGCCCGGTTACACCATGTTGCCCGGCGGCCGCCGGGCGCCAAGGAAGGCGACCCATGCCCACCCCCCGACTCGACGACCGGTCGAAAGACCTCCGCCGGGTGATCGTGCGCACGCTCCAGAAGGCCCGCCGGGGCCACGTCGGGGCGGCCTTCTCGCTCATCGAGATCTTCCGCGTCCTGTACGACGACGTGCTGCGGTTCAACCCCCAGGACCCGAAGTGGAAGGGCCGCGACCGCTGCATCCTGAGTAAGGGGCACGGCTGCCTGGCCCTGTACGCCCTCCTGGCCGACAAGGGTTACTTCCCGCCGGCCGAGCTGGACAAGTTCTGCGCGGCCGACGGCATCCTCGGCGGCCACCCGGACGCCGGGAAGGTGCCGGGCGTGGAGGCCAGCACGGGCGCCCTCGGGCACGGCCTGCCCATCGGCGTCGGCATGGCCCTGCACCTGCGGATCGCCAAGTCCGACAGCAGGGTGTTCGTCGTCCTCGGCGACGGCGAGTGCAACGAGGGGTCGGTGTGGGAAGCGGCCATGTGCGCCGGCAAGCACGGGCTGAGCAGCCTGACCGCCATCGTCGATTACAACAAGCACCAGTCCTACGCCAGCACCAAGGAAGTGCAGGACCTGGAGCCCTTCGCCGACAAGTGGCGGAGCTTCGGGTTCGCCGTCCGCGAGGTGGACGGCCACGACGTGGCCGCGCTGCGGGAGACGTTCCGCGCCCTCCCGTTCGCCCCGGACAAGCCCTCGGCCGTCATCGCCCACACCATCAAGGGGAAGGGCGCGAGCTTCGCCGAGAACAACATGAAGTGGCACCACAAGAACAAGGTGACGGACCAGGAAGTCGAGGCTCTGCTGGCCGCCATCGGGGAGGCGTGATGCGCGAGAACTGCTTGAAGACGGTGTACGAGCTCGCCAAGCGGGACGAGCGCATCGTGTTCGTCGGGTCGGACCTCGGGGTCGGGGTGCTCGCCGAGTTCAAGAAGGAGATGCCGGCCCGCTTCTTCATGGAGGGGGTGGCCGAGCAGAACCTCGTCGGCGTGGCGGCCGGGCTGGCGATGGAGGGGCACGTCGTCTACCTGAACACGATCGCCACCTTCCTCAGCCGGCGCTGCTACGAGCAGGTCGCGGTCGACCTGTGCCTGCACAACGTGAACGTCCGGCTGATCGCCAACGGCGGCGGCGTGGTGTACGCCCCGCTCGGCCCGACCCACCTGGCGACCGAGGACGTCGCCATCATGCGGGCGCTGCCGAACATGACCGTGGTCGCCCCGGCCGACGCGCCGGAGATGATCCGCTTCGTGCACGCCAGCGTGGACCACCAAGGCCCCATCTACATCCGCGTCGCCAAGGGGCACGATCCGGTCGTGACCACCGACACCGGCCCGTTCGTGATCGGCAAGGCCGTGCCGATGCGGACCGGCGGCGAGGTGCTGCTCGTGACCACCGGGGTCGGTCTCCAGGTGAGTCTGGCCGCGGCCGACCGGCTCGCCGACGACGGCGTGAAGGCCGCCGTGCTCCACTTCCCCACGATCAAGCCGTTCGACACGGCTGCCCTCCACGCCCACGCCGAGGCGGCCGCGGCGGTCGTGACGGTGGAGGAGCACACGGTCATCGGCGGGCTGGGCGGCGCGGCCGCCGAGTACCTTGCCGAGACTGACTTGCTCCAGGGCCGCCGGTTCAAGCGGGTCGGCATCCCGGACGTGTTCCCGAGCGTCTACGGCGACCAGAACGGCATGATGCGCAAGTACGGCATCTCGGCCGACGCCGTGGCCGCCCAGGCGAAGGCGCTGCTCGCCGCCCGGCCGAAGGCCGTGCGGGTCGCGGCCTGAGGCCAGGCCGGCCGAATCGTGACACCGCGGAGGCCGCCCAGGGCTCCCGCCTGAGCTAAGGAACAGCGCCCCGAGCCGGGGGCTCACCCCCGGCTCGGGGCTTCAGCCCCGGAGGGGCGACGGTGCTTAGCCCAGGGCTCCCGCCCTGGGCGGCGTCGGCGGAAGCGAGAACCCCACGAGACGCGCATGGGCCGCCAGCTCAACATCGTCAACCAGCTCCACCGCCGCACCGCCCGCGACTACGTCGGGCGGATGGCGGACGAGAAGGTCCACTGCTCCGTGGTCGCCCGCCGGTTCGACCGCGACTACTGGGACGGCGACCGCCGCTACGGCTACGGCGGGTACAAGTACGACGGGCGCTGGGCGGTCGTGGCCCGCCAGCTGATCGACGCCTACGGGCTGAAGCCGGGGGCGAAGATCCTCGACGTCGGCTGCGGCCGCGGCTTCCTCCTCCACGAGTTCACGCAGCTCCTGCCGGGCTGCACGGTCGCCGGGTTCGACGTGTCCGCGTTCGGGCTGGAGACGGCCAAGCCCGAGGTGAAGCCGGCCCTGTTCCGCCACCGGGCGCAGGATCCGCTCCCGTTCGCCGACGGCGCCTTCGACCTCGTGATCTCGCTCAACGCGCTGCACAACCTGCCGCCGCAGGAGGTGGTGGCGGCGCTGAAGGAGATGGAGCGGGTCGGCAAGAACAAGTACCTCGTCGTCGAGAGTTTCAAGGACGCCGAGGAGCTGTTCAACCTCCAGTGCTGGGCGCTGACCTGCGAGACGTTCTTCCGGCCCGAGACGTGGGCCTGGCTGTACGACCTGGCCGGGTACACCGGCGACTTCGAGTACATCTACTTCGAGCCGCCGGCCGCGGCCGCGGCGGCCTGACCCACCCTACCCGCACGAGGCGAGGCGACGACATGGGGACCGCGAACGGCAACGGGGCCGCCCTCAAGACCCGCGAGCCGCAGTACCAGTTCGAGGTGGACATGGCCCTCCGGGACGGCCTGTCCCGGTTCGGTATCATGAGCAACCAGACCTGGAAGGACGACCCGCGGCGGCTCGTCTTCCTGCTGTCCCGGTACAAGTTCGTGGCCAAGATGATCGGCTCGAAGAAGCGGGTGGTCGAGGTCGGCTGCGCCGACGCCTTCGGCACCCGGCTGGTGGCCCAGGAGGGGTGCGCGGTCACGGCCACCGACTTCGACCCGGTGTTCGTCGCCGACGCCGCCGCCCGGATGACGTCGGACGGGTGGGCGTGCGAGACGCTCGTCCACGACATCCTGTCCGGCCCGGTGCCGCCGGCCGACTTCGACGCGGCCTACTCGCTGGACGTGTTCGAGCACATCGTCCCCGAGCGCGAGGACGACTTCGTCGGCAACATCGCCCGGTCGCTGACCCGGACCGGGGTGGCGGTGATCGGCTCGCCGTCGCTCCAGTCGCAGACCTACGCCTCGCCGGGGAGCAAGGCCGGGCACGTAAACTGCAAGGACGGCAAGGAGTACCAGCGGGTCATGCTGCGGCACTTCGAGAACGCCTTCCTGTTCTCGATGAACGACGAGGTGGTCCACACCGGGTTCCACCCGATGGCCCACTACCTGTTCGCGCTCTGCGTCGGCCCCAGGAGTAGTTGACACCCCCGCCGGCCCAGCTGATGCCCACCCGTTACCCGACCGACCTCGCCGACGACCAGTGGGCCCGAGTCGCCGCCGGCCCCCTGGCCGGCGCGCCGGGTCTTGGTCCGCTGCGGGCGGTGGTGGACGGGTTGCGGTTCCGGGAGGCCGCGCGGTGCCCGTGGGCGGTTCTGCCGCCCGACCTGCCGCCGGCCGACCTCCTGCGCACCCATCACCGGACCTGGGCGGCGGACGGCACCTGGGGGCGAATCGCCGCGGCCGCGGCCGCCCCCGTCAAGGTCGCGCCCCCGAAGCCGCCGAGTCTGCGGCGGACGCTGGCCCGGGCGCTCGGCCGCCTTCCCGGCGGCCGGACCGTCCTCCGGCCGGCCTACTCGGCCGTCCAACTCGCCCAACACCTCCGCAGCCGGTCCACGCCCGCCGCCCGCCTGCCGACGACGTTCGCCGGCGGGGTCGCCGCCCTCGCCCGCGGCGAGGCCACGGCCGCCGACGCGCACTTCACCGTCGTGCTGGGGTACGACCCCGACAACGCCGAGGCGCTGCTGAACCGCGGCACGGCCCGCCGACACCTCGACCGCCTGCCGGACGCCCTGGCCGACCAGCTCGCGGCCCTCACGCTCGCGGCCGGCCCCCGCCTCCGGGCCCGGGTGAGTCACCAGCTCGCCGAGGTGTACACCCTCGCCAGCGACCTCGACCGGGCCGTCGGGCACGCCTACCTGGCGCGGCTCGTGGAGCGGTTCAGCGACGTGGCCCCCTGGGACCAGGACGAGCTGGCCGAGGAGCCGGACGAGTTCGAGTTGCTGTCGGAGGCGCACAACGCGGTCGCCGAGTACCTCATCAACTTCACCAACGACTTCACCGCGGCCGCGGCCGTGTACGCCCGCCGCGACGAACTCCGCCAGCGGTACGTCGGGTGGCTGGCGGCCGTGCCGGGACACACCCGCTACCTGTCGGCCGACTGGGTCCGGAACATCGGGCACATGCCGATGGTGGACGCGGTCGCCAAGATGCAGCGCCTCGGCTGGTTCCCCGAGACCCGCGTAGTGCTGCACGCCCCGCCGGCCGAGACGGCCAACCGGGCCTACGCCGGCTACCTCAAGTCGGTGGTCAAGGTGGTCGAAGACCCGGCCCCGCACGGGGCGACCCGCCACCTGGCGAACGCCCTCGGGAGCCGGGTCGCCTCCCTCGTGGACCTCCCGTCGGGCGACCGCAGGTACCTGCTGGAGGCGATCGGCGACGTCCAGGAGGAGTGGGAGCGGCAGGGCCGCGGGCCGCTCCTCCGGCTGACCCCGGCCGACGCCGCGGCGGGGCGGGACGCCCTCCGCCGCTTCGGCGTGCCGGACGGAGCCTGGTTCGTCAGCCTCCACGTCCGCTCCCCCGGGTTCCACCGGGAGGGCACCCTCACCCACAGCGTCCACCGCAACGCGGACGTCGGCGCCTACCTCCCGGCGGTCCGCGAGGTCGTCCGCCGCGGCGGGTGGGTGGTCCGGCTCGGCGACCCGAGTATGCCGCCGCTCCCGCCGCTGCCCGGCGTGGTGGACTACGCCCACAGCCCCGCCAAGTCGGCCCAGCTGGACGTCTTCTTCTGCGCCGCCTGCCGCTTCTTCGTCGGCGTCGCGTCGGGGCTGTGCCACGTCCCGACCACGTTCGGCGTCCCGTGCCTGCTCACCAACTGGATCTCCAACGCCCTCCCGGTCTACAGCCGGTCCGACCTGTTCATCCCGAAGCGGGTCTGGTCCGAGGCGGCCGGGCGCGTCCTCACGTTCGCCGAGTGGCTGGCCCCGGCCCACCGCAACCGCTACGTCCTCGGCAGCGCGATGGCCGAAGGCGGCCTCCGGGCGGTGGACAACACCGCGGATGAGCTGCTCGAAGCGGTTATCGAGATGTTCGACCGGCCGCCCGCCGGTCCGGACGACGACCGGCGGCAGGCGGCGTTCACAACCCTCGCCCGGTCCCACGGGTTGAGCGGCTTCCCCCGCGTCGGCACCGGCTTCCTCCGCCGCCACGCCGCCCTGCTGCCGGACGCGCCCAAGCCGCGCTGAGGTGGGGCCGGGGTAACAACCGTTATCACCTCGCCACGCGCGTTATTGCAACCGAGCCACGACCGCGTCGGTGAACTGCGTCGTGGTCGCCTTCCCGCCGATGTCGGCGGTCCGCACCTGCCCTTCCGTCAGCACCCCCTCGACGGCGGCCATCACCCGCTCGGCCGCGGCCCCCTCGCCGAGGTCGCGGAGCATTTCGACCGTGGGAAGGATCAGCGGCAGCGGGTTGGCCGTGTCCTTCGGCACCGCCTCGTGGCTGGCCCCGTACACCGCCTCGTACACCCGCACCCCGTCGCCCTCGTTGATGGCCGAGGTCGCGCTCACCCCGCCGACCAGCCCGGCGCCGAGGTCGGAGAGGAGGTCACCGTACAGGTTCCCCGCGGCCATCACCTCGAACTGCTGCGGCCGGCTCACCAGCTGCATGCAGGTGTTGTCCACGATCAGATCCTTGGCCGCGATGTCCGGGTTCTGGGCCGCCACCCGGCGGAAGCAGTCGAGGAACAGCCCGTCGGCCATCTTCAGGATGTTGGCCTTGTGGATGCAGTGGACCGACTTCCGGCCGGTCCGCCGGGCCAGGTCGAAGGCGAACTGGAAGAACCGCAGGCTGGTCGCCTCGGTCACGATCTTGAAGCTCTGCACCACCCCCGGGATGAGTTCGTGCTCGCTGGCGGTGTACAGATCCTCGGTGATCTCGCGCACGAGGAGGAAGTTCACCCCGCTGAACCGGCTCGGCAGCCCGGCGAGGTTGTGGACCGGCCGCACCGAGGCGAACAGCCCCAGCTTGCGGCGGAAGGCTACGTTGAAGTTGGTGGGAACGCTCGGGCCGTGGAGCGTCGGCACCCCGGCCCCCTTGGGCTGGAGGAGCTTGGTCTTGAGGGCCACCCCGCGGGCGCGGACGGCCGTGAACACGTCCTTCGGCAGAGCCTCACGCCCCTGTTCGAGGGCCGCCCGGCCGGCGGTGAAGACCTCGAAGGTGATGGGCACCCCGGCCGCGTCGAGGATGCGGCGGACGGACGCCTCCTGGTCCCAGCCGATCCCCCCGCCCTGGACGAACGCCACCGTCCGCATGTCGCTGCCCCGTGGGTGTCGCGGTCGCCGTCTATGATAGACCCGGCCGCCGCCGCGACCCGGAGTGAGCATGGTTCCCGACTGGCTGACCCTCGGCGAGGAAGTCGCCGCCGCCTTGGCCGCGGGCCGTCCGGTGGTCGCGCTCGAATCGACCCTGGTGGCCCACGGCCTGCCGTGGCCGGCCAACCGCGACACGGCGCGGGAGGCCGAGGCGGCGGTCCGGGCCGGCGGCGCGGTGCCGGCGACGGTCGCCGTGTGGCACGGCCGGCCGACGGTCGGGCTCTCGCCCGCCCAGCTGGAAGAACTGGCGCAGGCGAAGGGCGTGCGGAAGGCCGGCCGACGCGACCTGGGCGCGGCGGCCGGCCTGCGTCAGCTGGCGGCAACGACCGTGAGCGCCACGATGGTCCTGGCCCACGCCGCCGGGGTGCGGGTGTTCGGCACCGGCGGGATCGGGGGTGTTCATCGACCAGGCGACGGCGTGCCGGCCGGCGGCCCATCGTCCGACGTGTCCGCCGACCTGACCGAGTTGGCCCGGACCCCGGTCCTGGTCGTGTGCGCGGGGGCCAAGAGCATCCTCGACCTGCCGCGGACGCTGGAGATGCTGGAGACGCTCGGCGTGCCGGTCCTCGGCTACCGCACCGACCGGTTCCCGCAGTTCTACGTCGCCGACACCCCAACCGCGGAGCCGCTGTCAGTGTCGGCCCGCATAGAGACGGCAGCGGAAGCGGCCGAAGTATTCGCGGCTCACGTGCGAATGGGGGGCGGAGGCGCGGTCCTCGCGCAACCCTGCCCCGCCGACGTGGCCGTTTCGTCCGACGTGTTCGATTCCGCCCTCAGCCAGGCGCTGGCCGACGCCGGGCGGGCCGGCGCCACCGGCCCGAAGGCCACGCCCTTCCTCCTCGCCCGGCTGGCCGAGTTGACCGCCGGGCGGACGCTCGCCGCCAACCGGGCGCTGATCGTGGCCAACGCCGCCCTCGCGGCGGAGGTGGCGGTCGCCCTTACGCCCTCGGCTTGAACGCGAACGTCCGGATCACGACCAGGACGGCCAGGACGCCGACCGCCATGACAGCGTAGAGGGGGACCGTCCACTCCATGAACGACGGGTCGGCCCGCGGGTCGGGGGGTGACGACGCGGCCGGCTTCTCGTCAGCCTTTTCGTCGGTCTTCGCCTCGCCCTTGGGCTCCGCCTTCGCTTCGCCCTTGGGTTCGACCTTCGCCTCGGTCTTGGGCTCCGCCTTCGGAGCGGGTGCGACCGGCGGGTCCGCCTTCGTCACCGTCTTCGGGGCGGGCTCGGGGGTGGGAGCCTTCTTCGGCGTGGGCTCCGGGGTCGGGACCGCCTTCGCCACCGGCTTCGGCTTCGGTTCCGGCTCAACCGTGGTCTTCGGCGGAACGGCCGTCGGCGGTTCGACCTTCTTCTTGGCGGTCGGCGCGGTCTTCAGCCGGGGCGGCGGGGCGACCGGGAGAGGGTCTTCGTCCTGGGCCGGGGCCGCGACGACGGCGGCCGCCAGAACGACCAGCGCGAGCAGACTCCGCACGATGGGATCTCCGGGGGGCGGCCGCGGAGAGGGAACGGCCGTGCGTGATTGATGCGGGGGCAGGATACGCCCCCCGCCCGGCCGCGGCTACGGCGCGGGCCGCAGCTGCCAGCCCCAGCGGAACAGGTTGCGGGCGTCCGCGTACCGGCCGTCGTTCGACGTGGCCCCGAGGACGACCACGATCCGGTGCTCCCCCTCCCGCCGGGCACTGGCGACCAGGCAGTACCCGGCCGCGTTGGTGGTCCCGGTCTTCACCCCGTCGTACCCCTCGATCCCGAGGAGCCGGTTGGTGTTGTCCCACACCACCGGCCGGGTCGTGCCGTCGGCGGCCGTCACGGTGCAGGAGTGCCGGCGGGCGCCGACCATCGCGCGGAACCGCTCGTTCTTCAGGGCCGTGGCGGCGAGGACGGCCAGGTCGCGGGGGGTCGAGCGGTTAAGCCCGAGGCCGTGCGGGTCGAGGTAGCGGGTGCCGGTCATCTTCAGGGCCGCGGCCTCCCGGTTCATCTCGGCCACGAAGGCCGCGAACGGCTCCTGGTCAGCCTTCTCCGGTGTGCGGAAGCGGTCCCCGAAGTGCTCGGCCAGGGCCACCGCCGCGTCGTTCCCGGACGGGAGCAGAAGCCCGTAGAGCAGCTCGCGGGCGGGGAGCTTCTCGCCGGCCTTGAGCTTGGCCGAGGTGCCGCCGGTCTGGAACGCCTTCGTGGAGAAGGTGACCGTCTCGTCGAGCACCTTGGCGTCGCCCGCGGCGAGCTTGAGGACGAGCCAAGCGGTCATGATCTTGCTGGTGCTGGCGATGGCCAGCGGCTCGGGCGGGTCGGCGCTGGCCAGGATGGCCCCGGTGCGGCCGTCGGCCACGGCCCACCCCTTCGCGGTCACCGCCGGCGGGCCGTCGAGGCGGTCGGGCGGTTCCTTCGCGGGGAGCAGGGCCGGCTGGGCGAGGGCGAACAGAACCAGGACCGAGGGGGTCATCACAGCCTCTATCTGGTGAACGGTGCCCTGCCAGCCTACCGCCCCGGGGGGACGCGGGAAAGGCGCTGGCTCCGCCGACCCACCCGGGGTATACTCCTCCCAGCCTTCCCGCCACCGGACCACGTCATGCCGCCCCCCCGCTGGGCTCCCGTACTTGCGATCCTGGTCACCCCCACGGCGGCCACCGCCGACCCGGCCGGCGACGACTTCTTCGAGAAGTCCGTCCGCCCGGTGCTGGTCGAGCGCTGTCTGGGGTGTCACGGGGCCGAAAAGGCCAAGGGCGGCCTCCGCCTCGACACCCGCGACGGCTTGCTGAAGGGCGGCGACGGCGGCCCCGCGGCCGTGCCCGGCAAGCTCGCCGACAGTCCGCTCGTCGCGGCCATCCGCCACGCCGACGACCTGAAGATGCCGCCCGGCGCGAAGCTCCCGGACCGCGAGCGCCTCGCCCTGGAACGCTGGGTCGAGTTGGGCCTCCCCTGGCCGGCGCAAACGGTCCTGCGGTCACCGGACGCAGTGGAGAAGGCAGCTGCGAAGCACTGGGCGTTCCGGCCCGTGACGCGGCCGGCAGTCCCGGGCGGCCGCGCCGCGGGGGCCGACGTGCGCAACCCGATCGACGCCTTCGTTCTCGCCCGCCTCGGCGCTCTGAACCTCGCGGCCAGCCCCCCGGCCGACCGGCGGACGCTCGTCCGGCGGGCGACGTTCGACCTCCACGGCCTGCCGCCGACCCCGGAAGAGGTCGAGGCGTTCGCGGGCGACCCGGCGCCGGACGCCTACGAGAAGCTCATCGACCGGCTGCTGGCCTCGCCGCGGTACGGCGAGCGCTGGGCGCGGCACTGGCTCGACGTGGCCCGCTACGCCGACAACAAGGGCTACGTGTTCTTCGAGGGGAAGGAGTACCCCTGGGCCTGGACCTACCGCGACTGGGTGATCGACGCCCTCAACCGCGACCTCCCCTACGACCGGTTCGTGACCGCCCAGCTCGCCGCCGACCTCGCGTCCCCGGCCGACCGCGCCGCCCTCGGGTTCCTCACCGTCGGCGGGCACTTCGTCAACAACACGCACGACATCATCGACGACCGCATCGACGTGGTCACCCGCGGCCTCATGGGGCTGACGGTGACCTGCGCCCGCTGCCACGACCACAAGTTCGACCCGGTCCCCTCGGCCGACTACTACGCCCTCTACGGCGTCTTCCGCAGCACCGCCGAGCCGACCGTCCCGCCGCTGCTCGGACCGCCGCCGCGGACGGGCGAGTACGAGCTGTACGAGGCCGAGCTGAAGTACCGCGAGGCGGCCCTGTCCCGGTTCGTCACCGGGCGTCACACGGAGCTCGTGACCGGCGCCCGCACCCGGGCGGCCGAGTACCTCCTCGCCGCCCACGCCGCCCGCAACCAGCCGCCGGCCGACGACTTCATGCTGCTCGCCGACCGCGGCGACCTGAACCCGAGCATGACGACCCGCTGGCGGCAGTTCCTCGCCGACACCAAGCGCCGCAAGGACGCGACCTGGCAGCCCTGGCACGCCCTCGCCGAGTTGCCCGAGGACGGCTTCCGCGACAAGGCCGCGGCCGCCCTCGCCGCACTGCCGGCCGGGAATCGGCTGGTGAAGGAGGCGTTCGCCACGCCGCCCGCGTCGATGAAGGACGTGGCCGCCCGGTACGCGAAGCTCCTCGCGTCGGTCGGCCGACCGACCCCGCACCCGGACCCGGACGCCGAGGCTCTCCGCCGCGTGTTCCACGGCCCGGACGCCCCCGCCGACGCGCCGCTCGCGCTCGACTGGGGGTTCATGTCGCTGTTCCCGGACCGGGCCAGCCAGGGCGAGTACCAGAAGCTCCTCCGCGACGTGGAGAACTGGCTGGAGAAGGGGCCGCCGCGGGCGATGGCTCTGTCCGATGCCGACCGCCCCTACCAGCCCCGCGTCTTCGAGCGCGGCAACCCCGGCCGCGTCGGCGAGCCGGTGCCGCGTCAGGCTCCCCGGGTCGTGAACCCGCAGCGCCGGCCGTTCGGAGAGGGGAGCGGCCGGCTCGACCTCGCCCGCGAGATCGCCTCCCCCGCCAACCCGCTGACCGCCCGCGTGTTCGCCAACCGGGTGTGGATGCACCACTTCGGCGTCGGGCTCGTGACGACCCCCGGCGACTTCGGCCTCCGCGGCGACCCGCCGACGCACCCGGAACTGCTCGACTGGCTGGCCGCCGAGTTCGTGCAGCCCTCGGACGGCGGCACGTCCTGGGGGATCAAGCGGCTCCACCGGCTCGTCATGACCTCGGCCACCTACCGTCAGTCGAGCGTACCGACGGAGGCGGCCTCAGCTGGCGACCCGGAGAACCGCTGGCTCGGCCGGCAGAACCGCCGCCGGCTGGAGTTCGAGCCGCTGCACGACTCCCTCCTCGCCGCGTCCGGTCAACTGGACGCGAAGACCGGCGGCCCCCCGGCCCGGCTGTTCGGGGCGAACCGCCGCCGGGCCGTGTACGGCTACACCGACCGCCTCGAATTCCCGACGATCCTCACGACGTTCGATGTGCCCAACCCGGCCGCGAGCGTCCCGGAGCGGACCGCCACGACCGTGGCCCCGCAGGCGCTGTTCCTGATGAACGGCCCGTTCGCCCGCGACGCCGCGAAGAAGCTCGTCGCACGGCCGGACGTGCAGCGACTCACGGAGCCCCCGGCCCGGCTCGACCGGGTGTACCGACTTGTACTCGGCCGGCCGCCGACGCCCGGGGAACGCGACCTGGCGCTGGCCTTTGTGGCCCGCGGGTCGGAACGCTGGGCCGACCTCGCCCACGGGCTGCTGATGACGAACGAGTTCGCCTTCGTGGACTGAGCGGACACCGCCCGGAGCGCGGCCCGAGCCCGCCGGGCGGAAGGCGAGTGGTTGGTTCTCAGGCCGACGGCCTGGGATTCGATAGTCCGGGGACAACGCCCCGGGCGGTGCTTGTGACGAGGCTCCCGATGTTCACCCGCCGAGACGCCCTCGCCCGCTGCGGCACCGGGATCGGCACCCTGGCCCTGGCCGGCGTCCTTGCTGACGACGCGGCCGGCCAGCTGACGACGGCCCCGCCGCCCCGGCCGGTGACCGACCCGCTCGCGCCCCGGCCGCCGCACTTCCCCGGCAAGGCCAAGCGGCTCGTCCACCTGTTCATGAACGGCGGGCCGAGCCACGTCGACACCTTCGACCCCAAGCCCGCCCTCGATCGTTACCACGGCCAGGCCATCCCGTCGAGCCTCCGTACCGAGCGCAAGACCGGCGCGGCAATGAAGTCGCCGTTCGCCTTCGCCCCCCGCGGCCGGTCCGGGCTGCCGGTCAGCGAGCTGTTCGCCCAGACCGCGGCCCACGCCGACGACCTGTGCGTGATCCGCTCCATGCACGCCGAGGTGCCGAACCACGAGCCGTCCCTGCTGCTCATGAACACCGGCGACGGCCGCCAGCCCCGGCCCAGCCTCGGCAGCTGGGTCACCTACGGGCTCGGCAGCGAGAACCGCAACCTCCCCGGGTTCGTGGTCATGTGCCCGGGCGGCTACCCGATCGTCACCACCCACAACTGGCGCTCGGCCTTCCTCCCCGGCGTCTACCAGGGGACGTACCTCGACACCCGCACCACCGATGCCGACAAGCTCATCGCCCACCTGCGCAACCCCGAGCTGAACCCCGACCGCCAGCGCGACCAGCTCGACCTCGTGGCCGCCCTCAACGCCCGCCACGCCGCCGCACGCCCGGCCGACCCGCGCCTCGAAGCCCGCATCCGCACCTTCGAGCTGGCCTACCGGATGCAGGCCGAGGCGACGGACGCCTTCGAGCTGGCGAAGGAGACGAAGGAGACGCGCGACCTGTACGGCGACACGACCATCGGCAAGCAACTACTGCTGGCCCGCCGGCTGCTCGAACGCGGGGTGCGGGTGGTTCAACTGTGGAGCGGGGCCGGGCAGCCGTGGGACAACCACGACAACCTCGCCGCCACCCACCGCGGCCTCGCCGGCCAGTGGGACAAGCCGATCGCCGCCTTCCTCACGGACCTCAAGCGGCGGGGGCTGTTCGGCGACACGCTGGTGCTGTGGGGCGGGGAGTTCGGCCGCACGCCGGTGGCCGAGTTGCCGGCCCTCAACGGCCGGGACCACAACCACTACGGCTTCACCTGCTGGCTGGCCGGCGGCGGCGTAAAGGGCGGGACGGCCGTCGGGGCGACGGACGAGTTCGGGTTCCGCGCGGTCGAGAACCCGGTCCATGTCCACGACCTGCACGCCACCATGCTCCACCTGCTCGGCTTCGACCACGAACGGCTGACCTACCGCTACGCCGGCCGGGACTTCCGGCTGACCGACGTCCACGGCCGGATCGTGCGGGAGGTTCTGGCGTGAGCGCATCGCCCATCCGGTCCACGATCGAATACGGCCGCCCGGGGAAGCACGTCGGCCACCTGTACGTCCCCTACTCGTACAACCTCGGCGGCTGGGCCAACCTGATGCTCCCGGTCGGGATGGTCGCCAACGGCAGCGGGCCGACCGTACTGATCCTCGCCGGCAACCACGGCGACGAGTACCCGGGCCAGGTCGCGGTCATGCGGCTCCTCCGCAAGCTGAAGCCCGAGCAGGTCACGGGCCGGGTCGTCCTGGTGCCGACGCTGACCATGCCCGCGGCGAAGGCCGGCACCCGGCTGTCCCCGCTCGACGGCAAGAACTTCAACCGCTGTTTCCCCGGCAACCCGGCCGGCACGCCGAGCGAGGTGGTCGCCCACTACCTCAGCACCGTCCTGTTTCCGCTCGCGGATGTAGTCATCGACATCCACACCGGCGGGCGGAGCCTGGACTTCGTCCCCTGCGCCCACATGCACCTCGTCCCCGCCGGGCCGCAGCGCGACGCCATGCTCGCCGGCACCGAGGCGTGGAACACCGACCTCTGCTTCCTGTACGCCGACGTGGCCGGCGGCGGGCTGCTGCCGGTCGAGGCCGAGCGGCAGGGGAAGACGGTCCTCACCACCGAGATGGGCGGGAGCGAGAACGTGACCGCCGGCGTCCACCGCGTCACCCAGGACGGGCTGCGGAACGTGCTGGTCCGCTCCGGGGTACTCCGGGGCGAGGCCGTGCCGCGACCCCGGCCCGCCCGGTGGGTCCAGGCGCTCGACTGGGAGGACTACCGCTTCGCCCCCGAGTCCGGGGTGTACGAGAACCTCGTCCCGCTCGGCTCGAACGTGGCCGCCGGCCAGCCGGTCGGGGCGATCCACTTCCTCGAACGCCCCGACCGCGAGCCCGTCGAAGTAGTCGCCCACGCCCCCGGCGTGCTGATCGCCTGCCGGGCGCCGTCGCTGGTCGCCCAGGGCGACTGCGTCGCCTGCATCGCCCACGACGTCAACCCGTACCAGCTCCCCTGACCGCCGGAGAGGCCGCGATGAGCCGGGCCAGGACCGAGTACCGCTACGAGAAGCTGACCTGGCCCGAGGTCAACGACGCGGTCGATCTCGGCAAGGTGTGCATCGTCCCCTGCGGGGCGGTCGAGCAGCACGGCCCCCACCTGCCACTCGACGTGGACCTCGTCTGCCCGGTCGGCGTCGCCACCGGGGCCGGGAAGGAGATCCCCGAGAAGCTGCTAGTGCTGCCGGTGGTGGCCTACGGCTACACCGGGCACGTCATGGACTTCCCCGGCACCATCAACACCGATTACGAGCACTTCATTCATCAGGTGCTCGACATCACGAAGTCGCTGGCCTACCACGGGTTCAAGAAGATTCTGCTGCTGAACGGGCACGGCTCGAACATGCCCAACCTCGACCTCGCCGCCCGGCGGACGAACGTCGAGACGGACGCCGAGTGCTGCGTGGCCGCGTGGTGGAACCTCCTCACCGTGGACAAGACCTTCCTGCCCAAGTGGCGGCAGAGCAAGTTCCCCGGCGGCTGCTCGCACGCCTGCGAGTTGGAGACGAGCCTGTACCTGTACCTCGACGGCGACAACGTCCGCAAGGATCTCATCAAGAGCGGCACGATCTCGTTCAACAGCGACGACAGCCCGTTCAACTGGGTGGACCTGTTCGCGGCCGGCCCGGCGACGGTCGTGTCGTGGACGAGCAGCTACTCCGACACCGGCGTGCTGGGCGACGCCGAACTCGCCACCCCCGAGAAGGGCCGGCAGGCCTACGAGGAGGCGGTGAAACAGCTGGTGCGGTTCGTGACGTGGTGGAAGGACCGCCCGAAGGACGTGCGCAAGGACCGCCACCGCACCCCGCCGACCATGCCGCTCCCGTGGGGGCAGCGGCCGCCGGGTTGAAGCCATCGTCTTCGACAGGATCAACAGGATTCGCAGGATGCCTGACCCGAGCCGATCACCGGCTTGGTCCTGAACCGGGTCATCCTGTCCGCCTTGTCAAAACCACTCCGAGAATCGGGACATGAAGATCGTTGACATCCGTCTCACCGGCCTCCGCGGCGGGACCGTCGAGGGCGGGTGGGCCGCGGAACTCACCCCCGAGGACAACGTCCACACTGTCGTGGAAGTCCTCACCGACACCGACCACGTCGGCATCGGCAGCGTGTTCACGAGCCGCGACCTGGTCGCCGCCGCGGCCAAACTACTGCGGCCGTTCCTGATCGGCGAGCGGGCCGACGAGCCGGCGCGGGTGAGCGAGAAGCTGCGCCAGCACACGTTCTGGCAGGGCCGCGGGGGGAGCGTCGAACACGCCATCAGCGGCATCGACATCGCCCTCTGGGATCTGTTCGGCAAACTGACCAACCAGCCCGTCGCCCGCCTCCTCGGGGGCTGCTACCGCACCCGCATCAAGCCCTACGGGTCGCTCCTGTTCGCCGAGCCGGGGCCGCTCCGCGAGAAGCTGGCGGCGGCCGTGGCCCGCGGGTTCAAGGCCATCAAGCTCGGCTGGGCGCCGTTCGGCCGGCACGACGCCAAGACGGACGAACTCCTGGTCAGGACGGCCCGCGACACGGTCGGCCCCGGCGTGGAGTTGATGGTGGACGCCGGCGGCAGCGACGCCTTCTGGCCGCACGGCTACAAGTGGGCGCTCCGCACCGCCCAGATGCTCGCCGCCTACGACGTGACGTGGTTCGAGGAAGCCCTCCCGCCCGACGACGTCGCCGGGTTCGCCGAGTTGCGCCGGCACTCGCCGGTGCCGATCGCCACGGGCGAGTGCCTCACCCGCCGGCAGAGCTTCCGCCCGCTGTTCGAGCGACAGGCCGTGGACATTATCCAACCCGACTGCACCAAGTGCGGCGGGCTCACTGAGGCGTGGCGTGTTGCGTGGATGGCGCACGACCACAACGTCCTGTGGGTGCCGCACGGGTGGAACACGGCTGTCGGCCTCGCCGCCGACATCCAACTCGCCTGCGCGATGCCCGTCGCCCGGTACGTCGAGTTCCTCACGCCGTCGCCCTACGTCGACGACCTCATCACCACCCCCTTCCGCCCCGACGCCGACGGGTTGCTGACGCTCCCCGACAAGCCCGGGCTGGGGATCGACCTGAACTCCGACGCCCTCGCCCGTTTCGGCGACCGGGGGTAGCGCCGACCCCGCCGACTTTCGCTGTCGGGCTCAAGTCCCCCCACCCGTTCGGACGATACACTTACTGCCTGCCTCACCCGTCCCCGGGAAACGCCCCGGGAGCCCGCCACCCGTCCGTTCGCCCGCACCAGTCCGAATCATTGATGTCGAATACCCTCACGCCCCCCGAACTGCTGGCCGCCCTGAATCACGCGAACGACCTGGAGGGCTCCGGCCAGTTCCGGGAAGCGATCGCCGCGTGCGAGGAGGCCGCCGCCCAGACCGACGCCCCGGAGGTCCACCTCGCGCTCGCCCGCAACCGGTTCGCCCTCGCCGCGGCGGGAGACGACGCCCTCGCCCGGCCGGCGCTGGAGGCGGCCCTGGAAGGGATCGCCCGGCGGTGCCCCGGGCAGCCGGACGTGGACTACGCGATCGGGATCTGCCGGTGGGTTGCCGCCCGGCTCGCCGACCCCGTTCCACCACCGCCCCCGCCGCCGGCGGCCCCGACGCCGCCCCCGGGGTTGCTCGACCGGGTGACCGAGCTCGAAGCGGCCGGCCGACACCAAGAAGCGGTCGGGGCGTGTGAGGCCGCGGGCGACACCCCCTGCCCCGAGGTTCACTTCGCTCTCGCCCGGAACGCCTTCTCGCTCGCCGCAGCGGGCGACGAGACGGCCGCGTGGCCCGCACTCCTCGCCGCCCTGGACGGGCTCGAACGGCTGACCGGCGAGCGGCCGGACGCGACCTTCTCGGTCGGGGTCTGCCGGTGGGTACTCGACCTGTTCGCCGACCCCCACCGGCTGGATGTCGGCCGGCTTGCCGGCCGGTCGGTGCGGCCAGACCAGCCGGCCGCCCTCGACGGCGACCCCATCGCGGTGTGCAACGCCGTCCTGGCGGCCGCCCCGCCCCGCGTCCGGCACGGCCGGGGCGGGGGCTGGTTGGCCCGCGAGTCGGCGTACCTGACGGCCTGTGCCCTCGCCGGAACCGACCCCGGGCGGGCCGGCGGGGTGCTCGACGCCGCCGGCCTCCCCCTCCCCGGAGGTTACGAGGGCCAGTTGTACGACCGGTACCTGCTCACCTCCGCCCAGGTCCGCCGGCGGGCGCGGGCCGGCCGGGCGCCGTCGGTCCTGGTGACGGCCATCCCGAAGTCCGCCAGCGAGTTCCTGAGCTACACCCTCGCCGAGGCGCTGGGGGCGGCCGTCGCGCGGGTCACCATCGGCGACCCGTTCGCCGGGGCGGTGTCGGCGGCGTGGGCGGCCGAGGCGGCCGGCGGGGGGTGCGTCCTGCACGACCACTTCGCCGCCACCGAGGCCAACCTGGCGGCCCTCCGCGCGGCCGGGGTCGGTCGGCTCGCGGTCCTCGTCCGCGACCCGCGTGCGGTCGCGTGGAGCCTGGCCGTCATGGAAGCGGAGTACGCCGACACCGGCCCGGCCGCCCCGCCCACGCCCGAACTCGTGGCCCGACTGTCCGGCTGGATCGACACCTGGGTGCGGGCCGCGGCGGCCGGGTTCCCGGTCGAGTTCATCCGTTTCCAGGAACTGGTGGCCGACCCCGAGGGGGTGCTCGGCGGGCTGCTGGACGCCCGCGGGGCCGGCGGGTTCCGCCCCCGCCTCCACGAAGTCCTGGAGGAGCGTGCCCGGCGGCCGCGGGCGTCCAGCAACTTCCGCCGCGGGGACGACGACGCCTGGCGGTCCCACGTTCCGTCCGAGTCGCACGCGGCGGTCTGGGACGCCATTCCCGCCGGCGTGCGGGATCTCCTCCACCTCCGCCCCTGACCCGGCCCGCCGGTTCTCCCGCCGACCCGCGCAGACGCCGCGCCCGGGGTTCGGATACAGTGTCACGACACCGACACGGGGAACCTGATGGGGCGATGGCGCGGGGCGCTATTCTTGGTGGTCTGGTTGGGGGTGCTGGCCTGGCTCGCGGCCGGGGTGTGGGCGCTGTGGTTCCGCGAGCCGGGGCCGCCCACGCGGCCGCTGCCGGTGCCCGACGGCGACCAGGAGGTCGTCTGGCTCAGCCCGTCCACCGCCGGCGACGCCTGGGCACTGTTCGTCATCGGGATCAAGCGGTGCGAGATGCCCGTGAACGGCGCCCCCTCGGGCGTCACCGTGGACGACGCGGCCGCGTTCCCCGAGCAGACTACGGCCGTGCCCGAGTTGGTGGTGTCGCGGGCCGGGTACGCCGGCCAGCTCCGCATCCGCTGGTACAAGCTCGGGGAAGGGGCGCCCATCGCCTCCTGGGTCAACGCGCTCGCCCGGCGCCGGCCCGCCCCGCTGGCCGTGGTCGGCGGCTCGACCAGTGACCGGGCGCAGGAGTTGGCCACCGCCCTGACCCGGCGGACCGAGTGGAAGGGCGACCGCCCGCTCCTCCTCATCACCACCGCCACGCAGGAAGAGCTCCAGACCGACCCCGACGACGCGACCGGCTACCACCGGTACTCCAAGAAGTACCTCCTCGACGTGTACCCGGGGCGGACGTTCCGGTTCTGCTTCAACAACCGGCAGATGGTCCGGGCGGTCACCGACTTCGTCCTCCAAGACCCCACCCTCCGCCCCGGCCCGCCCGGGGTGCCGGCGGCGCGGGCGGTCGGGGCCGGGGCCGCCGGGCCGTGGCCGGCCCTCGCCGCCCTCCCGGACGCCGCCCGCCGCCCGACCGTGTTCGCCCTAGAGTGGAACGACGACCCCTACTCGGGCGACCTCCACGCCCAGTTCCGGGAACACCTGTTCGAGGCTCTCGGGGGGGCGGCCGCCCCCCCGAGGGTCGTCCAGGAGCCCCGGTTCTCGATCCCGTTCAGCGTCGGCGGGTTCTCCCGCCCGAACGCGGGCGAGGCCGCGGCCGTGCGGGAGTTGCTGGCGAACCTCCCCCCGGACACCACGGAGCGGTCCCTCCTCGTCATCCCGACCGGGGCCAGCGCCCCGGCCCGGCGGGTGCTGCTCGCCCTCGCCGAGCGGGTGCCGGCGTCCGGGCGCCGGCTGGTGGCCGTCACCGGCGACGGGATGTCGATGAACATCTTCTACCGGGACGCCGAGTGGGCCTGGCCGGCCCGGTCGCTGCCGATCCCGCTCGTCCTGTTCACCCACGCCAACCCCGTCGGCTGGGACGCCCCCGGCGACCCGACCCCGCCCCCCGGCTACCGGCTCGAACCCAAGACCACCACCGAGGAGGTTCTCCTCAACCACGAGATCGGCCGGGCGCTGGTCGCGGCCGCGTTCGCCCCCACCCCGCCGGGCCAGCAGCCCCGGCTGCTGGCCAAGGCCGACGAGGTCCAGGCGCACCTCCGCGTCCAGCTGGGCGACTTCTTCGACGAGGCGGGCAACCGCCGGGGCAAGGGCGGGGGGTACGTGATCGTCGTCCGCCCCACCCTCCGGTACGGCGACACCCAGCCCGGCCGGCTCCGCCCGGACGCCACCATCGACGTCTACCGGCGCGAGGCGGACGGCACCACCTGGACGTCGGCCGGGCGCGTGCTGGTCCACCCGCCGACCCAGGGCCGCGGGGGCGTGGAATGAGCCCCGCCATCCCCCCGCCGTCCGTCCGCCGGTACGTCTGGCGGCTGGCGCCGTTCTTCGTCCTGTGGTTCGTGCCGGTCGGGTGGGTCGGCTGGCAGCTGGCCGCCCGCGCCGACTGGCCCCGGCAGACCGACGACGCCGACATCCGCGAGTGGATCAGCGAGACGCGGGTGTTCCGCCGGTCGCTGCCGGACCTCGTGGCCGAGTACGCCGCCCTGGCAACCTCCGTCCCCGACTCGGACCGGTACCGGCTGAAGGCCGACGAGATCGACGCCCACCTGACCGCCCTGGCCGAGCCCACCCGGCAGTACGCCAACAAGCTGCCGCTGTTCCCGGACGTGTTCTCGCTCGCCGTCGAGGTGCCGGCCCACGCCCCGCCCCCGGGGCGGCCCGGGCACCCGGCCTGGGCCTCCCCGGTCCCCCGGCCGGGGGCGGACGCGAAGGCCCGGGTGCGGGTGCTGGAGTACCCGGTCGGCGGGGTCGGGCTGATCCGCTGCGAGTACCGGGCGCACAGCCTCAACCGGTTCGAGGAGGAGCAGCGCGACCGCCGACTCGGGCAGTTCGCCGCGGTGGTCGTGCTCATCGCCGGCTTCGGGGTGGCGTCCTTCTTCGCCGTTCGGTTCCTGCGCCGGGAGCGGAACCGCGAGGTCCACGACTACGAGACCCGGCTGGCCGTCGAGCACCGCGAGCGCGAGTTGGCCGAGGCCCGCCGGGCGGCCGAGGAGCTGGAGCGGCAGGTGCTCGCCGGCGAGTTGGAGAAGGCCAAGATCGAGGGCCGGGCGGCCGAGGCCGAGCGGTCGGCGCTGGAGATGAAGTCCCAGCTGTACGCCAGCATCGGCATCATGGCCGGGAGCTACGCCCACAACATCAAGAACCTGCTCGTGCGGCCCAACGACCTCCTCGCCCGCTGCATGGAGGCCGACGGCCTGCCGCGCGAGCAGCACGGGATGCTCCAGGAGGTGAAGGTGACACTCGGGACCGTGACCGAGCGGCTCCAGCAGATCCTCCGCACGGTCCGCCGCGACCCGAACAAGACGGAACTCACCCGGCTCGACTTGGGCGACCTCGTCCGCGAGTCCGAGCGGACGTGGGCGGTGATGGCCTGGGACAAGTGGAAGGTGCGGCTCACGGCCGAGGCCGCGGCGGGGCCGCTCCCCGTGACGGGCGACCTGTCGCACCTCCAGCAGGCGGTGGAGAACCTGATCTTCAACGCCCGCGACGCGACGTTCGAGATGCGCAACCACCTCCGCGAGGCCGCCCGCGGCGGCGACGCCGCCGGCCGCAAGCAGCGCCTCCTCGACGCCGCGGCCTGGAAGGGCGAGGTGGCGTTGAAGTGCTACCGGGCCGGCGACGCGGCCGTGCTGGAGGTCCGCGACAACGGCATCGGCATGACGGACGAGGTGCGGCGGAACTGCCTGACGACGCACTTCAGCACGAAGCGCGACAACGCCCTGTACGAGGGCTACAGCGCCGGGATGGGGCTGGGCCTGTCGTTCGTGGCGGTGGTGCTGGAACACCACGGGGCGGAGTTGGAGATCGAGTCCGCGCCGCTGAAGGGGACAACGTTCCGGGTGCGGTGGTCGCTCGCAAACGGGTCGCGGGGCGACTGACGACCGGGCTCCCCCTTCCCCGGGGGTGGTGTCGGGTTCGCTCCAGTGCCCTCCCCCTTGAGGGCGCCTCGGTCGTGATCCGAGCGGCTCGCCCGAGTTACGGGCCGGGTCGCCCCGCCTCCCCGACGGGTCGTGCGGGGGTCCGACGGGTACTCTCATCACCGCGCCAGCAACCGCTACCCGTGGCAGCCCGGGCGTCACCCAGACCGATCGAGCGCCTCGCCCGGAGCCGGATGCCCCGCCTTGGTATCAGCCCCGTCACGGGGCGGGAAGCAGTCGGCCCCCTGGGGTGATAACCGTTGTCGACCCCGCAGCCGGCTCACCCCCCCGCGACCGGCTCGCCCTCGGTGTCGCGGTAAGGGCGGCCGGCGGCGTAGAGGTCGCGGCGGCCGGCGTAGTCGGGCTGCTGGTCGGTCGGAGCCAGTTCCATCGCCTGCTCCTGCCGCCGTACCGCGGCCTCGAAGTCGCCCGCCTCGGCCAACGCGGCGGCCAGCGTGTCCAGGTACGTCGCCACCCGGAACCCCGTGAGCTCGCACGCCCGGGTGGCGTCCGCCACGGCGGCGGCCCCGTCCCGCACCCCGTCCAGCGGGCACGTCGCCCGCAGCCAGGCCAGCACGTTCAGCGTCGCCGGGTCGTCCGGGTTCCGCTGCTGGGCGGCCAGGTGGTCGGCCAGCGCGGCGGGGTAGTCGCCCAGCTGGTAGTGGATCGCCCCGCGCAGGTTCAGCCCGCCCGCCCCCGTCGCGTCCCGCTCGACCGCCGCCGTGGCGTCGGCCAGCGCGGCGGCCAGGTCGCCGGCCCGCCGCCGCGCCACCGCCCGGGCCACGTACCCCCGCGGGCTGTCCGGGGTCAGCCGGACGGCCTCGGTGAAGTCGGCCACCGCCTGGTCGTGGTCGCCGCGCTCGTGGCGGACGTAGCCCCGCTGGACGAACCCGGCCGGGTCGTCCGGGGCGAGCTCGATTGCCCGGTCGAAGTCGGCCAGCGCCCCGTCCAGGTCGCGCAGCCGCACCCGCGACACCCCCCGGTTGAACACCGGGGCCGCGTCGGTCGGGTCGAGCCGGACGGCCTCGGTGAAGTCGGCCACGGCCGCGGCGTGGTCGCCGAGTTCGGCCCGCGACACCCCGCGCAGGTTGAACGCCGGGACGTTCCCGGGGTCGAGGCGGATCACCCAGGTGAAGTCGGCCGCCGCCCGGGCGTGGTCGTCGCGGTCGGCCCACAGCCGGCCGCGGTGCCAGTACCCGTCCGGCCCGGCCGGGTTCAGCCGGAGGGCGGTCGCCAGGTCGGCCAGAGCCTCGTCCCCCCGGCCGAGTTCTTCCAGGGACAGCGCCCGGTACATGTAGGCCCGGGCGTGCCGCGGGTTGAGCCGCAGGGCCACGTCGTAGTCGGCCACGGCCTCGGCGTGGCGGTCCAGCGAGGACAGGGCGTTGGCGCGGTTGAAGTAGGCCCGGAACATCTTGGGGTCGAGCCGGAGGGCGACCTCGAAGTCGGCGAGGGCGGTCTCGTAGTCGCGCAGCCGGCTGCGGGCGGCGCCGCGGCCGTTGAACGGGTCGGGGTCGTCCGGGGCGAGGTCGGCCGCGCGGGTGTAATCGGCCACGGCCGCGTCCAGGTCGCCGGCCTCGGCCCGGGCGGTGGCCCGGTTGTGGAAGGCGGCGGCGTAGTCCGGGCGGAGTTCGACGGCGCGGGTGAAGTCGGCCACGGCCGCCTCGTGCTCGCCGGCCGCCGCGTGGGCGTTGCCGCGGAGGAAGAGGAGTTCGGGGTCGGCCGGGTCGAGGTCAACGGCCCCGGTGAACACCTCGGCCGCCCGGGCGTACTCCCCCCGGCGGGCGTAGGTGGTGCCGCGGCGGACCAGGGTGGGCAGGTCGGGAACGGGCTCGCTCATGCCCCGATTATACCCCGCGCCGGGCCGTCCGACCGGCACTCCGGCTGTTCCAGCGCGGCCGTCCGCTTCCCACTCCGCGAGGTTTCCTCACCGGCCGGGTGGTGCCCCCGGGGGGCCGTTCGCACCGCCGCACCAACAGCCGCAGCCGGTGCCGCGGCACGACACAGACCAATCGAACACCCGCCTCGGAGTCGGATTGATCGTATCCCGGCTTGGTATTGTCCCTGGCCGGTTCCCCGCCGGCCCGCGGTGTGGTACAACGGGCACACCCCGGGCCGACCCATGACCGACGAAGCCACCCTCCTCGCCGCCGTCGCCGCCACCCCGGACGACGACACCCCCCGGCTCGTCTATGCCGACTGGTGCGACGACCACGGCCGCCCCGACCGCGCCGAGTTCGTCCGCGTCCAGTGCCGCCTCGCCGCCGGCTCTCCAACCAACGACGACTACCCCGACCTTCTCGACCGGCAGGAGGAACTCGTCACCCGGCTCACGACATTCGAGCCGTTCCCACGGCCGTTGTCCGACACGCCACTCCAGGTCGGCGGGTACGGGTATGCCGAGTACCGCCGCGGGTTCCCGGACGTCCTGCACTGGTCCTTCGCGGGTGCCCGGGGCGAGGTCCGCCGGCTCCTGACCGCCCTCGGGAAGCACCTGCCGGCCACGCCCGCCCGGTCGCTACGGGTGTACGGGATGGAGCCAGATGACGCCGTCGAGTTGGTCCGCAGCCCGGTCGTCGCGGGCCTCCGCGGGCTCACCCTCCAGGTCGCCGGCGACGACGTCGCGCACGACCTCGACGATGGCGGAGAGGAGCGGGGAGCGCCCCAGGACCGCGCCGGGACGGCGGTAACAAGTGCCCTGGCCGCGTCGCCACACCTGAAGCACCTGCGGCACCTCGCCGTCGCACTCGAACTGACCGACTCCTCGGTTGCGATTCTCGCAGGCGCCGACCTGCCGAACCTGACGGAGCTGAACCTCAACGTCTCGACCGCCAGCCCCCAAGCGGTGTCGGCCCTGGCCCGGGCGAAGTGGTTCCCCGGCCTCCGGGTGCTGCGGCTGCGGAACCGCCTCGGGGACGCCCACCTCGAAGCGGTGGCAGCGCTTCCGCCGTTGCCCCACCTCCACACGCTCGACCTGGCCGACAACCACTTCGAGTCGGCCGGCCTTCGAGCCCTCGCGGCGTCGAAGTCGTTCCCGGCGCTGGCCGCGCTCGACCTGAGCCGGAACCCGCTCGGCACGGACGGCGCACGTGCCCTCGGGGAGGCGAGGTGGTCGGTCCGCGCGCTGGACCTGCGGGGGTGCCAGCTCACCCCCGCCGGCGTGCGGGCGCTCCTGGCCGGTCCGCTGCTCGACGGGGTGCGGGTGGTCGAACTCGGCGGCAACGACCTGCCGGCCGCCGCCGTTCAGCTGCTGGCGAAGTCGCCGAAGCTGGAGCACATCCGTCACCTGCTGCTGGCCTTCAGCAAGCCGGGGAAGGACGGGTTCGCGGCCCTCGGGAAGTCGCCGAACTTCCGCCACCTGACCCGTCTCGACCTCGGCGTCTTCGGCGACGAGCGGGGGGGCGTGAAGGGCGCGGACGTGGTCGGCTTCCTGGCGACCCTGGACGCGCCGCAGCTGCGTCATCTGTCGCTGGACGGTTTCCCCACCGGGGTGAGCGGGGCGAAGCTCCTCGCGTCCCGGCCGACGTTCGCCAACCTCCGCCGGCTGGGCGTGCAGGACGGCCGGATCGGGAACAGCGGGCTGGCGGCGCTGGCCGCCTCACCACACCTGCGGGGGTTGGTGTCGCTCGACCTGTGGACCAACCAGATCACCGCCGCGCCGGCCCTGACCGACCCGGCCACGTTCCCCCAACTGGCCGACTGCAAGCTCCTGGGGAACAAGATTCCGAAGGCCCACGCGGCGGAACTCGCCGCCCGCCGCGGGCTCCAGGTGGACAAAGTCTAGCGGCCCCGGCCTACAACAACCGTCCTCCCCCACCCGCCTCTCGCCTCCGGAGACTGCGCCCATGTCCGCCCGTGCCGCGTCGCGGCTGCTCTTGCTCCTCGTTGTTGCCGGCCCCGCCGCCGCCGCGCCGCTGCCGGCGCCGACCGAACTCCCCGGCCCACTCGTGATCGTCGGCGGCGGGAAGATGCCGGACGACGTGCGGAAGGCGTTCTTCGACCTCGCCGGCGGCAAGAAGGCGAAGATCGTCGTGGTCCCGACCGCGAGCGAATCCGCCGACGACGCCGCGAAGGCCGACTCGTTCCTTGCCGGCTGGAAGGCGCTGGAGCCGGAGTCCGTCGCCCTGCTCCACACCCGCGACCGCAAGACGGCCGACGACCCGGCGTTCTCGAAGGCATTGGCTGATGCGACCGGGCTGTGGTTCTCCGGCGGCGACCAGTCGAAGATCGCCGAGGCGTACCGAGGCACGGCGGCCGCGAAGGCGTTCCACTCGCTGCACGCCCGCGGCGGGGTGGTCGGCGGCACCTCGGCCGGGGCCGCCATCCAGTCCGACCCGATGATCACCAGCGGCAAGGACGTCGCCAGCACGGGCCCGGGCCTCGGCTTCTTCCCCGGCTTCGTGATCGACCAGCACTTCACCCAGCGCAAGCGATTGGCCCGGCTCCAGGGGATGATCGCAGCCCACCCGGCACTTGTGGGCCTGGGGATCGACGAGAGTACCGCCGTAGTCGCCCGCGGGCGGACGTTCCGGGTGATCGGCGAGGGGACGGTGTCGATCGTGGTGGCAAAGGGGGCCGGGAAGCCGCCCGCGCTCCAGGTGGCGAAGGCCGGGAGCCTGTTCGACACCGCCCAGCTGAGGCGGGCCGCGGCGAACCGCGCCGCGGCCGAGGCGTTCCCACCAGCCCGCCCGAGTGACCCAGTGGTGAAGAAGGGATCGCTCGTGATCGTCGGCGGGGGCGGGGCCGGGCCGGAGATCTGGAAGCGGTTCATCGAGCTGGCCGGCGGCCCGGACGCCCCGATCGTCGTGATCCCGACGGCGATGGAAGACCCGCTCGCCCCCGAGTCGGGGGAGGAGAAGTTGCTGAAGCGGTTCGGGGCCAAGGCGGTGACGGCCCTCCACACCCGCGACCGGAAGACGGCCGACGACCCGAAGTTCAGCGAGGCGCTGCGGACGGCCAAGGGGGTGTGGTTCAGCGGCGGTCGGCAGTGGCGGTTCGTGGACGCCTACGAGGGGACGGTCACCGAGAAGCGGTTCCACGACGTGCTGGCCCGCGGCGGGGTGATCGGCGGGAGTTCGGCGGGGGCGAGCATCCAGAGCGAGTACATGCCGCGGGGCCACCCGCTCGGCAACACGGTGATGGCGGCCGAGGGGTACGAGAAGGGCTTCGGCTTCCTCCCCGGCTGCGCGGTGGACCAGCACTTCTTCGCCCGCAAGCGGACCGCCGACATGACCGGCCTGATGGCCGACTACCCGCAATACCTCGGCATCGGCCTCGACGAGGGGACGGCGATCGTGGTCCGCGGCAGCCGGGCCGAGGTGATCGGCCGGACCAAGGTCGCCTTCTACGACACCCGACTGAAGCGCGACGCCGGCGCCCCCGACTACGAGGAGGTGCGGGCCGGCGAGGTCTACGACCTCGTGCGGCGGGCGAAGGTCGAGTAGGGTAGAATGCCACCCCGGGCACCGCCCGGGGCTCGTCTCCGGGGGTGCCCCGTGCCCGACCCCGCCGTGCGGATCGACGTCCGCCCCGACCGCGTCGCCGTGTTGACGATCGACCAGCCCGGCGCGAAGGTGAACGTCCTCACCACCGCCCTGTGGGACGAACTCGAAGCCGCAATCGACGCCCAGGCCGCGCGCACCGGCGTGGCCGGGCTCGTCGTCGCCAGCGGCAAGCCGGGCGTGTTCATCGCCGGCGCCGACCTGAAGCTGCTGGCGACCGCCACGCCCGGCGACCCGGCCGTGCGGGCGTTCATCGAGCAGGGACTGCGCGTCCTGGCCAAGTTGGAGGCGCTGCCGTTCCCGACCTGCGCGGCGATCGACGGCGTCGCCTTGGGCGGCGGGCTGGAGGTGGCGCTGGCGTGCGACTACCGGCTCATCGGAACCCATCCCAGGGTGCAGCTCGCGCTTCCCGAGGTGCAGCTCGGCCTGATCCCCGGCTGGGGGGGCACGCAGCGGTTGCCGCGCGCGACCGAGTGGGACGTAGCCGTCTCCATGCTGCTGACGGGTGAATCGCTCGGCTCCGGGGATGCGGTCATCGCCGGGCTCGGGGACGGGATCGGCTCCGCCAGCCTCATGGGCCAGGCGCCACGAACGCTGCTGGAATCGGTATCGGGGTGGTTTCTGGACGGACGTTCCCGTCGCAACACACCGGTCGTCCCGCCGACGACAAGGGACGAGCCGCCGAACCCGGCCACGGAAGCCGCCGGCCGCGAGTTACAGCACCTTCTCGGCGTGGTCACGACGACCACGCAAGCCGAAGGCGTCGCGCACGAAACCGAAGCCTTCCTGCGCCTCGCCGGGTCGGCCGAGTCGCGGGAGAAGATCGCCGCCTTCTTCGCCGCCCGCCCCCGCCCCGCCTCGTAGCACGTTCCCGGAGCCCCCATGCGCCCGCCCCTCGCCGCGCTGCTCCTCGCGCTCGTCGGTGTCGCCCCGGCCCGCCCCGCGGACCCGCCGCCCGCCCGCGCCGAGTTCACCCGCCTCATCGCCCACTGGGACGGCTACGGCGACGACGATTACCTCGCCTTCGTGGCCGACGCGAAGCCCGAGGTGTGTCAGCTCGGCTTCTACGGCGGCCACTTCTACAGCCTCGTCCACACCCCGGAGTACAAGGGCTACCCCGCCCACTTCCCGGTCCGCGGCGTCGCCGAGTGCGGGAAGTGGTTCGAGGACCGCAACGCCGCCGTCCACACGCTCGGGGCCAAGGTGGTCGGACACTTCAACGTGACGTTCCTGGTCGGCGAGCCGGACGGGAAGGACGGACCGCAGGGGTTCTTCAAGTTCTACCGCGACCTGTGGGACGAGAAGGAGTTCGGCCCAAAGCCGGTCGCCGACCCGCTCGCCCTCATGGCCCGGAACGCGGACGGGTCGCCGATGGCCTCGAAGGCGTACAGCATCGGCGGGATGCGCGAGTTCACCGCCTGTCTGAACAACCCGCACTGGCGGGCGGTGCTGAAGGCCTGGGCCAAGCGCGGCATCGCGCGCGGCGTGGACGGCTACGTCGCCAACTACTTCTACCGCCACAACTGCCTCTGCGAGCACTGCCAGAAGGGGTTCCGCACCTACATTGGGGGCCGCCACACGGCGGCCGCGCTGAAGGACAAGTTCGGCATCGCCGACGCGGCCACGCACCCGTTCACCGAGATCGTCGGCTGGCACGACCCGAAGGAGAGCACGCCGCTGCGGCGGGAGATGCTGCGCTGGTCGCAGATCAGCCAGAAGGAGGCGTTCGACGAGGTGTTCGTGAAGTACGCGAAGTCGCTCAAGCCCGGGCTGCTCGTGGCCCAGTGGAACCACCTCGGCGACTTCGGCCAGATCAACGGCGACGAGCGCTGCCTCCTCCCGGCCGGGCTGTGGGGGAAGGACGAGGACTACCTGTGGTACAGCACCGGCGGGGCCGCCAACTTCACCGACCTGACCGCCGGCGTCCTCGGCGAGGGGACGCTCCAGGCCCGTTTCGTCCGCGGAGCCTTCGACGACAAACCCTTCACCCTCGGGAAGTACGAGAACACCCGCGTCCGCGTGGCCATCGCCGAGCTAGCTGCGAACGGCGGCGCCCCGATGGGCTTCTACGCCCGCTTCAAAGACCCGGACGCCCGGCGCGAATTGGTCCGCTACTACCGCTTCCTCGCCGCCCACGACGCGGCCTTCAAGGGGAACCGGCCGCACGCCGAGGTGGCGCTGCTGTTCCCGCGTTCGAAGGTCCACCAGGGCGACGTGGCCAGCGTGGAGGCGTTCAAGAAGGCCGGCCGTGACCTGCTCGACCGGCACGTCCTGTTCGACGTGGTCCCGGACGACCTGATCGTCCCCGCGCGGGCGAGGGGCTACCGGGCCGTGATTGACCCCGCTCGCCCCGCCGACGTGCCAGCCGGCGGGAGTGCGTTCACGGCGCCGAAGACGGTGCGGGTGTCGGCCAGCACACCGGCGGCCGGGGGCGAGTTGACCGTCCATTTCGTGAACTACGACCGGGACGAGCCGGCCGAGAAGCGGAGCGCCGGGGGCGGGATCAAGGACGAGAAGCCACGGCCGGTGTCGGGCGTGGCCGCCGACCTGGCGCTCCCGCCGGGGGCGCGGGTGACGGGTGTGCGGGTGGCGACGCCGGAGGAGCCGGACGCGGCCCCGCTGCGGTTCGAGGCGCGGGACGGCCGGCTGCGGTTCGAGGTGCCGCGGTTCCTGGTGTACGCGGTGGTGCGGGTCGAACTCGGCCGCTGACGCGCGGGCTTCGCCCGTTCTTCACAGGCCGGGTCGTACAACACCGCCATGCACCGCGAGTTGTCCGGCGTCGACGAGCCGTTCCGGCCGCAATCCCCCGTCGGGCTGTACGCCCTCACCGCCCTGGTCGGGGGTCTCCTCGCTGCCGACCTCGGCCCGCCGCTGGCCGGATGGCTGACCGGCCTCGGGGTCGAGGCGCCGACCTGGCCCCGCGAGCTGTTCGGCTACCGCTACGCCCTCCTCGCCGCCGTCATCGGCGGCGCCCGGGTGCTGTACAACTCGCTCGAATCCCTCTTCGACGGCCGCATCGGCTCCGACCTCGCCCTGGCCGTCGCCTGCCTCGCCGCCATCCTCCTGCGGGAGGAACTCGTCGCCGCCGAGGTCGTGTTCATCGGCCTCGCCGGCGAGTGCCTGGAGGCCGTGACGTTCGCGCGGACGCAGCGGGCGCTCGGCTCCCTCGCCGAACTCTTCCCGCGCCGCTGCTGGGTGCTGCGCGACGGGCAGGAGGTCCGCGCCTTCACCACCGACCTCCTCGTCGGCGACCACGTCGTCGTCAAGCCGGGCGGCCGCGTCCCCGCCGACGGCGTCGTCACCGACGGCCGGGCCGCCGTGGACGCCAGCGCCCTGACCGGGGAGAGCCTTCCCGTCGACAAGGGGCCGGGGGACGCGGTCCTGGCCGGGAGCCTGGTGCAGGGCGGGAGCCTGACCGTCGAGGCGAAGAAGCTGGCGAAGGAAACGGTGGCCGGGCAGGTGATCGACCTGACGACCGCCGCCTTGAAGGACAAGGCTCCGCTGGAGCGCCACGCCGACCGCCTGGCCCGCTACTTCCTCCCGGCCGTGCTGGTGCTGGCGCTCCTCACCTTCCTGGCGAACATCGGCTTCCAGCTCGCCGCCACGCCGCCGGAGGGGGTGCCGCGGCCGGGCTGGGGCGCTGCGGCCCGCGTGGCCGCCTACCCGGCGCTCGGCGTGCTGGTGGTGGCCTGCCCGTGCGCCCTGATCCTGGCCACGCCCGCGGCGGTCATCGCCGCCCTCGGCCGGCTGGCGGGGACCGGGGTGTTCATCAAGGGCGGGTCGGCGCTGGAGCGGCTCGCCGGGGTCACCGCCTTCGCGTTCGACAAGACCGGCACCCTCACGGAAGGCCGACTCGAAGCCGGCGACGTCCTCCCGCTGAACGGCGCGACGGCCGAGGACGTACTCCTCGCCGCGGCGACCGCCGAAGCCCGGAGCGAACACCCGCTTGCCCGCGTGGTACTCGCCGCGGCCGCGGGGCGGAACCTGACGCCACCGCCGGCCGAGACGTTCGAGGCGTTTCCCGGCGGGGGCGTGGCCGCAACGGTCGACGGGGTGTCTATCCTGGTCGGCACGCGCCGACTCCTCGCCGAGCGGGGCGTGGCCATCCCCCCGGAGGCCGACGCGGCCCTGCGCCAGCTGGACGAAACCGGGCAGAGTTCGCTGCTCGTGTCGAAGGACGGCGTGGTCATCGGCGTGGTCGGCGCCCGCGACCGCGTCCGCCCCGAAGCCGCCCAGGTGATCGCCGACCTGCGGGAGCTGGGGATTCACCCGGTCGCCCTGCTCACCGGCGACCGCTCCGCCGTGGCGAGAGTCGTGGCCGAGCAGGTGGCGGTCACCGAAACGCACGCCGAACTGTTACCGGGCGGCAAGTCGGAATGGGTGGGAGGTGTTCCCCGCCCCCCCGGCGTAGGTCAGGAAGGCGCAACGTCCCCCCCCTTCCCTCCCGGGGAAGGGGGGCCGGGGGGGTTAGGTGGCTCGGGCCTTCCTACCGGGACGGACCGCCGATCGCTGTCCGTCGCCTTCGTCGGCGACGGCGTAAACGATGCCCCCGCGCTGGCCCGCGCGGCGGTCGGGATCGCGGTCGGCAGCGGGACGGATGTGGCCGCCGAGGCCGGGGACATCGTCCTCATGGGCGAGCCGCTCCGGCCGCTGCCTCTGCTCGTCCGGCTGTCCCGTGAGACAGTCCGCATCATCCGCCAGAACATCATCGGCTTCGGCTTCGGGGTGAACCTCGTCGGCATCGTCCTGACCGGGTGGGTGTGGCCGCTGGTGGCCACCGGGCCGGGGTGGTACGAGAAGGCGCCGCTCGTCGGCGTGCTGTACCACCAGCTCGGGTCGCTGCTGGTGCTGCTCAACTCGATGCGGCTCCTCGCCTTCGACCGGACCGCCGCCAGCCCGACGCTGTCGCGGGTCCGCGCCGCCGCCGGCGGGTTCGACCGCTGGCTGAACACCGTCCACTTCGACGACCTGTTCCACGAGGTCGGCCACCACTGGAAGGCTGTCGGGGGTACGGTCGCGGCGGCGCTGCTCGTCGGCTGGGGGCTGACGTGCTTCGCCCAGGTCGAGCCGGGCGAGGTGGGGGTGGTGCGGCGGTTCGGGGCGGTCGTGGCCGACCTGGACGCGGGGCTACACGTCCGCTGGCCGTGGCCGGTCGAGACGGTGACCCGCGTGCGCACCGCCGAGGTGCGCACGGTCGAGGTCGGCTTCCGGGGGATGGCCCCCGAGACGCGGTCGCCCGCCGCCCCCGCCCCGGCCGACAAGCTCCGCCGCCCCGGCGGCGACACCCTCACCTGGGCCAGCAGCCACGGCGAGGGGGCCGCCCGGCTGACCGACGAGGCGGTGATGATCACCGGCGACGGCGACCTCGTCGAGGTGCTGGCGACCGTCCGCTACCACGTCTCGGACGCGCGGCGGTTCCTGTTTGGTGTGCCGGACTCGGACGCGCTGGTGCGCTCGGCCGCCGAGTCGGTGCTGCGCGAACTCGTGGCCGGCGGGCGGTTCCTGGAACTGCTGACGGTCCGCCGCGGCGGGCTGGAAGCCGAGGCGACCGACCGCCTCGCCCGTCGGCTCGACTCGGCCGTCCCCGGCGGACTCGGCGTCACCCTGGACGGCTTCACGCTCCACGACCTCCACCCGCCGCCCGAGGTAGTCGGGTCGTACCACGCGGTCGCCAAGGCAATCCAGGAGCGCGACCGGGTACTGAACGACGCCGAGGCGGACGCCATCCGCGCCGTCCGCCGGGCGTCCGAGGAAGGCGAGCGGACGGTGAGCCGGGCGCGGACGGAGGCCAACCGCCAGCTGAGGGACGCGGACGCGCTGGCCCGGGCCTTCGACGCCTGGGTGAAGGCCCGAACCCAGCTGAGCGCCGACGAGAACACCGCCCTGGTGGCCGAGCGGGCGAAGCGGGTGGCCGCCGGGGAAACGCCGGCGGCTGTGGACGCCGATCTGAACGTCCGGAAGGCCCGGCTGCTGGCCGAGCGGCGGGCGGCGATCGAGTCCCGACTGGCGGCGCGGGCGGTCGTCGAGGGGTTCCGCGGCCGCGACAAGGTGTGGGTGGACGCCGCCGACCTCCCGGGCCGCCGCCAGCTGTTCTTGATCGACCCCGAGTTGCTCCGGCCACTGACCCCGCCGCGACCGGGCGAGCCCTAACCGCGGCCCGGTGCGGGTAGGCCGCCCGACCATCGTGTACGGTGGGAGTGGTCCGCACCACCGCCCCGGACCGCTCATGGACGTCCGTTTCACCCGCCTCTTCGGCGCCCTCGCGCAGTTGCCAGCCGGACCGCCCGCCGACCTGGCCGCCTTCATCCACGCGCGACCGGATTCGGGCGTGCTGCCGTCGCCGTGGGAAACCTGGGTGCTGTTCGGGCTGGTCCGCCACCGGCGGCGCCAGCTGTGGGTCGGCGAGGTGATTCGCACGCGCCTCCGCGGCCACCCGAGGGAACTTGCGGCCGCCGGTGCGTTAGGCCATCCCGACGGCGTTCCCCAGAGCGGCATCGTGCCCGGACTGCCAGAGTGGGAATACTTCTTCCACGGGCGGGGGTGCTGTCTGACCCACAAGGTCGACGGCGACGCCATCGACGTGAACTTCCACGACGACGTGGGGGAGTACTTCGACACGTACTTCTACATCCGCTACCTCAAGTCCCTCCGCCGCCCCGAACCGCCCGAGGAGCGGTTGCGGGCTCTCTTCCCGTCGTTCGACCCCGCCGCTCTCGCCTTCACCGACCTCCTTGCGGCCGGGGCACTCAGCCCCCTCTCCGCCGGGCAGCCCGGCCCGCCCCGGCTGTCCGATGCGGTTCTCGCCCACACCGATGTGGTCGACGCGTTCTGCCGGGCCTGGGCCGACCCGGCCCGGCGGAGCTGGCTCGCCGCGCTGGTCGGCGACTGGCCGGCGGCCCACGCCGCCGGGGGGGCGGGCACCGACGCGGAAACGGCCCACCGGGTGGCGGCCTGCAACACCCGACGCGCGGAACGCCTCGAACGGGAGATCCGCACGAACGGGCGCGCGGCGGACGCCCTCCTCGGCCTGGCAGACCTGGGCGGCTCCGCCCTGCCGCGGTGGCTCGAAGACGCCCTCCGTGCCCCGCCGAGCGGGCTGGTTTCGACGGCCCTTGCCGTGGTCGGGCGGATGAACGACCCGACGTGGTGCCGCCTCGTCTATGCCGCCTACCGCAACGCCCGGCCGGGTGGACCGCCCCCCGAGCCGCACATCTGGTTGAACTCCCTCAAGATCCTGATCGGCCACGGATACCGGCCGCGCGAGATGCGTGCCGCGCTGGCGAAGGCTGGCGGGTCCGAGGTGGGCGAGGCGGTGCTGCTGGCGCTGGAGTACGCCCCGGAACGGGCACTGCCGCTGATTCGCAAGTCCCTGTTGGGGAACTTCCCGGTCAACCGCAGCACGACGGCCGCGATCCTGGCCCTGGTCAACAAGCCGTGGAGTATCCAAGAATTGCTGCGGGCGCTGGCCGAGTCGGACGACCAGGAGAAGACCGTGGACGCCCGGACGGCGTTACTGGAGACGGGCAACGCGGAGGCCGAGCGGGCCGTCCTCGCCTGGGAGGACGCGAACCCGCGCGAGCCCGAGGCGGGGAGCTACCTGGAGGTCGGCGGGCGGCGGCTCGGCCCGTTCTACTCGATGGCCGAAACCATGCTGGCGAACCGCGCGAGCCGGATTCGCTACGAAATGGACCAGCTGCGCGACCGGGTCGCCCGGGTGCGAGAGGTCGTGCCCCCGGAGCCGGCCGCCCGGCCGTGGTGGAAGGTCTGGCGCGGGTAGCCCGCCTACGCGAGCCCGAGTGCCTTCCGCTTCTCCAGGATGAACGGGAGGTGGTGGGGGATGTGGCCGGTGACGGTGCGGATCACCTGTTCGAGCGTCTGCAACCCCTTGAGGTTGTGGACGCCGGTCCGGGTCAGTTCCTCGGGCTTGAGGCCGCGGACGAGGCGGGCGCCGTGCCGGCGGGTGGCCTCGATCAGGGCCAGTTCCTCCTCCACGTCGCGGTCGTGGTAGCGGAGGGCCGCGAGGAACCGCTCCTCGTCGGCGGCGAGGAGCAGCGGCGGCTCGTCCAGCGAGAGGATGCGCTTGAACCGCTCCACGAAGATCGGCTCGAAGTCGGACAGGTGGCAGACGACCTCCAGCGCACTCATGCGTCCCGGCACCGGGCGGGCGACGAGCTGCTCGCGGGTCATGCCGGCGACCGCTTCCCGCAGACCGGCAGCCGCTTGCACGTAGGCATCGGCGAGTTCGGCGGGGGTGGGGGCGGCTTCCCCCGGGGAGCGGTTGCCGCCCTTGCGATAGCCGGCGGCGAGATCGGCGGGTGCGGTCATCGGTTCTCCTGGCGAGCGACCGGCGCGCACCGGTCGGCGGGTGGATGGGGTGATGATACGCGGCCCGGCGGCCGGGTTCGGGATCGCCCGTCACCCGGACCCGGAGGGAGCCGAGGGGATGGGGGAAATGGCCGGAGCAGGCAGGTTCGGTGCATCTGATTCGTCCGCTATAGTCGCCGCCCCGGCCGACCCACCCGCCGCACGGCCCCGTCCTGGCCGGGTTCCCGACCCAGACGGGCAGGTATCCTGCGGTGCCACCACGTCGTCGCCTGCCCCGGCACTACCGCTCTTCGAGCTGGTAGCGTCCGGCGCTCACCGCTCCTTTCGGAGGAGAGAGGATGGGAACGAGCCCCGGGCAACGCAAACCCCCCAACGCTTACGGCCGTCGTTGCGGCTGGTTGCCTGTCCGCCTTGTGCTCGCTCGCGGTCCCGGGGCGTGGGAAAATGCGGTAAAAGATGGCGTCGGCGTGTGTACGCCGCGGGAGTGGTTCGAGGCCGTGTTCTTCAGCGCGGCCGCTCTCGGGTTCGCCGCCCTGTTCGTCCGAACTAGACGGGTCTGGAAGGCCGCTGCGCGCTCAGCCGGCCGGCAGTAGAACACCTGGCAATTCGACAGACCTACTGGCCGAGTTCCCGATGACGGCGGTGACGGAGTGATTGGGCCACTCCCCGGCCGTTGCCCTGAAGCACTACGCACGGGTGCCGGAGGAGCTGTTCGCCAGGGCGTCTGCTGTGCCCGCGAAGGGCGGTGCAGATTCCGGCGCACTCGCGGTGCAATTACCGGCGCAGACTGGAGCGGACACCAAAAGACTGGAGCGGACAGGTCCGGCGGAAGTGCTTGCGGGGCAAGCGTCCCGTCCGATCCTGTCCGCTCCGGTCCGCGTCAGTCTTGACGCTCAGATGACCCTATCGGGATTCGACGCCGGCGCCGGATCACCTACGATTCCCAGGGCTCAGGGCACATCCGCACCCGAGCGCGACGCAAAAGACGACGCACCCACCCTTCTCCTGTTTCCAACCCCCTCTTCTGACGCCGATCTTGCCGCCGTGGTCGCCGCCTGGCCGGCCCTGACCGAACCGGTCCGCCGGGCCGTTCTGGTACTGATCGCCCCGGCGGGGCGCTCCGCAGCTTAACGGGACAACCGGGACATTCGGGACACTGATGACCCAACTCATGAACCTGCCAGGAGATGTGAGTGTCCCGATTACTTGTTCTGACTGAACTGTAATCGGGACACCAGGGACGCCACAGGGATCAGACCATAGCAGCCTTAGTTCACGTCTCTGGGGTCATGATCCCTCCCCCGTGACGATCCTCTGGACGGCGAGCCTCTGTCGTATCCGTTCCACCTCACCCCAAACCTTCGGGTCCGCGATCGTCGAAGCGGAGCAATCAAGACGCTCGGCGAACTGCCGTTGCGTCCATCTCAACGATTCCGGCTCCTTCGCTAACAGGTCGATCACACGTGCTCGGATGTGTTTCCCTTTCCTCCCTTTCGGCGGGTCAGCAGCTTTCGATGGAGTGGGCGTCGGTTGGACCGGGGTAGTCGGCGCGTTGGCCGCGTGCCGGACCCTGATCACTAGGCTTCGGAGGGCGTCGTCGGTCAACTCAGCGCGACCCCCGAGGACGCCTAGGCAGCGGGCGGCGGCGGTAGCGAAGTACAGACACTCCCACTCCAGCCGATTCGCGATCGGAATCAATCGCCTGGCCTCCAGCCGGTGTGACGCCTCGGGCCACTTCTTTTCGTAGTACTCGAGATACGCCGCTCGAATTGCTGCCAGGTCCCACAGGAATATGCCACGGACGACGTCCGCCTCCCGTCGCGGGTCGAGGCCCGCAAGCTCAGTCAAGTTGGAGCAGAGTATGGCGGCAGTGTCGAACAGGTCAGCTTCCGCTTCCGACTCCGGGTCATCCCACCGATTGTTGAGAGTTTTCCAGAGCGTTTGTCCTGGGCGTTTAGGAATGTGGCAATCTTCGAGGACTTCGTGAATTCCGACCGGGGGAACGCGGGGGCGGACTGCGGTCTCAGCAGACATGGGTTGCACTCGTACACCGGGCCGGCCGGCAGTGCGGCGAGTGCTCCGCCCCGCCGGCCGGCCGCGTTGAGCCGCCCGGTTTGCAACCCGCGCGGCTACCCGATGTGTTGAGGGTACCGCATCGCGAAGAGAATGGTAACCCGGCAACGAGGACGATCAAGCCGCGGCCGGCACTGCCAGAACGGAGATCTGGTCGAACTCTCGCACCGCGGCAGCGGCATCAGCCGGGCTCACGTGCGGCTTGAGTTCGCAGACCCGCTTTGCCCGCTCGGCCGCGTCGCTCCCGGCACCGAGTTCCCGCGTGACCCAGAGGGCCGTGGCGAGTCGCTCAAGTTCGGTCACAGTCTTGTTGCCGAGTCTCCTGCTGACGAACTCCAGCTGTTCCGCGTATTGATCGAGCGTGACAGGGTAGCGTTCACGAAGGGCGACGCTGTCCTCGGTCGGGACGATGGTGGGTCCGTAGCCCGGGCGGCGGACCTGAAGCTTGACGAGGTCGTCCGCCTCCATAGCCGCGAGGTCGCTGCCCAGGTCGAAGGAGAAGGGTCCGAACTTGTAGAAGATGAATTCGTATCCGAGGGGCACGCCCAGGAGGTGCTGGAGGAAGTAGGACGCCTTCTGGACGTGCGTCTCCCCGCACCAACTCCCTTGACGGGTGAGCCGGGTAGCGAGCTCGGTCAACAGCGCAGCCCGTTGTAGGCGGTTCACTTGGTTTCCCCCGTCGGCTTGATCAAGTTCTGCCGCTCCCGTTCGAGCCAGATCCGCGCCGGGTCGAGCATGTCCGGGCGGACGAATACGAAGTCGAAGCTCGCGCCGGGAATGTGCTTCAGCACCTCGGAGACTTCGATCGCCGAAACGACCCGTCCGTCCCGCCGGCGGACGGGGAAGGCCTTGACCGAACGTTTCTGGGGGTACTGATCGTGCCGAACGGCATCCGCGCCGAACTTCTCCCGTGCCGATTTGTAGATCGCCGCCCCGGCATCCGGGTTCACTTTCACGTCGGCCGGGTGGCGGTGGTAAAGCAGCTTGAAATGCTCATGCCGGACTATCCGGCGGGCCGGGTCGTGACCGGGAGCAGTCGTGTCTCGCGCGGCTTTCAGGATGCCCGCAGTCACCTCGTTGTCTGTCAGATCGAGGTGCTTCCCGATGTCGGTAGGAAATGTGTGCTCGCCGGTCGCGGAAGGAAGCCACGCGGTGAGGAAGTCTTTCAGGTGGATGTCGTAGATCCGACGGATGGCGTGGAAGTAAACCTGGGAGTACATGTAGTAGCGGCCGAGGAGGAGCGCCTCGGCGGAGGATAGCCCTCCCTCCTCGACCCCGAGCGTAGGTTCCGCAGGTTCCGCGACGCCGTCGGCATCGCTCCCCACGGGTGACTCCAGGATGCGGAGGGTGTCGATCAGGCGGAAGTGGTCGAACCGGCCGTAAACCACCCCTGTGTGGAACGAGTCCCGGAGTAGGTAATCCATCCGATCCACGCCGAAGGAATCCCCGACGATGATCTCGGAGAGGATGGCCTCCCAGATCGTGAAAGGCAGATCGGGCGCCTCCTTCTTCCCGACTGCGAGCTTCTCGATGTCTTCTGCCCGGAGCGGGGGCGTCATTCTCGACCAGACCGATCTCATCTCCTGCCCGAGAATGATCTCCCGGCTGAGCCGTTCGTGCGTCCACCCTCGCGGAAGCAACTCCTTCTCGGCGGCGTGGGAAAACGGCAGGTGGCCGACGTCGTGACACAGGGCGGCCATGCGGACAACCCGCCTCCAGTACTCCAGCTTCCCAGGTTGGGACAGCTCGGGGAGGATTCCGCGGATGCCGTCGGTCAGATGATCCGCTCGAGTTACGACGTCGAACACCCGGCCGGCCAGTTCCATGACCCCGAGCGAGTGCTCGAAACGCCGGTGGGTCGCCGCAGGGTAGAGCATCGGGGTCATGGCGAGCTGCTGGATGTGCCGCAACCGCTGAAACGGTCTCGAGTCCACGACCATCCGCTCGTCCGAATCGAGGTGGACGAACACGTGAATCGGGCAGCGGATCTCGTGGCTGTGCTTTCCCATTACCCGCCCCGGGCCGCCGCGGCGGCAGGCTTTGCCTGAGAAGTCTGGAGATCAGGAACAAGCACGGTCGCTCCTGACCGAGTTGAGCCAGATTGGAATTCAGTCAGGCTAGCGCCGCCGCTCGTCGGGGACAGTGATAAAGGGGGCACCGGAGGTAAATTCACCCGCCTTACTCGCCCAGGTGAATGAGCTGATGGTTCGGAACGGCTACGAGAACGGAGAAGAGTCACCTAGCACCGGAGATAGTGAACATAAAAACACTATCCCTCTACTCGGAGGAATCAACCCGCGTGGTTCCGGATTCGCAAAAAAACCGGTCGATGTGGAAGGTTTCGGTCCCGCTGCCATGAGCTCATTGAACTCGGGCGAGGGGCGGGGATACCGAGTCTCCGCCGATCAGGTCAAGCTCGAAGCCGCTCCCTTCCGCTCTGGGTCGCGGCTTCCGAGCTACGCACGGTGCGGATGCGGTCGGCTTTCGAGAACCATTCGAGCGACTAACCCCGGCGCGGCCGACCCCACTCCCACAGGGGGCAGCCGGCCGGGGCGTGTTCGCCTGCCAGGTGCGAGCGCTCCGACCGCCGCAGCTGGAAACGCCGCTCGTCACTGGCCCACCCGACCCCCGCGGGCGAGCTGGTTGATGTCCCGTGCCATCTGCGGGATCTGTGACGTGTTGGCGGCCGTGCTCCGCTGGGCGTCGAGCTGCTGCTGGGGGATGTTGTCCCCGAACGCCAACTGCTGGCCGATCGCGGAGCTGCTCGCCCCGATCCCCTTCACGGCCGAGGCGAGCCGGGCCGGGCCGTCGAGCCGGTTGCTGACCCGGCCGCCGCCCTCGCCGGCGAACTCGTCCACGTCCACCAGGCTGGCCCAGTAGGCGGCCCGGCGGGCCTTCTCGTTCAGCGCGTCGACCTCGCGCTTGGCGGCCGCTGCGTCCGCCGTGGCCTTGTCGGCGGCACCGGTCCGGGAAGCGGTGGCGGCCCGCTGCCGTTCCGCCTCTGCGGTCTCGATCGCCTTGTTGCTGGCGTCCCGGCCGGCGTCGATCTGGGCGTCGGACCGGAGGGAGCCGGCGGCGTTGCGGAGTTCCGCGGCCAGCTTCTTGGACACCTTCGACGTGGCCGCCGCCATCCGCTCCAGCATGGCCTTCAGGGTGCCTTCGGTGTTCCTCAAGATGAAGGCGGCCAGGTCGTTGAACATGACCTTCAAGCCGGCCACGGTCGAGTGCCAGCCGTCCACGAACAGACCCTTGGTCAGGTTCCACCCGACCTGGAGGTAGACGTTGAACGCGGCCCACTCCGACTTCATGGTTGCCAGCCCGATCTGGAATGCCAGGGTCCAGTCCCCGGCCCCGATCGCGTCGGAGATACCGCCGAACGACTCCTTCATCCGCCCGGTGAACGCCCGGAAGTCCTCGCCCAGGCCGGAGAGAGCCTTCTGGGCCATCTCGGTCTGGGAGACGAGGTAGACGATCCCGGCCCCCGCCGCCGCGAACCCCGCGGTCAGCAGTGCGACCGGGGAGAAGAGCAACCCGAGGGTGGCCTTGACCGCCACCAGGCTGCCGGTGATGACCGCGGCCGCACCGGCGAACATCGTCCCGACGCCGACGGCGGCGGCACCGGCCGCGACCAGCCCCGTGCCGACCGCGGCCACCGCGACGACGGCCGCCCGGTTCTCCTTGATCCACTCCCGGACCGCGGTCAACCCGGCCTTGAAGTCGGCCGACAGTCGCACGAGTTCGGCCGCCGTCGGCAGCAGCGCGAGCCCGACCGACCGGAGGGTGTCCTTCATGTCCCCCCACGCGGCGTCGAGCGCCCGGGTCGTCTCCAGCGCCGCCCGACCTTCCGACTCGGACAACGCCCCCGGGGCACCGGCCGCGAACAGCTCGTCGATCCCCGCCTTGCCCTTCTTCAGCTGGGGAAGGAGCCCGTCCAGGCCGAGGTACTTGGCGGCCCGCAGCTGACTGCCCTCTCCGCGGACGCGGGAGATGCTGTTGGCGACCTGATTGAGCAGGTCGCGGGTCGGGAGCCCGGCCAACTGGGCGCCGGTCCCGAGCCGGTGAAATCCGGTGAGGAGGTAGTCGTTGGCGTCGGCGGCCTCGCCCACGCGGACCTTCAGCTGCTCGACCGCCCCCTGGAACGAGTCGAGCGACATGCCGGCCCGCTCGGCGCCGCCGGCGAGGGCGGACATGACGGTCACGCTCTCGCCGACGCGGTCGGAGAACCGCTGGAGCCCCGAGGCCCGCTCGGTGGCCTCCTTCAGCTGCTCGACCAGCGGCCCCAGGACGCCGCCGCCGGCGGACCCGAGGGACACGCCGATGCTCTTCAAGTGAGCACTGAACGACCTGAACTTCCCCGCGAACGCATCCAACCCGCGGTAGGCCTTGTTGTCCTCGACGAACAGTTCGACGAACGCACGCCCCGCCTCGATCGCACCTTTGCTGCCGGCCACAGGTCTTCCTCCGTTCGGTAGGTCGGGGTGGTTCGGTCACTCGGTTCGACGCTGACCGTCGTGAATGGCCAGGCCGCGGGCGAAGAACGTGCCCGGGTACAGGCTGACGAGGGACCGCATCACCGCCATGCCGGCGGCCATGTAGGTGTCCTCGCGGAGGTCGGTCCCGACCCGCGGGGCCGGCCGGCCGGTCGGGCTCGGGCGCGAAGAGCTCGCGGACGAACCGGTCGGTGGTGATGCCCCTCGCCTCGGCCTGGGCCTCGCAGATGACCCACAGCACCTCGCAAAACCGCTCGGGGGTCTTCGCCATCTCCTCGGTCGGGTTGCCCCCGGCCATGATGACCGCGGCCAGGTCGGCGCCGGTCCGGGAGTAGACCTCGCCGAGGAGTTCGTGGGTGAGGGTGGCGTCCCACCTCCGGCCGCTGGCGTCCGCGAACAGGAACCGGCGGCCGGCGGGGTCAGAGCGCGGTGAGGCCGGTCGGTCGGTCGAATGCACGGGGAAGGTTCCTTGGCTCGGTTGTGGAGTGGGTCGCGGCGGGCCCGGCGAACGTCTCCGGGGCGAGCGTTGACCATCCGGGGTCGGCGATCAACCGAAGCGAATCGGGTTCCCGGGCGGCGAACACGTCCTCGATGTTCACCCGGCGACGTCGCCTCCGAGGCGCCACCGCCGCGAACGTGGGGAGCGTGAAGACCACAACTCCAGCAGGGCAGTCCGGCGCGGCGGGTGGTGACGGCACGGGTGGGTTCCTCTCGGGGCAACGTGACGACGGCGGTCCGGTCAGCCGAGTACGGCGCGAAGTGTCGTGGGGGCGGCCGACCCGTGCCCGGCGCGGGCCTGGGCGGCCTCGGCCTGTCGGCGGCCGGCCTTGGTGAGGACGTACCGCCCGCTCGCCCTGTCCGGCTTCACCAGCCCGGCGGCGGCCAGGCCCGGGAACGGGTTCACCCCGGCGGATGCCGTTCGGACCGGGGCGACCTGGCCAGTCTCGATGGCGAGCAGCTGGAGGAGGGCGCGGTCGGCGGCGGTGGTCGTTTTCTTGCTCACAGGTGAGTCCTCCGGTGGGTCGGGTGACGGTCCGGGGGTGGGTTACAAGATCGTGAGGCGGGTCCCCGGGAACCCGCCCGATCGAACGATCGAGACCTCTCTGAGCTTGACCCGAGAGAGGTACCGGTCCGCGCCGATGTCGAGGGTGCGCGAGGGGTAAAGACTGCCGCCGATGCTGCACTCCCGGAAGTCGGGCCAGCACGCCAGCATCGCGAGTACCCGGCGGCCGCGCCGGGTCCGCCCGTCGATCCCGAAGTCCAGAGACTTCCCGTCGGCCCACAGCTGGAGGGTTCCGTCCGACGTGTCGCACAGCACCAGGTCGGGGTCGTGGTCCACCAGCAGGCGGATGACCTGCCTGCCGGCGCGGACCTCCTCAAGGCTGCGGGCGAACGCCTCACCCATGAGGGTTACGGTCTCCCCGGAATCCTCATGGCAACCCTTGATCGGCCGCCCCGCACGCCAGAACGGGGCGGCGATTCCGTGAGCGAATGTGCCCGGGGGGCTCGCCGGCGGGGTCGGGCGAGTCCGGGCGTGCGCCGCGGCCGGATTGCGGTTCGGCGCCGGCGCGGTCGGGGGCGTGACCCTGACGTAAGTGCCCGTCGCCGGGCGGGCGGACCGCTTCGCCAGAGTTCCGGAAGAGGCGGCCGCCCGGTACGGCGTCGGTGTCGGCATGATCCCGTAGATCTTCACGGCGGTGGCTCCTCAGCTGGTCGTCCCGACGCCCGTGTCCGGTCACTTCAGGGGGCCGGTCCCGACCGGCCACGGTTCCAACAGCCGCGGCTCCAGGGCGGCGATCTCGGCGTCCGCCTCGGCCCGCCGGGCGGTGATGGCGGCCAGGCGGTCGGGGGCGTTGGACACCCCCTCCCTGGCAGACTCGGCCCGACGCGTACGGTCCTGAAGATCGGTCGGGTGCTCTGGCCCGGTGAACCCGTCCCACGTCTTCCGGGGAACGGCTTGTGCCGTGAGCGCCTCGGCGACCCGAACTTCTTCGTGAATGGCATCCGCCTGGGTGCGCAGGACGTTCAACTCCAGCTGGAGGGCGGTCAACCGCTCCTTCAGCTCGACGTCCCGGCAGCCGCTCACCAGCTTGGCCCGGGCCGCATCGGCTTCCCGCTCGGCGGCGCCCGCCGCCCGGGCCTCGTGCTCGGCCTCGACCTCCCGCTCCGCGAACTGCTGGCGCAGAGCCTCGGCCGCGGCCGCGTACTCGGCCCCGATCTCCCGCACCTTCGCCTCCGCCGCCCTGGCGGACGCGGCTCGCTCCGGGAGTTGGTCGGCGACGCCCTTGAGGTCGAGGCGCGCCGCAGCGACCTCAACGTCTTCCGCGAACCGGTCCGGGGAGACGTTCAGGGCGGTCAGCGTGGTGAGAACCGCGTCCGGGTCGAGTTTCTCGCCCCGCACGACTCGCATGGCGAACCGGCCGTACTTCGCGGACACGTCCTCGGCCCGCCGGGCGGCAACGCCCCGGGTTCGTTCGAGGAGGGCCTTCAGGTCACTGGTCGGCATCGTCGGGTCTCCTGGTTGGTTCGGTCGGCGGTCGCCTACCGGCCGTCGGCCGCGCTCACGACGAGCGGCACGGGACGGGCGCCGGCGGGCCGGACGGTGACGACCTGTTCCGTCGTCTGGACGCTGGCCCGGCAGACGGGGCACCGCCGGTAGCGGATCACGATCCCGGCGGCGGGGTCGTGGCGGGTGGTGACCACCCCCGTCCGGACCCGCGTCCCGTCGGTCGCGGCGCAAAGCGGACAGTGCGCGGCCATCGGTCGCTACCTCGGGTAGGCGGCGGCGACCTCGGGTCAGCCGCATCCGAGGCTAGTATTAGCGCGGGTGTGGACGGGCAAAAGGTAGGGGCGAGGCGATCGGAGGGGGATCGTCCAGCATGCTGGACGGAAGGGGTCAGGCGCGGACGGACTCGATCTGCTCGCGGACCCGGATGCGGTGGCCGCATTTCCGGCAGGCCTTCACCCGGACCGTGCTCCCGCTGCCCCGGTGGCGGGTCGTGACGGTCTTGAACAGGTAGTGCCCGCACCCGGGGGCCGGGCAGCACACCCCGTAGGGCTTCCGGTCGGAGCAGGCCGAGCAGACGAGCTCCCGGGTGACCCGGCCGTCGTCGTGGCGGCGCCGCACTACCGTCATCAGCCGGTAGCCGCGGCAGGGCTCGCACTTGTGGGTGTGGGTGGGCAAGGCCGGGGCCTCCGCGCCGCGGCCCGCAGCGGGGCGGCCGTCAGGGAATGGGGTTACGTTCGGTGTACCACCAGTCTACCCGGAATCCCCGCGGCGGGGACGTCGGTCGTGCCGGTGCGGGCGCTCCGACGTTCAGGGTCGCTGCCGGCGCCCTCTCACGCCCCGCGCCGCCGGCGGCGCATCACGAGGATGACGACGAGCCAGAACGCGAACAGTCCGGCCAGCGGGATCCAAGGGGGGACGTCGTTCACAGCGGAGCTCTGGGAGGCAGCGGATCCGTGCGGCGTAACGACTTCGTGACGACCGGCTCCGGCCATTGTCGCCCGGACTCCACGCCTCCGTGCGCGCGAAAGAAAGTTTGTGTTGGGTGCCGACTGTTCCCGGTGCCCTTGTGGGGGCAGCCCCCCGCCGGAAGGACCCGAAGGTGTGGGCGATTCACCTGGACGATCAGGCGAATCAAAGGCGGGCCAGCGAGAGGATTTCACCCCAGACCAGCGACTTGGCGTCCGTAGCGGACGCAAGCGGCCGACAGCCACTCTGAGGCGGCTCTTCGTGTTGAGAAGAACTTTAGGTCAGGCTCATCGGAGTAGACCGTCCCACCCGGGTACGAGAACACGTCCCAGACGGGTGCACCTGATCCGCTGCGGCCACAAACGGCACGAAGGCCGTACCGGCCGAAGTACCACTCGCCCAATTCCGCTTCTTCGGTGCCCAGGTCGCTCCTGCTCTCTTCGTCGAGTTCCGTCGGACCTGAGAGCCCAATTGGCACAACCCGCGTGATTGGGTGTTGCTTGAACAATTCTGCTGCCACCGGCTCCCATCTGCCCTGACCTTCACATTCGGGGCAACTCGCTACCCCCTGCGCGGTCTGGTCCCCCCCGATTACCGCTCCGGCACCGTTGCACTCTTGACATACCCAGCCCGCGAACCATCGCGACGGAACGTGGGCCTCGTCCGCAAACCCTCTCCCGACTACAGCGTAGCTGACGGCCCCGAGTTGCTCCCATTCAGTGCCTAAAAACACTCCGGCCAGAGGTGCGGGGGCAAGCCAAGGGGAGGCACGGGCGACTTCGAGCAACTCCTTTTGTTGTTGCAGCAGGTCAAGGCGGTGAGGGAGTTTCAGTGGTGAGTTGGCGAGTTCCAGTTGAACTCGGATGAGCGCCGAGTGTGCCCTAGCCGACTCGGGATTGTCCACCGAGTCAGCGTAATCGTCGAGTGCGTCGGCAAAGACCTCGCGCGGAGTGTCGTCTGTGGGGCGCTCCCTGACCGCGGCGAACAGGTCGGCGAGGATAGTCACGTCTTGATGCCTGTCTGAGGAAGTGACGAACCTGCTCACCCGATGTTCGACTTCCCCTTCTTCCTGGCGGCAGGGGCCGGCGGCGGGGAGACCGGCGGGAGAGGCGGCGCCGCCGGCTTGAGCGGCGGCGGCGGGTTGTCCATGTGCCGGCGGAGCGCCATCTCGAGGTGTTCGCGTAGCTTCTCGCCTCGCTTCTCCAGCCAAAGCCGGAACTCGTCGAGCAGTGCGGCGTCGACGGACGACCCGAGTTGCTTCGTGCCCTTCGTATCGATCCGGCCCATCTCTCAAGACCTCCCTCCTCCACTGTATCTGCTGTCCGGAGAAATCGCTAGCGAAAAGCTGTTGCAAGGGGTTGACAAATTCGCTAGCGAATAGCTATATTCTTAACGCGTGCTACCGGGAGCTTCCTGGGGCAAGTGCGTGAGGCCTCTCATGAATGCGATCTGCTTGAAGTGCCTCGACCCTGATGCAGTGCTGAAGCTCGACCTGGCCGACGGCAACACGATCAGCTGTGAGAGCTGCAACGAGGAGTTCTCCGTGATCGACGTGCGGCGAGTTCTGGACGGGTGGGCAAAGCTCCTGCCCTGGCTGGAGGCCAACCCGGTGCGGCACGCCCCGGCGCCCGTGGTGACGACGTGACCCACGTCCTTCGTATCGCCGGGGGCCAGTCGCCGGCGGACGTGCCGGCAGCCTGCCTGGCGTTCAGCTGCCGGCTCGGCGACGACACGACCGTCGGCCTCCCCCGGCAATGGCGGGACGAGCTGGCCGACGCCGTCGGCCCCGGCGGGCTGGCCGACCTCCTCCGTGCCCCCGGCCCGGTCAGGGTGGAGTGGGTGCCCGACCTCAATGGGCGGGGCGGGCAGTACGAGATCCGGCCGGCTTAGGTCGGAGCGCCCGCACTGCCCCGGCAGCGTGGCCCCGGAGGCCCTGACGGCTCTCGCGGGCGCACGCCCTTCGATACCCGGCCGGGGCCAATCCCCTGGCCGACGCACCACCTGTGGAGGAAGTGGCCGTGAAGAGAGCGACACCCCGTCGGCGGACGGCGGACCGAAAGGCCCGGCTCTACGCCGCGATGGTCGCGGCCGTCCGGGCGTGGGTCCACGAGGCTCACCCCGACGCCGACCGCATCGGGATCATGGACTGGAAGCTCGACGGCGAGGGCAAACCCCTCGCCAACTTCCACGCCCTGCACCCCGACGACCCCTACACGCAGGGCGACGACGCCGCATTCGGGCCGGACGACCCGGCCAGGCCGCGGTGACCGACGCCCGCCGTCCCGAAAGCCGCCTCGCGCGTGCGGTGGCGGCTGGTCCGCGACCCCAACCCCGCGACAGGAGAGAGACCGTGACACGGCGACAGACGACCCCGGCGACGCGGACTCGCATTCCCGGGCAGCCGGGCCAGCGAGAGAGAACCCGCGCCAAGAAGATCCTCGAACAGTACCAGGAGTGGTTCAAGGCCCTCCCCCCGGAGGAGCGGCGGGCGGAGCGGCGGCGGCGGCAGGCCTCGGCTGTTGAGTGCGTCCCGTCCCTGGCGGTCGCGGAGAGCGACCTGCTGAAGCTCTTCCTCGCGGTCGGGGCCGAGTTCATCAACCGGTACTTCCCCAACACCACCGGCGCATCTCTCATCATCCTCGACCCGTACGGCACGGGCGGCGTGAGCGCGAAGAGCGTGTGCCTCCCGATCCCCGGCGGCCGCTGCCGAGCGGCAGAGCTGCCCCCCGAGACGCTGAGCGAGTGAGGCTCTCGCGACCGCCAATTCCGAGCGCTCGGCTCCGGATTCCGAGCACCGGAGAAAAATTCTGAGGCACCCCGCGGGCCGGCTTTTCAAGGGGAAGCCGGCCCGCCCGCATCGGCGCTCGGCACCGGATTCCGAGCGAGCGCCGGTTGGGTAGAGGAGGTGCGAGATGGAGACCACGGCCCCCGACCCGATCGACCCCCGCCCCGGGGACCCGCCGTTCCTGTTCGTGATCCTGTTGTCCGCCCGGAGGTCGGGAGACGAGATGCTCGAGTCCCTTGCCCACGACTGGCTCGCCGAGGTCGGTGTCAGCGTGGTGGTCGAGGACGAGTTGTTGCCAGCCAAGTACCGAAAGGCGGTGCCACATGGTTGACCCGACACCCCCCCCGGCAGCTCTCTCGGTAACCCAAGAGGAAGCCGCGAAGCTCACCCGCTTGTCGGCCAAGACCCTCGGCCGGATGGCCGACCGCGGTGAGCCGGTCGGCCGGATCAAGGTCGGCCGGAAGGTGGTGTACCACGTGCCGACGCTGTCCGCCTGGCTGGCGGCCCGGGCGACCCCGTCCTCACCTGCTCCGACCGCCTGACCACTCTGAACGGAACCGGTACGAGACGCCCCAGGCCGGTCGAGGGACTCACGCATGTGCGGTTTACACGGCCGCCGGGCCGGCACCCGACCGATCACACCACCTCACCGACACCGCCAGCGGTGCCAAAACACTCTGACCGAGCCTGCCGTTGGGGTCACCCAGACCCGACCCGAGATGGGAGGGCAAGGGTGACGACCGTCTCACTGCCCGACGCGGCCGAGGCGCCGACGCCCCCACCCCCGGACCCAGCCGCGGCGGCCGCCTGGCACCACGCCGCCGACCAACTGGCCGAGTGGACGGTCGACCGCCTGGTCGTCCGCGACGACCGGTACGGCGGGTATCGTCTTGCGGACGGTCCGCCTCATAAGCAAACCAAGCCGCCGGCAGGTCCCCGTCCGGGTGCCTTTTCGGCGACCGTCCTCGCCACCCACTTCCGGGCCACGGGGGGCGAACACGTCGTCGGCGGCCACCCACTAACCGCCGCCACCGAGGGCGCCCCATCATTCGGGAAGTGGGTTGGGATCGACCTCGACAACCACGGGGGCCTGCCCGAGGTCTCTGCCAGGAACCTCCGCTACGCACTCCACCTCCACCGCAAGCTCACCGTCTTCGAGTTCCATCCACTGCTCTGTAGCTGGGGTACGGGCGGCTTTCACTTATGGGTGTGCCTCGGCGGCCAGGTCCGGGGCGATGTGCTTCACGCATTCGGCAAGTGGATCGTGGCCGACGCGGCAGAGTTCGGGTTCCGCCCGCCCGCCCAGGGTGACCCGGCCTCGGGTTGGCCGGAGAGCAACCCGAAGACGGCCTCGACCCCGCGCTACGGGAACTGGCTCCGGTTTCCCGGCCGTCACCACTCGCGCGACACGTGGGCAGTCGTCTTCGACGGGACGAACTGGGTTCAGGGCGCCGCGGCCGTGGCGTGCGTTCTCGATACCCCCCGCTCTCCCACTGCGCTGATCCCGGCCGAAGCCGCTCCCGGCGCTGCTCTGCCGACCGACCGGCCGAAGACCCCAATGCCGACCCGGCGGCCCGCACACGGCCCCGCGCTCAAGGTGGTGGGGGATCGAGGGGATGTGTTCGAGGCGTACAACCTGAGCGTGGGCATCGACCTCGTCGTTAGCTTCCACGAGCAGATGGGCCGGCACCAGGTCGTCAGCCGGGCGGGCGACCGGGTCGACTTCCGCCGGGACGGGAAGGAGGGCGGCGCCAGCTTCAATGTGAAGGTAGTCGGCGGCGTGCCGGTCACGTTCAACTTCTCGACCAACGCCGGCCTTCCCACGAACGACGGGCTGAGCCCGTCCGAGGTGCGATGCTTCTACGAACACGGCCGCTGTGACAAGGCGACTATGCGGGAGTTCTCCCGAACCCTGCGGCGGGAACTCGGGTGGGAGATCCGTGTCGAGGCGGCCCCGGCGCCGCAGAACGATCCCACCCTGCCGCCGGCGGGTCGCCCGCCGTCGCGAGGCAGGTCGTCTCGGATCACGGAGCACGGGTACACGGTCTTCTCCGGCGGCACATACCACTGTCAGATGGAGTGGAGCCAGGAATCGCGGGAGATGGTGCCAACGACCTACACGAAGCTCGCCAACTTCTCTGCCCGTGTCGTCCGGGAGGCAAAGACGGACGACGGGGTCGTCTCAACGCTGGAGTTCACCGTCGAAGTCGAACACCCATCGCGAGCGCCAGTCACCATCACCGTGCCGGCCGATAAGCTCACCGCACTCGACTGGGTCGTCGAGCGGCTTGGCGTGGGGTACATCATCCAGCCCGGTCGCGGAACCAAGGAAGCCCTCCGCGCCGCCATCCAGGAACTGAGCGGCGACCCCCAGCGGACCACCGTCTTCGCGCACACCGGCTGGCGCGAGGTCGACGGGCGGTGGGTCTACCTCCACGCCGGCGGCGCGATCGGTGCTCCGGACGGGTCAGTGTCGGTCCGACTCGAGGGAGCGGCCGCCGGGTTCCACCTCCCCGCCCCACCGGCAGGAGACGAGCTGCGGGCCGCCGTTCGTGCGTCGCTCGGGGTCGTGCGGGGACTCGCCCCGGACGCCGTCACGTTTCCACTGCTGGCGGCGGTCTACCGCGCCCCGCTCGGCGGGGCGGACTACGGCCTATGGCTGGCCGGCCAGACCGGCGCCCAGAAGAGCGAACTCGCTGCGCTGGCCCAGCAGCACTACGGGGCGGGCATGACCCGGACCCGGCTGCCGGGGAACTGGTCGTCCACGGACAACGCACTTGAGGCGCTGGCGTTCACGGTCAAGGACGCGGTCCTGGTGGTGGACGACTTCGCCCCTCCCGCCTCCCGCCCGGACGCCGACCGGCTCCACCGGACGGCCGACCGGCTGGTCCGCGGGGCGGGGAACGCCGCCGGCCGGCAGCGGCAGCGTGCCGACGGCACCGCCCGGCCGGACAGGCCGCCCCGGGCCCTGGTCGCCGCGACCGGCGAGGACCTGCCCCGGGGGCACTCGATCGCCGCCCGGCTGTGCGCCGTGAGCGTCCGCCGCGGGTCGGTCGACCTGCCGCGGCTGTCGAGCTGCCAACGGGACGCGGCCGGCGGGCAGTACGCCGCGGCCCTGGCCGGTTACCTGGCGTGGCTCGCCCCGCACTACGCCGCGGTCAGCTCCGGGCTGGCCGCCGAGCGGGCCGCGCTCCGGGACCGGTTCGTCGGCCGGTTCCCCCACGCCCGCACCCCCGACGTGGTCGCCAACCAGTTGCTCGGGGTTCGCTACCTCCTCCGGTTCGCCGAGGAGGTCGGGGCGCTCGCACCGGGCGAGCAGGAGGCGCTCTGGGAGCGGGGCCAGGCCGCCCTCCGGGCTGTCGCAGAGGAGCAGGGGGAGGGCCAGCGCGAGGCCGACCCGGTCGCCCGGTTCCCGGAGCAACTGGCCGCGCTCGTGAGCAGCGGCGACGGGCACCTGGCCGCGCCGGACGGCAGCGAGCCCCACGCCCCGCTGCAGCCGACTGCGTGCGGATGGGAGAGGCGGGAGTCCGGATCCGCGATGGCCGGCAGCCGAGTCAGCTGGGCCCCCCGCGGACGGAAGCTCGGCTGGATCGCGGACGGCATCCTGTACCTCGACCGCGACGCCACCTATGCCGGCCTGGTCGAGTTGAGCCGGCGGCAAGGTCAGGCATACCCGCTGGGGTCGCGCACGCTCTGGATGCGGCTGAACGAGGCCGGACTTCTGGTCCGCACCCAGAAGGATCGGACGACCTACAAGGCCGAGTTGGAGGGGGTGCGCCGCGACGTCCTTTTCATCGCCGTCGAGACCGTCTTCCCACTCCGCGGCCCGACTCCGGACGGCGTGTCCCGGTCCCCGTGTCCCGGTCCCGGGGGGGAAGCTGAGGGACCGGGACGCCGGTACGACGCGAATTCCCTAGAGAAACCGCTGTTTGTCCCGGCCGTCCCGGTTGTCCCGGCTTCTGGGACGGAGGAGAGGAATGGTGCGCGGGGTGACGACCTCGACGATTACGACCGCATCGCCCGGTGAACTATTCGGCGATCGTTACTGCGACGGACTGAGGCCCGACCGCGGATCGGGTTCGCATTCCTGACTTCAGCTCGCTCGACTCCTGACCCCGTTCGACTGGCCCGGCGGACCGGCCGCCGGGTAGACTCCCGCGCCCGCGGGCCGGCCCCGCCGCGCCCCGAGAGGACCCGTCATGGCCAGCATCAGTACCGACGCCGGCGGCAACCGCCGGATCCTGTTCACCGGCACGGACGGCAGGCGGCGGGCGGTCTACCTGGGGAGGGCGTCCCTGAAGCAGGCGGCCGAGGTCAAGCTCCGGGTCGAGGCGCTCCTGGCCGCCGCTGCGGCCGGGGTGGCGGTCGACCCGATCACGGCCGCCTGGACCGCCGGCGTCCCCGCCGACTTGCACGAGAAGTTGGCGGCGGGCGGGCTCGTCGCCGCCCGCCCGCGGGCGGTCACCGTCGCCGGGCTGCTGGCGCTCTACGCGACCGAGAAGGAGGCCGAGAACAAGCCCGGGACGCAGACCAACCACCGGACCATCACCACCGACCTCGTCGGGTTCTTCGGGGCCGACGCCGACCCCCGGGCGATTGCCCCGGCGAACGCGAAGGGTTTCCTCGACCACTTGAAGGGGCGCGACCTGGCCGGCGCCACCGTGGCACGGCGAGTCCGACGTGCCCGGTCGATCTTCGCGTTCGCGGTGAAGAAGAACCTCATCCCGGCCAACCCGTTCGCCGAGGTGCGGGCCGCCTCAACACTCCCCGCCGACCGGAAGGCTTATGTCCCCTCCGCGGACGTCGTCCGGCTGATGGGGTTCGCGCCGCCGGTGTGGCGGACCATCCTCGCGCTCTCCCGGTTCGCCGGCCTGCGGTGCCCGTCCGAAGTGTTGAGCTTACGGTGGGAGGACGTGGACCTGGCCGTCGGTCGGATGACAATCCCGTGCCCGAAGACGGACAGCATTCCGGGGAAGGAGACGCGGCTCTGCCCGATCTTCGCCGCGCTCCGCCCGTACCTGGAAGAGGCGCGCGAGCTGGCCCCGCCCGGGACCGAGTACGTCGTGAGCGGCCCGCTGGCGGACAAGGTCCGGCGGGCGTCCGAGGGCCCGCGGGGGTGGGTGAGCGTGAACCTGCGGACGGAGTTGCTTCGCCTCATCAGCCGGGCCGGCTTGACCGCCTGGCCCCGCCCGACCCACACCCTCCGGGCCAGCTGTGAGACGGACCTGTTGGCCGAGTTCCCGATGACGGCGGTGACCGAGTGGCTCGGACACTCGCCGGCCGTGGCACTGAAGCACTACGCCCGGGTGCCCGACGAACTGTTCCGGCGGGCGGCGGGGAAGGGCGACGCGCATTCCGACGCGCCGACGACGCAGAATCCGACGCAGACTGGAGCGGCCACGAAAAGACCGGAGCGGACAAGTTCGGCGGAAGTGCTTGCGGGGCAAGCGTCCCGTCCGATCCTGTCCGCTCCGGTCCGCGTCAGTCTTGACGCTCAGATGACCCTATCGGGATTCGAACCCGAGTTTTGGCCTTGAGAGGGCCACGTCCTAGGCCTCTAGACGATAGGGCCGCGTTCGTCCGTACTCGAATTATGCGGGGCGGGCGGGGTTCGTCAAGGGCTGTGGTTGCCGGGCGCCGGGGGTTCCCGCACAACATCCGCTGACCCGCACCCCGCCCCGCGAGCCCTCCGCGATGTCCCGCACCTTCCTCGTCACCGGCGCCACCGGGTTCGTCGGCTCGCACGTCGCCGAGGCGCTCGTCGCCCGCGGGGACCGCGTCCGCACCCTCGCCCGTGAGGGGAGCGACACCGCCCTCCTCGACCGGCTCGGGGCGGTCGTCGTCCGCGGCGACCTCACCGACGCGGACGCCGTCAGGCGGGCCGCGGACGGGGCCGGCGTGGTCGTCCACTGCGGGGCGAAGGTCGGCGACTGGGGGCCGGTGGACGACTACCGCAAGGTGAACGTCGAGGGGCTCCGGCACCTCCTCGACGCCGCGCTCGGCCGGCCGCTCGACCGGTTCGTCCTCGTCTCCACCCTCGGCGTGTACGAAGCCCGGCACCACTTCGGCACCGACGAGACGGAGCCGCTCCCGGACCACCACATCGACGGCTACACCCAGTCGAAGGTGGAGGCGGAACGGCTAGCGCTCCAGTACTACCGCAAGCAGCGCGTGCCGGTGACGGTCCTCCGGCCGGGGTTCATCTACGGCCCGCGCGACCGCTCGGTGCTGCCGCGGATCGCGGCCCGGCTCCGCGAGCGGAGCGTGATCTACATCGCCCGCGGCCGCTACGCCCTCAACACCACCTACGTCGGCAACCTCGTGGACGCCATCCTGCTGGCCGCCGACAAGCCCGAGGCGGTGGGGGAGGTGTTCAACATCACGGACGGGGAGTTCGTGCCGAAGCGGCGGTTCTTCGAGGCGATCGCCGACGGCATCGGGGCGAAGCGGCCGAAGGGGTCGGTGCCGGTGTGGCTAGCCCGGTTCGTCGCCAACTGGCGCGAGAGCGTGTTCCGGCGGAAGAACAAGCCGCACCCGCCGCGCGCCACGCAGGCCCAGCTGAAGTTCGCCGGGCTGAACCTCGACTTCTCCATCGCCAAGGCCCGCGGGCGGCTCGGCTACGCCCCGCGGGTCTCGTTCGACGACGGCATGAAGGCCGCGCTGGACTGGTACCGCCAGACCCAGCCGGCCGGACCGACCCAAGGTTAGCGGCGGAAGATGCCCCGCCCGGCGCGGTTACCGGCGTAGTTGCCGACCGCGCCGCCGACGGTGCCGCCGTAGGGCGTGTAGTACGAGGTGCCGAGGGAGCCCTGCACGGCGCCCGCGCCGAACCCGGACGAGAAGTTGCCGTACCCGGCCGGGTACACATAGCTCCCGTTCGAGTAGTACCCGCCCGCCGGGACGACGTAGCGGCCGTTCATAAGGTACCCGCCGGGCGGGACCACGACGGCGCCCGGGGTGGTCGAGCCGGTGTCCGGCGCCACCCCGCCCGGTTGCGTCGTCCCCTCGGCCGGGATCACAGTGCCCCCGGTCGTGCCGCCGGCCGGTATCACGCCGCTCGGCGGGGTGGTGGCGGTCCCGGTGCCGGGAATGGGCATCGCCTCGGGGACAGCTGCGTACCCGGCCGGGCCGCCGGCCCAGGCCACCCCGCACCCGCCGCACGGGCTCGGCGCGGCGACGACCACCGCGCTGCTGCCACAGTCGTCGCACCCGCCGCGCCGCTTCTTCCGCTTGCCGGCGAAGGCGTCCGACGTCACCACGAGCACGCCGAGCACGGCCACGAGCCCGGTGAGAAGCAGTTTCCGTCCGCTCACGTTGATCCTCCGTTGGTGTCGATTCCCTGGTGTACCGCACCTGCCGCGAGGGCTCGTCCCTCGGCCGACCCTACCAGGCGAAGAGGCAGCCCGGCGGGCCAGCGGTTTAGCAACCGACGTGCCTCCCCCAGCTTTCCTGGGTTATCTGCCCTAACTCCTTTGACGAACCGGCCAAGGCCGGCCGCCGACCGGGCGATGGGAAATCGAGTGCGCAGCGGAGACGCAACGTGCCTTACGCCAGCCAGCCGGCGGCCAGCGCGAGGAAGATGGCGGCGCCGAGGATGAGGCGGTAGATGATGAAGACGGCCGTGGAGTAGCGTTTGAGGAAGTGGAGGAGCCACGCCACCGCGAGGTAGCCGACCACGGCGGACACGGCCGTCCCCACGACCAGGGCGGCCGTGTCGTCGGCCGAGGCGAACAGGCTGGGCGGCTCGCCGGGCACAGGGCTGCGGAGTTTCTTGGCCTCATCGTACAGATCCTTCAGCCCGGCCCCGAGGATGACGGGCACGGACAACAGGAACGAGAACCGCGCCGCGGCCGCGCGACCGAGGCCGGCGAACAACCCGCCGGTGAGCGTGGTGCCGGAGCGCGACCCGCCCGGCATCAGGGCGCACGCCTGCCAGCAGCCGATCCACAGTGCGTCCAACCAGCCCAGCTCGACGTCGGAGCGGGGGGCGATCCCGCGGGCGAGGCGTCGGTGCGCCCACCACTCGGACGCGGCGAGCAGCAGGGCGAAGGCTGTCGCCACCACGGCCACGGACGGCAGGGTGAAGAACGTCTGCTTCAGTTGCTCCTTGAACCGGAACCCGACCGCCACAGCCGGGACGGTGCCGAGTACGATCAGCCAACCCAACCGGCCGTCGGCCGACGCCGCGAACCGGCCGGCGCGGGTGTCGGCCCACACCGCGGCCAGGATGCGGAGGAGGTCGACCCGGAAGTAGGCGAAGACAGCGACCAGGGTGCCCAGCTGGATGGCGACGGTAAAAGCGTCGTCCGTCTTCTGGTGCCCCAAGAGTGTGCGGGCGACGATCAGATGGGCGGTCGAGCTGATGGGGAGGAACTCGGTCAGCCCCTGAACCACCCCGAGGACGACGGCGTGCCAGATCGGCATGGGCGCGCTACCGGTACGACTTTTTTCGTGACTCTCACACCACACCCGGGCCGGGTCGGTATGATGGCTGCGTGAATCATCACACCGGACCAGGAACCCCGGCCATGCGACCGACCCGCCCCCTCGTTCTAGCGGCCCTCGCGGCGGTCGTCGTGGGCCTGACGCCGCCCGCCGCGTCCGCCCACGACCTCAAGGGCGAGGCGAAGGTGAGCGCGACACAGGTGAAGATCGTCGCCGGCTACGACGACGACACCCCGGCCGACGGCGGGAAGGTGGTGGTCACCGCGGCGGACGGGGCGAAGGTGGCCGAGGGCGTGCTGGACGAGACGGGCACCTGGGTGATGCCGGCCCCGCCGCCGGGGAAGTACCGCGTCGTCGTGAACGCGGTCGGCCACCGCGACCGGTTCGAGTTCGAGGTCAAGGCACCGACGCCCGAGGAGCCGCAGCCGGCCGAGGTCACCTACACCAGCTGGCGCCTCGACAAGACCCTCGGACTGACCATCGGCCTCGGCCTGCTGCTGGGCGGCAGCCTCCTGTACGCGGTGTTCCGCCGCAAGCCCGCGGCCCCGGGCGCCGGACCGCCGGCGTGACGGCGGTGCTTCCTCCCGGCCGACCGGTTGCTATCCTGAAGCCCACACGCGGCCCGCGTGCGGGCTTTTTCCGTTCCACGGACCGGTACCCCTCATGCCGACGGACGAGTCGCCCCCGGAGCAGCCGTTCATCGCCTACGAGCTGTACGCCCAGACCGACTACCCCCTGGAGGCCGCGCCGATCAGCAGGGAGTGGATGGACAAGGCGCACCAGCGCTTCCCGTACCGCTGCCTGCCGCTCACCATCGCCAACCAGGCCGGCTGGGTGCTCCGCAGCCCGGTCGGGTTCGCCGCCTACTGGTACGGCGGGCCGAACAAGGAGGACGTGGAGCTCCGCTTCGACGGCCCCCCGGACCCGCGGGTGTGTACGCACTTCGGGGTCGGCACCGTCACCTTCACCGTGCCGTACCTGTTCCGCACCCCGCCCGGCATCAACCTGTGGGTGAAGGGGCCGACCAACTGGATCAAGGACGGCGTCCAGCCGCTCGAAGGGCTGGTCGAGGCGGACTGGCTGGCCTCCACGTTCACGATGAACTGGAAGATCACCCGGGTGTGCGAGTGGGTCCGCTTCGAGAAGGGGGAGCCGTTCTGCATGCTCGTCCCGGTCCCGCGGGGGCTGGCCGAGAGCCTCCTGCCCCGGCGGGAGAGCCTGGACACGGAGCCGGACCTGAAGGCCCAGTACCTCGCCTGGCAGGCGAGCCGGTCGGGCTTCCTGCACGGGCTCAACACCCGCGACCCGGGGGCGATCAAGCAGGGCTGGCAGAAGGACTACTTCCAGGGGAAGCGGCCGGACGGGCAGGGGTTCGAGGAGCACCAGACCCGGCTGTCGATCCGCGAGTTCGCCCCGGCCCCGCCGCCGAAGCCGGCGTCCCTCCCGCCGCCCACGACCGAGGACGAGGCCGGCCCGTACTGACCCGCTCCGCCACCCGGGGACCGCGCGATGGGGAAGAAGAAGCCGCCCGCCGCCACCGCCTCGCTGTTCGACGCCGGCGAGCCGCCGCCGGGGCGGCCCGCGGACGTGCCCGGCCTGCCGGCCGACCTGCCGGAGTCGTGGCGGGCGGCCCTCGAACCCGAGACGCACAAGCCGTACTGGGCCGACCTGATGCGCGTCCTCGCCGCCGAGCGGGCCGCGCACGCGGTCATGCCCCCGGCGGACGACGTGTTCAACGCCTTCAAGTTCACGCCGCTGGCCGACGTGAAGCTCCTCCTCCTCGGGCAAGACCCCTACCCGACCCCCGGGGTGGCGCACGGGCTGTGCTTCTCGGTGCTGCCCGGGGTGAAGCTGCCGGCCTCGCTCCGGAACATCTACCGCGAGTTGGAGGACGACGTGGGGGCGAAGCCCGTCACCCACGGCTACCTGGCGGCCTGGGCGCGGCAGGGGGTGCTGATGCTGAACGCCTGCCTCACGGTGCGGGCCAACGAGCCGAACTCGCACGCGGGGAAGGGCTGGGAGAAGTTCACGGACGCCGCCATCCGGGCCGTGAACGACCGGGCCGGGGGGGCGGTGTTCCTGCTGTGGGGGAGCTACGCCCAGAAGAAGACGAAGTTGATCGACGAGGGGCGGCACACGGTCATCAAGGGCGTCCACCCGTCGCCGCTGTCGGCCGCCAACGGGTTCTTCGGCAGCCGACCCTTCTCGGTGGTGAACACCGCCCTGGAGGCCGCCGGGATGAAGCCGATCGACTGGCAACTGCCGGCGACGCCGGGGTAGCGGGAGCGCCGGTTGCCCGACCGGTACGCCCAACGCCCGCGTCGGGCTCTCACGCCCGGGGGTGATAACCGCTATCACCTCCCGAACTCCCAGCACGTCGGCCGGGTTCGCCAGGCAGGCGGCCGTCAGATCCCTTCACCCGTCCCGGACTCTCGCTGTCCGTCACCGCCGCCGCGGCAGTGCCCGCGGGGTGACGAACGCGCGAAGTCGCACCGGAAACTCCCCTTTCCCCGGCGCCCCCCGGACGCTATCTGCCCACCCATTCTCGACCCGGGGCCGGACGGCCGGAGGACGTATGCGCGGGTGGCGGAATTGGGCAACGGCGGCGGTGGCCGGGTGGGCGGTCGGGGTCGCGGCGGCCCAGCCCCCCGCGACACCAACCCCGACAACCCCGGGGGGGGGCGCCAAGACGGCCGACCCGCTCCGGGCCGCGGACCCGCTCGGGGCGATGATCGTCGAGGGTAAGGCGGCCCACGCCGCCCTCCGCGACTACGCCTGCACGTTCACCCGCCAGGAGCGCGTCAACGGCGTCCTCGGCGCCGAGCAGGTCGGGGAGTTGAAGGTGCGGGCGAACCCGTACAGCGTGGCCGTGCGGTTCGTCCGGCCGGAGGCGGTGGCCGGGCTGTCGGCGAGCTACGTCACCGGCAAGCGGGCCGAGCAGATGAAGGTCCGCCCGGCCGGGCCGAAGGGGATTTCCGGCTTCACCCTGGTCGCCCTCAACGACCCGAAGGTGCTCACGGACAGCCGGCACCCGGTCACCGGTTACGGCGTCGGCGCCGTGCTGGAGCGGCTCTCGAAGGCGGTGGCCACCGAGAAGGCGCTCAACAACCCGGTCGAGGTGTACCCGAGCGAGTTCCAGTTCGCCGGCCGGGCGGTGACCCGGTACGAGGTGCTAACCCGCCGCCCGCACGCCCACCGCTACGCTTACCGGATGATGGTTTTCGTGGACAACCGGACCAAGCTTCCGGTCCGCTGGGAGGCTCACGACGCCCCCCGGCCCGGCACCACCACCGGTGACCTGCTCGAAGCCCACAGCTACACCGACATGCGGCCGAACGTCGGCCTCGGGGACGGGGCGTTCGAGTAATGAAGTAACGAAACGGCCCCGCCCGGGTGACCCGGGCGGGGCTCCTGCTACGGTACTCGCTAGTGCCGCGGCGCCGGCGGCGGCGGAGCCTTCTTGCCCGCGTCGCGCCACATCCGCTCCCAGTTCTCGCGGTCCACCGCGTCGGCCGCCTTGAACGCCTCCATGAACTTCTCGGGCGGCAGCGCCGGCGGCTGCGTCTCCCACATCCCGGACGCCGTCCACCAGATCGCGGCGGCGCCCACGACCAGCGCGGCCCCGACCGCCGCCCACTGCGCCCACGACCCGGACTTAGTAGTTGCCACTGAGCACCTCCCCGCCGTCGCGCGTGGCCAGCGCGCGGAACATCGGCCCGGACGCGTTGACGTTCACCGGCCCCTGGCTCGGGGCGGCCGTCCCGGCCGGGTACTGGTTCCCGGGGGTGGCGTCGGCGTTGATCCGGTCGGTGATGAACCGCACCGACCCGTCGGCCAGCGTGAAGTTGCACCCGCCGGTGTGGTTGGAGCGGAAGGCGTGGAAGTAGCTCCCCCAGAACATCGACGTCCCCGCACTGGAGTTGGTGACGTGCGTGTTCAGCTTGTTGCCGGCCAGGGTGGCGAAGGTGGCGTAGGTGTCGGGCCACGTCGGCGGCATGATGTGCGAGGTGGGCGCCCCGGTGACTTCGTCGCGGACGATGCCCCACCGCTCGCCGAACGCCAGCGTGTTCGAGGTGCCGTCCGTGACGCTCGTCAGCCGGATCAGCTGGCCGCCGTTGCGGTAGTTGCACGACGCCGTGAAGTCGAAGATGCCGTCGAAGTACTGCCGGTCCTTGGGGTAGTAGACGCAGTAGTAGGCGGCCGGGTCGGTCCCGGCGCAGTTCCAGGCCCAACCGTAGTTCGTGGTCCCCGAGTTGATGCCGTAGGACGTGTACGTCGCCGCCGCACCCGTCGGGGGCGTGTCGGACGGGCACAGGTACGTGACGATCGACTTGGTGCGGATCTCCGTGCTGGTTTCGTAGCTCGGCTGCTCGACGTACGGGAGCAGCAGCATGAACGGGTTCCGTGCGGCCGGGCAGCCGCCCGGGGTGGCGGGCGCCGGGCTGAACTTCCGGAAGTGGGGCAGCGCGCCGTTCGCGTCGTGGAAGTTGTGGAGGGCGACGCCGAGCTGCTTGAGGTTGTTGGCGCACTTCGCCCGGGCGGCGGCCTCGCGGACCTTCTGGACCGCGGGGAGCAACAGCCCGATCAGGATGGCGATGATCGCAATCACCACCAGCAACTCGATCAGCGTGAAGGCACGGCGGCGCAGCACCGGGGACCGGTACATGGGGACACACTCCGGGTTAAGGGGCGGACGGACCAACCAGGAGATGCGTCGCGAACGTGGCCTGCCCGGGTCGGACAGAGCTGCGGGGGCTGAGCGATCTCGTTTCGGAGCCTGCTGAGACTCAATCTCAACAGGCCAGAGTTGATCCTATACGCCGATCACGGACCAGCAAGACGAATACGTACAAGAAGAGTACGAATTACTGTCGACGAGACAGGCTTCGAACACAACCCTATATCTCGTCTACTCATCCGCCTCTTAATCGGGCTGGGCTGGCCCAGAACGAGTGACCGGGTCAGTTGGGACATATCCCCATTTTTTCACGCTCCTGAGACTTGAACCTCACGTCACGTCAGGCGGTAGCATGGCCCCATCGGTGACACCGGAGGGGCGGGCGATGCGTGACACCAGCCAGGTTTGGAAGGTGGGTGAGCTGGCAGCCCGGACCGGGCTGACCGTGCGGACGCTCCACCACTACGACGCCGTCGGGCTGCTGCGGCCGAGCGGGCGGACCGGGTCGGCCCACGGCTCCGGGCACCGGCTCTACACCGCCGCGGACGTGGCCCGTCTCCAACAGATCCTGTCGCTCAAGGCACTCGGGTTCTCGCTCGACGAGATCCGCGACCAACTCGCCGGGGCGGGGCACGACCCGCGGCGGGTGGTCCGGCTCCACCTCGAACGCGCCCGGACCAAGGCGCACGAGTTCGCCCGCCTGGCCGACCGCCTCACCGCACTCGCCGACGCCCTGGACCGGGCCGAGGCCGTGACCGCCGACGACTTCCTCACCACCATTGCGGAGATGACCATGATCGAGAACTACTACACCCCCGAGCAGCTGGACTCCATCCAGGCCCGCAAGGCCGAGGTGGGCGAGGCCCGCATCCGCGAGGTCGAGGCCGAGTGGCCGCGGCTCATGGCCGACGTCCAGGCCGCGGTGGCCGCCGGCGTCGAGCCGACCGCCCCGGAGGCGCAAGCACTCGCGCGGCGCTGGTTCGGGCTGGTCGAGGAGTTCACCGGCGGCGACCCGGGCATCTTCCGGTCGCTCCGGAACATGTACCAGAACGAGGACCGCGTGGCCGGCATGGACGTGGCCGCGATGCGGCCGATGATGGACTTCGTGGGCAAGGCCGCGGCGGCGGCCGGGATCGCCCTCCCGCAGTAACCCGGCACGCCCGGTGCATCACCCTCCGTTACAGTCGCCCGGAACCCCGACGGAGGACGGTCATGCCTCGCAAGTATGGTCCGAAGGCCAGCGAGGAGGTCGAGAAGGCGATGCACGAGTTCAAACGCGGCGAGCTGACGAGCGGCAAGTCCGGCAAGACCGTGAAGAGCCGCGAGCAGGCCGTCGCCATCGGCCTGTCGAAGGCCCGCAAGCGCGGGGCGAAGGTTCCCGCGAAGGCCGGCACGAAGTAGGCAACGGTCCGGCTGTGCCCGCGTCCTGAAGACCGCGATGCGCGAGCGGGTGGGCTCGGAAGCCACCCGCTCGCGCATCGGATTTCTGCTGCGACGCCCAGCGGTTCGCAGACCTCGAAGGGCCGGACGGCGGAGGCCGGGTGCCCCTGAAGGCGAAGAGCACGCGGCGAGCCGTGGGTCACCGGACCCGGAAGCGGCAGACGAGCGGGCGGTGGTCGGAGGTGTCGTCGGCGACGACGCGGTGGTCGGTCAGCTCCCACCCGGCCGGGGCGAAGACGTAGTCGAGCCGTTCGGCCCGCTTCCCCTCGAAGAACGTCGGCGGGCCGTCGAACGCGCCGGCGAACCGGCCGCTGTCGCGGATCAACTTGATCGAGGCGTCCCCGGGGCGGTTGTTGAAGTCGCCCGCCAGGAGCGTCGGCCGGTCGCCCACGAAGTCCAAGAGCTGCTGCGTCTGGGCGGCGTTGTTCCGCATGTCGAACGAGTCGTTGTGCAACGCCCCGAGCAGCACCGACCGACCGGCGACCTCGGCGTTTACGAACAGCGCCCGGCGGTTGTTCCGGGTCACCCAGAACGGCTGCCGGCCGGCGAGGTCGAAGTTGGCGACGGGCGTGAGCGGGGTGCGGGACAGGACGGCGTTCCCGCCGACCACCCGGAGCCCCGGCACCCCGAGGTTGTAGTTCTCGCCCGAGGCGGTATGTGGCAGCCCACACTCGCGGGCCAGGAACTCGACCTGATCGACAGGACAGGGGGCGAGTTCGGTCAGCGCCTCGGACAGGAAGACGAAGTCCGGCCGCTCGGCGGTCACCACGGCGGCCATCTTCCGCAGCCGCTCCTCGACGGCCGCGCGGGTGTCGAACCGCACCCCGCCGCGGTGGGCGAACCCCTTGGCGATGTTGTAGGCGACCACCGTGACCTCCCCCGGCCCGGACGCCGACGGGGCCGGGGCGAGGTCGACCAGCTGGCGGACGCGGGGCGCCTGCCGGTCGGCCAGGACGAGGCCGTTGAGGGCAACCAGCCCGGCAAGCAGGACCAACAGCCCCACGACGGCAAGGGCGAGGCGGGCGAGGCGGCGGCGGGTCATCAGTCCGGTTCCGGGTTGTGGTGCGGGCGGACCGGCGGCGGGCGTTCTACCCGGCACCGGGGACGAGGGAACCGGATCACTCGGCCGCGTAGACGGTCCGCCCGCCGTCCACGGGGAGGCAGACGCCGGTGAGGAAATCGTTGTCGAGGAACGACAGCACCGCCAGCGCCACGTGCCGCGGGCTCCCCTCGCGCTTCACCAGCGTGCCGCGGACGGCGTCCGCCTTCTCCTCCGCGGTCAGTTCGGACGGCATCATCACCGGCCCGGGGAGGACGGCGTTCACCCGCACGTTCGGGTTGCGGTGGCCCAGCTCGACGGCCAGCGAGCGGGTCATGGCCGTCACCGCCCCCTTGCTCGGGAAGTAGGCCGCGTAGTGCAGGTACGGCCGCACCTCGGCCCAGTCGCCGACGGTGACGACCAACCCGCCCTCGGGCTGGCCGACCATCGCCAGCCCGGCGTGCTGCGAGCAGAGGAACGTGCCCAGGGCGTTGGCCTCGAAGTGGTGGCGCACGTCGGCCGCGGTCACGTCCTCCAGCGGCTTGGCCTGCCAGACGGCGGCGCAGTTCACCAGCACGTCGAGCCGCCCGAACCGGTCGAGGACGGCCCGCACCATCGCCTTCACCGCGGCCTCGTCGCCGACGTCGGCCTGGTAGGGCTCGGCCTCGACGCCCAGCGCCCGCAGCCCGGCAACCGTTTCGGCGGCCTCGGCCGCGGAGCGGTGGTAGTGGACGGCGACCGCGAACCCCCGCCGCGCGAGGGCGTCGGCCACCACGGCCCCGACCCGCTTCTTGCCGCTGCCGGTCACGAGCGCCACCCGCCGCGTCCGCATGGTACCCCCCTGCCCCGCCGCGGTGATAGAATCGGTAGGCCGCGGTGTATCCCGATTGTAGCCGCCGCCCCGGAGAGCCGCATGTGGCCCCGCGTCCTGTTGGTCGCCGCCGTGGTGGGCGCGGCGGCGGCCCTGCTCGTCACCTCCACCCGTCGGGAGACGCCGATGCCCGAACACTTCCCGGTCCTCAGCGCGGACGAAGCCGCCCCCGGGCCGGCCGCCCCCGGCGCCGCCGAGACGGCCACCTTCGGCACCGGCTGCTTCTGGTGTACCGAGGCCGTGTTCCAGCAGATTAAGGGCGTGAAGGCGGTGGTGTCCGGGTACACCGGCGGGCGGGTGCCGAACCCGACCTACGAGCAGGTGTGCGGCGGCACCACCGGCCACGCGGAGGTGGTGCAGGTCACTTACGACCCGGCCGTCGTGTCGTACCCGGAGTTGCTGGAGGTGTTCTGGCGGTCCCACGACCCGACCACGCTCAACCGCCAGGGGAACGACGTGGGCACGCAGTACCGGTCGGCGGTCTTCTACCACTCGGACCGCCAGAGGGAACTGGCCGAGCGGTACAAGGCGAAGGTGGACGAGGCCAAGGTCTTCGCCTCGCCCGTCGTCACGGAGGTCGTACCCGCGACGACCTTCTACCCGGCCGAGGCGTACCACCAGAACTACTACGCCCTGAACCCGCGGCAGGGGTACTGCTGGGTCGTCATCGGGCCGAAACTGGAGAAGCTCCGCCAGGTGTTCCGCGGCCGGCTGCTGGCGGAGTGACACCGAGTAACCATCCGGGAGTGATGTCCATTATCACCCCCGGGGTTGGCCCACAGGCCGCCCGGGGCGTTGCCCCGGGCTATCGAATCCCAGGCCGTTGGCCTGAAAACCAACCAGCTCCCCTCCCCTATCGCCCGTCCCTCACTCCTTCGCGGGCGGGGTGTCGCGCTTCTCGGCCTGGGCGCGGAGGACGTCCACCGGGAACGGGGTGCGGTCGGCCAGCATCACGAGCAGGGCGGCCGACGTGCAGAACGTCTTGCCGGTGATGCAGTGGTGACCGCTCCAGCTGCCGTCCTTGTCCTGGGACTTGCCAAGCCCCTGGGCCATCTTGGCGTCCCAGTCGGTCCAGTCCCGGCCGCCCTTGAGAACCATCGTCTCGCTGATGTGGAGGAAGCTCAGGAACTCCTCGCCCCCGTTCGACCCGAACCCGGCCACGAACTTCTCGTCCCGGACGGTCGTGGCCAGCTCCCGCTGCACCCGGTCGTTGGTCTTCTCGGCCTTGTCCAGGTTCTCGATCGCCTTCTGGGCGTCCTGCTTCTGGGCCTCGGTCGCCTTGCCGTCCTTCAGGATCTCCTTGGCCCTGGCCGCCTCGACCCGGTAGCCGTTCACCGCGTCCTGGGTGTTCCCGGCCCCGCGGCCGAAGCTGTACAGCTTCACCCCGGCGTCGCCGCCACCGAACCCGCCGCCCGCCGCCGACCGGCCGCTGTAGGCCGCACGGCCCCCGTCCTCGAACCGGAAGCCCGTCCCTGGGGCGGCAGGGACTCCGGCGAGCGCGGCGGGCGCCGGGCCGGCGGCCCCGGCCGGGGTGGCGGCCGCGGCCGGCCCACCGGCCATCGCCTTCCCCTCGGCCGCGGTCCGGGCGTCGGCCAGGGCGCGGTCCAGCACCCGGCGGTCCACCTCGACGCCGTTCTGCCGGGCGCGGGCCAGGCTCTTGGTGGCGATGCCGACGGACAGCGTCGGCGCCCACCCGGCGTTGTTGGCGAACCCGCCGTCGGCCGTCTGGTGGCGGACGATCTTGGTCATCGTCTTCTCCAGGGCCGCGACCAGCCGGCGCTCCTCCGGCCCGGCGCTGCCGCGCATCTCGGCCAGCACGAGGTTCACCAGGAAGGTGTCCACGTACTGCCCGATCTTGCCCTGGAGCTGCGTGCCGCGCACGTCGGTGACGTAGAGGGAGTCGGTGTCGGCCCGCTCGACCCGGGCCAGGATGAACCGGAGCCCGCGGGCGACCGCCTCGCGGTACTCGCCGGTCGTCGGGGTGTTGCCGGCCCGGAACAGGGCCAGCAGCGCGAAGCAGGTGTTGCCCACGTCCGACGGGTCTTCGACGTTCTTCCCCTCGACCCGGCCGCCGCCGGTCCCCTGGGTCCGCCACCCGCCGCCCTGGTTCCAGCCGCCGTCCTCCTGCTGGATCTTGGCGATGTACTCCAGCCCCTTCTTGACCGCGTCCGACAGCGGCTTGGGGGCCACGGCCGTCTTCATCTCGACCTTCTCGGCACTCACCTTGACCGGGGAGAGCTTCTCGCCCGCGGCCGGCTGCGCGGCCGGGGCGGCCTTGGCCGGCGGGTCGGCGGGGCGGGCGGCCGGGGCCGGCGCGGGGCCGGCCGCCGGGGGCTGCGCCCCGACCGGCAACAGGTTCGCGGCGAGGGTGCCCACCAGCCCGACGGCGGCGGCCACCTGGAGCGGACGGATCAACCTGGACATGCGTCGTCCTCCGACCACGGCAGAGGGGAAAGGGCCGGACCGACCGGCGGGACGCCCTCCGACGTCCCGCCGCAGTCTAACGGCCCGAACGCCGGGGGTGGGTAACGTGTTGGTAACGGGGGACCAGGTGGCTCAACTGGCGCAGGCGGGCACGTTCCCGCCCCCGGTCGGCGACCCGCCGGGAGTTCCCCGGCCGGCCCGTCTGGCGCTTACTAGAATGGCCCCCGAACCGTCCCTCACCCCTTCCCGAAGGCTCTCATGGCCACCCCCACCGCCGACATCGGCCTCGTCGGCCTCGCCGTGATGGGCGAGAACCTCGTCCTCAACATGGAGTCCCGCGGGTACACCGTCGCCGTGTACAACCGCACCACCGCCAAGGTGGACGAGTTCGTCAACGGCCGGGGCAAGGGGAAGAAGTTCGTCGGCGCCCACTCCGCCAAGGACTTCGTCGCCAGCATCAAGCGGCCCCGCAAGGTGGTCATGCTGGTCAAGGCCGGGCAGGCGGTGGACGACACCATCGCCTCCGTCGCCCCGCTGCTGGAGCCGGGCGACATCCTCATCGACGGCGGCAACACCCACTTCCTGGACACCACCCGGCGCATGAAGGAGCTCGCCGCCAAGGGCATCCGCTACGTCGGCAGCGGGGTGAGCGGCGGCGAGGAGGGGGCGCTCAAGGGGCCGAGCATCATGCCCGGCGGGGACGAGTCGGCGTGGCCGGAGATCAAGCCGATCTTCCAGGCCATCGCCGCCAAGGTGAAGGACACCGACGGGAAGGAGGCCGCCTGCTGCGACTGGGTCGGGCCGGAGGGGGCCGGGCACTTCGTCAAGATGGTCCACAACGGGATCGAGTACGGCGACATGCAGCTGATCTGCGAGAGCTACCAGCTGCTCCGCGACGTCGGCGGGCTGTCCAACGCCGACCTCCAGCAGGTCTTCACGAGGTGGAACAAGGGCGTCCTCGACAGCTACCTCGTCGAGATCACCGCCGAGATCTTCGGGTACAAAGATCCGGAGACGGGCAAGGACATGGTGGACCTGATCCTCGACAAGGCCGGCCAGAAGGGGACCGGGAAGTGGACGGTGGACGCCGCCACCGAGCACGGCGTGCCGCTGACGCTGATCGCCGAGGCGGTGTTCGCCCGCTGCCTGTCGGCCCAGAAGGACGAGCGGGTGGCCGCGGCCCCGCTGCTGGCCGGGCCGAAGGTCGGGGCGGTGGCCGACAAGGAGCAGTTCGTCGCCGACGTGGAGATGGCGCTGTACGCGAGCAAGGTGGTGAGCTACGCCCAGGGCTACGCCCTGATGGCGGCCCAGGCGAAGGCCAGCGGGTGGACCCTGAACAACGGCGGGATCGCCCTGATGTGGCGGGGCGGGTGCATCATCCGCAGCGCCTTCCTCGGGAAGATCAAGGAGGCGTTCGACAAAAACAAGGGGCTGGTGAACCTCCTCACCGACCCCTACTTCGCCGCCGAGCTGGGCCGCGCCCAGCACGGCTGGCGGCGGGCGATCGCCGCCGGGGTGACGAGCGGCGTGCCGCTGCCGGCGATGGGCAGCGCGCTGTCGTACTACGACGGCTACCGCACCGCCTCGCTGCCGGCCAACCTGCTCCAGGCCCAGCGCGACTACTTCGGCGCCCACACCTACGAGCGGACCGACAAGCCCCGCGGCCAGTTCTTCCACACCAACTGGACCGGCCGCGGCGGCAACACGACCAGCAACGCCTACAACGTGTGACCCGGGTCGTCGGCCGGGCGAACGGCCGGCGTCAGCCGGTCGTTCGCCTCACATGGACAGGACCGCCGCGAGGCGGTCGAAGTTCTGCTCGTTCGTCGCGGGGGCGAACGCCCGCACCTAGTCGGTCTCCTCGGCTGTGTCGAGCGTCATCCGCTACGTCAGCTGAGCCCCGGCGCCGGCCGGGGTGACCGTCATCTCCATGCGGAACCGGTGGGTCGGCTTGCGGTGCCGGAACACCACCCGCCCCGGGGCCGTCCCCTCGTCGAACGCGGACCGGTTGCGGTAGTCGGTGCCGTCCGGGCCGTGCATGACGAACCGCCAAACTCTGTCGGGCCGGGGGTCGAAGGCGGCGATCGTGTTGGGGCCACCCCCTCCCGCCCCCACGCCGGGTAGAATAGCTCTCAAGCCCGCGACCCCGGGAGGCGTCCGACATGCCGCGGCTGGTCCTGCTCACCGCCCTGGCAGCTGGGCTCGGCGTCCTCGTCATGCTCCCCGCCCAGGCTCCGGCTCAGCCGAAACAGCCCGGCCCGCCCCCCCCCCCCCCCGGCGCGAAGGCGGACGAGGAACTGGTGGAGCGGGTCCGCAAGGGGATCGACGGCGGCGTCCGCTACCTCAAGGCCCGCCAGAACCGCCAGACCGGGAATTGGGAAGGGATCGTCCTCAACTTCTTCGTGAACATGGAGGGCGGCACCACCGCCCTGGCGACGCTGGCGCTGCTCAACGCCGGGCTGACCGAGAAGGACGAGTCCGTCCGCAAGGCGCTGGACTACCTCCGCACCCTCCCGCCACGCAAGACCTACGTCGTCGGCCTCCAGAACCTCGTCCTGGCCGAGGCCCGCCAGCCCAAGGACTTGCCCCTCATCCAGCGGAACGCCGACTGGCTCGTCGAGCAGGCCATCGGCCTGCGGGGCGGCAAGCTCGACGGCTGGAGCTACCCGAGCGGGGGCGCCCTCGCGGACGGGTCGAACACGCAGTACGCGCTGCTGGGGCTGTACGCCGCCAAGCAGGCCGGGGCGCGGGTGGACGAGCCCGTGTGGCGGGCCATCCAGGAACACTACACCCGCACCCAGGTGCGGCCCAGCAACACCACCGGTGCGTGGAAGTACCACAACTCGCCGCTCGACCCCGGGGTGAGCTTCACGATGACGGTGGCGGGGGTGTGCGGGCTGCTGATCGCCGGGATGGGGCTGGACCAGAGCGGCCAGGATCTCGACCCGGCCACCGGGATCGCCCGCAACTGCGGCGTCTACGACGCCGACGCCACCGTCGCCCGCGGCATGAACTGGGTCGCCGCCAACTTCAGCTTCGACTCGGGGAAGTCCATCTTTTACAACGTGTACGGCCTGGAGCGGCTCGGCCGGCTGTCCGGCGAGCGGTTCATCGGCCGGTACGACTGGTACCGGGAGGGGTGCGAGTACCTCCTCCGCGCCCAAGATCCCGGCACCGGCGCCTTCTCCAAGGGCCGCGGGATCGACACGGCTGAGGTGCTGTCCACGTCGTTCGCGCTGCTGTTCCTGACGAAGGGGCGGACCCCGGTCCTGGTCAGCAAGTTCGCCTGGGGCGAGTTCCGCCACCCGGCCAACGGGGCGTTCCAGGAGGTGGGGGTCGGGCCGCGCGGGGAGGTGAGCTGGAACCGCAAGCACAACGACTGCCGCCACCTCACCG
>JAESFO010000233.1_pt1 | contig 108232 bp, 96 predicted proteins | sample 9269421 | NCBI WGS metagenome assembly JAESFO01 (sample SAMN14502839, study PRJNA617101) | algae metagenome | isolation source: Nostoc desertorum CM1-VF14 and co-occurring heterotrophs from rocky... | place: USA: Clark Mountains, San Bernardino, California | collected 2000-06-05 | reverse complement strand
AAGCTGTCGAATCGTCAGTCCAACCCGTTTGCCGAGCTTGATGTAGAGCTGGACCGCTCGAAGCCGATCCTCGTATGAAAACATGAACTACCCCTCCAGGTAGTCCAAGTTTTCCGCCGCACCCCCGGGCGGTGAATTCTTGCCAGTTCATGACACACACTCTAAACTTTGGACCATTACAGTTCCAGTACAGATGGTCGTACACACAGCCAATCTGTATCGGGCTTGCGTACAACACAGATCGAACGCCGATGCTGACACGAACCTCGTCCCAGTCGCTGACCGCCCAGCTGGCCGATCGCCTGGCCGAACGCATCCGCAACCGGCTGCTGCTGCCGGGCGCGCGGCTGCCCTCGGTGCGCGAGTGCGCGCGCCAGCAGGGCGTGAGCCCCTACACCGTGGTGGCCGCCTACGACCAGCTCTTGGCGCTCGGGCTGGTGGAGGCGCGGCGCCAGCGCGGCTTCTTCGTGCGCGATTCGGGCCGCGATCCCGGCCGCGACCCGGCCCAGCCGCCCGGCGACCCGCTGCAGGTCAGCGCGCTGTCGATGGTCACGCAGATGATGGCCTCGCGCACGCCGGCCGACGCCAGCTCGCTGATCCGCAGCATGTTCCACCGCCCGAGCGACAAGCCGCAGCCCGGCATGGGCGTGTTCCCGCCCGACTGGCTCGATTCCTCGTTCATGCCGACGGCGGTGCGGCGCATGACCAGCACCGCGATGCTGCAGGAGCTGTCGCTGCAGTACGGCGAGCCCGCGGGCGACGCGGCGCTGCGGCGCAGCCTGTCGCAGAAGCTGGTGGGCATCAACGTGCCGGCCGCGCCCGACCAGATCGTGACCACCATCGGCGCCACCCATGCGCTGGACATCGTGAGCCGCACCATGCTGCGCGCCGGCGATCCGGTGATGGTCGAGGAGCCCGGCTGGGCGCTCGAGTTCGCGCGCCTCGAGGCGCTGGGCATGCGCATCCTGCCGGTGCCGCGCCGCGCCGACGGGCCCGACCTCGACGTGATGGCGCAGTACTGCGCGCTGCACAGCCCAAAGCTGTTCGTCAGCGTGAGCGTGCTGCACAACCCGACCGGCTACAGCCTGTCGCCCAACAGCGCGCACCGCGTGCTCAAGCTGGCCAACGAGCACGACTTCCACATCGTCGAGGACGACACCTACAGCCACCTCGCGCCCGAGCACGCGACCCGGCTCAGCGCGCTCGACGGGCTGCAGCGCACCATCTACGTCAGCGGCTTCGCCAAGATCCTCGCGCCCAACTGGCGCATCGGCTTCCTGGCCGCCTCGCCCGCGCTCAAGGAGCGGCTGCTCGAGACCAAGCTGCTGGCCACTCTGACCTCGCCCGCGCTGTTCGAGCGGGCGCTCTCGTGGTGCATCGACCAGGGCCAGCTGCGGCGCCATTCGGAGCGCGTGCGCATCCGGCTGGAGGGCGCACGCGCGCGCGCCGCCAAGCTGGTGCTGGCGCACGGCTGCACCTTCGCGTCCGAGCCCGCGGGGCTGTTCGGCTGGGTCGACACCGGCGTCGACACCGACGTGCTGACCCAGCGCATGCTCGACCAGGGCTACCTGCTGGCGCCGGGCTCGCTGTTCCATGCGCGCCGGCCGCCCACCACGCTGATGCGCATCAACTTCGCCAGCTCGCAGGACGCGAGCTTCTGGAAGGTCTTCGCCAGGACGCGCGACGAGCTTTGAGCCGGGCGGGGCGGGCCCTGCCTTGGAGTAAGCTGGCAGCACAACACCCGCCAGACCGGAGACCTGCCGCATGAACAAAGCCAGCCAACCCTTCGATTTCAGCCAGTTCGTACCCGGCTTCGACTTCCTCAAGAACCTCGCGGCCGGCGCGAGCGGCGCCGGTTCCGTGCCCGGCATCCCGAGCATGGCGAGCTGGGTGGCGCCCACCATGAGCGTCGAGGAAGTCGACAAGCGCATCCAGGAACTCAAGACGGTGCAGTACTGGCTCGAGCAGAACGGCCATGCGCTCAAGGCCACGATCCAGGCGCTGGAGGTGCAGAAGATGACGCTGTCCACCCTGCGCGGCATGAACGTGCGCATGGAGGACCTCGCGGGCGCGTTCACGCGGCAGGCGAATGCGGCGGCCGCGGCGGTCAGCCCGGCGCCGGCAGCCGCGGCGCCCGAACCCGAGGTCGAGCTCGAGGACGAAGAGGAACTCGACGCGGAGGAGGAAGAAGAGGAGGAAGAGGCACCGCCGCCGCGCCGCAAGGCCAGGCCGGCCGCCAAGGCCTCGGCCAAGTCCGCCGCGGGCGATGCCGCCGGCGGCGCGGTCGACCCGCTCAAGTGGTGGGGTTCGCTGACCGAGCAGTTCCAGCAGATCGCGAGCACCGCGCTGCAGGACGCGGCCCAGCTCAAGATGCCGGCCGTGACCCAGCCGCTGGCCGACGCCGTCGGCAAGGCCATGGGAACCGCGAGCGCCTCGCGCAAGTCCACCCCCCGCAAGGCCTCGACGGCCGCCAAGCGACCGGCGGCGAAGAAGCCGGCCGCGGCGCCCGCGGCCCGCAAGCGAACGGGCGGCCGACGCTGAGCCGCCTTGTCCTGAACATCGAACGAAGCAGGTTGGCACGATGAAGTTGTTTCCCTCCGGTCACGCCACCCATCCGCAATGGCGCATGGCGGCCGGCCTCGTGCTGGCCCAGCTGCGTGCGCAGATGGCGCTGCCCGACTACGCCTCGGCACCCACCCTCGGGCTGCTCTACATCACCGACCACTATGCGGTCGACGCGCAGGAGATCCTCGACCACCTGAGCGCCGAGCTGCCCGAGGTGACCGACTGGGCCGGCACCGTCGGCGTCGGCGTGTCGGCCAACAATGCCGAGTACTTCGACGAGCCCGGCCTGAGCCTGATGCTCTGCGCGCTGCCGAGCGACCAGTACCGCGTGTTCTCGGGCGTGGCGCCGCTGGCCAGCTCCGAGATGAGCGGCTTCGAGGCCCACACGGCGCTGGTGCATGCCGATCCCGCCACCCCCGACCTGACCGAGCTCATCGGCGAGATGGCCGGGCGCACCGACACCGGCTACCTGTTCGGCGGCCTTTCGTCGGGCCGCGGCGGCGCGTTGCAGTTCGCGGTCGGCGGCAACGGCAACATCCGCGGCCAGGGCGCGGCCGGCGGCGTGTTCTCGGGCGGCCTGTCGGGCGTGGTGTTCGGCGAGGGCGTGCGGCTGGTGTCGCGCGTCACGCAGGGCTGCCAGCCGCTGCGCTCGGGCAGCGCGCGCGAGCGCGAGATCACCGAGGCCGACGGCAACCTCGTGCTGCAGCTCGACGGCGAGCCCGCGCTCGACGTGCTGCTGGCCGACCTGCAGGTCTCGCTCGAGCGGCCGCAGGAGGCCATCGAGGCCGTGCGCGCCACCCTGGTGGGCCTGGTCGATGCTGGCAGCGATGGCATCCGCCGCACCGGCGACCTCGGCGCCGACGTGCTGGTGCGCCACATCATCGGCCTCGACCCCACGCGCCGCGGCATCGCGATCGCCGACGTGGCCGAGGCCGGCATGCGCCTGAGCTTCTGCCGCCGCAACGCCCAGGCCGCGCGCGCCGACCTGATGCGCATCTGCGCCGAGATCCGCGAGGAGCTCGAGCCCGAGGAACAGACCCTGGCCACCGCGCGCGCCGTCGCCGCCGGCGAGGCCGAGGCGGCACCGCATCCCGCGCGGCGCATCGCCGGCGCCGTCTACGTGAGCTGCTCGGGCCGCGGCGGCCCGCACTTCGGCGCGCCCGGCGCCGAGCTGCAGATCGTGCGCCACGCGCTGGGCGACGTGCCGCTGGTCGGCTTCTTCGCCGCGGGCGAGATCGCGCGGCACCACGTGTATGGCTACACGGGGGTGCTGACGGTGTTCACGGCGGACTGAAGTCGGGATCGGACAGCCGAACGCGGAAGGAAGACCAAGGAGCGCAGAAGTCGCGAAAGAAGGCCATCAAGAAATTTCTTGGCGGTTGCTTTTGCGTCCTTCGCGAAACCTTCGCGTCCTCTGCGTCCGGCAACCCGCTTTCCGGGCCTCAGCCCAGCGCGGGCCGCGCCACGCCCGCCACGGGCCGGGGCAGTCCCGTGAACGCGAAATCCACCTCCGGCACCAGCCCGCTCACGATGCGCGCGATCGACTTGCCCGAGCCGCAGGCATGGGTCCAGCCGAGCGTGCCGTGGCCGGTGTTGAGGTAGAGGTTCGCGAGCTTGGTGCGGCCGATCAGCGGCACGTTGCTCGGCGTGGCCGGGCGCAGGCCGGTCCAGAACTGGGCTTGTGCGGTGTCGCCGGCGCCGGGGAACAACTGCTCGACGCGGCGCACGATGGCTTCGCAGCGCACGCGGTTGAGGTCGCGATCGTAGCCGTTGAGCTCGGCCGTGCCGGCGATGCGCATGCGGTCGCCCGACTCCGAGGTGTAGCGCGAGAACACCAGCTTGTATTCGTCGTCGGTCAGCGAGACCTGGTAGGCCTTGCTCGCGTCCTTCACCGGCAGCGTGACCGAATAGCCCTTGGCCGGATAGATCGGCAGCCGGATGCCCAGCGGTGCCGCCAGCAGTGGGCTCAGCGATCCCATCGCCATCACGAAGGCATCGCCGCGGATGCGCTGGAAGCGGCCCTCGGCATCGGTGGCCTCGACGTGGTCGATCGCGCCGCCCACCTCGCGCAGCGCGGTGATGGTGTGGCTCATCAGGAACTTCACGCCGGCCTCGGCCGCGCGCTTCGCGAGTTCGCGCGCGAAGCGGTTGGCGTCGCCCGATTCGTCCTCGGCCGTGTAGGTGGCACCGGCCAGCCGGGGCCGGATGTGGGCCAGCGCGGGCTCGAGCTTCACGGCCTCGTCGGCCGAGATCACCTGGCGCTCGCAGCCCAGCGCGCGCATCTGCTCGGCGGGCGCGAGGGCGCCGTCGAACTCCTTTTGCGTCGTATAGAAGTGCAGGATGCCCTGCGTGCGCTCGTCGTAGCGGATGCCGGTGTCGCGGCGCAGCTGCTGCAGCGTGTCGCGGCTGTAGGTGCCCAGGCGCACGATCTGCTCGATGTTGTGGCGCGTGCGCGCGGGCGTGCACTCGCGCAGGAACTGCAGGCCCCAGAGCCACTGGCGCATGTCGGCGCGGATGCGGAACAGCAGCGGGGCGTCTTCCTTGCCCAGCCACTGCAGCACCTTGAGCGGCGCGCTGGGATTGGCCCAGGGCTCGGCATGGCTCACCGAGATCTGGCCGCCGTTGGCAAAGCTGGTCTCGGCGGCCGGCGTGGCCTGCCGGTCGATCACGGTCACGTCGTGGCCGAGTTGCTGGAGGTAGTAGGCCGAGGTCACGCCGAGCAGGCCGGCGCCCAATACGATCACGCGCATTTCAAGTACCTTTCGAGGTCGAAGCGCTTGAACGGCGTAAAGGTTGTGCTACTGAATAGATAGCGCGCAACCGGACGGCCGTCCAATTGCCGCTCCCCCTGTCCTCGGTACCTGAGAGTTTCATCCGCTGCACCTCGCAGCGGACTTGCTCCTTCGGCGCAGCACGGCCGCGATGGGCGATGTGCTGGCTCTCCAGACGGCGTTTCAGTGGTTGCAGTACAGGCCCCGCGCGAAGCGTGGAGCCGACCTGAGCGTTTATGGGAGTTTGCGCCTTCGGTGGGGCTGCCTGCGCGATGCATGCGGCCCGCTCTCCTGCAATGGGTGGCGATTGTAGGCGGGCCCTGCGCACCGGCCAACCCCGGGATTCGGCCTTGCGCACGGGTGGGATAATCCATGCCCGGCCGCGCCCGCGCGGCTGCGGGCTTCGACCACGCGACTCAGCAATCACACAGCACAGGGGACTCCATGATCCTGGTTACCGGCGGCGCCGGCTTCATCGGCGCCAATTTCGTCCTCGACTGGATCGCCCAAGGCGACGAACCGGTCGTGAACCTCGACAAGCTCACCTACGCCGGCAATCTCGAGACCCTGGCCTCGCTCAAGGACGATCCGCGCCATGTCTTCGTGCAGGGCGACATCGGCGACAGCGCGCTGCTCGACCGCCTGCTGGCCGAGCACAAGCCGCGCGCGGTGGTCAATTTCGCGGCCGAGTCGCACGTGGACCGCTCGATTCACGGCCCCGAGGATTTCGTGCAGACCAACGTGCTCGGCACCTTCCGCCTGCTCGAGTCGGTGCGGGGTTACTGGAACGCGCTGCCGGCCGATCAGAAGGCGGCCTTCCGCTTCCTGCACGTGTCGACCGACGAGGTCTACGGCTCGCTCTCGAAGACCGACCCGGCCTTCACCGAGGAGAACAAGTACGAGCCCAACAGCCCCTACTCGGCCAGCAAGGCCGCGAGCGACCACCTCGTGCGCGCCTGGCACCACACCTACGGCCTGCCGGTGCTCACCACCAACTGCTCGAACAACTACGGCCCCTTCCATTTCCCCGAGAAGCTGATCCCGCTGATGATCGTCAACGCGCTGGCCGGCAAACCGCTGCCCGTGTATGGCGACGGCATGCAGGTGCGCGACTGGCTCTACGTCAAGGACCACTGCAGCGCGATCCGCCGCGTGCTCGAAGCCGGCCGGCTCGGCGAGACCTACAACGTGGGCGGCTGGAACGAGAAGCCGAACATCGAGATCGTGCAGACTGTGTGCGCGCTGCTCGACGAGCTGCGCCCGCGCGCCGACGGCAAGGGCTACGCCGAGCAGATCAGCTACGTCACCGACCGCCCCGGCCATGACCGCCGCTACGCCATCGACGCGCGCAAGCTCGAGCGCGAGCTCGGCTGGAAGCCGGCCGAGACCTTCGACACCGGCATCCGCAAGACGGTCGAGTGGTACCTCGCCAACGGCGACTGGGTGCGCAACGTGCAAAGCGGCGCTTACCGCGCCTGGGTCGAGAAGCAGTACGACGCGAAGGCTTCCGCATGAAGCTGCTGCTGCTGGGCAAGGGCGGACAGGTCGGCTGGGAACTGCAGCGCAGCCTCGCGCCGCTGGGCGAACTGGTCGCGCTCGATTTCGACAGCACCGACTTCCACGCCGACTTCAGTCGGCCCGAACAGCTGGCCGACACCGTGCGGCAGGTGCGCCCCGACGTGATCGTCAATGCCGCCGCCCACACCGCCGTCGACAAGGCCGAGAGCGAGCCCGAGTTCGCGCGCAAGCTCAACGCCACCTCGCCCGGCGTGGTGGCGCAGGCCGCGCGGGAGATCGGCGCGCTGATGGTCCACTACTCGACCGACTATGTCTTCGACGGCAGCGGCACCGCGCCCTGGAAGGAAACCGACGCGACCGGCCCGCTGAGCGTCTACGGCCGCACCAAGCTCGAGGGCGAGCAACTGGTGGCGCAGCACTGCGCGAAGCACCTGATCTTTCGCACCAGCTGGGTCTATGCGGCGCGCGGCGGCAACTTCGCCAAGACCATGCTGCGGCTGGCCAGGGAGCGCGACAAGCTGACCGTCATCGACGACCAGTTCGGCGCGCCCACCGGTGCCGAGCTGCTGGCCGACATCACGGCCCATGCCATTCGCGCCACCTTGCAGGACCCGTCCAAGGCCGGGCTCTATCACGCGATCGCGGGCGGCGAGACCACCTGGTACGGTTATGCGCGCTACGTGCTCGAACTCGCGCAGCAGGCCGGTGTCGAGCTCAAGGCCGGGCCGCAGCAGGTCGAGGCCGTGCCGACCAGCGCCTTTCCCACGCCGGCCACCCGGCCGCACAACTCGCGCCTCGACACCTCGAAGCTGCAGGCCGCCTTCGGGCTGGTGCTGCCGCCGTGGCAGAACGGCGTCGCGCGCATGCTGCGCGAGATCCTCTGAGCGCGCATCGCGCGCCGGACCCGAACCCCTGAAGAGAAGACACCAACGATGACCATCCAGACGACGCAGCGCAAGGGCATCATCCTGGCCGGCGGCTCGGGCACGCGGTTGCATCCGGCCACGCTCGCGATCAGCAAGCAGCTGCTGCCGGTGTACGACAAGCCCATGATCTATTACCCGCTGAGCACGCTGATGCTCGGCGGCATGCGCGACATCCTCGTCATCAGCACGCCGCAGGACACGCCGCGCTTCCAGCAACTGCTGGGCGACGGCAGCCAGTGGGGCCTGAACCTGCAGTACGCCGTGCAGCCCAGTCCCGACGGGCTGGCGCAGGCCTTCATCATCGGCGACAAGTTCGTCGGCAATTCGCCGAGCGCGCTGGTGCTGGGCGACAACATCTACTACGGCCACGACTTCGTGCACCTGCTGTCCGACGCCGATGCGCAGGCCAAGGGCGCGACCGTCTTCGCCTACCACGTGCACGACCCCGAGCGCTACGGCGTGGTGGCCTTCGATGCGCAGGGCAAGGCCAGCAGCATCGAGGAGAAGCCGCTCGAACCCAAGAGCAGCTACGCCGTGACGGGCCTCTATTTCTACGACAACCAGGTCGTCGACATCGCCAAGGCCGTCAAGCCCAGCGCGCGCGGCGAGCTCGAGATCACCGCGGTCAACCAGGCCTACCTCGACCTCGGCCAGCTCAACGTGCAGATCATGCAGCGCGGCTATGCCTGGCTCGACACCGGCACGCACGAGAGCCTGCTCGAGGCGGGCCAGTTCATCGCCACGCTCGAGCACCGTCAGGGCCTGAAGATCGCCTGCCCCGAGGAGATCGCCTGGCGCAACGGCTTCATCGATGCCGCGCAGCTCGAGAAGCTCGCCGCGCCGCTCGCCAAGAGCGGCTATGGCAAGTACCTGCAACGCCTGCTGAAGGACGAGGTGCGTTCGTGAAAGTCACCCCTACCGCGATTCCCGACGTTCTCGTCATCGAGCCGAAGGTGTTCGGCGACGCGCGCGGCTTCTTCTTCGAGAGCTTCAACGGCAAGGCCTTCGACGAGGCCGTGGGGCGCCATGTCGAGTTCGTGCAGGACAACCATTCGCGCTCGGCCAGGGGCGTGCTGCGCGGCCTGCACTACCAGATCCAGCAGCCGCAGGGCAAGCTGGTGCGCTGCGTGCGCGGCGCGGTGTTCGACGTGGCGGTGGACATCCGCCGCTCGTCGCCGACCTTCGGCCGGTGGGTGGGCGAGGAGCTCAGCGAGCACAACCACAAGCAGCTGTGGGTGCCCGCGGGGTTCGCGCACGGCTTCCTGGTGCTGACGGAGACGGCGGAGTTTCTGTACAAGACGACCGACTATTACGCGCCGGTGCATGAGCGGGCGATCCGCTGGGACGATCCGAGCCTGGCCATCGCCTGGCCCGAACTCGGCGCGGCCTTCACCTTGTCGGACAAGGACCGCGCGGCGTCGACCCTGGACGGCGCCGAACTGTTCGCCTGACGACTTCGCCCGCTGGACTCAGGCGCTGGCGCCCGGCGGCGCGTAGCCGTCGACGACTTCCATGATCTGGTCCGCGGTCACCTCCCACGAGGTGATCCGGTACTGGGTGGCGATCAGCTTTTCCCGCGCTTCCAGCGCCGCGGAATCGGCGCAGTAGTGACGAATCTTCTCGGCCCACTCCGGCACGTTCCACGGGTCCGCATAGTCGATGATGTCGCCCGCGATCTCGGGCACCGAGGCTGCGTGCGACGCGAGGCAGAACTTGCCGTGCGCCAGGCTCTCGGCGACCGGCAGGCCCCAGCCTTCGTACAGCGATGGATAGAGGGTGAACAGGCAACGCTGGTAGAGCAGGTTCAGCTCGACATCGGTGACGTTGTTCAGGATCACGATCCTGTCCTCGACCCGCAGGTCCTGCTGCAGCGAGGCCATGAAGTCGTCGACCCGCCAGCCCTGCATGCCGACGAACACCAGCTTCGGTGCGTCGAAGCCCGATTCGAGCAGGCGCAGGTAGGCCCGGTAGAGCGTTTCGTGGTTCTTCCGGATCTCGACGGTGGAGACGAACAGGAGGAAGCGTTCGCCGGCGAGCTTTCGAACGGCGCTCGAATAGTGTTCCTCTCCCACGACCTTCGGCAGCGTGTCGCCCTCGCGGATCACCGTCATCGGCGGCATCGGCGTTTCGATCTCGCGTAGCAGTGCCTTCAGGTCCCGGGCCGTGCATTGGGAATTGCACAGGATATGGTCCGAGGCCCAGGCCATCGTCGCGTAGAAGCTCGCGAAGAACTGGGCCTTGCCAGCCTGGTAGAAGTGTGGGAACAGGACCGGAATGATGTCGTGAATGACGTTGACGACCTTGAAGGCGCTGCGCTTCTTCTCGCGATAGAGGCAGGCCATCTTGTTGCCATGGTCCCAGTCCAGGCCCATCGTGAGATAGAAGTCGCCCGGCTGGAACAAGCCGGGCGAGCTCGGGCCCGCGCCCTGCGCCGGCACGAGTCCCGCGGGACCCTCGGCGGCAACCAGCGGCACCAGTCGTGCCGCCTTCCATTCGTGATACGCGAAGGCCAATGTGCGGCGCACCGCGATCATGCGGCGCCGCACGCCCGACTCGTATCTGGCGGGCAGCGCGCTCAAGGTGCCCAGCACCGCCTTGCGCAGAAGCCGTTCCAGCCGCCGTGCCAGGCGCACCGGCGGTGGCCCCGATGCGGCTTCGGGTGCCGCCGGTTGCGAGGCCTTGCGGGTCGCCGCGGCCTGCTCGTCGGAGGCACGATTCAGGATGGCCCAGGCCTCGCTCTGCGGCATCTCGAAGAACTGCTCCTTGCCCCAGTCGAAGACGCACAGCCGCACCCGGTCCGGCCATTTGGTCAGCATCCAGCGGCAGCATTCCTGCTCCATCCGGACGATGCCCACGGGCGCGCGCGTCCAGTGGAGCGAGGTGGTGAAGTCGAGCCAGAGGGTGCGTCGCTCAAGCATGGGCATGGCGTGCGAAGGTGGCGAGGAGGTGGGTGGGCATCGGTGCGAGTGTCGACTCCCAGAGCAGTCGTCGTCGGTGGTTCAGCTCGGCCTCGCCGATGGCGAGGCGTTCGCGGTGCAGCAGCTCGAACAGCCGGGCGCGGAACGCATGCGGATCGTCCTCGACGAAAACGCCGGGGTCTCCGATGAAGTCCTCGAAGCCGCGGAACGCCGTCGAGGTCCCGATCACGTAGGCGCCGGTCAACAGTGCTTCGGCCGTCTTGATGTTGGATCCGCCGCCGGCCGTGATCGGCAGGATGTAGACGTGGCCGAGGCGGCGCAGCGCCGCGATGCCCGCGTCGTCGACGATGCCGAGGCGCAGTGTGCGGTCGTCGTTGATGCCGGCCCAGCGCCTGTACTCGCGATGCTTCTCGAGCAGGCTCGTGACGCCCCCCGCGATGACGAGCTTGCGGTCCGGTGGGAGGAAGGCCAGCGACTGGCTGAAAACCGAAAAGAATCCCACCGCGTTGGGCGGGTGCGCACTGCTCACGAAGACCGCGAACGGTTCCCGCGGCAGGGCGCGCTTCCACGTCTCGATCGCGTCGGGCGAGGCGTCCGGTGGCGAAGTACCGTTGGGCGCGAGAACGGCGTCTTCGCGCTGGCCGAGCTCGTTGAGATAGGCCTGGTCGGCGGCGGTGACAGCGAAGACGATCTCCGCTTCCAGCGTGATCTCGCGCTCCAGCGCGAGGATGTCCTCGCCATGCTGCGCGACCAGCGCCTCGGTCGCCCCCGACTGCGCGAGGATCTGCCGCTTCATCGCGTGCTCGATGTTGTGCGCCGAGTGGACGATCCGGGGGCGATGCTCCTGCGGCCCGAGTTCGGCCAGGCAGGCGCGTACCAGCGGCCACAGATAGAGGTGGTCGATCTGGATGAAGTCGTAGGGCTTGCTGCGCAGCACGCGAAGCAGTGCATCGCGGGCCTGCCGGGTGGTGGCGATGTGCAGTCCCCAGAGATGGTCGTAGACGACGTGCTCGCACTCTTCCAGCGGCCGGCCGCCCAGGGTGCCGGGCAGCACGATGTCCGTCGTCGCATGCCGCGGGTAGGAGCCCTCGGGAAAGAAGCCGACATAGTCCACCTCGATGCCGGCCTTCCTGTACGCCTCGTAGATGTGCCGCGTCCTGAGCTGCCCGCCGTGCCGGGGCTCGATGATCGGGAAGGTGGCAATGATGAGGACTTTGGCTGCGGACATGAAGGCAATGGCTCCTGGCGACGACGGCATGGACTGCCCTTGCGGCGGGCGGGTCAGCGGTCCGCCCCGGACGATCGGATGAAGCGGGCGCACTCCGGCGGTGCGGCCCGCGCGGGAATCAGAAGGACTTGCCTTCGGCGTTGCGACGCAGATCCGCTTCCACCATCATCGTGCACAGCTGTTCGAGCGTGGTCCGCGGCGCCCATCCGAGCTTTTCCTTGGCGCGCGCCGGATTGCCGATCAGCAGGTCGACTTCGGCCGGGCGATAGAACTTCGGATTCACGCGTACCAGCGTCTTGCCCGACTGGATGTCGATGCCGACCTCGTGCTGTTCCTCGCCTTCGAAGCGCAATTCATAGCCCGCCGCCTTGAACGCCATGTCGACGAACTGGCGAACGGTCTCGGTCCGGTTCGTGGCCAGCACGAAGTTGTCGGGCGTGTCGGCCTGCAACATCATCCACATGCCTTCGACGTACTCCTTGGCGAAACCCCAGTCGCGCTTGGCGCCCAGGTTCCCGAGCTCGAGCACATCGGCCTTGCCGAGCTTGATCTTGGCCACGCCGTCGGTGATCTTGCGCGTCACGAACTCACGACCGCGCAACGGACTTTCGTGGTTGAACAGGATCCCGCTGCAACCGAATATGTCGTAGCTTTCCCGGTAATTGATCGTCATCCAGTGCGCGAAGAGCTTGGCGACGCCATAGGGGCTGCGCGGATAGAACGGCGTGTCCTCGACCTGCGGAATGGCCTGCACCTTGCCGAACATCTCCGAGGTGGATGCCTGGTAGAAGCGGATGCCTGGATTGGTCAGGCGGATCGCCTCGAGCAGGTGCAGCGCACCCATGCCCGTGATCTGCGCCGTGGCATCGGGCTGGTTGAAGCTCACGCCCACGAAACTTTGCGCCGCGAGGTTGTAGACCTCGTCGGGTGCGGTTTCCTTCATCAGCATCAGCGAATTGCCGAGGTCGGTCAGGTCGTATTCGACGAGGTGGAGGTCGGGATGGTCCTGAATGCCCAGTTCCTCGATGCGCCAGAAGTTCACCGAGCTGGTTCGGCGATAGGTGCCGTAGACCACGTAGCCTTTGTTCAGCAGCAACTCGGCCAGATAGGCCCCGTCCTGCCCTGTGACGCCCGTGACGACCGCGCGCTTTTTTGTCATGAATATCCTCTCGAAACGAAGCGGCGCCTTGTTGGCCCGGAACACTCAATTGTGCCCCAACTGCCAGTGCGCTCCGGCCGCCGGAACCGGTGCGGACTCGCCGTCAGGAAAGTCCGGATCGGCCTGACCTAGAATTTGTCATCGTGCAATCGCTGCCGCTCAGGGTGGCCGAAATTCCAAGAATGACTGAACAAAAACCGCGGCTCGCGCTGGACCTGGATGTCCTGACCGAGGGGGGGAAGACCGACGCGTACCGGGTGTGCGAGAGACTTTGCGAGGGCTTGGCCCGGTCGCCGCAATTGGCCGTGCAATTCATGGCGGATGCGATGCGCGTGGCAGAAGCGGATGCGCGTCTTCGCTCTGCCGGATTCGTTGCTTCGCTGCAGCCGATCGAGGCACTTCCCTCCAGGAAGACCGATATTGCACTGTCGTTCTTTCGGCCGGAATCGCAGGCCTGGCGCGAGGATCGCACCGTTGTGCATGCTCACGTCATTTACGACTTGATTGCAATCGCACGGCCCGAACTCTTTTCTCCGGCCGTAGCAAAAAGCGCTCACGATCTGGTATCGAGCCTCGATCAGCGCTCATTGGTATTCACCTTGTCGGAATTCGCGCGGCGGCAATTGCTGCGTTTCCGGCCGGATCTCAGTCCCGCCCAGGTCGCGGTCATACCGCCGGCGGTGAGTGCCTGGTTCGAGCCCTGCGAGGATGCCGCGCGCCGGGCTGCTGCGCGCTCGAAACATGGCGTTCCCGCGGCCGTGCCCTATGTGGTGGCGAATGCATCGGCGCAGCCCCCCGAGGTGCTCGATCGACTGGTGCGCGCATTCCTGCAGGCGGCCGACCATGCGTCCGCGAGCGATCTCCACCTGGTGCTCGTGGCCGATCCGGACGAGCAGTCCTCGGCCATCGGGGCCGCGCTCGCTTCCGCCGGCGAGCGGCGGGCGCGAATCCTCGTCGTGCCGGCAGCACGGATCGAGAACGCGGATCTGGCCGCGCTCTATGGCGATGCCCTGTGCTTTGTCGACCTCTTGCAAGGCGCGGGCGCTGGCCTGGCACCGCTCGAGGCGATGGCGTGCGGCACGCCCGTCGTGTGCGCTGGCGATGCGGCCTTTGCGGAAACGGTGGCCGATGCCGGCGTGCTGGTGGAGGCCCACGATGTCGACGCCGCGGCTCGTGCGATCGCGCAGTTCGCGGTCTCGCCGGAGGCGCGGCAAGCTGCGGCGGCGCGCGCGCTGCGGCGTGCGCGCACCTTCGATCGCGCGCATTGCATCGAGCGCGTGACGGCGGTGCTGCTGGATGCCTGCGAGCGCTACCGGGTCTGGCCCTCGTCCCTCCTGTGGCAACGGCAGACCGGCCCGGTGCGCGAGGGCCGCGCGCCGGTGCTCGAGCAAGGGCCGTCCCCCCTCGCCACCTACCTAGCCTACGAGAACGGTGCCCAGGGACCGGACTTCGGCATCCCCTTGAGCACCCTCGAGGCGCCGGGCCGGGAATGGCCCCTGTGGCGCGACACGCTCGCGGCCTCCGGGGCGGCGGGGCGCGTCGAAGGCGGCCTGCGCACACGCGGTGTCCGGAAGTCCGGCACGCCGGACGAACCCCTGATCAGCTACGTGACCGTGGTGCGCAACAACGTTGCAACACTGGAGCGGGCCATCGAGAGCGTGCAGCGCCAGACCTATCGCAACGTGGAGCACATCGTGCTCGACGGTGCGTCCACGGACGGCACGGTGGACCTGATCCTGCGCCATGCCGAGCGATTGGACTACTTCGTCTCCGAACCGGACCGCGGACTCTACGACGCCATCAACAAGGCGGTGCCGCTGGCGCGCGGGCAATTGATCTGCATCCTCAATTCCGACGACTGGCTCGAGCCGCATTCGGCGGAGATCGCCGTGCATCGCATGCGAGGCCTGATGGACGCTCCGACGCTGCTGTTCACGGGCGCCCTGGTGCATGAAGTCGGCGGCAAGCCGGTCGTCGAATGGCCGCCGGCTTTCGTCCATCCCGGCAGCTATTTCACTTGCGCCAGCGATTGCCACAACGGCATCTATGCCACGCCCTCGGCCTACGAGCATTCGGGGCCTTACGACGCCAGTTACAAGATCGCGGCGGACTTCAAGTGGATCATGACCAGCCTCGATGCGGGCATCCGCTTCGTCTACACCCAGGAGGTCGCGATCCATTATTCGCTGGGCGGAACCTCGGGCGATGCCGTGGGACACAGCCGGGACTGCCTGCGCGTGGTCAGCGACCGCTTTCCGTTCCTGACGCGCGAAGAGGTGCGCGGTCTCTACGACGGCTACTTCGGTTTCGAGCATCAGTTGCCCGATGAGCCGGTGCCGAGAAGCGAGTCGTTGACGCTCTTCCTGCGGCGCGTCTTCGCGGACCACGTCGACCGCCCCGATTTCCAGACGGCGGTGGCCTGGGCGGCCATGGTCACGCTGCAGCATCCCAAGGACACCCCGGCGGCCGTGCCCATCGCGCCGAACGCGGTGCCTTCCATCCGCCGTTCCGCGAAGGACCTGGCCAAGGGGCTGCTGCATCGTTCTCCGTTCCTCTACAACGTGGCGGTCCGTTGCTACGCCCGGCTCCGGAGGTGAACGAGATGGCGCGCATCGCTTATGTGGACCATTCGTACCACCGCTCGACGCTGTCGACGGGTTTCCTCGTCGAGATCCTGCAGCGTCGCGGGCATGTGGTCGACCGCTTCTGGGACGAGGCCTGGCGCGGGGGCGCGCCGGTGCCCTGGTCCGACGTGCAGGGATATGACGTGGTCATCATGTTCCAGTCCTATTGCACGCCGCCCGCCAGGCATTTCCGGCACGTGCATCCCAACGTGATCTACGTTCCCATGCTGGACCAGTTCGCCTTGTGGCAGGGACCGGTGACGCCCCTCTCGGAATTCTGGGAGCCGTTCCAGGGTTCGAAGGTGCTGAACTTCTCCACGGCATTGCACGGCCTGACGAAGAGTTTCGGCATCGCCAGCCACTTCGTCCGCTACTACCAGCCGACGCGCCCTCCCGTGGCGCCGTCGGAGGGATTGCACGGCTTCTTCTGGGTGCGCCGGCAATCGCAGCTGCCCTGGGACTCGATCCGGCGCCTGATCGGAACGGCGCGCTTCGATTCGATGCACCTGCACCTGGCCGGCGATCCGGGATCGCCGCCGTCCGAAATGCCGCCCGAGGAAGACATCGCGCGGCATCGCATCACCACCTCCACCTGGTTCGAGGACAAGAAGGATCTCGAGGCCGTGCTGGATCGAGCCAATGTCTTCTTCGCGTCCCGCCTCGACGAGGGGATCGGGCAGGCGTTCCTCGAAGCGATGGGGCGCGGTCAATGCGTGGTCGCGCCGAATCAGGGCACGATGAACGAATACATCCTGCCGGGCTTCAATGGCCTGCTCTACGAACTCGATGCATTGCAGCCGCTGGATTTCTCGCAAGTGCATGTCTTGGGCGCGCGCGGCTGGGAAAGCGCGCGAGCCGGCCGCGTGCAATGGGAAGAGGCCGAGGAAGCGCTGATTCGTTTCATTCTGGCGCCGAGCGAGGGCCTCTATGCCGGCAAGTACCAGCATCCTTCCGTTCATGTCCAGGGTGCCGCCGCGGCCGGCGCGGTGAAGGTGGATGTGATGTCGCGCAAGATCGCAACCAGGTTGCGTCGCGTGGCTGGTTACGCTTTTTTCAGAAAGACGCGCTCGCTCTGGCATCCTCTGTTGCAATGGATGCGGCGACTCGTATCGCGCTAAAACCCCAGACCTCGATTCCAGGTACCCTCCAATCCAGAAACCTGGAGAACCCATTGCCATGACAACAAGAAAAGTCTTCGTCGCCGGACACAGCGGCCTGGTCGGATCCGCCACGCTGAAGGCACTCGCCGATCGCCCCGACATCGAACTGGTGACAGCCACCCATGCCCAACTCGATCTCGAGGACCGGGCTGCCACACGCGATTTCTTTCTGCGCGAGCGCCCCACCCATGTGGTGATGAGCGCGGCCAAGGTCGGCGGCATTCTGGCCAATTCGAACTTCCCGGTCGACTTCCTGCACAAGAATTTGCGCATTCAATTGAACGTGTTCGACGCAGCGCACGAAGCGCAGATCGAGCGGATGATCTTTCTCGGTTCCTCCTGCATCTATCCGCGGGACTGTCCGCAGCCGATTCGCGAGGACTATCTGTTGACCGGACCGCTCGAAGCCACCAACCGTCCGTATGCGCTCGCGAAGATTGCCGGCGTCGAATCGTGCTGGGCGTTCAATCGGCAATACGGGACCCGCTATCTCGCGCTGATGCCCACCAACATGTATGGCCCCGGCGACAACTACCACCCGGAACATTCTCATGTGCTTCCCGCGTTGATCCGGCGCTTTCACGAAGCCAAGCTGCGCAACGACCCGTCGGTGATGGTGTGGGGCTCGGGAAATCCGCGCCGGGAATTCATGTACTCGTCGGACCTGGGCGAGGCGATCCTCTTCCTGCTGACCTTGCCGCAGGATCGATTTGCCGAGTTGACGCGTGCCGATGTGACGCCGCTGATCAATGTCGGCGTCGGCACCGACGTCACGATCCGCGAGGTGGCCGAGCGCGTGAAGCAGGCCGTGGGCTATACGGGGGAATTGCGCTTCGATGCGAGCAAGCCCGATGGCACGCCGCGCAAGCTGCTCGACGTCCAACGCATGGCCGCGCTGGGCTGGACCGCGAAGACATCGCTGGAGACCGGTCTGCAGGCAGCGTACGCTGACTTCCTGCAGCGGCATGGGTAAGCCGCAGGGCTCGTTGAAACGCAGCGCCCTCTGGGCCGCCCGGGGAGCATGGTGGCTCGTCACGCCCTGGCGCTGGGCGGAGCGCGTGCGCTTCATGCGCGCGCGCGCGGCCGCCGAGCTTCGCGAGCTCGAACTCGCCCGGTTGCTTGCGCGCACGACCGAACGCGGCGCATCGGCCGCTTTCATCGAACCGGTCGATCTCTTCGACAACGAGGCCGTCGCACGCCGCGTCGACCTGCCGTGGGATTCGATTTTCTGGCCGCCGGTCTCGGCGAGCGAGGTGGTCGATCTGCCATCGGCGGCGCGCTTCTGCATCGGCCTGTGGCGTGAAGACGATCGGCTGCGACAGCGATTTCCGCGCGCCTTTTCCGCGGATGCCTCGTCCTTCCTCGCTTCCTTGGGTGAATTGGATGGTCGAGGATTCGGCCTGTCTTCCGCCGCGCTGGCGCAATTGCAGCAGTTGCTGCGGTCGGACTTCGCGAGCCGCGCGCGTCAATACCTGCTCGTCGATTTTCCCGCGCGCGCCGAATTGCCCGACGGCTTGTTGCCGACCGGCAATGCCGAATTGCTGCGCTGGTACCTGCGCCATGCAAGATTCGATGCCAACCTGAGTCTGGAGGAAGTCTGGTGGCTTTTTCTCGAAGCCGCCCAGGACCCGCAGCGTGAACTCACGCGTGCCTATCTGTTCACGCCCGCCTGGCAATCGGAGCGCCCCGATGCCCTGACCGTCTTTGGCCGGGAGGGGTTCGTGGCCTGGTTCAGGTCGGCATTCGGCGCCGATGGGAATTGGCTCGATGTCGCCCATTGGCCCGAATGGCAGGCGCCCGCCATGCAGCTTCGCATCGGCTATGCGGCGCATGGCGATTGGCGCGAAGCATTCCCGGATGCGTTGTTCTCGGCGGATCGCGCGCGCGAATGGCTGTCCTGGCTCGCATCGTTCGAAGGCCCGCTGGACGAGGCGCCGCGCAACTGGTGCCGGCAATTGGACGTCGATGCCACCGTCGAGGCGCTCATGCGGCCGGGCGCCAACATCGTGGGGCACTTCTGCTATCCCTCGGGCCTTCGGGTGTCCGCCGAAAGCCTGGTCCAGGGATTGGCCGCGGTCGGCATTCCCGCCTCGCTGCGCGACCTGCACACGGACTTCACCGACGATCCGCGGCATGTCGATTTCGACGGAATGGAGTGCCATGACGTCACCATCATCCATGCCCAGCCGGTGCCTTTCTTCGAGCGGGCTTTCGAGCTTGCCAATCTGAGCGAACGCGTACCGCGCACCTATCGCATCGCCTACTGGTATTGGGAATTCGACACCATTCCCGTGTCATGGCTCGAGCAGGCCGGAACCGTCGACGAGGTGTGGACCGCCACCGAGTTCGTGGCGCGCGGGCTGCGCGAGCGCCTGCCGGTGCCCGTGCGCACGCTGTTCCCCGGCGTGAAGCTGGCTCCCTTCGAGCCACGCGGCCGCCGACATTTCGGCCTGAGCGACGATCGCTACACCTTCGTCTTCAACTTCCACATGATGAGCGTGATGGAGCGGAAGAATCCGCTGGGTTTGATCCGCGCGTTCAGGCAGGCCTTCCGGCCCGACGAGCCGGTCGAACTGGTGCTCAAGACTTCATCGGGCGAGCGCCATCCGCAGCAGTTCCAGCAGTTGCGCGACGCGGCTGCGCAAGCCGGCGTCACGCTGATCAACGAGGTCTACAGCGCGGCGGACGTGCTCGCGCTGATCGATGCCTGCGATGCCTACGTTTCCCTGCACCGCAGCGAAGGGCTGGGGCTGACGATGGCCGAGGCGATGCTGCTCGGGAAGCCGGTGATCGCCACGAACTTTTCAGGCAATGTCGATTTCATGGACGAGGACAACAGCCTGCTGGTCCCCTATGAGATCGTGACGCTTCACGAGGCCATACCGCCCTACGGTGCCGGACTGAAATGGGCGCAACCGTCGGAAGCGCATGCGGCGCAATTCATGCGCCGGTTGTACGAGAACCAGGCATGGGGCCGCGAGCTCGGCGCTCGTGCACGCGAGAGCGCCAGAACGAGCATGTCCCTCGAGGCCAGCGGCCGGCGCGTACGCGCGCGGCTGGAAGAAATACGCGCGGCCCGCGGCCCCGCGCGGCATCCCGGCTGATCGTCGTCTGGTCCGCCCGCGAGCAGGCGGAGCGGTTCAGGACTCGGGCTCGGATCGGGACTCGGAGACGATCCGGCCGTGCTCGAGGTGGATCACGCGATTGCATTCCTTTGCAATCAGATCGGGCGAATGAGAAGCCAGCACCAGGATGCCCGATTTGGTCACCACTTCGCGCATCCGCTTCTCGGCCTTCTCGGTGAATTCCGCATCGCCGACCGACAGCCATTCGTCCATCAGCAGGATGTCGGACTGGATGCTGGTCGAGATCGAGAACGCCAGCCGCATCAGCATGCCGGTGGAGTAGGTGCGCACCGGCATGTTGACGTACTCGCCGAGGCCGCTGAACTCGCAGATGTCCTGCGTCAGCTTGTCCACCTGCTTGCGGCTCATGCCCATCACGAGGCCGCGCAGCATGATGTTCTCGATGCCCGTGGCATCGACCTCGATGCCGAGCACCGGATCGATCAGGCTGGAGACGGTGCCCTGGCGCGTGAACGAGCCCGAGGTCGGTTCGTAGACGCCCGCGAGGGTGCGCAGCAGGGTCGACTTGCCCGCGCCGTTGTGGCCGACGAGCCCGAGCCGGTCGCCGCTGCGCAGCTCGAAGCTGACGTCGCGCAACGCCTGCACGACCGTCACGCCGGTCTCCTTGCCGAGGCGCCCACCGGTCACCGAGGCGGCCAGGGTGTTGCGAAGCGAACTGGCACCGGCGCCGTAGATCGGGAAGCTGACGGAGACGTTCTGGAGGGAAATCAGGGCCATGGGCAATCAGAGCCAATAAACGACGCGGCGTCGGTACTTCACGAACAACAGGCTGGCGCCCACGATGCTGACGACTGTCCAGCACAGGATGCCGAGCCAGTCATGCACGCTGGCCATGCCGCCCATCAGCGGGGTGCGCAGCAGGTCGAGCATCTGCGCCAGCGGATTCCACAGCACGTAGCGCGCGCGTCCCGGCAGGTTCTCGGGCAACCAGAACACCGGCGTCAGGAACATCAGCATCTGCATCAGGCTGGTGACGATCTGCGTGATGTCGCGAAAGCGCGTGCAGACCAGGCCCAGCACCAGGCCGATGGCGTGTGCGTTCACCAGCAGCAGCAGGAAGGCGGGAAAGAACAGCAGCACGTGCCACGACAGCGAAATGCCGGCCCACAGCGCCACCGGCACGTACAGCACGATCTGGTGGGCGAACTGGATGATGTTGCGCCCGAGGCTGCGCCACACGAACAGCGTGATCGGGAAGTAGCCCTGCTTGAGGTAGTGCGAGGAATTGACGAAAGTGTGGCAGGCGTCGGTGACGATGCTGGAGAACAGCCCCCAGAAGATCACGCCGAGCGCGAGGTGGGGGAAGAAGCGCGACAGCTCGGTGCCGAACAGCGCGCTGTACAGCGGGCCCATGCCCGCGATCATCACGCCCATGCTCAGCGTGAGCCAGATCGGTCCGAGCAGCGAGCGGCGATAGCGCAGGACGATGTCGAACCAGGCCAGGGTCCACCAGATGTCGACGCGGCGGGATCCTTCCCACCAGTCGGTCCACGCGTTGCGATGAAGATTCGAATGTGCTGTTGCGCTCATGCTCGCCCATAGGTGTCCGCGAGGCGGACGATGTCGTCTTCTCCCAGGTAGCTCCCGCACTGCACTTCGATCAGCACCAGCTCTTCGTGGCCGGTGTTCGTCAGGCGATGTTTTTCCTGGAGTGGAATGTAGCGGTATTGGCCGCGCACGGTCTCGTGCTCGACCTCGCCGATCTGCACGATGCCTTTGCCTTGGACCACGACCCAGTGCTCGGCGCGCTGGTGGTGGTATTGCAGCGAAAGCGACTGGCCCGGCTTGACTGTGATGCGCTTGACCTTGTAGCCGTCTTCTTCCTTGAGCGACGCATAGGTGCCCCAGGGACGATGGACGGTGGCCGGCAGCTGAACGGTCTCGTGCTTGCGCGATTTCAGCAGGTCCACGACCTTCTTGACCTGCTGCGCGCTGTTCTTGTGCGCCACCAGCAGCGCGTCGGGCGTGTCGACGATCACGAGGTCATGGACGCCGAGCGTGGCCACCACCTTGGCGCCATGGCTCTCGACCTGGACGTGCGTGCCGGTGGTGTCCACGGCCACGACGTCATCCGGCAGCGTGTTGCCGTTGGCATCCGCCGGATGGGCACTCGCCACGGCGGGCCAGGAGCCCACGTCGTTCCAGGAGAACTTGGCGGGCACCACGTGCACGTTATCGGCCCGCTCCATGACGGCGTAGTCGATGCTGATGTCGGGTTGCAGGCCGAAGGTGTGCAGGTTGAAATCGAGGGTGCTGCCGTTGCGGGTGGCATTGCCCATGGCGTTGCGGGCGGCACGCAGAACCTCGGGGGCCTGCTTTTCGAACGCGGCCAGGATGCTGGCGGCGGTGAAGCAGAACATGCCGCTGTTCCAGTAGTAGCGCCCGGTTGCCAGATATTCCTGGGCCGTGGCGAGGTCGGGCTTCTCGACGAAGCGCTTGACCGGCTGGCTCTGGCGCGAGACGCGGTCGACCTCGACGTAGCCGAAGCCGGTTTCGGGCGCGGTGGGCGCGATGCCGAACAGCACCAGCGAGCCCTCGTTGGCCAGTCGGAAGGCTTCGCTCGCGCTGGCGACGAAGGCCTCGACGTCGGGGACGAGGTGGTCGGCCGACAGCACCAGCATCACCGTATCGCCACCGAACTGCTGTTCGCATTGCAGTGCAGCAAGCGCGATCGCCGGCGCGGTGTTGCGGCCCTTGGGCTCGAGCAGATAGGTGGTGTCCGGCGGATCGCTCATGCCGTCGAGCACGTCCTTGGTCAGGAAGAAGTGATCCTTGTTGGTCACGATCATCAGATCGCCCGTGCCGCAGGCCTGGCCCCGCTCGATCGCCTGCTGCAGCAGGGTCGAGCCCCCGAGCTTCATGAAAGGCTTCGGGAAGGCCTGGCGCGAAGCTGGCCATAGTCTCGATCCGGCGCCTCCCGACAGCACGACTGAAAGCACCCGCATTTTTCGAACCCTGTTTCTTTATGGAGCGATAATTTTACCGACCCCTGCCGGGGCGAGCCGTGAGCAGGCGTTCGTTGCGACGCCCCGCGCTGAAAGTGCGCACCACCGGCCTTTTCTTCGCGCGGCCATGGCCTCGGCGCGAGTTTTCGGAATGATCGACCGTATTTTATGAGGCCCACGCTGCCCGCCGCATCCACAGGGAGACGCCGACCCGCACGCCCCGCCGAGCTGACCAAGGCCCAATTGCAGGCCCGGGTGCATGCGCTCGAGCAGCAGGTGGCCGCCATGGAGCGCTCGACCAGCTGGCGGCTCACGGCCCCGGTGCGCTGGGCCAGCCGGGTGGTGCAGCGCCTGCGCGGCGGGCCGCTGCTGCCGGCGGGCATCGCGGGCGGCAACTACGCGGAGTGGATCGCGCGGTCGGCGGCGCTGCAGGCGGGGCCGCTGGCGGCACTCGCGGCCGAGACGCAGGACTGGTCCGAACGCCCGCTGATCTCGGTGCTGATGCCCACCTACAACCCCCAGCCGGCCTGGCTGCGCGAAGCCATTGCCTCGGTGCGCGCGCAGACCTACGACCGCTGGGAGCTCTGCATCGCCGACGATGCCTCGACCGATCCGCAGGTAGCGGCCCTCCTCGAGGCCGCGGCCGCCGAGGACAGCCGCATCCGCTGGGTCCGCCGGCCGGTCAACGGCCACATCTCCGAAGCCTCGAACAGCGCGCTGGCGCTGGTCGGTGGCGACTGGGTGGCGCTGATGGACCACGACGACCTGCTCGCGCCCGATGCGCTGCTGCGCGTCGCGCACGAGCTGCGCGCCCATCCCGAGGCGCGCATGGTCTATTCGGACGAGGACAAGATCGACGCCGCCGGCCGGCGCTACAACCCCTATTTCAAGCCCGACTGGAACCCCGAGCTGTTCCGCTCGCAGAACATGTTCTCGCACCTCGGGGTCTACCAGCGCGCGCTGGTGCTCGAGGTCGGCGGCTTCCGCAAGGGCTTCGAGGGCGCGCAGGACTACGACCTCGCGCTGCGCTGCATCGAGCGCATCGACCCGCTGCGGCAGGTGCGGCACATCCCGCACGTGCTCTACCACTGGCGCGCGCATGCCGAGAGCACGGCCCAGTCGGCCGGCGCCAAGCCCTATGCCGAGATCGCGGGCGAACGGGCCCTCGACGAGCATTTCGAGCGCATCGGCCTGGCCGCGCGCACCGAAAGCACGCCGCATGGCTACCGCACCCGGCTGGCGTCACCCGCGCGCTGGCCGAAGGTGTCGCTGGTAATCCCCACGCGCGATGCGCTGGGCCTGGTGCGTCAGTGCATCGAGAGCATCGTGGCGCTCTCGACCTACCCCGACTACGAGATCCTGCTGGTCGACAACGGTTCCACCGATCCCGAGGCGCTGCGCTACTTCGCCGAGCTGCGCGAACAGCCGGGCTTCCGGGTGCTGCGCGACGACGGCGAGTTCAACTACGCGGCGCTCAACAACGCGGCCGTGGCGCAGGCGCGCGGCGAGGTGGTGGCGCTGATCAACAACGACATCGAGGTCATCACGCCCGACTGGCTCGAGGAGATGGTGGCGATCGCACTGCAGCCCGACGTGGGCGCGGTGGGCGCGAAGCTGCTCTATCCCGACGGCACGGTGCAGCACGCGGGCGTGGTGCTGGGCATCGGCGGCATCGCCGGCCACGCCCACAAGCACCTGCCGCGCGTGGAGGGCGGGTACTTCAACCGCGCCCAGCTGATCCAGTCCTTCGAGGCCGTGACCGCGGCCTGCCTGGTGGTGCGCAAGGCCGTCTACGAGCAGGTGGGCGGGCTCGATGCCGCCCACCTCAAGATCTCGTACAACGACATCGACTTCTGCCTGCGGCTGCGCGAGGCCGGCTACCGCAACGTCTGGACGCCGCATGCGGAGCTCTACCACCATGAATCGGCCACCCGGCCGCGCGACCTGGATCCGGCCCAGCGCGAGCGCGCGGCGCGAGAAGAGAACCACATGAAGACCCGCTGGGCCGCCGTGCTCGAACGAGATCCCGCCTACAACCCGAACCTGAGCCTGGCCTCGGAAGATTTCGCGCTGGCCTGGCCGCCGAGGCCGTTGCCGGAGGTGCGGCCATGAACCGTCTCCTGCGCGCCCTGGCCTTCATCCCCAACGCCCTCTACAAGGGCGGCGGCCTCGGCGGCACCGCGCGCCGCGCCGTGAAGATCCTGCGCCAATCGGGCCTGCGCGGCGTGGTGCGCTCGGTCGGTGTGCTGCTGCGCAACGACGGCCCGCCGCTGATGGCCGATGCCTCGCGGCCCGACCGCTTCCAGTACCGCGAATGGGTCAAGCGCCACGACGCGCCGCTCGCGCCGGCGCAGCGCCAGGCGCTCGAAGCCCAGGCCGCCGGCTGGCCGCGCCGGCCCGGCTTCGTGCTGGCGATGGCGCTCGATGGCGCCGATGCGCAGCAGGCGGAGCGCGCCGTGGCTTCGGTGCGCGATCAGGTCTTCGCGCACTGGCGGCTGGTGCTCGCGGCCGGCCCGGGCACGGCGCAGGAGGTCAAGGTGCTGGCCGGCCGGCTGGCCGCGGCCGAGCCGCGCATCGAGTTCGCCGAGGCGACGCTCGCGCAGGCCTTCAACGCCGCCGACCCCGGTGCCGACGGCTGGCTCGCCGCCTGCGATGCGCGCGATGCGCTGGCCGCCGATGCGCTGTGGCGCGTGGCCGAGGCCGCCGTGGCCCATCCCGAGGCCGCGCTGATCTACACCGACGAGGACCGGATCGCGGCCGACGGGCAGCGCTCGGCGCCGTACTTCAAGCCCGACTGGAACCTCGACCTGCTGCGCTCGCAGGACTTCGTCTCGCGGCTGGCCTTCTTCGCGGCGCCGCTGCTGCGCGAGGTGGGCCGGCTCGACGAGCGCTTCGGCGACGCGGCGCGCTACGACCTGGTGCTGCGCGCGGCCGAACGCCTCGATGCGGCGCGCATCGTCCATGTGCCGAAGGCGCTGTACCACCGCCATGTGGCCTCCGAAGAGGCGGTGCATGCGATGGACCCGGCCGAGTACGCGCCCGAGGGCGGCGAGCGAGCGCTGCAGGCGCACCTGGCGCGCGGCGGCATCGAGGCCACGGCCGAGCGCGCGGGCGCCGGCTTCCGCGTGCGCCATGCGCTGCCGGCCGAGCTGCCGCTGGTGTCGCTGTTCATTCCCACGCGCAACGGCCTGAAGCTGGTGCGCCAGTGCATCGAGAGCATCCTCGAGAAGACCCTCTACCCACGCTACGAGATCATCCTGATCGACAACGGCTCGGACGACCCCGAGGCGCTGCGCTACTTCGAGGAGATCTCGGCGCGCGCGGGCGTGCGCGTGCTGCGCGACGACAGCCCCTTCAACTACTCGGCGCTCAACAACCAGGCCGCGGCGGTCGCCAGGGGCGAAGTCTTCGGCCTCATCAACAACGACATCGAGGTGATCTCGCCCGACTGGCTCGGCGAGATGGTCTCGATCGCGCTGCAGCCCGGCGTGGGCGCCGTGGGCGCGCGGCTGTGGTATCCCGAGAACACGCTGCAGCATGCGGGCGTGGTGCTGGGCTACCGCGGCGGCGTGGCCGACCATGCGCACCGCCGGCTCGGCCAGGGCGACGCCGGCTACTTCGGGCGCGCGGCGCTGCTGCAGGGCTTCTCGGCCGTGACGGCCGCCTGCCTGATCGTGCGGCGCGCGCTCTACGAACAGGTGGGCGGGCTCGACGAGAAGAACCTCAAGGTCGCCTACAACGACGTCGACTTCTGCCTGCGGCTGCGCGAAGCCGGCTACCGCAACGTCTGGACGCCCCATGCCGAGCTCTACCATCACGAGTCGGCCACGCGGCCCTCGGACCTGTCGGAGGCGCAGATCCAGCGCTTCCTCGGCGAGGAGGGCTACATGAAGCAGCGCTGGGGCGAGTTGCTGTTCAACGACCCGGCCTACAACCCGAACCTGAGCCTCGCGATCGAGGACTTCAGCTATGCCTGGCCGCCGCGCGCGCCGAAGGGGCTGGCGCCATGAGCGAGGTGGCGGCTTCTTCCGCCGGGGCACTGACCGTCTCGGTCGCCCTGTGCACCTACAACGGCGAGCGCTTCGTGCGCGAGCAGGTCCGCAGCATCTGCCTGCAGACCCGGCCGCCGATGGAGATCGTGCTGTCCGACGACGCCTCGCGCGATGCCTGCGTCGAGGTGGCCCGCGCCACCGTCGAGGAATGCCTGCGCGAGCGGCCCGGCCTCGCGATCGCGCTGCGCGTCATCGTCAATCCCGTCGGCCTGCGCGTGGTCAAGAACTTCGAGCAGGCGGTGCGCGCCTGCGGCGGCACGCTGATCGCGCTGTCGGACCAGGACGATGCCTGGGTGCCCGAGCGGCTCGAGCGGCTGGTGGCCGAGTTCGAGCGCCGGCCCGAGCTGCGGCTGCTGCACTCGGACGCGCGCCTCGTCGACGCCCAGGGCGCGCCGCTGGGCGGCACGCTGTTCCATGCGATCGAGGTCACGGCCGGCGAGCTCGAGCGCATGCATGCGGGCCAGGCCTTCGACGTGCTCCTGCGCCGCAACATCGTCACCGGCGCGACCACGGTGTTCCATCGCGAGCTGCTCGACGCGGTGCTGCCGTTCCCGGTCGAATGGGTGCACGACGAGTGGATCGCCACGGTGGCCTCGGCCTTCGCGCGCATCGACACCGTCGAGGCGCAACTGATCGACTACCGCCAACATGGCGGCAACCAGATCGGCGCGCGGCGCGACACCTTCATGGAGAAGGTGCGCAAGGCCCTGGCCTCGCGCGGCACCACCCACGTCGAGCGCGCGCGCAAGGCCGAGCTGCTGCTCGAGCGCCTCGAGCAGGTGGCGCGCGCGGGCCGCCCGGTGACCGCCGACACCCTCGACAAGCTGCGCGGCAAGATCGTGCACCAGCGCTTCCGCACGCAGCTGCCGGCCTCGCGCTGGGCGCGCGTGCTGCCGATCCTGCGCGAGGCCCGAACGGGTCGCTACGACCGGTTCGGCCGCGGTTTTCGCGGCGTGGTGCGCGATCTGTTCGAATCCGTCTGATCCATTCCCGAGCCCTCCGTGAGCCACATCCCCCAGACCCCCGCCTCCGCGCCGCCGACCGTGGTGGTCGTGATCCCGTTCTACAACGGCTCGGCCTTCATCGAGCGCTCGGTGGCGAGCGTGTTCGCGCAGTCGATGCCGGCCAGCGAGGTCATCGTGGTCAACGACGGCTCGCGTCCCGAGGAGCGAGCCAGCCTCGACGCGCTGGCCGCGCGCTTCCCGTTCCGCATCCTCGACAAGGAGAACGGCGGCCAGGGCTCGGCGCGCAACGCCGGCGTGGCGGCCTCGACGGCCGAGTACATCTGCTTCCTCGACCAGGACGACTTCTACCTGTCGAACCACATCGAGATCCTGGTCAAGGGCATCCCGGCCGACGACCCGCGCCTGGGCTTCGTCTACGCCGACCTGGCCGAGGCCGATGGCGAGGGCAACATCATCCGCGCGGCGATGGTCAAGGACCACACGCTGCATCACCCGAAGACCAACATCTTCGAGATGCTGCGCCACGACATCTTCGTGCTGCCCTCGGCCGCGATCGTGACGCGCAAGGCCTTCGACGCGGTGGGCGGCTTCGACACCCAGTTCATGGGCTTCGAGGACGACGACCTGTTCCTGCGCATCTTCCGCAAGGGCTTCACGAACCACTTCATCGACAAGGTGGTCACGGTCTGGTGCATCCACACCGGCAGCACCTCGTTCGACATGCGCATGATCCGCAGCCGCTTCAAGTACTTCAAGAAGCTGGTCGGCATGTTCCCCGACGAACCCCGGCGCAACCGCTACGTGCTGCGCGACTGCCTGATGCCGCGCTTCGGCCGCTTCTTCATGGACCACGTGATCGAGGCAGTGAAGGCCAACGACCCGAACCGCGCCGAGATGAGCGCGGTGCTCGCCGAATACGCGGCGATCGTCTATGCGAGCCCGGCGGTCAGCGGCCGCAAGAAGCTCGAGCTGCGCGCCACCGTCTTCATGGCCGAGCACAGCCCGCCGGGGCTGATCCGCGCCATCGGCAAGCTGACGCGGCTGCCCGGGGTGCGCTCGCTGCGCCGATTGCTGGGCTGAGGGGCGGGGCCGATCAGGCCACCTGGCGGCGCAGTCGGCGATAGCGCCAGAACGCGCCCGAAGCCCAGATCTTCAGCAGGCTGGTGACATGCCAGTAGAGGTACTTGCCGCTGCGGTGGCTCGCGCGCTGGGCGTCGTGCTGCGCGCGCAGCTGCTCGCCGACCTGCAGCCGCCAGCCAGCCAGCTGCACCCGCGCGCAGATGTCGAAGTCCTCGCCGTACATGAAGAAGCGTTCGTCGAAACCGCGCACGGCGGCATAGGCCTCGGCGCGGAACAGCATGAACAGGCCCGGCACCCAGGCCGGGACGGCCGGGCGCGCATAACCGGGCTTCTTGCGCGTAAGGATCTCCAGCGGCGTCAGGATGTCGCGGTGCTGCTCGGGCTCGCGCTTGCCGGGTTCCATGATGCGCGGCGTGAGCAGCCCCGCGTCGGGCGCGGCCAGGGCGATCAACGGCGCCAGCACATCGGCATCGAAACGGATATCGGGGTTGAGCACCAGGAACCATGGCGTGGCGCAGCGCTCGAAGGCCTGGTTGTGGTTGGCGCCGAAGCCCTTGGGCTGCGCGTTCTCGATGCGTTCGAGCGCGAAGCCCCAGGCGGCGCCGGCCAGCGGCGCGTCGGACTCGGGGATGTTCAGCGTCAGCACCACCTTGGCCACCTGTTCGCGGCTGAAGCGGTCGATCTGGTCGAGCAGGGGGCGCACGAGTTCGAGCTGCCCGTGGCTCACGATCGAAATCGTGACGGCGGGGGAGGTCGTAGCGGGGATGGCCATGGTCTAATTTCGCCCGGGGATTCTAGGGGCCCCGCTACCACCCATGATTGCCCTGATCGTCATCAGCTTCTTCGTCTCCGCCTTCGCGGTCCAGATCTTCATGCGCCGCGCGCGCCGCCATGCGCGGCTGTACGGCGCCGACATGCCGCAGCGCTTCCACAAGGGCCATGTGCCGCGGCTGGGGGGCGCGGGCATCATCCTCGGCATGGGCGTGGCCTGGCTCGCGGCCGGCATCACCGGCACCGATCCGTTCAACGTCTCGTGGCCCGTGTCGGCCTCGATGCTGATGCTGGTCTGCATCCTGCCGGCCGTGCTCGGCGGCATCGTCGAGGACGTCACGCAGCGCGTGCAGGTGCGCTGGCGGCTGATGCTCACCCTGGGCGCGGCGCTGCTGGTGTGCTGGGTGCATGGCCTGAGCCTCGCGCGCACCGGCATCCCGCTGGTCGACGGCTGGCTCGCGGCCGTGCCCTATGCCTCGGTGCTGTTCGCCGCGCTCGCGATCGGCGGCCTGCCGCATGCCTTCAACATCATCGACGGCTACAACGGCCTCGCGGGCACGGTGGCGGTGCTGGTCTGCCTCGCGATCTCGCACGTGGCACTGCAGCTCGGCGACCGCCAGCTCGCGGCCATGATGGTCTGCCTGGTCGGCGCGACCTTCGGCTTCCTGATCTGGAACTATCCGCGCGGCAAGATCTTCGCGGGCGACGGCGGCGCCTACGTCTGGGGCATGGTGATCGCCGTGGCCTGCGTGACACTGGTGCAGCGCCACCGCGTGGTCTCGCCCTGGTTCCCGATGCTGCTCTTGATCTACCCGGTGTGGGAGACCCTGTTCTCCATCTACCGCAAGCTCGCGCGCGGCCAGTCGCCGGGCACGGCCGACGCGCTGCACTTCCACCAGCTGATCTTCCGCCGCATCGTGCGCGTGGCCTTCGCCGACGACGAGGCGCGCCAGCTGCTCGCGCGCAACAACCGCACCTCGCCCTACCTGTGGATCTTCGCCGCGATGTCGGTGGTGCCGGCGGTGCTGTTCTGGAACAACACCCTGGTGCTGATGTTCTTCTGTCTTCTGTTCGTCACGACCTACGTCGGCGCCTACCTCATGATCGTGCGCTTCAAGGTGCCGCGCTGGCTGCGGCCCTGACCGTTCGTCTTTGCGAGAATCCCGTCCCATCGTCCACCGTCCCGGAGCCTGACCGCCCATGACCGACCCCGTCCTCAACATTCCCCCGCGCGACAAGGCCGAGATCCTGGCCCAGGCGCTGCCGTACATCCGCAAGTTCCACGGCAAGACCATCGTCATCAAGTACGGCGGCAACGCCATGACCGACCCGGCGCTGCAGGCCGACTTCGCGGAAGACGTGGTGCTGCTCAAGCTGGTCGGCATGAACCCGGTGGTGGTGCACGGCGGCGGCCCGCAGATCGAGGCCGCGCTCAACCGCCTGGGCAAGAAGGGCAGCTTCATCCAGGGCATGCGCGTGACCGACGCCGAGACCATGGAAGTCGTCGAATGGGTGCTGGCCGGCGAGGTGCAGCAGGACATCGTGGGCCTGATCAACCAGGCCGGCGGCAAGGCCGTGGGCCTGACCGGTCGCGACGGCGGCCTGATCCGCGCGCAGAAGCTCAAGCTGGCCGACCGCGCCGATCCCAACGTGCAGCACGACGTGGGCCAGGTCGGCGACATCGTCTCGATCGACCCGAGCGTGGTCAAGGCGCTGCAGGACGATGCCTTCATCCCCGTCGTGAGCCCGATCGGCTTCGGCGAGGAGAACGAGAGCTACAACATCAACGCCGACGTGGTGGCCGGCAAGCTGGCCACCGTGCTCAAGGCCGAGAAGCTGATGCTCTTGACCAACACGCCCGGCGTGCTCGACAAGGACGGCAAGCTGCTCACCAACCTGAGCGCGCGCGAGATCGACGACCTGTTCGCCGACGGCACGATCTCGGGCGGCATGCTGCCGAAGATCGAGGGCGCGCTCGATGCGGCCAAGAGCGGCGTCAATGCCGTGCACATCATCGACGGTCGCGTGCCGCACGCGATGCTGCTCGAGATCCTGACCGACCAGGCCTACGGCACGATGATCCGCGCGCGCTGAAGCCGCGCGTGTCGATGACGAACGTGTTCCGGCGCGCCGGCCTGCTGCTGGCGTGCCTGTTGCTGGGCGGTGCCCTGTCGGTGGCGCTCGGGCAGGATGCCAACTGGGACCTGCGCAACTACCACCTCTACAACGCCTGGGCGCTGCTCACCGGCCGTTGGGGGCTGGACATGTACGCGGCCGGCATCCAGACCTATTTCAATCCGCTGCTGGACATTCCCTACTACCACGCAGCGTTCATCCATCTCGTGGACCGCCCGCGGGTCGTGGCCTTCCTGATGGGGCTGCCCTTCGGCCTGCTGGCGTTCGCGACCGCGTCCATTGCCCGTTCCGCGGTACAGGATCTGCCGCTGCGTTCGCCGCGTCCGCTGCTGCTGGCCTTTTGCGCCGCCATCTTCGGCCTGTCGGGCGCCGCGACAGTGAGCCAGCTCGGCACCACCTTCAACGAGATCCAGGTCGCCGCGCTGGTGCTGCTGGGCGTGATGTGCCTGTTGCGTGCGCTGTCCGGCGAGGCCGATACCCGCGGGCGCGGCCTCGGCTTCGTCCTGCTCGGCGGGCTGTTGTTCGGGCTCGCGGCGGGCGCCAAGCTGACGGCCGCTGTCTATGCGCCGGCAGCCGTGCTGGGGTTGTTCCGGGCCCGGCGCGGCTGGCGCGCCGGGCTGGTCCGCGGCGTCGCCTTTTCCGCGGCCTGGTCGGCGGGCTTCGCGCTCACCTATGGCTGGTGGGGGCTCTTTCTCTATCGGCAGACCGGCAATCCGGTCTTTCCGTTCTTCGAGTCGTTCTTCCGCTCCGGCATGGTGCCGCCGGTCAGCGCCCGCGAGATGCGCTTCATGCCCGAGACGACGCTGGAAGTGCTGTTCTACCCGTTCCACTGGATGGACGACTCGACACTGACGGTGGCCGACGTCGCATTCAAGGATCCGCGCTTCGCGGTCGCCTATGGTGCCTTGATCCTCGCGGGCCTCGGCCTGCTCGCCACGCGCCTGCGGGGTCGCGCGGATGCCGTGCGACCCCGGGTCCTGCTGACCGCTCGCCTGCGCTTCCTGCTGATCTTCTGCGGCAGCGCCTTCCTGGTCTGGATGGGGCTCTTCTCCATCCTGCGCTACCTGGTGCCGGTGGAAGCGCTGCTCGGCGTGCTGCTGCTGGTCGCCGTCGCCGTCCCGTTGGCCCGCGCCACGGGCCGTCCGGCATCGGGAACGGGCATGGTGCTGCTGCTGGTTGGCGCGGGCGTCGTCTCCGCCGCGGTCACGCGCTACCCCGAATGGGGCCGCCTCGAGCATGCGCCGCCGACGGCCGAGTTGGCCAATGTCACTTTGCCGCCGCACAGCCTGGTGCTGGCGTGGGCGCCGCCGCAGGCCTATGCGATGCCGTTCATCGAGCGGGCCAATCCCGGCACGCGTTTCCTCGGCGTGACCGGCGAGCTCGTGAGCGCGCGCGGCTACGGGCTCTGGACGCAATGGACGGCGCGGCTGCGCGCGCACCACGGACCGGTGTTCATCATGCTGATCGACGACGAGTTGCATTGGCCCGAGGTGCTGGGCGAACTGGGCTTCTCGCTGCCGCGCGAGCACTGCCAGAAGTTCAGCAGCCGGGTGTCGGGCGAGCTGAAGCTGTGCCCGCTGGTGCGCGAGGGTGCGGCGCCGGGCTGAGCCCTGGGATCGATGTCCGCCTTTCGGGGCCTCCGGGCGCACCGGAGGATGCGCTCACTGCTGTGCGAGAATCAATTGTTTACATCTTCCGCACGCGCCTCCCATGCAAAACGAAGAGACAGTCGTCCCCGGTGCAGAGACCCAGGCCGAAACCGCGCCGGCCGCCCCGGCGCGCAAGCGTCCCAAGCCCGGCGAGCGGCGCGTGCAGATCCTGCAGGCCCTGGCCGCGATGCTCGAGCAGCCCGGCGCCGAGCGCGTGACCACCGCGGCGCTGGCCGCCCGCCTCGAGGTCAGCGAGGCCGCGCTCTACCGCCACTTCGCGAGCAAGGCGCAGATGTTCGAGGGCCTGATCGACTTCATCGAGCAGAGCGTGTTCACCCTGGTCAACCAGATCCTCGAGCGCGAATCCACGGGCAAGGAACAGGCGGCCCGCATCATCGCGATGCTGGTGCAGTTCGCCGAACGCAACCCCGGCATGACGCGCGTCATGGTCGGCGATGCGCTGGTCTACGAGAACGAGCGGCTGCAGCAGCGCATGAACCAGTTCTTCGACAAGATCGAAGCCAGCATCCGCCAGGCGCTGCGCGAGGACCGCGCCGCCGAAGGCTCGGCCACGCCGAGCGTCGATGCGCAGGTGCGCGCCTCGGCGCTGACCTCGCTGGCGGTCGGCCGCCTGCAGCGCTTCGCGCGCTCGGGCTTCCGCCGCGAACCCTCCGAACATCTCGACGCACTGCTCGCGCTGGTGCTCTGACCCGCTGAGGACAGGGCCGCACAGCGGCCGCGACTTATCGCCGGCATAGGCAATCGCAATCGAAACTGGTCATTCGATTGTTGAAAATAAACGGGCTCCCACAACCGATAGGAAAAGCCCAATGACCGAATCCCGCAAGCTCACCACCGAGAACGGCGCGCCCGTCGAGAACAACCAGCAGTCGCAGACCGCGGGCGTGAACGGCCCCGTGCTGATGCAGGACCATCACCTGATCGAGAAGCTCGCGCGCTTCGACCGCGAGCGCATCCCCGAGCGCGTGGTGCATGCGCGCGGCTCGGGTGCCTTCGGCACCTTCGAGGTGACGGCCGACGTCACGAAGTGGACCAAGGCGAAATTCCTCGGCCAGGTCGGCAAGAAGACCGAGGTGCTGGCGCGCTTCTCGACCGTGGCGCTCGAACTGGGCTCGGCCGACACGGTGCGCGATCCGCGCGGCTTCGCGCTCAAGTTCTACACCGAGGAAGGCAACTACGACCTGGTGGGCAACAACACGCCGATCTTCTTCATCCGCGATCCGCTCAAGTTCCCCGACTTCATCCATTCGCAGAAGCGCGACCCCTACAGCCACGTGCAGGAGCCCGACAACGCCTGGGACTTCTTCTCGCACTCGCCCGAGGCCACGCACCAGTTCACCTGGCTGTTCGGCGACCGCGGCATTCCGAGGAGCTACCGCCACATGGACGGCTTCGGCTCGCACACCTTCCAGTGGGTCAATGCGCAGGGCGAGGCCTTCTGGGTCAAGTACCACTTCAAGACCAACCAGGGCATCGAGACCTTCGTCGCGGAAGAAGCACAGCGCGTGGGCGGCGAGAACCCGAACCACCACCACCTCGACCTGCTGCACTCGATCGAGCGCGGCGAGTTCCCGAGCTGGCGCGTGCAGGTGCAGGTCATGCCGGTGGCCGAGGCGCAGAGCTACCGCTTCAATCCCTTCGACCTGACCAAGGTCTGGTCGCACAAGGACTATCCGAAGATCGACATCGGCATCCTCACGCTGAACCGCAACCCCGACAACTACTTCGCCGAGATCGAGCAGGCCGCGTTCAACCCGGCCAACTTCGTGCCCGGCATCGGCCCCTCGCCCGACAAGATGCTGCAGGGCCGCCTGTTCAGCTACGGCGACACGCAGCGCTACCGCCTGGGCATCAACCACACGCAGCTGCCCGTGAACCGGCCGCATGCGACCACGGCACGGAACTACGGCCGCGACGGCGCGATGCGCGGCGACGGCAACGGCGGCCGCGGCCCCAACTACGAGCCCAACAGCTTCAGCGATGCGCCGAAGCAGAGCAACGAGCCGGTGTACGCGCCGCTGCAGATCCACGGCTGGACCGGCAGCCACCAGTGGCAGCAGCACCCCGAGGACACCGATTTCGTGCAGGCCGGCGACCTCTACCGCCTGATGGACGAAGCCGCGAAGCAGCGCCTGGTGAACAACATCGCGGGCGGCCTGGGCGCGGTCCGGCGGCAGGACATCATCGACCGTTCGCTGAGCTACTTCCGCCAGGCCGATGCCGACTACGGCGCGCGGCTCGAGAAAGCGATCCGGGCCGTGCAGGCCAGGATCAAGGGCGACGACACCAGCGTGCAGGTCGGCAAGCCTGCGCACGACGCCAGCAAGAGCTAGCGATCTCAGGCGGCGACCGCGACCCCCACCTTCGCCCCCGCCGCCACGATCTCGCCCCAGGTCGCATCGTCGACCCAGATCCCGTCGCGCTGGCGCGCCGCGCGCGCCTTGCGCTCGGGCTCGCCCGCGATCTGCACCGCGTCGAAGCCCTGGCCCGGCGGGCTGCGGCGCAGCCACTCGACGAACTCGCGCGCCTCCTGGTCGAAGCTGGCCTGGGTGCCCAGGCGCTCGGGATCGATCAGCACGGTGAGCATGCCGTTGAGCACGCTGCGGCTGGTGTCGGCCGGCCGGTGCCAGGTGCCGCCGCCGGTCAGCGCGCCGCCCAGCAGCTCGCAGGCCAGCGCCATGCCGTAGCCCTTGTGCTCGCCGAAGGTCATGAGCGCGCCGAACAGGCCGTTGCCCTGCGGCACCACCACCACGCCGGGGTCGTCGGTGGGCGCGCCCTTCTCGTCGATGAGGTAGCCCGGGGGCACGCGCTCGCCTTTGTTGTGGGCCACGCGCATCTTGCCCTGCGCCACGCGGCTGGTGGCGTAGTCGAGCACGAAGGGCTCGGCGCCCGCGAGCGGGATGCCGATGCAGCAGGGGTTGGTGCCGAAGCGCCCGTCGCCGCCGCCCCAGGGCGCGACCACCGGGCGCGAGAGCACGTTGACGAAGTGCATCGACACCAGCCCGTGCGAGGTCGCCATCTCGGCGAAGTGGCCGATGCGGCCCAGGTGGTGCGCATGCGCGAGCGTGAGGATGCAGCTGCCGTGGCGGCGCGCGCGCTCGATGCCGAGCTCCATCGCCTGCACGCCCACCACCTGCCCGTAGCCGTGCTGGCCATCGAGCGAGAGCATCGTGCCGATGTCGAGGTTGATGCGCACCGCCGCGTTGGGATGCAGGCCGCCTTCGGCCACGGCGTCGATGTAGCGCGGCAGCATGCCCACGCCGTGCGAGTCGTGGCCGCTGAGGTTGGCCATCACGAGGTTGGCCGCGACCTGTTCGGCCTCGGCCTGCTGGCTGCCCGCGGCGCGCAGGATGCTCGCAACGGTGGATTGCAGGCTGTCGGCCTGCAGTGTTCTCGGCATGGTTCAGATTCCTTTGGCGTTCACGGTGATGGCGTAGAGCGAGGTGGTGGCGCAGACGAACAGGCGGTTGCGCTTGGGCCCGCCGAAGCAGACATTGGCCACGCGCTCGGGTACGCGCAGCTTGCCCAGCAGCGTGCCGTCGGGGTGGTAGACATGCACGCCGTCGGCGGCGCTGGTCCAGATCCGGCCCTCGGTGTCGAGCCGGAAGCCGTCGAACAGGCCCGCGCTGCATTCGGCGAACACCTCGCCGCCGCGCAGGCTCTTGTTGTCGGGGTTGACGAAGAAACGGCGGATGTGCCGCGGCCCGTTGGGGTCATGGCTCGCACCGGTGTCGGCGATGTAGAGCAGGGATTCGTCGGGCGAGAAGGCCAGCCCGTTGGGCTTCACGAAATCGTCGGCCACGCGCTCGACCGCGCCGCTGGCCGGGTCGATGCGATAGACATGGCAGGCCCCGATCTCGCTGTCGGCGCGCAGGCCCTCGTAGTCCGACAGGATGCCGTAGCTCGGGTCGGTGAACCACACGCCGCCGTCCGAATGCACCACCACGTCGTTCGGCGAGTTCAGCCGCCGGCCCTGCCAGTGCGAGGCCAGCACGGTGATCGAGCCGTCGTGCTCGGTGCGCACCACGCGGCGCGCCAGGTGCTCGCAGCTCACGAGCCGGCCCTGGCGGTCGACGGTGTTGCCGTTGGTGTTGTTCGCGGGTTCGCGCAGCACCGCGGCCTGGCCGTTGCGCTCGTCCCAGCGCAGCATGCGGTCGTTCGGAATGTCGGACCACACCAGCGTGCGCAGCGCGCCGAACCAGGCCGGGCCCTCGCACCAGCGCCCGCCGGTCCACAGCCGCTCGAGCCGCTCGGGCTTGGGCACCAGGCCTGTGAAGCGCGGGTCTAGCGTCTCGAAGCCGGTGCCTTCCAGCGCACCGAAGGGAAGCGTCGTCATCGGCCGTGCGCTCCTACATCACAGCGCCGACCTGCCAGGGCACGAACTCGTTCTGCCCGTAGCCGTGCTGCTCGCTCTTCGAGGGCGCGCCCGAGGCCGTGGCCAGCACCAGCTCGAAGATGCGCTGGCCCATCTCCTGGATCGAGGCCGTGCCGTCGACGATCTCGCCGCAGTTGATGTCCATGTCCTCCTCCTGCCGCTTCCACAGCGCCGAGTTGGTCGCGAGCTTGAGCGAAGGCGAGGGCGCGCAGCCGTAGGCCGAGCCGCGGCCGGTGGTGAAGCAGATCAGGTTGGCGCCGCCGGCCACCTGGCCGGTGGCGCTGACCGGGTCGTAGCCCGGCGTGTCCATGTAGACGAAGCCGTGCGCCGTCACCGGCTCGGCGTATTCGTAGACCGCCTCGAGGTTGCTGGTGCCGCCCTTGGCCACCGCGCCCAGCGACTTCTCGAGGATGGTGGTGAGGCCGCCCGCCTTGTTGCCCGGCGAGGGGTTGTTGTTCATCTCGCCCTCGTTGATGGCCGTGTAGTGCTCCCACCACTTGATGCGGTCCACCAGCTTCTGGCCCACCTCGCGCCGCACCGCGCGCCGCGTCAGCAGGTGCTCGGCGCCGTAGACCTCGGGCGTCTCGCTCAAGATCGCGGTGCCGCCATGCGCCACCAGCAGGTCGACCGCCACGCCCAGCGCGGGGTTGGCGCTGATGCCCGAGTAGCCGTCGGAGCCGCCGCACTGCAGCCCGATCGTGATGTGGGCCGCGCTGCAGGGTTCGCGCGTCACGGCATTGGCGCGCGGCAGCATCTCCTCGATCAGCGCCACGCCCTTGTCGACCGTCTTGCGCGTGCCGCCCGTGTCCTGGATGTTGAAGACGCGCAGGTTCTCGCCTTCGGCGAGGTTGCCGGTCGCGAGCCAGGCGTTGATCTGGTTGGCCTCGCAGCCCAGGCCCACCACCAGCACGGCCGCGAAGTTGGCATGCGTGGCATAGCCGGTCAGCGTGCGCTCGAGGATCTGCATGCCCGTGCCCTGCGTGTCCATGCCGCAGCCGGTGCCGTGCGTCAGCGCGATCACGCCGTCGACGTTGGGATATGCCGCGAGCGCCGCCGGGTTGGTCTTGCGCGAGAAGTGGTCGGCGATCGCGCGCGCGGCCGTGGCCGAGCAGTTCACGCTGGTCAGCACGCCGATGTAGTTGCGCGTGGCCACGCGGCCGTCGGCACGCCTGATGCCCATGAAGGTCGCCTCGCGCTTCGCTGGCGCGGGCTTCACGTCGGCGCCGAAGGCGTAGTCGCGCGCGAAGTCGCCCTTGTCGGGCCCCATGTCGAGGTTGTGCACGTGCACGTGCTCGCCGGGCGCGATCGGCTTGCTCGCGAAGCCGATGATCTGGTTGTAGCGGCGCACCGGTTCGCCGGCCGCGATGGCGCGCATCGCGACCTTGTGCCCCGGCGGTATCAGGCCGTGGACCTTGACCTCCTCGACGACGGTGCCGCCGAGCAGTTGCGAGCGCGCGATGACGACGTCGTCGGCGGGATGGAGTCTTATGTAGGGATTCATCGTCAGTAGAACATCTTCGGCAGCCACAGCACGAGCTTGGGCATGTAGGTGATCAGGCCCAGGCTCAGCAACAGCGGCACCAGCCAGGGCAGGATGGCCATGGTCGTGCGCTCGAAGCTCAGGCCGGCCACGCGTGCCAGCACGAACAGCACCATGCCCATCGGCGGGTGCAGCAGGCCGATCATCAGGTTGAGCACCATCACGAGCCCGAAGTGGATCGGGTCGATGCCCAGCTGGGTGGCGATGGGCAGCAGGATCGGGACCAGGATGGTGATCGCGGCGGTCGGCTCCAGGAAGCATCCCACGAACAGCATCAGCAGGTTGGCGAGCAGCAGGAAGACCCAGGCCTCCTTGGTGAATCCCAGCACCCAGCTGGCGATGTCGGTGGTGACGCCGGTGGCCGTCAGCATCCAGCCGAAGATCGAGGCGGCCGCCACGATGAACAGCACCGTGCTCGTGGTCTCGATGGTGTCGAGGCAGACCTTGACGAACATCTTCCACGACAGCGTGCGGTACCAGGCGAAGCCCAGGATCATCGCCCACACGCAGGCCGCGATCGCGCCCTCGGTGGGCGTGAACAGGCCGGTCGTCATGCCGCCGATCAGCAGCACCGGCGTCATGATCGGCAGCAGCGCCTCGAAGCGGAAGAGCTTGTCGAGCACGAACAGCGAGGCCAGCCCGACGAACACCGAGAGCTGCGCCGGCGCGTCGAACTTCGCCACCACCACCCACAGCAGCAGCGGCCAGCCGATCACCACGGCCAGCTCCACCAGGGCCTTGAACAGCCGGGTGCTCGAGAACTTGATGTCCGCGCCCCACTTGTTCTTGTGCGCGTAGTAGGCCACCGTCAGCATCATCAGGATCGCCAGCAGGATGCCCGGCAGGATGCCCGCGAGGAACAGCGCACCCACCGAGACGTTGGCCATCATCCCGTAGATCACGAACGGCAGGCTCGGCGGGATGATCGGCCCGAGCGTGGCCGAGGCGGCGGTCACGCCCACCGCGAATTCGGTGGAGTAGCCGTGCTCCTTCATGGCCTTGATCTCGATGGTGCCCAGGCCGGCCGCGTCGGCGATGGCCGTGCCGCTCATGCCCGCGAAGATCACCGAGCCCAGCACGTTCACGTGGCCCAGGCCGCCCTTGAGCCAGCCCACCAGCGCGAGCGCGAAGTTGTAGATGCGCGTGGTGATGCCGGCGTTGTTCATCAGGTTGCCGGCGAGGATGAAGAAGGGCACCGCCAGCAGCGGGAAGCTGTCGATGCCGCCGACCATCCGGTGGATCACCACGAAGGGCGGCAGCGTGCTGTCGCTCACCAGGATGTAGACCAGCGAGGCGCCGGCCATGGCGATGGCCACCGGGATGCCGCCGGCCATGAAGAAGAGGAAGATGATTTTCAGCATGGTGTGGGAACCGGGTCTGCCGTGGCCTCAGCGGTCGGCGAGGGTGGATTCGGGACGCTCGAGCACGCTGTAGCCGCGCCGCCAGTGGATGCGCAGCACCTGCAGCGAGCGCCAGGCCATCGCGGCGAAGCCGGCCAGGCACAGGCCGTAGACGATGTTCATCGGCGCATCGACGATGGTCATGCGCGTCTGGTTGCCGATCTTCATCATCATCTGCACCGTCATCACGATGGCCGCGACGAAGAAGGCCACGCGCAGCAGGTCGACCAGCCGCGACAGCCACAGCCCGGGCGCGCCGCGCAGGTAGCGGTAGAAGAAGTCGACCTGGATCTGGTTGTTCTTGGCCACGCCGATCGCCGCGCCGATGAACACCACGCCGATCAGCATGTAGCGCGCGACCTCCTCGGTCCAGGCGGCCGAGTCGTTCATCACATAGCGCGTGACGAACTGGTAGAACACGGTGAGCCCGAGCAGCCAGAACAGCGCGAGGGAGATCCAGCCCTCGGCGATGGTGTCGGAAAGGTCCACGGCCTCGTCCTGCGCATGGAAGTGGCCTTCTTCGTCGATGATTTTCTCGTCGCTCAAAACGATCTCCTCGTGGGTGGTCGGCGCTCGCGGCACGGCCCTCCTTGCGCGCGAAAGGAGGCCGGCCGCGCGAAGCGGAAGGGAAGGGCGGGCCTACTTGATCGCCAGGATGCGGTCGTAGTCCTGCTGGCGGTAGCCGTTGTCGGTGGGCTTGGTCGCCTTGAGCACGGCCTCGCGGAACACGTTCTTGTCGACCGTGATCACGTTGTTGCCCTTCTTCTTGAATTCGTCGACCAGCCGCGCCTCCGAGGCGATGATCTCGCGGCCCGTGCGCTCGGCCGCTTCCTCCATCACCTCGCTGAAGATCTTCTTCTCGTCGGCCGACAGCCGGCCCCAGAGCTGGCCCGAGCAGATGGTGAGCAGCGAGTCGACGATGTGGCCGGTCAGCGAGATGTTCTTCTGCACCTCGTAGAACTTCTTGGCCTCGATGGTCGGCAACGGGTTCTCCTGCGCGTCGACCGTGCCGTTCTGCAGCGCGAGGTAGACCTCGGCGAAGGCGATCGGCGTCGGATTCGCGCCCAGCGACTTGGGGAAGGCGAGGTAGGCCGGCGCGTCGGGCACGCGGATCTTCAGGCCCTTCATGTCTTCCGGCTTGGCCACCGGCCGCGCGGCGCTCGAGGTGACGTGGCGCGCGCCGTAGTAGCTCAGCGCCGTGATGTGGTTGCCGCTCTTGTCGTCGTAGCCCTTGGCGAGTTCCCTGAACACGTCGCTCTTCGCGTACTTGAGCTGGTGCTCGGCGTCACGGAAGATGAACGGGAAGTAGGAGATCGCGAGCGGCGTGTAGGTGCGGCCCGCGAAGCTCGCGCCCGACAGGATGATGTCGACCGTGCCCAGCGTCAGGCCCTGGTTGATGTCGGCCTCCTTGCCGAGGCTGGAGGCGGGGAACACCTGGATGTCGTACTTGCCGTTGGTGCGCTTCTTGATCTCCTCGGCGGCCCACAGCGAGTACTTGTGGAAGGGCTCCGAGGTCTCGTAGACGTGGGCCCACTTGAGCTTGGTCTGGGCCGAGGCGAGGCCCGGCGCGCCGAGCGCGCCGGCCGCGAGGGCGCAGGCGGCGAGGGCCTTGAGGGTGGTGCGTTTGCTGTTTCCGCTGCTGCTGATCATGTGGCTTGTCTCCGTTATCGTCGTGGCAGGAAGAAGAAGGAACGCTGGCGAGAAGTCAGGAAGGCTTCGCGCGTCGCCAGCTCGCGCTGAATCGCTGGTGGGACTTGTCCATGTGCTCGTGCATCGCGGCGCGCGCGGCCTCGGCGTCGCGCGCGGCCACCGCGTCGCGGATCGCCTCGTGCTCGGCGATGGCCGAGCGCCACGAGGACACCGTCTCGAAGTAGCCGCCCAGGCGCGTGAAGATCGGGCCCTTGCGCGAGTCCCAGAAGTTCTGCACCGTCTCGATCAGCACCGCGTTGCCGCTGGCGCCGACGATCGCGAGGTGGAAGGCGCGGTCGCCCTCGAGCGGCATCACCTTGCGATCGGCCAGTTCGCGCATGACCTCGATGGCGCGCGTCATCGCGTCGACGTCCTTGCGCTTGCCCATCTGCGCCGCGATGGCCGCGGTCTCGCCCTCGATCACGCGGCGCGCGCGGATCAGCTCGAGCGGCCCCCATTCGGTGGGCGCCACCGGCGCGCTGGCGCGGTGCGAGCGGTCGAGCACGTACACGCCCGAGCCGGTGCGCACCTCGACCCAGCCCTCGACCTCGAGCGCGATCAGCGCCTCGCGCACCGACGGGCGGCTCACGCCCAGCTGCTTGGCCAGGTCGCGCTCGGCCGGCAGGCGCGCGCCCACGGCGAACTCGCCCTGGCCGATCAGCGCACGCAGCTGGTCGGCGATCTGGCGATAGAGGCGTTGGGGTTCGACGGTCTGCAGCGGCACGGGTAAGAGAAGGTGAGCAGGTTTAAGGGTTGTCCTGAATTGGACAAGTGGTAAGGCCAATTCAGAATACGATGCGCGGCCCGTGCCACCCATCGGGCCAAACCCGAATCGGAGACACCATGAGATTGAAGGGAAAGACCGCGCTCGTCACCGCGGCCGGCCAGGGCATCGGCCATGCGAGCGTGCTCGCGCTCGCGGCCGAGGGCGCGCAGGTCTGGGCCACCGACGTCAACGCGCAGCTGCTCGAGCGCTACGCCGGCGTGCCGAACGTCACGGCCGCCAGGCTCGACGTGCTCGACAAGGCCGCCATCGGCGCGCTGGTGTCGACCCTGCCGCCGCTCGACGTGCTGTTCAACTGCGCGGGCGTGGTGCACAACGGCACCATCGAGCAGGCCAGCGACGACGACCTCGCCTTCGCCTTCGCGCTCAACGTGCGCGCCCAGATGTGGACCATCCAGGCCGTGCTGCCCGGCATGCTCGCGGCGGGCCGCGGCAGCATCATCAACATGGCGAGCGTGTGCTCGAGCATGAAGGGCCTGCCCAACCGCTTCGTCTACGGCACCACCAAGGCCGCGGTGCTGGGCCTCACCAAGAGCGTGGCGGCCGACTACGTCACGCGCGGCATCCGCTGCAATGCGGTGTGCCCCGGCACGGTAGACACGCCCTCGCTGGGCGAGCGCATCAACGCCAACGCCGACCCCGAGGCCGCGCGCAAGGCCTTCGTCGCGCGCCAGCCCATGGGCCGGCTCGCGCGCGCCGAGGAGATCGCGCCCGTGGTCGTGTTCCTCGCCAGCGACGAATCCATCTTCGCCACCGGCCAGGCCTTCACGGTCGACGGCGGCATCACCATATGAACCAGCTCGACTTCGCCGGCCGCCACGCAGTGGTCACAGGCGGTGCCACCGGGCTGGGCTTCGGCATCGCGCAGCGGCTGGTCGCCTCGGGCGGCACGGTCACGCTGTGGGACCGCGACGAGGCCGCGGCCGCGCGCGCCGCCGAGTCGCTGGGCCCGGGCAAGGCGCGCGCCCTCAAGGTCGACGTCTCGCAGCAGCCCTCGGTGGCCAAGGCGGTGGCGGCCACGCTCGCGCATGCGCCGCGCATCGATGCGCTCGTCAACAGCGCCGGCATCACCGGCCCCAACGCCAAGCTCTGGGACTACCCGGTGGACGACTGGCGCCAGGTGATGGAGGTCAACGTCAATGGCGTGTTCCTGTGCTGCCGCGAGGTGGTGGCGCAGATGCGTACTCAGGGCGGGCAGGGCCGCATCGTCAACATCGCCTCGGTGGCCGGCAAGGACGGCAATCCCAACGCCAGCGCCTACAGCGCCAGCAAAGCCGCGGTGATCGGGCTCACCAAGTCGCTCGGCAAGGAGCTCGCCGACACCGGCATCCGCGTCAATTGCGTGACGCCGGCCGCGGTCAAGACCGCGATCTTCGACCAGATGACGCCCGACCACATCGCCTTCATGCTGTCGAAGATCCCGCTGGGCCGCTTCGGCACCGTCGAGGAGGTCGCGGCGCTGGTAGGCTGGCTGTGCACCGACGACTGCTCGTTCTCGACCGGCGCGGTGTTCGACCTCTCGGGCGGCCGCTCGACCTACTGATCGCCCCTTCATACAGAACCATCCAACCACCCCAAGGAAAAGCAAGCATGAAACTCGTCCGCTACGGCAACCCCGGCAAGGAGAAGCCGGGCCTCGTCGACGCCAACGGCCAGCTGCGCGACCTGAGCGCCGTCGTCAAGGACATCGGTCCCGAGCAGCTCGGCGATGCCGCCATCGCCAAGCTGCGCAAGCTCAAGACCGACAAGCTGCCGCTGGTCAAGGGCAAGCCGCGTTACGGCAGCCCCGTGGCCCGCGTCGGCAAGTTCATCGCCATCGGCCTCAACTACGCCGACCATGCGGCCGAGTCCGGCCTGCCGGTGCCCAAGGAGCCCGTGGTCTTCATGAAGGCCACGAGCTGCATCCAGGGCCCGAACGATCCCGTGATGCTGCCCAAGGGCTCGGTCAAGAGCGATTGGGAAGTAGAGCTCGGCGTGGTCATCGGCACGCGCGCGCGCTACGTCTCGCAGAAGAGCGCGCTCGACCACGTGGCCGGCTACTGCGTCATCAACGACGTCAGCGAACGCGAGTTCCAGATCGAGCGCGGCGGCACCTGGGACAAGGGCAAGGGCTGCGACACCTTCGGCCCCATCGGCCCCTGGCTGGTGACGCGCGACGAGGTCGAGAACCCGCAGAAGCTCGCGATGTGGCTCGACCTCAACGGCCAGCGCGTGCAGACCGGCAGCACCAAGACCATGATCTTCAGCGTGGCGAAGATCGTGAGCTACGTGAGCCAGTTCATGACGCTGGAACCCGGCGACGTGATCACCACCGGCACCCCGCCCGGCGTGGGCATGGGCATGAAGCCGCCGCTGTTCCTCAAGAAGGGCGACGTGATGGCGCTCGGCATCGAGGGCCTGGGCGAGCAGCGCCAGGAAGTGGTGCCCTTCAAGCTCTGAGTCCCGCGGCAGCCGAGCTTCTCGTTTCTTGCCATCGACGGCCCCTTCGGGGGCCGTTTTTCGTTTCCGTGCGCCTTTAAATGTCCCATTGACAGAACATTGAAACTGCAAAAACATCGCCTGCATGTCGCAGATGCCCTTGCCCAAGTACCACCAGATCTACCTGGTGCTGCGGGAGCAGTTGCATGAGGGCCGCTTCGCCGCCGACGGGCTGCCGGGCGAGCTCGCGCTCATGCAGCAGTTCGGCGTGGCGCGCGTCACCGTGCGGCGCGCGCTCGAGCAGCTCGCCGCCGAAGGGCTGATCTCGCGCACGCCGGGCCGCCGCACGCGGCCCATCGGCCCGGTCGCGGGCGAGGCGCCGAGCGCGCCGGCCACCGAGCGCGCCAACCTGCGCGGCCTGCTCGAGAACCTCGTGACCATGGGCCTGCATACCTCGGTCAAGGTGCTCGAGGTCGCGACCATCACGGCCTCCTCGCAGGTGGCCGAGGCGCTGCAGCTGCAGCTCGGCGACCCGGTGCAGAAGGCGGTGCGCGTGCGGTCCACGCGCGAAGGCCCGCTCTCGCACATCACGACCTACGTGCCCGACACGATCGCGCGCCGCTTCGGCCGCCGCGAGCTCTCGAAGAAGCCGATCCTGGTGCTGCTCGAGGAGTCGGGCGTGAAGGTGGGCCGGGCCCACCAGACCATCTCCGCGCGCCTGGCCGACAACGTGCTCGCGCAGCACCTCGACGTCTCGGTCGGCTCGGCCCTGCTCGCGGTGCGCCGCCTGATCTACGACGAGGACGAGCGCCCGGTGCAGTGGCTGCACGGCTTCTACCGTCCCGACCGCTACACCTACGAGATGCAACTGTCCCGCGTCGGCAGCATCGACGCCAAGGTCTGGGTCAGCCGGGACGTGTCGGCCAAGTTCAACTGAAGACAAAGAAAAGGAAACGCCCCATGCAGACCCGCCGCCGCTTCGTTTCGCAGTCCGCCACCCTGGCCTCCGCGCTCGCCTTCCCGCTGATCGGCGGGGCCCAACCCAAGCCGCTGAAGGTGGGCGTGCTGCACCCGGTGACGGGCGCGCTGGCCTACTCGGGCCAGCAGTGCCGGCTCGGCGCGCAGCTCGCGATCGAGGACATCAATGCCGCGGGCGGCATCAAGTCGCTCGGCGGCGCGAAGCTCGAGGCCCTGCTGGGCGACGCGCAGTCGCAGCCGCAGGCGGGCGCGGCCGAGGTCGAGAAGATGAACGAGGCCGGCGTCAGCGCCATCGTCGGCGCCTACGCCTCGGCGATCTGCCTGGCCACCACGCAGGCCGCGGCCAAGTACAACCTGCCGCACGTGGTCGACGTGGGCGTGGCCGACCAGATCGTCGAACGCGGCCTGAAGAACACCTTCCGCTTCGGCCCCGGCTACCGCAAGTCGACCGAGGTCGCGATGGCCAACCTGCTGGTGCTCAACAAGGCCGCGGGCAACCCGGCCAAGACCGTGATGGTGATCCACGAGGAGTCGCTGTTCGGCGCCGGCACCGCGCAGTTGCTGGCGCGCGAGCTGCCGGGCTACGGCTTCGAGGTGAAGGAGGTGGTGAAGCACGCCAACCCCACGCGCGACTTCAACAACATCGTGCTGCGCATGAAGTCGATCAACCCCGACATCGTGATCCCGGCCAACTACTACAACGAGTACGCGCTGCTGGTGCGCACCATGCAGCAGCAGAAGGTGGTGCCCAAGGCGATCTTCTCGGTGCTCGGCGGCGCGGCCTCGAGCTACAAGTTCGTGAAGGAGTTTCCCGACGCGGCCAACGGCATCATCGACTGCAACCACTGGTTCAACCCCAGGGACAAGCGCGCGCAGGAGCTGCGCAAGCGCGTCGAGGCCAAGGGCCAGTTCTTCAGCTACGAGGTCTTCATGACCTATGCCTCGATGTGGCTGCTGGCCGATGCGCTGGAACGCGCCAGGTCGGGCGAGCGCGCCGGGATCGTCGACGCGCTCGAGAAGAGCACCTTCTCGAACCACTTCATGCCCTATGGCCCCACGAAGTTCGTCAATGGCCAGAACGAGGGCGCGCAGCCGCTGATGACGCAGGTGGTGAAGAACGACATCAAGGTCATCATCCCGCGCGACTACCGCGAGGTGGAGCCGCTGTTCCCGCTGAAGGCATGAGCGTGAGGACAGCGATCTCCCGGGGCCCCCGCGGCCCACAACCTGCGCGCGACGACCCGAAATGCTAGACCCCGGCATCCTCTTCCCCTCGGTGCTCAACGGCCTCACGACAGGCGCCGTCTACGCACTGATCGCGCTGGGCCTCACGCTGATCTACGGCGTGCTGCACATCATCAACTTCGCGCACGGCGCCTGCCTGATGGTGGCGCTGTACGCGGTGTACTTCCTCAAGGAGCGGCTGGGCATCGATCCCTACCTCGCGCTGCCCGTGGTGGTGCCGGGCATGTTCGCGCTCGGCTATGCGCTGCAGCGCGTGGTCATCAACCGCGCGGGCCACGGCAAGGACGAGAACATCCTGCTCGCCACGCTCGGCATCGCGATCGTGATGGAGAACCTCGCGCTGCTGTTCTTCAAGTCCGACACGCGCAACATCGACACCGCCTATTCGCTGAGCACCGTGGCCATCGGCCCCGCGATGATCGCCGTGCCCAAGCTGGTGGCCTTCGCGGGCGCGCTCGTGGTCTCGGGCATCCTGTTCTGGATCATGGGCCGCACCGATCTCGGCCGCGCCATCCGCGCCGTCGCCAAGGAGAAGGAGGGCGCCAAGCTCATGGGCATCGATGTCGACCACGTCTACGCCATGAGCTTCGGCATCGGCCTGGCCTGCCTCGGCGCGGCCGCCTGCTTCCTGCTGCCGGCCTACTACGTCAACCCGCAGGTCGGCGGCGGCTTCGTGCTCGTGGCCTTCACCATCGTCGTGCTCGGCGGCATGGGCAGCTTCGTCGGCGCACTGATCGGCGGCTTCCTGGTCGGCGTGGTGGAGTCGCTCGGCGGCCTCTACCTCGGCGAATCGCTGGGACAGATCGGCATCTTCGCGATCTTCATCGGCGTGGTGCTGTTCCGGCCCCAGGGCATGTTCGGGGCCAAGGCATGAGCGCAGCGAAGCAACTCGCGGGCATCGCGCTGTTCGCCGTTCTGGTGGCATGCGTGCCGCTGGTCACGACCTCGGGCGTCACGCTCAACTTCGTGATGATGGCGCTCTACGCCACGCTGATCGCTCAGGCCTGGAACATCCTCGGCGGCTTCGGCGGCCAGTTCTCGTTCGGCCACGCGCTGTTCTTCGGCACCGGCGCCTACATCCAGGCCATCGCGCAGCTGCAGGGCGGCATCAACGCCTGGGTCGCGCTGCCGCTGGCCATCGCAGGTGCCGCGCTGGTCGGCCTCTTCATCGGCGCGCTGAGCTTTCGCTACGGCCTCAAGGGCTCTTACTTCGCGCTGGTCACGCTGGCCTTCGCCGAGGTGTTCCGCATCCTCGCGCTGTCGGTCGACTTCACGGGCGGCGGCGTCGGCCTGATGGTGCCGCTGCGCGAGTCGGTCGCCAACCTGCAGTTCGCCACGCGTGCCGGCTACCTGTGGGTGGTGCTCGCGATGGTCGTGGTGGCGCTGCTCGTCACCTGCTGGCTGCGCAACGGCCGCTTCGGCGCCTACCTGCAGGCGGTGCGCGACAACGAGGACGCGGCGCGCGCCGTCGGCGTCGACCCCTTCCGCGTCAAGCTCGCGGCCATCGGCCTGTCGGCCGCCTTCATGGGCGCGGCCGGCGCCTTCTACGTGCAGGTGTTCCAGTACATCGATGCCGGCATCGCCTACGGTCCGGCCGTGTCGGTCGAGGCGCTGGTGGCGGCCATCGTCGGCGGCATGGGCACGGTGTGGGGCCCGGTGCTCGGCGCGGTGGTGCTGCACCTGCTGTCGGACTTCACGCGCAACCTGTTCGGCGAGCTGCCGGGCATCAACATGGTGATCTACGGCACCGTGCTCGTGCTGATCGTGATCCTCGTGCCGCGCGGCATCGCGGGCATCGGCCAGTCGGTGCGGCAACTCTGGAACGCGAAGGGAGGCCGCGATGAGTGAATCGTCCCTGCTGGTGCTCGAGGGCGTCTCGCGCTCCTTCGGCGGGCTCAAGGCGGTGCAGAACGTGAGCCTCGCCGTGCGCGAGGGCAGCCTCAGCGCGCTGATCGGGCCGAACGGCGCGGGGAAGACCACGCTGTTCGCGCTGATGTCGGGCTTCCTCAAGCCCGACGCCGGCAGCGTGCGCTTCGCGGGTCAGGACATCACCGGCCGCGAGCCGCACCGCAATGCCGCGCTCGGCATGACCCGCACCTTCCAGATCGTGAAGCCCTTCGCCGCGCAGACCGTGCGCGAGAACATCGCGGTCGGCGCCCACCTGCACCTGCGCGGCCGCACCGAGGCCCTGCGCGAGGCCGAGGCCGTGGCACAGCGCGTGGGCCTCGCGCCGCAGCTCGACAAGCCCGCCTCCGACCTCACCGTGGCCGGCCGCAAGCGCCTCGAACTCGCGCGCGCGCTCGCCACCCGGCCGCGCCTGCTGCTGCTCGACGAGGTGCTGGCCGGCCTCAACCCGCAGGAGATCGCCGAGATGATGCCGGTGGTGCGCGGCATCGCCGCGAGCGGCGTGACCGTGCTGATGATCGAACACGTGATGCAGGCCGTGATGAACCTCGCCGAGCATGTCTGGGTGCTGGCGCAGGGCCAGCTGATCGCCGAGGGCAGCCCGGCGCAGGTGACCTCCGACGACCGGGTGGTCGAGGCCTACCTGGGCCACGGCACCGCGGCGCGGCTGCGCAAGGCCGCAACGGGAGCCGCAGCATGAGCGCACTGCTGGACATCGAAGGGCTGCGCGGCGGCTATGGCCGCGTCGAGGTGCTGCGCGGCGTCGACCTGAAGGTGAACGCCGGTGAGATGGTCGCGCTGCTCGGCAGCAACGGCGCGGGCAAGTCCACGCTCAACAAGATGGTCTGCGGCCTCTGCCCGGCCTGGGGCGGCATGGTGCGCTTCGACGGCAAGGACCTGAGCGGCGCGCACTACCGCGACGTCGTCAAGGCCGGTCTGATCCAGGTGCCCGAGGGCCGCAAGGTGTTTCCCAACCTCAGCGTGCGCGAGAACCTCGAGCTCGGCTCGTTCACGCGGGCGCGCGAGCGCCGGGCACGGAACCTCGAGAAGTCGTTCGAGCTGTTCCCGCGCCTGCGCGAGCGCATGGACCAGCATGCCGGCACCATGAGCGGCGGCGAGCAGCAGATGCTGGCCATCGCGCGCGGGCTGATGGCCGAGCCGGTGTTGCTGATCCTCGACGAGCCTTCGCTGGGCCTCTCGCCGCTGCTGGTCGAGGAGATGTTCACGCTGATCCGCGAGCTGCGCGATGGCGGCCTGGCCGTGCTGCTGGTCGAGCAGAACGTCGGCCAGTCGCTCGAGATCGCCGACCGCGCCTACGTGCTCGAGAACGGCAGCGTGCGCTTCTCGGGCCTGCCCGGCGAACTGCTCGTGAGCGACGAATTGCGGCGCGCCTACCTGGGACTCTGAGGCGCTTCCCTCCACGATCTCTTCCGGAGAACAACACATGAAAAGACGCGACATCCTCCTCTCGTCGCTGGCCGCGGCATGGGCCGGCCACAGCCTGGCGCAGATCGGCGGCGCGCCGGTGCGCATCCTGGTCGGCGCGCCCGCGGGCGGCTCCACCGACACGCTCGCGCGCTCGCTGGCCGTGAGCATGGGCCCGGCGCTGGGCCGCAACGTCATCGTCGAGAACAAGCCCGGCGCGGGCGGCAACATCGCAGCCGATGCCGTGGCCAAGGCCGCGCCCGATGGCAACACGCTGCTGATGAGCTTCACCAGCCATGCGATCAATGCCACGCTCTATCCGAGCCTGCCCTTCGATCCGGTCAAGGACTTCACCGCGCTGACCTGCGTCGCGACCTCGCCCTCGATCCTCGTGGCCCATCCCTCGGTGCCCGCGAAGGACGTGCGCGAGCTGATCGCGCTCGCCAAGGCGAAGCCGGGCCAGCTCAACTTCGCGATCGGTGCCGTGGGCTCCTCGCTGCACATGGCGGGCGAGGCCTTCAAGATGCAGTCGGGCGTGGACATCGTGAACATCCCCTACAAGGGCACCTCGCCAGCGGTACAGGACGTGCTCGCGGGCCAGGTGCAGCTGATGTTCGCGGCCGTGGGCAACGTCAAGGCCCACATCCAGGCCGGCAAGCTCAAGGCGCTGGGCGTGACCACGGCCAAGCGGCTGCCGGCCTTCCCCGAGGTGCCGGCCATCGCCGAGGCGCTGCCCGGCTACGAATCGAGCGCCTGGTTCGGCCTGTTCGGCCCCGCGCGCATGCCCGCCGAGCGCATCAAACAGATCGGCGATGCCGCGCGCCATGCGCTGCAGCAGGCCGACATGCGCCAGCGCCTCGAGATCGAGGGCGCGATCCCGGTCGGCAATTCGAGCGAGCAGTTCTCGGCCTTCGTGCAGAGCGAGATCGTGCGCTGGGCCAAGGTGGTCAAGTTCTCGGGAGCCAAGCCCGAATGACCTCGACGGCTTCAGCACAGACCCTGGCGCAGAAGCTCATCGCGCGCGCCAGCGGCCGCGAGCGGGTGGCGGTGGGCGAGATCGTGACCTGCGGCGTCGACCTCGCGATGTTCCACGACTCATCCGGCCCGCGCCGCCTGCAGCCGATGCTCGAGGAGCTCGGCGCGCGGATCTGGGACCGTTCGCGCGTGGTGCTCGTGATGGACCACTACGTGCCCGAGCGCGACGACGACTCGCGCCGCATCGTTCGCATCGCGCGCGACTGGGCGCGCGACCAGAAGCTGCCGCACGTCTACGACAGCCAGGGCATCTGCCACGTGGTGGTGCCTCAGCACGGCCACATCCGCCCCGGCATGCTGTGCGTGGGCGGCGACTCGCACTCGCCCACGGGCGGTGCCTTCGGCGCCTACATGTTCGGCGTCGGCAGCACCGAGATGCTCGGCGTGGTGGTCACGGGCGAGATCTGGCTGCGCGTGCCCGAGACCCTGCGCATGTGGTGGGACGGTGCGCTGCCCGCGGGCGTGACCGCCAAGGACATGATGCTGCACATGATCGGCCGCTTCGGCATGAACGGCGGCCGCTACCAGGCCGTGGAGTTCGCGGGGCCGGCCGTGGTCGCGCTGTCGATGCAGGAGCGCATGACGCTCTCGAACATGAGCGCCGAGCTCGGCGCGCAGGCCGGGCTGATCGCGCCCGATGCCACCACGGCCGCGTTCCTGGCCGGTGCCGGTGCGCCGCCGGTCGACATGGCGCCGTGGTTCACCGACGCCGATGCCGCGCTCACCGACCACCGCTTCGATGCCGCCACGCTCGAACCCCACGTGGCCGCGCCGCACAGCCCGGCCAATGCGCATGGCGTGAGCCGCTTCGTCGGCACGCCGGTCGACGTGGCCTACATCGGCGCCTGTACCGGCGCCAAGCTCGACGACCTGCGCGCCGCCGCGCAGGTGCTGCGCGGCCACAAGGTCGCGAACGGCATCCGCCTGATCGTGGCGCCCGCGAGCCTGCGCGACCAGGAGCAGGCGCGCGAGGAGGGCGTGCTGCAGGTGCTGATGGAGGCCGGCGCCGAGCTGTTCCCCACCGCCTGCGGCGCCTGCTCGGGCTATGGCGATCCGATGGGCGACGACATCACCGTCATCTCGACCACCGCGCGCAACTTCAAGGGCCGCATGGGCTCGCCGACCGCGCAGGTCTACCTGGGCTCGCCCTACACCGTGGCGGCCGCCGCGCTGCGTGGTTGCGTGACCGATCCGCGCGAGGTGCTGGCATGAGTGACCGGGACCTGCACCGTCTGCACCGGGTATGGCGCCTGGGCGCCGACATCGACACCGACGCGCTCGCGCCCGGCCATGCGATGAAGCATGGCATCGACCGCATCGCGCGGCACTGCCTCGAAGCCATCCGCCCCGAGTTCGCGCGCGAGGTCCGAGCGGGAGACGTGATCGTGGCCGGCCCCAACTTCGGCATCGGCTCCTCGCGCGAGCAGGCCGCGGCCGTGCTGGTGCAGCTGGGCGTGGCCGCGGTGATCGCGCCCTCGTACAGCGGGCTCTATTTCCGCAATGCCTTCAACGTCGGCCTGCTGCTGTTGACCTGCGCCGAGGCCGAGTCGCTGCACGACGGCGAACGCATCGCGCTCGACATCCGCACGCCCGCGCTGCGCGGCGCCGACGGGCGCACGCTGGCCTGCGAGCCCGTGCCGGGATTCCTGACCGAGATGGTCGAGGCCGGCGGCCTGCTGCCGCTGCTGCGCCGCCGCATGGCGGCGAAGAAGGAAGCCGATGCCGCCTGACATCGATCCGCAACGCGCGGTGCTGCAGGCCGTGGTGGCGCTGCACGCGGCGCGGCCGGCCGATGCCGAGGCCGCCTCGCAGGCGCGCCGGCTGCTCGTCGACACCGTGGGCTGCGCGCTCGCGGGCCGGCAGGCGGACGAGGTGTGCCGGCTCGAGGTCGCGCTCGCCGCCTGCGAACCGGGCGGCTTTGCGTTCCCCACCGGGCAGTCGTTGTCGGTGCAGGCGGCCGCGCAGGTGCTCGCCATGGCCGCGACCTGGGACGAGGCCTGCGAAGGCCACGCGCTCGCGCACGGCCGGCCCGGCGTGCCGCTGGTGGCGGCGCTGCTGCCGCTCGCGCTGCGGCGCGATGCCAGCATCGGCGACTTCGTCGATGCCTTCGTGCTCGGCTACGAGGTCGGCGCGCGCTGCGGCGCCTGGCTGCGCATCCGCCCCGGCATGCACGTCGATGCCAACTGGCCCGCGCTCGGCGTGGCGGCGGGCGCGGCGCGGCTGCTGGGCCTGGCGCCCGAGGCCATCGTGCAGGCCATCGACATCGCGGCCTGCCAGCTCGCCACCAGCCTCTACCTGCCGGTGGCGCAGGGGCGCACGGCCCGCAACACCTACCTGGGCCACAGCGCCTCGCTGGGGCTGCAGGCGGCCTTCGCGAGCGCGGCCGGCATCGACGCGCCCGAGGGCGCGCTGGCCCACTACGCGGCGAACCATGCGGCGGCCACCGCGCAGCCCTTGCCCGGTGCATCGACGCTGCTGCTGCGCGACGCCTACCTCAAGCCCTTCGCGGCCGTGCGCCACGTGCACTACGGCGCGACCGCCGCGCGCGCCATCCGCGAACGGCTGGGCGGCGACACCGCGGGCATCCGCCGCATCGTGCTCACGGTCTACGAGGAGGCGATCGTCTATTGCGGCAACCGCGCGCCGCGCACGCCGATCCAGGCGCAGTTCAGCCTGAGCTTCGGCCTCGCGGCGATGCTGCGCTTCGGCGATGTCGATCCCTCGGTCTATGCCGTGCCGCGCTTCGACGACGCCGAGCTGCGCCGGCTCGAGGCGCTGGTCGAGCTCGAGGTCGATGCCGACCTCACGGCGCGCCGCGAGCGTGGCGCCACGCTCGCGCTGACGCGCGACGGCGTCATGCACGAAGAGACCGTGACCACCATCGCGGGCGACGCCGGCCATCCGCTCGACCGCGCGACCCTGGTCTCCAAGTTCAAGCACTACGCAGCACAGTCCGTCGCGTCCGCGCGCTCCCAGGCCTTCTGCGACGGCGTGCTCGACGCGCCCGCCGACACCGCGCTCGGCGCGCTGTGGCAACGGCTCTGACCCGATTCCTCTTTACCACCTTCACGCCCCACCCACCATGAAACTCCTGCGCTACCTCGCCAGCACGCTGCTCGTGTGCCTGCCGCTCGTCGCCGCCGCCCAGGCCGGCGGCTTTCCCGACAAGGCGATCCGCATCGTCGTGCCCTTCCCGCCGGGCGGCGCCACCGATGCCGCGGCGCGGCTGGTCGCGGTGAAGATGAGCGAGCACTGGGGCCAGCCCGTGGTGGTCGACAACCGCGCGGGCGCGGGCGGCAACGTGGGCTCGGACCTCGTGGCCAAGGCGCCGGCCGACGGCTACACGCTGGTGATGGGCGTGACCGGCTCGCATGCCATCAACACCTCGCTCTACAGCAGGATGCCCTACGACCCGGTGGCCGACTTCGTCGCCATCAGCCAGGTGGCCGTGGTGCCCAACGTGCTGGTGGTGCATCCCTCGGTGCCCGCGAAGAACCTGGCCGAGCTGGTCGCGCTCGCGAAGAAGGAGCCCGGCAAGCTCAACTACGCCTCGCTGGGCAACGGCACGGCCGCGCACCTGGGCATGGAGATGCTCAAGGCCGAGGCCGGCGTCGACATCACGCACGTGCCCTACAAGGGCAGCGCGCCCGCGGTGTCCGACCTGCTGGCCGGCCAGGTGCAGATGATGGTCGACGGGCTGCCCTCGGCGCTGCCGCACGTCAAGGCCGGCAAGCTGCGCGCGATCGCGCTCACCAGCCTGCGCCGCTCGCCTTCGCTGCCCGATCTGCCGACCATCGCCGAGAGCTACCCGGGCTTCTATGCCGATGCCTGGTCGGGCCTGTTCGCGCCCAAGGGCACGCCGCAGCCGGTGGTCGACAAGCTCTCGGCCGAGGTGCAACGCATCCTCAAGTTGCCCGAGGTGCGCGAGAAGCTGGCCGCGCTCGGCGCCGAGCCGGTGGGTTCCACGCAGGCGGAATTCGCTGCCCACGTGAAGAAGGAAATCGACAAGTGGGCCAAGGTCGTGAAGACCAGCGGAGCGAAGGTGGATTGAAATGAAATACGAACAGCCGGACGCAGAGGACGCGAAGGTTTCGCGAAGAACGCAAAAAGGATCCAGGAAAACTTTCGAGGTTTTCTTTCGCGACCTTTGCGGAACCTTCGCGTCCTCTGCGTCCGGAAGTCCGATCCCGTTTTCGTGCTCCTCCGCGGCCCCTTGCGATGCGAGTGGCACTCAGTGCAATGGACAACTGACATGAACGACACACTCGACCCCGTCACGCTCGCCGTGCTGCGCGGCCGCCTCGAGCAGGTGGCCGACGAGATGGACGCCACGCTCTACCGCAGCGCGTTCAATCCCATCATCGCCGAGGCGCACGACGCCTGCCACGGCCTGTACGACGCGACCAGCGGCGACACGCTGGTGCAGGGCAAGTCGGGCCTGCCGGTGTTCGTCGGCGCCATGGCTTTCGCGGTGCGCGCCACCCTCGCCGCGGCCGAGCCGCGCGGCGGCATGAAGGACGGCGACATCTGGATCAGCAACGATGCCTACGACGGCGGCACGCACGCCAACGACTTCAAGCTGGTCAAGCCCTTCTTCCGCCACGGCAAGCTCTACTGCCACATGGCCTCGGCCGCGCACTGGCACGACGTGGGCGGCGCGGTGCCCGGCAACTACAACCCCGCGGCCACCGAGTGCTGGCAGGAAGCGGTGCAGATCCCGCCGGTGCGCATCGTGCGCGACGGCAAGCTCGATGCCGACGTGCTCGCGATCCTGCAGGCCAACACGCGCCTGCCCGACAGCCTCTGGGGCGACCTCAACGGCCAGCTCGCGGCGCTCGAGCTCGGCGCCAAGCGGCTGCACGGCCTGCTCGACGAGTACGGCGACGACCTGGTGCTGGCCGCGCTCGGCGAGTTGCGCGGCCGCGCGCTGCGGCTGATGCGCTCGCACATCGCCTCGCTGCCCGACGGCCGCTACAGCTTCGAGGACCTGCTCGACAACGACGGCATCGCGAACGAGCCGCTGACCATCGCGCTCGACATGACGGTGGCCGGCGACCGGCTGCTGCTCGACTTCTCGCGCACCTCGGCGCAATGCGCGGGGCCGGTCAACATCTCGCGCGCCACCGCCGTGGCGGCCTGCTACGTCGCGCTCAAGCACCTGTTCCCCGACGTGCCCGCCAATGCCGGCGTGCTCGACGCGGTGGACTTCGATATCCCCGACCGGCTGGTGATCAGCGCCGAACGCCCGCGTCCGGTCGGCGGCTACACCGAGACCATCCTGCGCATGATCGACGTGATCTTCAGCGCCGCCGCGCAGGCCGATCCCACGCGCGCCGTCGCGCAGGCCTACGGCACCATCAACGCGCTGTCGATCGCGGGCCACCGCAGCGACAAGGGCCGCGAGGGCCAGCGCTGGGTGATGTTCAGCTTCTTCGGCGGCGGCCATGGCGGCCACTCGGGCGGCGACGGGCTCTCGCATGGCAACGCGCCGATCTCGACCGCGACCATTCCGCCGCTGGAGATCCTCGAGGCCGCCTATCCGGTGCGCTTCACCGAATGGTCGCTGCGCGCCGATTCGGGCGGCGACGGCCGGCACCGCGGCGGCCTCGGCGCCGTCTACGAGATCGAGCTGCTCGAGAAGGACGCCGAAGTCTTCGTGTTCGGCGAGCGCGGCACCTCGCCGCCCAAGGGCATCGCGGGCGGCGGCGCAGGCGCGGTCAACGTGTTCCGCTACGAGAACGCGGGCGAATGGCACGTGCCGCCGATGGTCTCGAAGATGCGCGGCATCCGGCTCGAGCGCGGCGAGCGCGTGCGGCTCGAGACGCCGGGTGGCGGTGGCTGGGGCGAGGCCGCCGAGCGGCCCGCGGCGCAGCGCGCGGCCGACCGCGCGATGGGCTATGTGACGACCGGCAACGACAAGAACGACAAGGACGAGGCATCCGAATGAGCTCCCCTGGCAACCCCCGCAATTCCCTGGTCGTCGGCGTCGACGTCGGCGGCACCTTCACCGACCTGTTCGTGCTCGACGAGGCGAACGGCACGGCGCGCATCGTCAAGGTGCCGTCCACGCGCGGCGAGGAAGCGCGCGGCTTCATGAACGGCGTGGCACGCGTGGCCGATTCGGCCGCGGCCATCGCCACCATCGTGCACGGCACCACGGTCGGCACCAATGCGCTGCTCGAGCGCAAGGTGGCGCGCACCGGCATCATCACCACGCGCGGCTTCCGCGACGTGCTCGAGATGCGCCGCCGCGACCGGCCCCAGACCTGGGGCCTGCGCGGCAGCTTCCTGCCCGTGGTGCCGCGCGACCTGCGCCGCGAGGTCGACGAGCGCGTGCTGGCCGACGGCACCCTGCACACCGCGGTCGATCTCGACCAGGTGCGCGCCGAGGCGCGCGCGCTGCTCGAGGCCGGCTGCGAGGCGGTCTGCGTGTTCTTCATCAACACCTATGCCAACCCGGCGAACGAGCGGCTCGCGGTCGCGGCGGTGCGCGAGCTCTGGCCGAATCCGCATGTCACCTCGGCCAGCGAGGTGCTGCCCGAGATCCGCGAGTTCGAGCGCTGCTCGACCGCCACGCTCAATGCCGCGCTGCAGCCGGTGGTGGGCAGCTACCTCGGCCGGCTCGAGTCGGACCTGCGCGCGCAGGGCTTCGCGGGCGAGCTGCTGGTGGTGCAGAGCAACGGCGGCGTGATGTCGCGCCAGACCGCGAGCGACCTGCCGGTGCGCACCGCGCTCTCGGGCCCGGCCGCCGGCGTGATCGCCTGCGCGGCCATCGCGCGCGCGGCCGGCTTCCCGAACGCGATCACCGGCGACATGGGCGGCACCTCGTTCGACGTCTCGCTGGTGGCCAACGGCGAGGCCGCGCTGGCCGCGCAGACCGCGATCGAGTTCGGCATGGTGATCCGCTCGCCGATGATCCAGATCGAGACCATCGGCGCAGGCGGCGGCTCCATCGCCTCGGTGGATGCGAGCGGCATGCTGCAGGTGGGCCCCGAGTCGGCCGGCAGCGTGCCGGGCCCGGCCTGCTACGGGCGCGGCAACATGCGCCCGACCGTGACCGACGCCAACGTGCTGCTGGGCCGCATCGCGGCGGACCGGCCGCTGGGCGGCGGTTTGCTCGCGGCGCTCGACGGCGAGAAGTCGCGCCAGGCCATCGAGGAGCACGTCGCGCGCCCGCTGGGCCTGGACGTGCACGCGGCCGCCGAGGCCATCCTCACGGTCGCGAATGCACGCATGGCCGGCGCCATTCGGCTGGTGTCGATCGAGCGCGGTCACGACCCGCGCCGCTTCGCCTACATGCCCTTCGGCGGCGGCGGCGCGCTGCACGTGTGCGCGATGATGCGCGAGGTCGGCGTGGCCACCGGCATCGTGCCGCGCTATCCCGGCGTGACCTCGGCGCTGGGCTGCGTGATCGCCGACATGCGCCACGACGCGGTGCAGACCCTCAACAAGCCGCTGGCCGAACTCGACGTGGCGGAGGTCCAGCGCCGCATCGACGAGCTGGCCGCGAGCTGCCAGCAGCGCCTCGACTCCTCGGGCGTGCGCTTCGACGAGGTGCGCGAGGTGATCGCGCTCGACATGCTCTACGCGGGCCAGACGCACACGCTGCCCGTGGTGCTCGGCAGCGCGACGCTCACGGCCGCGGCCATCCGCACTGCCTTCGAGGCCAGCTACACGGCCGCCTTCGGCCGCGTGCTCGAGGGCATCGCGATCCGCGTGATGAACCTGCGCTATGCGCGCATCGGCGTGCGGCCCAAGTTCGACCTCAAGGTGCTCGCGCCCGAGGGGCAGGGCAGCACCGCGCCGCTGGGCACGCAGCGCGTGTTCCACGACGGCCGCTGGCACGAGGCGCAACGCTATGCGCGCCTGGAGCTGCCGGTGGCCGCGCGCATCGAGGGACCCGCGATCCTCGAGCAGGCCGACACCACCGTGTGGCTCGAACCCGGCTTCCATGCCGAGGTCGATGCGCACGGCAACCTTCTGGTGATGCTGTCATGAGCGAAATCAGGCAACCGATCGCGGCACGCACCGCGCTGGTCGTCATCGACCTGCAGAACGACTTCCTCGATGCCCGGGGCGCCTATGCGCGCGGCGGCGACACCAACCCGCCGGCGCTGCTGCTGCCGGCGCGCGTGGCCGTGGTGGCGCGCGCGCTCAAGGCCGCGGGCGGCATGGTGGTGGCGAGCCAGTTCACGCTGTGGCCCGATGCGGCGGGCGAGCCGATGGTGTCGCCGCACCTGAAGGCGCTGCGCCCCTACCTCGCCAGGGGCGACTTCGCGCCCGGCAGCTGGGGCCAGGCCAACGTCGATGCGCTGGCCGGCCTGGTCGACGTGAACGTGAGCAAGGTCGCGTACTCGGCCTTCTTCAACACCCAGCTTGACTGGGTGCTGCGCCGCGCGGGCATCGACACCGTGGCGGTCTGCGGCATCGTCACCAACGGCGGCGTCGCGAGCACGGTGCGCGATGCGCACATGCGCGACTACCGCACGCTGGTGCTGGCCGACGGCTGCGCGGCCTTCGGCGAGGAGCGCCACCAGACCTCGCTGGCCGACATGCGCAACGTGGCCGAGGTGACGGACTGCGCGGCCTTCGCCGCGTCGCTCGCATGAGTTCGAACCCGTCGCGACCGGTGCGCCGCGCGGCCTCGGTCGAGGCCGAGGTGCGCGTGCCGGTGGCGATCGTCGGCGGCGGCGCCTGCGGGCTCACGGCCGCGCTGATGCTGGCCGATGCGGGCGTGGACTGCGTGGTGCTCGAGCGCGATGCGCTGCCCAGCGGATCGAGCGCGCTGTCCTCGGGCTTCATCCCCGCGCCCGGCACGCTCGCGCAGCGCGCGCACGGCGTGCTCGACGACAGCGCCGAGCGCTTCGCCGCCGACATCCAGGCCAAGGCCCATGGCCGCGCGGCGCCGGCGCTGGTCGCGGCCTATGCGGGGGCCATCGGCCCGGCGCTCGATGCGCTGCAGGCGCGGCACGGGCTGCGGTGGCTGCTGCTCGATGGCTTCCTCTATCCCGGCCATGGCGTGCACCGCATGCATGCGCTCGAACAGAAGACCGGCGCCGCGCTGATGGCGGCGCTGCAGTCGGCCGCCGAGGCGGCGGGCGTTCCGGTGCTGACGCAGGCGCTGGTCGACACGCTGGTGCTCGATGATGGCGACCGCGTGGTCGGCGTCGAGTACGCGCGCCCCGACGGCAGCCGCGAGACGCTGGGCTGCGATGCGCTGCTGCTGGCCTGCAACGGTTTCGGCGGCAATGCGCGGATGGTGCGCACGCTGCTGCCCGAGATGGCCGAGGCCGCGTTCGGCGGCCACGTGGGCAACGACGGCAGCGCGATCCTCTGGGGCGAGGCGCTGGGCGCGCGGCTGCGCGACCTCGGCGGCTACCAGGGCCATGGCTCCTGGGTCACGCCGCAGGGCGCGCTGATGTCCTGGGCCGTGATGATGGAAGGCGGCGTGCAGCTCAACCGCGAGGGCCGGCGCTTCCATGACGAGACCCAGGGCTACTCCGAAGCCGCGGTGCATGTGCTCGCGCAGCCGGGCGGCATCGCCTGGAACGTGTTCGACGCGCCGCTGCTCGCGCTGGCGCGCGGCTTTCCCGATTTCCGCGAGGCCGAGGCGGCAGGCGCCGTGCGGCGCTGCGAATCGGTGGCCGCACTGGCCGACTGCATCGGCTGCGAGGCCGCGGTGCTGCAGGCCACGCTCGACGCGATGCGCACCGGCACGCCCACGCCCGATGGCCGCGTGTTCGCGTGCGGGCTCGACGCACCGTACTTCGCGGTCAAGGTCACGGGCGCGCTGTTCCACACCCAGGGCGGCCTCGACACCGCACCCGACATGCGCGTGCTGCGCCACGACGGCACGCCTTTCGACAACCTGCTGGCCGCGGGCGGCGCGGCGGGTGGCGTGTCGGGCGACGCGGTCTGGGGCTATCTCTCCGGCAACGGCCTCTTGAGCGCCGTGGCCGGCGGCTACATCGCGGCGCGCACGCTCGCCGCACGCAATCCAACCAGGACGAACTCCGCATGACGAATCCCTCTTTCAAGACCCGGCTCGCGCGCAACGACATCGTGCTCGCGCCCGGCGTGTACGACGCGCTCAGCGCGCTGGTGGCCGAGCAGGCCGGCTTCGAGGCGCTGTACCTCTCGGGCGCCTCCATCGCCTACACGCGGCTCGGCCGCTCCGACGTCGGCCTCACGACCTTCACCGAGGTGGCCGACACGCTGGCGCGCATCACCGAGCGCGTGCGCGTGCCGGTGATCGTCGATGCCGACACCGGCTTCGGCAACGCGCTCAACACCCAGCGCACCGTGCGCGGCTTCGAGCGCGCGGGCGCGGCCATGGTGCAGATCGAGGACCAGACCTTTCCCAAGCGTTGCGGCCACCTCGACGGCAAGGCCGTGGTGTCCGAGCGCGAGATGGTCGGCAAGCTCAAGGCCGCGCTCGATGCGCGCAGCTCGAGCGAGACCCTGATCCTCGCGCGCACCGACGCGGTGGCGGTCGAGGGCATGGAGGCCGCGCTCGACCGCGCCGAGGCTTATCTCGCCTGCGGTGTGGACGCGCTCTTCATCGAGGCGCTGCGCTCGCCCGAGCAGATGGACGTGGCCTGCCGGCGCTTCGGCGACCGCGTTCCGCTTTTGGCCAACATGGTCGAAGGCGGAAAGACGCCGATCGAGGATGCCGACGCGCTGCAGCGGCACGGCTTTCGCATCGCGATCTTTCCGGGCGGCACGGCGCGCGCCGTGACGCACACGCTGCAGGGCTACTACGCGAGCCTGCACCGGCACCGCACCACGCAGCCGTGGCGGCCGCAGATGCTGGACTTCGATGCGCTCAACGCGGTGATCGGCACGCCCGAGCTGATGCTCGAAGGACAGAAGTACGAGTAGGTCTCAGCGCAGCGCGCGCACGAGTTCGTCGTAGACCAGCCGCACGCGCGCCGGCACCGGCGCGCGCTGCGAGCGGTAGACATGGATCGGCCAGGACTCGGGCGCTTCGGCCTCGAGCACCTCGACCAGCTCGCCCGATGCGATCAGCGGCTCGGCCAGCGGCCCCGCGAGCTGGCCGAAACCCAGGCCAGCGCGCACGGCGGTGCACTCGGCCTCCACGTCGTCGCTGATGAAGGCCGGCGCCGCCACCGGCATCTGCCGCCCCTTGCTGAAGAACCAGGACCAGGGCCGGCCCACGCTGCGGTCGAGCAGCGCGGTGAGCGGAAAGCCCGGCAGCGCCTCGATGTTCTCGGGGATACCGGTGCGCGCGATCAGCGCCGGCGCCGCCACCACGCGCAGCTGCATGCGCTCGACCGTGCGCGCGACGAAGCGCGCATCGCGGATCGGGCCGGCGCGCACGCCGATGTCGATCTGCTCGTCGACCACGTCGGCATGTTCCTCCGACAGCCGCAGGTCGAGCACCAGCCCCGGATGCGCCGCCAGCATCGGCGCCAGCGCCTCGGGAATCAGCCGCCGGCCGTAGACGTTGGGCGCGGTGACGCGCACCGTGCCCGCGTGCTGCGACAGCGCGCGCCGGTCGGTGCGGTGGAACAGCGCATCGACCCCGCCGACCGCGGTGCGCGCGCGCTGCGCGAGCTGGCGGCCGAAGTCGGTGAGCTGCACGCCGCGCGTGCTGCGGTGGAACAGCGGCTCGCCCAGTTCCTCCTCGAGCTCGCGCACGGCGCGCGTGACCACCTGCGGCGAGACCGCCAGGCGCACCGCGGCATCGCGGAAGTTGGCCGCATCGGCGGCGGCGCAGAACACGCGCAGGGCTTCGAGCCGGTTCGACATGGGGGTGGGTTGAGTGTTCCTGAATCAGGAATTCTGAAGTCGTGAGAGTTTCATTTACGGGAACGCCCGGATTTTCCACACTGCATGCACTTCTTCAAGTTCTTCAACGCCCACCCAAGGAAAACACCATGACTTCCGTTCAAGACAACATCCGCGGCAAGGTTGCCATCGTCACCGGCGCCAGCAGCGGCCTCGGCGAATCCACCGCCCGCCACCTGGCCGCCCGCGGCGCGAAGGTGGTGCTGGCCGCGCGCCGTACCGACCGCCTCGAGAAGGTGGTCGCCGAGATCCGCGAAGCCGGTGGCGAGGCCATCGCGGTCGCCACCGACGTGGCGAAGCGCGAGGACCTCGAGCGGCTCGCCGCCGCCACCGTCGAGGCCTTCGGCCGCATCGACGTGCTGGTCAACAACGCGGGCGTGATGCCGCTGTCGCCGATCGAGAAGCTCAAGGTCGACGAATGGGATCGCACCATCGACGTCAACATCAAGGGCGTGCTCTACGGCATCGCCGCCGTGCTGCCGCGCATGCAGGCGCAGGGCAGCGGCCACATCGTCAACGTGGCCTCGATCGCCGGCATCAAGGTGTTCACGCCGATCGGCACCGTCTACAGCGCCACCAAGTACGCGGTGCGCGCCATCTCGGAAGGCCTGCGCGTGGAGGTCGGCAACACCGGCATCCGCGTGACCATCGTCTCGCCCGGCGCGGTCGAGTCCGAACTGAAGTTCGGCACCACCGATGCCGAGACCGCCGCGGGCGTGCAGGCCTTCTACGAGGCCAGCCAGATCCCCTCGGACTCGGTGGCGCGCGCGGTGGTGTATGCGGTGGAGCAGCCGGCGAACGTGGACATCAACGAGGTCGTGCTGCGGCCGGTGGCGCAGGACTTCTGAGCCTCGCACCGGATGGCGCGGATGCCGCTCAGAACGGCATCTGCGCCGAGAAGGCCACGCTGCGCGGCGCGCCCACGTAGTAGCTGTTGAGCCAGTAGCTCTTGTTGGCGACGTTGTTCACGTTCAGCCGCAGGGTCAGCGGACGGCCCGAGAGCTTCATGGCGTAGCGCAGGCCGAGGTCGGCGGTGGTGACGGCGGGCAGGCGGTCGGTGTTGGCCGCATTGGCCCACTGCTTGCCGGTGTGGTAGATGCCGCCGGTCAGGGTCAGGCCCGGCACGGGAAGCTCGTACTCGGTGTAGAACTTGGCGATCAGCTTCGCCACGTTCTGCGGCGTCTTTCCGTCGAGTTCGGAACCCTTCACCTCGGCGTCGAGCGAGGTGATCCCGGTCACCACAGTCCATCTGTCCGTGATCCTGCCCGAGACGTTGAACTCGATGCCCTTGTGGTTCTGGCGGCCGTTCTGCGCGTAGACGTTGCGGCTGTCGGTGTACTCGTAGGCCTTCTCGATGTCGAACAGGGCGGTGGTCAGCAGCAGCTCGCCGACGGTGGCCTTGAGGCCGATCTCCTTCTGCTTGCTGACCATCGGGGCCAGGATGGCGCCGGCGTTGGAGGCGGTGTCGGGCGCGATGCCGCCCTGTTCCAGCCCCTCGATGTAGCTGACGTAGGTGGTCAGCCAGGGCACGGGCTTGTACAGCAGCGAGACCGAGGGCGAATTGCGGCTCTTGTCGTAGTCGGGCTGCGTGCGCGCGCCGCCGGAGTCGAGGCTCTGACTGCGGATGTTGCTGCGCGTGATTCCCAGCAGCAGCGACCATCGGTCGTCGAACTGGATGTTGTCGCCGATCAGGTAGTTGGTATTGCTCACGCGGCCGGCGTAGTAGCTGCCGTAGGTGTTCGGCGGGAACACCGGCTCGGGCACGTAGGTGGGGGCGAAGAAGGGGTAGGGACCCTTGTAGCCGGTGCTGGGGTAGTAGTCCGAGCTCCACGACTTGTCGGAATACATGTAGTAGCCGAGGGTCAGCTTGTGCGCGACCGGGCCGGTGTCGAAGCTGATGTCGGCCATGGCGGAGGCGGCCGCGAAGGCGTCCTTGGTGCCGGCCACGCGCTGGCGGTTCTGGGTGAAGCCCGTCGGCGAACGCACGCTGTTGAGCGTGTGGTCCTGCACCGGGCGGTCGATGTCGTCGCGCATGTAGGCGCCGCGCAGCGTGAGCTTGTCGTTGACCTTGTAGGTCGCCTTGCCCATCAGCTTGGTGTTCTCGAACTCGTCGTTGACCCAGGGCTGGCCCCAGTTCCTCCTGGCGTCGGGCGCGCGGCCGTGCGGCACGCCGCTGAAGAACCAGTAGGCGGAGGAGCCCGAGGTCCTGTACTTGTTGTAGACCGCGTTGAATTCCAGCAGCAGCCTGTCGGTCACGTGCCAGTCGACGGCGGCGCTGAACAGCGAGCGGTTGATCTTCTGGTCGTCGACGGCCGTGCCGCCTTCCTGCTTGACCACGTTGAGCCGGTAGCCGACGCGGCCGGCCTCGTCGAAGCGGCCGCCGAAGTCGCCGTGCACGTAGGCCTGGCTGCCGCCGTAGTTGCCGACGGTGAGGCTGTTGAGGCGCTCGACGGTCGGGCGCTTGTAGACGCTGTTGATCATGCCCCCGGGCTGGGCCGCGCCGAACAGGAAGCCCGAGAGGCCGTTCAGGATCTCGATGCGTTCCTTGTCCTCGACCACGGCCGCATGGTTGTAGAGGCGCCGCAGGCCGTCTTCCGCCGTGTTGTAGCCGTTGAAGCCGCGGATGTTGACGAGCGGCGACCAGCCCGTGATCTGCGGGGTGGCGGTACGGGTCGAGGGGTTGAGCTTGTAGATGTCGTCGAGCGACTGCGCCTGGATGTTCTGGACCAGCTCGCGCGGCACCACGCTGATCGAGAACGGCGTGTCCTGCAGCGCCATGCCGCCGAGCGCGCCGACCGAGGAGACGGTCTTGGCGCGGTAGCCGTCGGCGGCGGTGCCGTCCTGCTGCAGGGCCGGCGTGGCGTCGGGCGCGGCGGCGTTCACCACCACCGGCGGCAGCGTCGCGCCGCTCGTTGCCGCGGGCAGGGCGCGGATCACGGCCGCGTTGCCGTCGAGGCTCGCGCCCAGGCCGCTGCCCGCGAGCACGCGCTCCAGCGCCTGGCTCGCGGTGAACTGGCCCGACACCGCCGGCGCCTGCTTGCCGGCGACGAGGTCGGGATGGACCATCAGCTGCAGCCGGGCCTGGCGCGCGAGTTCGTTGAGCGCCGCGCCGAGCGGCTGGGCGGGCAGCGCGATCGGGTAGACGGCCGCGGCCTGCACGGCGGGCACGGGCTGGGCGTTGACGGATGAGGTGCCCCAGGCGGCGAGGACAAGGGCCGCCGCGAAGGCGGTGGCGGCGGGGCGGAAGCGCGGGTGCGGCATGAAGGCGGACTCCGGAAGGTCGATGGGTAGAGGAAAAGAACTACCCATGCAGACGCATCAGTTCCGGCGCAGTGGAGGTCCGTCTCGAACTTTTTTGAAAAAACTTCGCCCGGGGCCCGGCGGGCCTCAGCGCGGCGCGATCTCGGTCGTACCCTCGCGCGGCTGCAGCCGCACCGGCAGCACCTGCGGCAGCGCCTTGGCGAAGGCGCCGAACTGCCGCAGGTCGAAGCTGCCGTTGATGCGCATCGCGGCCACCGCGGGGTCGCGCACCGTGAGGCCGGTCGGGCCGTAGCGCTCGAACTCGGCCAGCGCCTGCGCCAGCGGCGTGTTCTCGAAATTGGCGCGGCCTTCGCGCCAGAGCAGGGCGCCCGCGGCGGGTGCGGCGGACGTGCCGCGCAGGCGGCCGCCCGCATCGGCGGCGACGGCCTCGCCCGGGCCCAGCAGCCGCGGCTCGGCCCCGGCCGCCGGCTCGGCCGAGGCCACGCGCACGCGGCCTTCCTCCACGGTCACGCGCACGCCACCGGCATCGAGCCCGGCCTGCGTGTGGCGCACCGAGAAGCGCGTGCCGACCACCGTGATGCGCAGCGGGCCGGCGAGCACATCGAAGGGACGGGCGGCATCGGCCTGCACACTGAAATGGGCCTGGCCCTCGGGCAGGCGCACCTCGCGCCGCTGGCGATAGAGCGTGACTTCGGCGCGCGTGGCGGTGTCGAGCTGGAGCACGCTGCCGTCGGGCAATTGCACGTCGAGCTGCTGGCCGCGCGCGGTGGCGAAGGTCTTGGCATAGACCGGCTGCTGCTGCCACAGCGCCCAGCCGCCCGCCACCACGAACAGCGCGCAGGCCGAGGCGGCCAGCGGCATCCAGCGGCGCGTGCCCTGCCAGCCGCGGCGCGGCGGGGTGGCGGCCTGCGTGCGCGCGCGCAGCGCGGCCAGTTCGGCGGCGGGCAGCGTGTCGAGCCGCCGCCAGGTGCCTTCGAGCCGCTCGAGCGCGGCGCGGTGCGCGGGCGTGGCCGCGAGCCAGGCCTCGAATTCGGCCGCCTCGTCCGGCGCCAGCCCGTCCTGCCGGCGCACCAGCCAGCGCGCGGCGGCCTGTTCGGCGTCCGGCGCGGGATCGGTGGGCGGGGTGGCTGTCATGCGGGGAAGTTCTCTGTTCTGGATGGAGACGCGCGGGCGGCCTCGAAGTGGAGGTCGGTGCGGCGCCGCGCTATCGATTGTGGTCGCTGGTCCCGGTGCCGAAGGCGTCCTCGCAGGCCTGGCAGGCCAGCACGCCGCGGATCACGTGCTGCGCCACCATGTTCTTCGAGATGCCCATGCGCTCGGCCACCTCCTGGTGCGACAGGCCCTCGAAGCGGTTGAGCACGAAGGCCTCGCGGCAGCGCGGCGGCAGGGCCTCGATCGCCGCCAGGATCGCCCGCGCATGCTGCGCCGAGGCGTAGGCCTCCTCGGGCTGCGCGTGGGCGGGCGCCATCGCATGCGCGGCGTCGGCCAGCGCGTCGATGTCCTCGTGGTCGCGCAGCACGGCGCGGCGATGGCGGTCGATCACCAGGTTGCGCGCGGTGCGATAGAGCAGCGCGCGCACGTTGGAGATGGCCTCGCCCGATTGCCGCAGCGCGAGCACGCGCGCATAGCTCTCCTGCGCGAGGTCGGCCGCGGCGTCGCGGTCGTTCACCGTGCGGGAGAGGAAGTTCAGCAGTTCGCGGTAATAGCGCTCGAGCAAGATCGACCCATGCCATGGAGGGGATGCGTTCCGACGACCGGCTGGCGTGGGGATGTGGCGGCGGCTGATCTCGCGCGCGTCGTGGATGGGAACTCTTCTCATTATCAGCGAGCCAAGGCGCGGCAGCCCGGCTTGTCATCCGCCGGTTGCTTTTCGTTGATAACCTTTTCCGGCTCAAGGTCTTTGCCGGCCAAGAATCGAAAGCCCCTGCAAAATAGAACGACCGTTCGTTTTTGTCTGGAAGTCCCACGATGTCCGTCAATGCCGTTTCCGCCAAGCCGGCCCGCGCCGCCCAGAAGGGCCAGCAGACCAAGGCCGTGATCGTCGATGCCGCACTGGCGCTGGCCGCGCAGATCGGGCTCGAGGGCCTGTCGATCGGCGCTGTGGCCGAGATCACCAAGATGAGCAAGTCGGGCGTGTTCGCCCACTTCGGCTCGCGCGAGGAACTGCAGATCTCGGTGGTGCGCGAGTACCACGCGCGCTTCGAGCAGGAAGTGTTCTTCCCCGCCATCGAGGCCGACCGCGGCCTGCCGCGGCTGCGTGCGATGTTCGCCAACTGGATGAAGCGCACCTCGACCGAGATCGACTCGGGCTGCATCTACATCAGCGGCGCTTCCGAATTCGACGACCGCCCGGGCCCGGTGCGCGACGCGCTGGTGGAATCGGTCTCGATCTGGCAGGCCGCCGTGCTGCGCGCGATCGTGCAGTCGAAGGAGGAGGGCCACCTCAACGCCGATGCCGACGAGCGCCAGGTCGCGTTCGAGATCCACGGCCTGATCCTCGCGCTGCACTACGAGGCCCGCTTCCTGCGGGTGCCCGGCTCCATCGGCCGTGCCAACACCGGCTTCGACAACATCCTCGGCCGCTATGCGGCGGCCGGGACGCCCGCACCGACCGCTGCCGCCGCGCCCTCGCGCGTGCGCCGCCTCAAGACCGTGCGCTGAGCGCGCGGCACCGTTTTTTTCTTCCCTTTCATCTTTCAGTTCGACCAGGAGAGTTCCGGATGCCCAGCTACAACCCGCCCGTGCGCGACATGCAATTCGTGCTGCACGAAGTGCTCAACGTCGCCGAGGAACTCAAGGCGCTGCCCGCGCACGCCGAGACCGACGCCGACACCATCAACGCGGTGATCGAGGAGGCCGGCAAGTTCGCGGCCGAAGTCACCTTCCCGCTCAACATCAGCGGCGACGAGGAAGGCTGCGTGCTCGACAAGGCCACGCACGAAGTCAAGACGCCCACGGGCTTCAAGGAGGCCTACGCCAAGTACGTCGAGGGCGGCTGGCCCGCGCTGTCGTGCGACCCGGCCTTCGGCGGCCAGGGCCTGCCCTTCGTGGTCAACCAGTGCCTGTTCGAGATGCTCAACAGCGCGAACCAGGCCTGGACCATGTACCCGGGCCTCTCGCATGGCGCCTACGAGGCGCTGGTGGCGCACGGCACCGACGAGCAGAAGAAGACCTACCTGCCCAAGCTGGTGAGCGGCGAATGGACCGGCACCATGTGCCTGACCGAACCCCACTGCGGCACCGACCTCGGCCTGCTGCGCACCAAGGCAGAACCGCAGGCCGACGGCACGTACCGCATCACCGGCAACAAGATCTTCATCTCGGCCGGCGAGCACGACATGGCCGGCAACATCATCCACCTGGTGCTGGCCCGGCTGCCCGACGCGCCCAAGGGCAGCAAGGGCATCAGCCTGTTCGTGGTGCCGAAGTTCCACGTCAAGGCCGACGGTTCGCTCGGCGAGCGCAACCCGATCTTCTGCGCCGGCCTCGAGCACAAGATGGGCATCCACGGCAACGCCACCGCGCAGATCGTGATCGAGGGCGCCACCGGTACGCTGGTGGGCGAGCCCAACAAGGGCCTGGCCGCGATGTTCGTGATGATGAACGCCGCGCGCCTGGGCGTGGGCAACCAGTCGCTGGGCCTGACCGAGGTGGCGTTCCAGAACGCGCTGGCCTATGCCAAGGACCGCCTGCAGATGCGCTCGCTGTCGGGCGTGAAGGCCAAGGACAAGGAAGCCGACCCGATCATCGTGCACCCCGACGTGCGCAAGATGCTGCTGACCGCCAAGGCCTATGCCGAGGGCGGCCGCGCGCTGCAGGTGTTCTGCACCCTGCTGCTCGACAAGGAGCACCACCATCCCGACGAGAAGGTGCGCAAGGACAGCGGCGAACTGGTCGCGCTGCTCACGCCGATCGTGAAGGCCTTCATCACCGACAACGGCCACATCGCGACCAATGCCTGCATGCAGGTCTTCGGCGGCCATGGCTTCATCAAGGAATGGGGCATGGAGCAGTACGTGCGCGACAACCGCATCAACATGATCTACGAAGGCACGAACACCGTGCAGTCGCTCGACCTGCTGGGCCGCAAGGTGCTGGGCAACAACGGCGCCTCGCTGAAGAAGTTCGGCAAGCTGGTCGCGAAGCTGGTGGAAGAAGAGGGCGTGAACGAGAAGATGGCCGAGTTCATCAATCCGATCGCGGGCCTCGGCGACCAGCTCACCAAGTTCACGACCGAGATCGGCTTCAAGGGCTTCCAGAACCCCGACGAAGTCGGCGCCGCCGCGGTGGACTACCTGCGCGTGGCCGGCCACTTCGTGTTCGGCTACCTGTTCGCCCGCATGGCGCAGGTCGCGCTGCGCGAGATCGCGGCCGGCAACACCGACCCGTTCTACGTTGCCAAGCTGCAGACCGCGCGCTTCTATTTCGCCAAGCTGTTCCCCGAGACCGCGACGCTGATGCGCACGGCCCGTGCCGGCAGCAAGGTGCTGATGGACACCGACGCCGCGCTGGCCTGAGTCCGCGCCTCCCCTCTTCGACCACTTCCGGAGCCGACCATGAAAGCAACGCTTGCAGCCCTCGTCCTCGTCGCGACCTCGGTCACGGCCCTGGCCCAGACCACTCCGGTGGGCCTGTGGCGCAACGTCGACGACAAGACCGGCGAGGCCAAGGCCGAGATCCGCATCGGCGAGACCGGCGGCGCGCTCGTCGGCCGCATCGAGAAGTCGTTGAAGAAGGACGGCAAGCCCGACGCGGTCTGCGACGAATGCTCGGACGACCGCAAGGGCCAGCCGATCGCGGGCCTGGAGATCATCCGCGGCGGCAAGAAGGCCGACGGCAAGGACGTCTGGGAGGGCGGGAAGATCCTCGACCCCGAGAACGGCAAGGAATACCGCGCGAGCTTCACGCCGATCGACGGCGGCAAGAAGCTCGAAGTGCGCGGCTACCTCGGCCCCTTCTGGCGCACTCAAACCTGGAACCGCGTTCCTTGACCCACCCCCGTTGCTTGCTCACTTCGTGTAGCCGCCTCCCCCCTCAAGGGGGCAACACCAGTGGCCCGGCAAAGCCGGTTCCACGGTGTTCCCCGAATAAGTCAGAACCCCAAAAAGCTCTGTTATGTCCAGATTTCAAGTGAAGAAGGTCGCCGTGCTCGGCGCCGGCGTGATGGGCGCGCAGATCGCGGCCCACCTCGTCAACGTGCGCGTGCCGGTGGTGCTGTTCGACCTGGCGGCCAAGGAAGGCCCGAAGAATGGCATCGTCACGCGCGCCATCGACAACCTCAAGAAGCTCAAGCCCGCGCCGCTGGGCGACGTGGCCGACGCGGGCCTGATCGAACAGGCCAACTACGACGACAACCTCGACCTGCTCGGCGAGTGCGACCTGGTGATCGAGGCGATCGCCGAGCGCATGGACTGGAAGCTCGATCTCTACAAGAAGATCGCGCCGCACGTCGCCAAGCACGCGATCCTGGCCTCGAACACCTCGGGCCTGTCGATCACCAAGCTCAGCGAGGCATTGCCCGAAGCACTGAAGCCGCGCTTCTGCGGCATCCACTTCTTCAATCCGCCGCGCTACATGTTCCTGGTGGAGCTGATCAACACGCCCACCACGCAGCCGCAGGTGCTCGACGACCTCGAGGCCTTCGTCACCAGCACGCTCGGCAAGGGCGTGGTGCGCGCGCACGACACGCCCAACTTCATCGCCAACCGCGTCGGCATCGCCGGCATGCTGGCCACGCTCAAGGAAGTCGAGAAGTTCGGCCTCACGCCCGACGTGGTGGACGACCTCACGGGCAAGAAGCTGGGCCGCGCGAGCTCGGGCACCTTCCGCACCGCCGACGTGGTGGGTCTGGACACCATGGCCCACGTGGTGAAGACGCTGCAGGACAACCTGAGCGCCGAGACCGATCCCTTCTACGCCAACTTCGCGACGCCGCCGGTGCTCGCCAAGCTGCTGGAACTGAAGAACCTGGGCCAGAAGACCAAGGCCGGTTTCTTCAAGAAGGTGGGCCGCGACATCCTGCGCTTCGACCTCCAGAGCGGCGACTACGTGCCCGCCGGCGCCAAGGCCGACGAGGTCTACGGCCGCATGCTCAAGAAGCCCGCGGGCGAGCGCCTGAAGCTGCTGCGCGAGAGCGAAGGACCGCAGGGCCAGTTCCTCTGGGCGATCCTGCGCGACGGCTTCCATTACGCGGCCGTGCACCTGGGCGACATCGCCGAAAGCGCGCGCGACATCGACTTCGCGATGCGCTGGGGCTTCGGCATGAAGCAGGGCCCGTTCGAGCTCTGGCAGGAAGCCGGCTGGGCGCAGGTCGCGAAGTGGGTGCAGGAGGACATCGACGCCGGCAAGGCGCTGAGCAGCGCGCCGCTGCCGAAGTGGGTGTTCGAAGGCCCGGTGGCCGAGGCCGGCGGCGTGCACACGCCCGAAGGCTCGTGGAGCGCCTCGCAGAACAAGTTCGTGCCGCAGCGCAAGCTGCCGGTGCACGACCGCCAGCTGTTCCCCGAGAGCGTGCTCGGCGCGAACGCAGCCGATGCCAACACGGCCGGCACCACGATCAGCGACGAAGGCGACGTGCGCGTGTGGACGCTCGATGGCGAGGTGCTGATCGCCAGCATCCATTCGAAGATGCACGCCATCAGCCCCGACGTGGCCGAGGCGCTGGGCGCCGCGGTCGACCTCGCCGAGGCCGAATACAAGGGCCTGGTGATCTGGTCGCCCGACGAGATGTTCTCGGTCGGCGCCGACCTGCAGGCGATGTTGCCGGCCTTCGTGGTCGCGGGCATCGGCGCGGTCGAGGGCGCGGAGGAAGAGCTGCAGAACGTGATGCTCAAGATCCGCTATGCCAACGTGCCGGTGGTTTCGGCCGTGCGCGGCCTGGCGCTGGGCGGCGGCTGCGAACTCGCCGTGTACTCGTCGAAGCGCGTGGCGGCGATGGAAAGCTACATCGGCCTGGTCGAGGTCGGCGTGGGCCTGATCCCCGGCGCCGGCGGCCTGACCTACATCGCGCGCCGCGCGGCCGAGAACGCCTCGGCCTCGACCGGCACCGACCTGCTGCCCTTCCTCACCGAAGGCTTCACGGCCGCGGCGATGGCCAAGGTGGGCACCGGCGCGCTCGATTCGAGGAAGCTCGGCTACCTGCTCGACAGCGACGTGATCGTGCCGAACAAGGACGAGCTGCTCTACGTGGCGCTGCAGCAGGCCAAGGCCATGGCCGACGCCGGCTACCGCCCGCCGCTGCGCCGCACCTTCCGCGTGGCGGGCCGCAGCGGCGCCGCGACGATCAAGGGCCAGCTCGTGAACATGCGCGATGGCGGCTTCATCAGCGCGCACGACTTCCACATCGCGAGCCTGATCGCGAACGTGGTCACCGGCGGCGACGTGGACGCGGGCTCGCTCGTGACCGAGGAATACCTGATGGCGCTGGAACGCAAGGCGTTCTGCTCGCTCATCGTGCACCCCAAGACGCAGGAGCGGATCATGGGGATGCTGAGCACGGGGAAGCCGGTGCGGAATTGATGCCGCGAAGGCCATGAGCGAAAACTTCGACACGTCCGGTCCCCTCTCCCGCTTGCGGGAGAGGGCTAGGGTGAGGGCACGCAGCCTTCGCGCCGAGCCGACCGCTGCCGAGGCGCTGCTCTGGTCTCATTTGCGCGACCGCCGCATGGCGGACCGCAAGTTTCGCCGCCAACGTCCGATCGGGCCCTACTTCGCGGATTTCGTCTGCATCGAGGCGATGCTGGTCATCGAAATCGATGGCGGCCAGCATGCCGATGCGGTTGCGTACGACGAGAGCCGCACGCGTTTCCTTGAAAGCCAGGGCTATCGCGTCCTGCGGTTCTGGAACAACGAAGTGCTGACGCAGACGGACGCGGTGCGCGAGCGCATCCTGCAGGCGCTGCGCGAAGACAGCCCTCACCCCAGCCCTCTCCCGCAAGCGGGAGAGGGAGCAAGACAGGAAGCCACGGTCCCTAAGGACGAGTGCGCAAGACAAGACACCAGGAATCACAAGCCATGAAACAAGTCCAAGACGCCTACATCGTCGCCGCCACCCGCACCCCCATCGGCAAGTCCCACCGCGGCTACTTCCGCAACCACCGTCCCGACGACCTGCTCGCGACCACGCTGAAGGCCGCGCTGGCTGCAGTGCCCGGTCTCGATCCGAAGGCCATCGAGGACATCATCTGCGGCTGCGCGATCCCCGAGGCGCAGCAGGGCCTGAACGTCGCGCGCATCGGCGCGGTGCTCGCGGGCCTGCCGACCAGCGTCGGCGGCATCACGGTCAACCGCTTCTGCGCCTCGGGCCTGTCGGCGGTGCAGATGGCGGCCGACCGCATCCGCGTCGGCGAGGCCGACGTGATGATCGCGGCCGGCGTCGAGAGCATGAGCATGGTGCCGATGATGGGCAACTCGCCCTCGCTGTCGCCCTCCATCTTCGAGCGCGACGGCGACGTGGGCATCGCCTACGGCATGGGCCTGACGGCCGAGAAGGTCGCGCAGCAGTGGAAGGTGAGCCGCCAGGCCCAGGACGAATTCGCGCTGGCCTCGCACCAGAAGGCGCTGGCCGCGCAGAAGGCCGGCAAGTTCGCGGACGAGATCACGCCGATCGAGGTGACCGACCGCGCGCCCGATCTCGAGAGCGGCGAAGCGATCGCGACCACGCGCACCGTGAACCTCGACGAAGGCGCGCGCCCCGACACCTCGGTCGAAGGCCTCGCCAGGCTGCGCACCGTGTTCGCCGCGCGCGGCACGGTCACGGCCGGCAACAGCTCGCAGACCTCCGACGGCGCGGGCGCGCTGATCCTGGCCAGCGAGAAGGCGGTCAAGCAGTTCGGCCTGACGCCGCTGGCGCGCTTCGTGAGCTTCGCGAGCAAGGGCGTGCCGCCGCACATCATGGGCATCGGCCCGATCGAGGCGATTCCCGCGGCGCTGCGCTATGCCGGCCTGAGCCAGCAGGACATCGACTGGATCGAGCTCAACGAGGCCTTCGCGGCCCAGTCGCTCGCGGTCATCCACACGCTGGGGCTCGACCCGTCGAAGGTCAACCCGATGGGCGGCGCGATCGCGCTGGGCCATCCGCTGGGCGCCACCGGCGCGATCCGCTCGGCCACGGTGGTGCACGCGCTGCAGCGCGAGAAGCTCAAGTACGGCATGGTCACGATGTGCGTGGGCATGGGGCAGGGCGCCGCCGGCATCTTCGAGCGCGTCTGATCGATCACGCGCCAGGCCACGCGACGAGGGCCGGCGCCAGAAGGAGACAAGCCATGCATCAGACGCAGCAGTTGCCGGTCGACGGCGGCACGCACGAACTGGCGGTGCGCCGCTATGAACCCGCGGGCGCGCCGCGCGCCAGCATCGTGATCGGCGGCGCCATGGGCGTGCGCCAGTCCTTCTACGAGGCCTTCGCACGCTGGCTCGCGGGCCAGGGGCTGCGCGTCTGGACCTTCGACTACCGCGGCTCGGGCGACTCGCGCCGCGCCGCCTCGCTGCGCGGCTTCGAGGCCGACCTGTTCGACTGGGCGCGCGACTACGAAGCGGTCATCGACGCCGCCAAGGCCGCGCTGCCCGCGCAGCCGCTCTACCTGCTGGGCCACAGCCTCGGCGCGCAACTGCCGGGCTTCCTGCAGCGCCCCGAGCAGGTCGACGGCCTGGTGAGCATCGCGGCCGGCAGCGGCTACTGGCGCGAGAACGCGCCGCGGCTCAAGCGCGGCATCCTCTACTTCTGGTTCGTGCTGGTGCCGCTGGTCACGCGGCTGTGCGGCTACTTCCCGGGTCGCAAGCTCAGGAAGGTGGGCGACCTGCCGCGCGGCGTGATCCTGCAATGGCGGCGCTGGTGCCTGAACCCGCGCTACAGCGTGGGTGCCGAGGGCGAGCTGGCGCAGAAGAGCTACAGCCGCGTGCGCTTCCCGGTGCTCGCGCTGTCGATGACCGACGACGAGCTGATGACGCTGGCCGGCACGCACAGCCTGGTGAGCTTCTACGATCAGGCACCGCGCGCCATCGAACGCATCGCGCCGGCCGACGTGCAGGCGCGGCGCATCGGCCACTTCGGCTTCTTCCGCGAGCAGTTCAGCCAGAGCCTGTGGCCCGCCACGGTCGACAAGCTGCATCGCCTGGGCGCGCTGACAGCGCCGGCCGCGGGCGTCCCGCACACGACTGCCTGAGGCCGCGCGCCGGAGCACACTGCGGCCATGAGCACGAGCACTCCCCACCCCTTCGACAAGGCCATCGCGCTGCAGCACAGCGACCTGCGCGCGGGCCACTTCACCGGCACCACCAGCCCCGACTACTGGAACATGGTCGGTCCCTTCGGCGGCACCACCGCGGCGGTCGCGCTGCAGGCGGTGCTGCAGCATCCGGACCTGCTGGGCACGCCGATCGCGCTGACCGTGAATTACGCGGCCGCGCTCGAGGCCGGTGCCTTCGACGTGCAGGCGACCGCGGTGCGCACCAACCGCTCGACCCAGCACTGGACCGTGCAGATCACGCAGCCCGGCGCGGGCGGCGCGCCGAACATGACGACCACCGCCACCGTGGTGACGGCCGCGCGCCGCGAGACCTGGGGCCGGAGCGACCTGGCCATGCCCGAGGTGCCGAAGCCCGAGGCGGTCGAGCCGATCCGCATCGGCCCGGCTGGCGTGGCCTGGGTGCAGCAGTACGAGATGCGCCCGTTCAGCGGCGGCATTCCCGCGCAGTGGGACGGCAGCCTGCAGCACAGCCAGACCCGCATCTGGGTGCGCGACGCGCAGGCGCGGCCGCTCGACCTGCCCTCGCTCGCGGCCATGAGCGACGTGTTCTATCCGCGCATCTGGCTGCGCCGCGCCAAGCACGTGCCGGCCGGCACGGTGTCGATCACCACCTACTTCCACGCCGACGCGGCGCAACTGGCCGAGGTCGGCACCGGCTTCCTGCTCGGGCAGGCGACGGGGCAGCAGTTCTTCAACGGCTTCTTCGACCAGACCGCGCAGCTGTGGAGCGAGGCGGGCGTGCTGCTCGCGACCTCGAACCAGATCGTGTACTACAAGGAATAGCCTCCGGTTTCGCAAGGCCCGCGGCCGCCCGGAGAGAATCCAGCCCACCCAGGAGACAACGCCGCATGACGAAGACCGTCGAGTTCTATTTCGATTTCGGCAGCCCCGCCGCCTACCTCGCCGCGACCCAGCTGCCCCATGTGTGCGCCGACACCGGCGCCGAGCTGGTCTGGAAACCGATGCTGCTGGGCGGCGTGTTCCAGGCCACGGGCAACCACTCGCCGGCCGAGATCGCGCCCAAGGGGTCGTACATGACGACCGACCTGCAGCGCTTCGCGAAGCGCTACGGCGTGCCCTTCGTGCACAACCCGCACTTCCCGATCAACACGCTGCTCTTGATGCGCGGCGCCACCGGCGTGCAGATGGAACAGCCCGCGCGCTTCGCGGCCTATGTCGACGCGATCTACCACGCGATGTGGGTCGAGCCGCGCAACCTCAACGATCCGGCCGAAGTCGGCGCGGTGCTGCAGGCCGCGGGCTTCGACCCGGCCGCGCTGCTCGCGCTCGCGGGCCGGCAGGACGTGAAGGACCGCCTGAAGGCCGTCACGCAGGAGGCCGTGGCGCGCGGCGTGTTCGGCGCGCCCACCATGTTCGTGGGCAGCGACATGTTCTGGGGCCAGGACCGGCTCGACTTCGTGCGCGAGGCGCTGGCCGCCTGATCCCTTTTCTCTTTCTTCTTTCCACAGGACACAAGCCATGAGCGACATCCTCGTCCACGCCGAAGCCGGCGTGATGACCATCACCTTCAACCGCGTCGACAAGAAGAACTCGATCACCAGCGCCATGTATGCCGAGCTGGCCGATGCGCTGGCCAAGGCCGAGGGCGACGAGGCCGTGCGCTGCGTGCTGATCCAGGGCGACCCGACCATCTTCAGCGCCGGCAACGACATCGGCGACTTCCTCAACGCGCCGCCCGCGGGCAAGGACTCGCCGGTGTTCCGCTTCCTGCGCGGCATCGCGACCTTCCCGAAGCCGATCGTCGCGGCTGTCTGCGGCCCGGCCGTGGGCATCGGCACCACGATGCTGTTCCATTGCGATCTGGTCTACGCGGGCGACAACGCGGCCTTCTCGATGCCCTTCGTCAACCTCGGCCTGTGCCCCGAGGCGGCCTCGAGCCTGCTGGTGCCGCAGATGCTCGGCTACCACCGCGCGGCCGAGGCGCTGCTGTTGGGCGAACCCTTCATGGCCGAGGCCGCGCTCGAGGTCGGCCTGGTCAACCGCGTGGTGCCGCCGACCGAGGCCAACGCCATCGCCCAGACCCAGGCGCGCAAGCTCGCGGCCAAGCCGCTGAGCGCGCTGGTCGAGACCAAGCGGCTGCTCAAGAAGGCGCAGCTGCCCGCGGTCATCGAGCGCATGGACGAGGAGGGCACGAGCTTCGGCCGCATGCTGCGCGAGCCCGCGGCGCGCGAGGCCTTCGGCGCCTTCATGGAGAAGCGCAAGCCGGATTTCTCGAAGCTCTGAGCGCGCTGCGGGTCGGTACCTACAACCTGCGTTCTACGGGCTTTCCACAAGCCGCCGGGGCCCCTTCGGCGGGGTCGCACGCGTACACTGATTCGCGTGCCAGTCCTCCAGTTACACACGCCAGCAGCCCGCACCCAGCGGTCGTTCGATGCTACTGAAAAGGTAGCAATTCGACCGACCCGCAGGCAAGCCCTGGGCCTGCTCGGCGCCACATTGGCGGCGCCCTCGGTGGTGCTCGCGCGCGTGCGGCCGCTGCGCATCGGCGTCATCGGCCCCTGGTCGGGCGCCTACATCGGTGGCGGGCGGCAGTTCGACGCCGGCATGGCGATCTGGCTCGGTGCGCACAACCAGCAGATCGCGGGCCGCCCGGTCGAACTGCTGCGGCGAGACGTGCCCGTGAGCGCACCCGACATGGCGCGCCGGCTCGCGCTCGACCTGGTGGAGAACGAGCGCGTCGACCTGCTGACCGGCCTGCACTTCAGCTCCAACGCCTATGCCGTGGCGGCCGTCGCCACGCAGGCCAAGGTGCCCACGGTGGTCATGAACGCCGCCTCCTCGGGCATCACCGCGCGCTCGCCCTACACGGTGCGCGTGTCCTTCACCATCGCGCAGGTCACGCTGCCGCTGGCGCGCTGGGCGCTCAAGGAGGGGCTGCGCGAGGTCTGCACCGTGACGGCCGACTACGCCTCGGGCGTCGATGCCGAGACCGCCTTCGTCTCGGGCATCACGGCCGGCGGCGGCAACGTCGGCGCGATGCTGCGCGTGCCGCTGGCCACGCAGGACTACACGGCCTACATGCTGCGGCTGCGCGAGCTCAAGCCGCAGGCGGTGTTCTTCTTCCTGCCCTCGGGCCAGATGCCGGCCGGCTTCCTGCGCGCCTGGCGCGACCGCGGCATGGCCGACACGGGCATCCGGCTGCTGTCGACCGGCGACGCCACCGACGACCACTACCTGCAGAACATCGGCGAGCTGGCCGAGGGGCTGGTCACCAGCCACCACTACTCGTACGCGCACGAGTCGCCCGAGAACCGCCGCTTCGCCGCGGCCTTCGAGACCGAGTACGGCTCGCACCTGCGGCCCGGCTATTTCGCGGTGGCCGCGCACGATGCCTTCGCGGCGCTCGACCTCGCGATGGCCTCGCCGCTGATGCGCGGCGGCGGCAGCCCCGAGAAACTGATCGACGCCTTCCGCGGCCTCAAGCTCGAGAGCCCGCGCGGCCCGATCGAGATCGACGCCTACACGCGCGACATCGTGCAGACGGTCTATATCCGCCGCACCGAGCGCCGCGACGGGCGCTGGATCAACCGGGAGTTCGAGCGCTTCGAGAAGGTGCGCGATCCGGCGCTGTGAGGCTGCCCGGGCCGATCAGGCCGCCGGCTGCTCGATCGCCCGCGGCCGCCCGCTGTCGTCGATCGCCACGTAGGTGAAGGTGGCCTGCGTCACCTTGATGTACTCGCCCTGCGCCCGGAAGCGCTCGGCGAAGACCTCCACGGTCACGGTGATCGAGGTGCGGCCGATGCGCACCAGCTTCGAATAGAAGGACAGGATGTCGCCGATGCGCACCGGCTGCTTGAAGATGAACTCGTTGACCGCCACCGTGGCCTGGCGCCCCTTGGCGTAGCGCGCCGGGATCACCGAGCCGGCCAGGTCGCACTGGGCCATGACCCAGCCGCCGAAGATGTCGCCGTTGGCATTGCAGTCCGCCGGCATCGGAATCACCTTGAGCACCAGCTCCATGTCGGTGGGCAGGCTCTTCAGGGTGGCGGCGGCGTCGGCACTGGGGGAATCGGACATGGGCAACAATCAGGGCAGAAAAACGACCACGATTGTCCCTCATGCGCCGCGCCGGCGAAGCCGTTTCCACCCCCACCTCCTCCCCACCGCACGCCGGCGGCCATGCGCCCGCGCGCGCCGACCGCTCCGACTGGGCCACGCTGCGGCGCCTCTTTCCCTACCTCTGGGACTACAAATGGCGCGTGCTGTTCGCGCTGGGCTTCATGGTGGCGGCCAAGGTGGCCAACGTCGGCGTGCCGCTGCTGCTGAAGAACCTGGTCGACGCCATGACGCCCAAGCCCGACATGGCGCAGGCGCTGCTCGTGGTGCCGATCGCGCTGCTGGTGGCCTACGGGCTGCTGCGCTTCAGCACCTCGCTCTTCAACGAGCTGCGCGAGCTGATCTTCGCCAAGGCCACCGAGGGCGCGGCGCGCCGCATCGCGCTCGAGGTGTTCGGCCACCTGCATTCGCTGAGCCTGCGCTTCCACCTCGAGCGCCAGACCGGCGGCATGACGCGCGACATCGAGCGCGGCACGCGCGGCGTGCATTCGCTGATCTCGATGTCGCTCTACAGCATCGTGCCGACCATCATCGAGCTGGTGCTGGTGCTCGCCATCCTCGGCGTGAAATTCGATGCGCTGTTCGTCTGGATCACGCTGGCGGCGCTGGTGCTCTACATCGGCTTCACGGTCACCGTGACCGAGTGGCGCACCCAGTTCCGCAAGACCATGAACGAGCTCGACTCGCTGGCGCAGAGCCGCGCGGTCGATTCGCTCCTGAACTACGAGACCGTCAAGTACTTCAACAACGAGGCCTTCGAGGCGAAGCGCTACGACGCCAGCCTCGACCGCTACCGCAAGGCCGCGATCACCAGCCAGCGCACGCTGAGCATGCTCAACGCGGGGCAGCAGGCGCTGATCGCGATCAGCCTGGTGCTGATGCTGTGGCGCGCCACCTCGGGCGTGGTCGACGGCCGCATGACCCTGGGCGACCTGGTGATGGTCAACGCCTTCATGATCCAGCTCTACATCCCGCTCAACTTCCTGGGCGTGATCTACCGCGAGATCAAGCAGAGCCTGACCGACCTCGACAAGATGTTCGTGCTGATGGAGAAGGAGCGCGAGGTGCGCGACGCGCCCGGCGCGCAGCCGCTGGCCGGTGCCGACGCCACGGTGCGCTTCGAGGACGTGAGCTTCGCCTACGAGGCCGCGCGGCCGATCCTCAAGCACGTGAGCTTCGAGATCCCCGCGGGCAAGACGGTGGCGGTGGTGGGCCCCTCGGGCTCGGGCAAGTCCACGCTGGCGCGGCTGCTCTACCGCTTCTACGACGTGCAGCAGGGCCGCATCACCATCGGCGGCGAGGACATCCGCGCGGTGCAGCAGTCCAGCGTGCGCCGCGCGATCGGCATCGTGCCGCAGGACACGGTGCTGTTCAACGACACGATCGAATACAACATCGCCTATGGCCGTCCGGGCGCCACGCGCGCGGAGGTCGAGGAGGCGGCCCGCGCGGCGCGCATCCACGACTTCATCGCCGCCACGCCGCAGGGCTATGCCACCACGGTGGGCGAGCGCGGCCTGAAGCTGTCGGGCGGCGAGAAGCAGCGCGTGGCGATCGCGCGCACGCTGCTGAAGAACCCGCCGATCGTGATCTTCGACGAGGCCACCTCGGCGCTCGACTCGGCCAACGAGCGCGCGATCCAGGCCGAGCTCAAGAGCGCGGCGCAGGACAAGACCACGCTGGTGATCGCGCACCGCCTCTCGACCGTGGTCGACGCGCACGAGATTCTGGTGCTCGAGGCCGGCGTGATCGTCGAGCGCGGCACCCATGGCGAGCTGCTCGCGAAGCAGGGCCGCTATGCGCAGATGTGGGCTTTGCAGAAGAGCGAGGCGGCGCCCTTGCTCTAGCCCGATCATTCTTTTTTTGACGATTCCAGGAGTTCAGACGTGTCGACCAAGATTCCCCTGCTGGTGCTCAACAGCCTCTCGAGTGCCCACCAGGCCCAGATTGCCGAGGTCTACGACATGACCTATGCCTTCGGCGACGAAGCCCGCGCGGCCGCGATCGCCGCGCGCGGCCATGAATTCCGCGCCGTGCTGACGATCGGCGTGATCGGCATCACGCCGGCCGAGATCGAGGCCATGCCCCAGGTGGAACTCATCTGCTGCCTGGGCGCGGGCTTCGAGGGCGTGCCGCTCGAGGTGACCCGCGCGCGCGGCATCGTCACCGCCAACGGCGCCGGCACCAACGACGACTGCGTGGCCGACCATGCCTTCGGCCTGCTGATCGCCATCGTGCGCGGCTTCCGCACCCTCGACCGCCAGTGCCGCGAAGGCGTGTGGCGCGAGTCGATCCCGCAGCCGCCGAACGTGTCGGGCAAGAAGCTCGGCATCCTCGGCCTGGGCACCATCGGCCAGAAGATCGCCAAGCGCGCGGCGGGCTTCGACATGGAGATCGGCTATCACAACCGTTCGCCGCGCGAGGGCTCGCCGCACCGCTACTTCGGCGACCTGAAGTCGCTGGCCGCCTGGGCCGACGTGCTGATGCTGGCCGCGCCCGGCGGCGCCGCCACGCGCCACCTGGTGAATGCCGAGGTGCTCGACGCGATCGGCCCCCGGGGCTACCTGGTGAACATCGGCCGCGGCAGCGTGGTCGACACCGAGGCGCTGGCCGCGGCGCTGCGCGAGAACCGCATCGCGGGCGCGGCGCTCGACGTCTACGAGAGCGAGCCGAAGCCGCCGCAACAGCTGATCGGCCTCGACAACGTGCTGCTGACGCCGCACCTGGCGGGCTGGTCGCCCGAGGCGACGCAGAAGTCGGTGGACCATTTCATCGCGAATGCCGAGGGGCACTTCGCGGGACGTGGGGTTCTCACGCCGGTCTGAGCGAACTCAGCCCAGCACGGGTGGCTTGCGGTCGCCCCACCCGCAGGCCTCGTCGTACGCATGCCCGAGCCGCAGCACCTCGAGGTCCGCATGGATCGGCCCCGCGAGCTGCAGCCCCATCGGCAGGCCCGCCTCGCCGAAGCCCGCGCGCACGTTGAGCGTGGGCAGTCCCGCCAGCGTGAACGGCGTGACGATCTCCATCCAGCGGTGGTAGGTGTCGCTCGGCACGCCGGCCACCTGCGCGGGCCAGTGCAGCTCGGCGTCGAAGGGGAAGACCTGCGCGGTCGGCGCCAGCACGAAGTCGAAGCGCTCGAACAGCGCGAGGAAGGCGCGGTAGACGTTCGAGCGCCACACCGAGGCCTGGAACAGCGAGGCGGCATCGAGGTGCCGGCTCTGTTCGATCTCCCAGCGCGCCTCGGGCTTGAGCTGCTCGACCAGCGCGGGCGTGTTCATGTAGGCACCGAGCTTGCCGCCCACCAGCAGCTGGCGCAGGCGCAGCCAGGCGCTCCAGTTGTGGGCGCGCGGCACGTCGAGGGTGCAGGGCTCGACCTCGCAGCCCAGCGCGCGGAAGGTGGCGAGCGCGCTCTCGCCGAGCGCGAGCACGCCGGGCTCGAGCGGCAGGTCGCTCCAGATGCTGCCGAGCCAGCCGATGCGCAGGCCGCGCACCTCGCCCTCGATCCGCAAGTCGTCGGGCGCGGGCAGGGCGTGCGGCGAGGACAGCGGCACGCGGCCGTCGAAGCCGGCCTGCACCGAGAGCAGTCGCGCGGTGTCCTCCACCGTGCGCGCCATCGGGCCTTCGCAACCGAGCTGCTGGAAGAACAGCTCCTCGTCGGGATCGCCGGGCACGCGCCCGCGCGAGGGCCGCATGCCGATCACGTTGTTGAAGGCGGCCGGGTTGCGCAGCGAACCCATCATGTCGCTGCCGTCGGCCACCGGCAGCATGCCGAGCGCCAGCGCCACGGCCGCGCCGCCGCTGCTGCCGCCCGCGCTGCGCTCGGGCGCGTAGGCGTTGCGCGTGGTGCCGAACACCGTGTTGTAGGTGTGGGAGCCGAGGCCGAACTCGGGCGTGTTGGTCTTGCCGATGACGACCGCGCCGGCCGCGCGCATGCGCGCCACGTGCAGGCTGTCGGTGCGCGCGGGCGTGCGCGGCGGCAAGGGCGAGCCCTTCGAGGTCGGCAGGCCGGCCGCGTGGCTCAGGTCCTTCACCGCGAGCGGGAAGCCGTGCATCCAGCCGCGGCGCTCGCCGCGCGCCAGCTCGGCGTCGCGCTGGTCGGCCTCGGCCAGCAGCGCGCCGGGGTCCCGCAGCGAGACGATGGCGTTGAAGCGCGGGTTCAGGGCGTCGATGCGCGCCAGCGTGGCTCGCATGAGCTCGCGGCACGAGAGGCCGTGATCGGCGATGCGGCGGGAAAGCTCGGAGGCGCTGAGGTCGAGGAAGTCGTCGGTGGGCATGGCGTGGAGGGAGGAAAGGGCGAGCCGCCAGTATGTGGCAGCCGGGCGCGGGTTGTCCCCGAGCACCGCCGGCCGCGGCTTCGCGCGCGGCGGCAGATAATCGCCCGCCATGGAAACCAAGTGGCTCGAAGACTTCATCAGCCTGGCCGAAACGCGCAGCTTCAGCCGCTCCGCCCAGTTGCGGCACGTGACCCAGCCGGCGTTCTCGCGCCGCATCCAGGCGCTGGAGGGCTGGGCCGGCACCGACCTCGTCGACCGCAGCTCCTATCCCACGCGGCTCACGCCCGCGGGCCAGACGCTCTACAGCCAGGCGATCGAGATGCTGCAGGCGCTGCAGAGCACGCGCGCCATGCTGCGCGGCCATTCGGCCGCCGGGCAGGACGTGATCGAGTTCGCCGTGCCGCACACGCTGGCCTTCACCTTCTTCCCCTCGTGGGTCACCAGCCTGCGCGAGCACTTCGGCCCGATCAAGAGCCGGCTGATCGCGCTCAACGTGCACGACGCCGTGCTGCGGCTGGTCGAGGGCAGCTGCGACCTGCTGATCGCCTACCACCATCCCTCGCAGCCGCTGCAGCTCGACGCCAACAAGTACGAGATGGTGAGCCTGGGCGAGGAGACCGTCGCGCCCTGGGTCAAGGCCGACGCCGAGGGCGCGCCGCGCTACCGGCTGCCGGGCCGCGCCGGCCAGCCGCTGCCCTACCTGGGCTATGCGCCGGGCGCCTACCTGGGACGCGTGGTCGACCAGCTGCTCAAGGAATCGGGCACCGCGATCCACCTCGACCGGGTCTACGAGACCGACATGGCCGAGGGCCTGAAGGTGATGGCGCTCGAAGGCCACGGCATCGCCTTCCTGCCCCAGAGCGCGGTGCGCAAGGAGGTGCGCATGCGCAAGCTGGTGAGTGCGCTGCCGCCCGAGATCGACCGGCTCGAGGCCACGATGGAGATCCGTGCCTACCGCGAGCGCCCGCAGGCGCCGCTGCAGCCGCGCACGGGCGGCCGGGCCGCCGCCAAGTCCGCCGGGCTCGAGTCGCTGCAGCCCAAGAGCTCGGCCGACGCGCTGTGGTCGTACCTCGTCGGGACCCAGCCGCCGCGCTGATTCCGGGAACCCGTAGGGGGAGCGCCGCTGGTCGGGCCGGGCGTTTGGGTATAGCCTTTGGCAACGGGTTTGTGCACTGCACAATCTATAAAAGTCAGGCATAAGTGTTCCCGTAAACAGCATTGGCGTCCGTGCCATGACGCCCCTACAGTCCGGGCAGTTTTTCGGCCGCGGGTCGAACGACCGCAAATCCATGGCACGCGTTCTCGCGTGCTTTTTTTCAGCCGAGAGGTGGGATATGGGCTCCAACTTCAGAACCGAACACGACTTCCTCGGCGAGAAGCAGATTCCCGTTGCCGCCTACTGGGGCGTGCACACGGCCCGGGCGGTCGAGAACTTCGCGATCTCCGGCACCCGCGTGTCGGCCATGCCCGACCTGGTGCGCGCGCTGGCCTTCGTGAAGAAGGCCGCCACGCGCGCCAATGCCGACCTCGGCGCGATCGACCGCGACCGCGCGGCCGCGATCATCCTGGCCTGCGACGACCTGATCGAGGGCAAGCTGCTCGACGAGTTCGTGGTCGACGTGATCCAGGGCGGCGCCGGCACCTCGACCAACATGAACGCCAACGAGGTCATCTGCAACCTCGCGCTCGAGAAGCTGGGCCACGAGAAGGCACGCTACGACGTGCTGCACCCCAACGACCACGTCAACGCCTCGCAGAGCACCAACGACGTCTACCCGACGGCCGTGCGGCTGGCGCTGTGGTTCGCGATCGGCAAGCTGCTCGAGGCCATGGCGGCGCTGCGCCGCAGCTTCGAGGCCAAGGCGCTCGAGTTCAAGGACGTGCTGAAGATCGGCCGCACCCAGCTGCAGGACGCGGTGCCGATGACCCTGGGCCAGGAGTTCCTGACCTACGCCATCATGATCGGCGAGGACGAGGCCCGCCTGGGCGAGGCGCGCGCGCTGATCGAGGAGATCAACCTCGGCGCCACCGCCATCGGCACCGGCATCAACGCGCCGCACGGCTATGCCAACCTGGCCTGCCAGTACCTGGCCGAGCAGACCGGCGTGCCGCTCAAGCAGGCCGCCAACCTGATCGAGGCCACGCAGGACACCGGCGCCTTCGTGCAGCTGTCGGGCGTGCTCAAGCGCGTGGCCACCAAGCTCAGCAAGACCTGCAACGACCTGCGCCTGCTCTCGAGCGGCCCGCAGGCCGGCTTCGGCGAGATCCGGCTGCCCGCGCGGCAGGCCGGCTCGTCGATCATGCCGGGCAAGGTCAACCCGGTGATCCCGGAGGTGATGAACCAGGTGGCCTTCGAGGTGATCGGCAACGACATCACCGTGACCCTGGCGTCCGAAGCCGGCCAGCTGCAGCTCAACGCCTTCGAGCCGATCATGGGCTGGAGCCTGTTCAAGAGCATCAAGCACCTGGGCAACGCCTGCAGGACGCTGCAGCTGAACTGCGTCGACGGCATCGAGGCCAACCGCGAGTTCCTGGCGAAGCGGGTGCGCGAGTCGGTCACGCTGGTCACCGCGCTCAATCCGCTGATCGGCTACGAGAAGGCCGCGCTGATCGCCAAGACCGCGCTGGCCACGGGCGGGCCGATCGACCTGGTCGCCGAGTCGCTGGGCATCATGACGCGCGCCGAGATGGATGCGCTGCTGGTGCCCGAGAACCTGACCCAGCCCGTGCGCCTGTCCGTGCCGGTGCCGCCGGCCGCGGAACCGTCGGGCACAAAGGCTGCTTTGTGAAAGCCCGACAATGCCGAATCCCGTGTCCGCACCAGTGCAGCGCCTTATGCGCCCGCCCGGTGCGTGGCTCGGGGAAAATGCACCGGGTTGGTCCGGGTATTCCCCCGAGACATCATGTCTAGAATTTCGTTGTATCTCTCATTTCCGTCACCCTCAGGAGTTTTCCGTATGAAAAAGCAAGTACTGGCATTGGCAATCGCGGCGCTCGCCGCCGGCGGCGCGATGGCGCAGGCCAATGACACGCTGGCCAAGATCAAGGCATCGGGCGTCATCACCGAAGGTGTGCGCGAATCCTCGGGTCTGTCGTACACGCTGGGCAACGGCCAGTACACCGGCTTCCACTACGACGTCTGCGCCAACATCATCAAGGACCTCGAGAAGGCCGCCGGCAAGAAGCTCGAAGTCAAGTACCAGCCCGTGACCTCGCAGAACCGCATCCCGCTGGTGCAGAACGGCACCGTCGACATCGAGTGCGGCTCCACCACCAACAACGCCACCCGCCAGAAGGACGTGGCCTTCGGCGTGACCACCTACGTCGAGGAAACCAAGATCGTCGTGAAGGCGAACTCGGGCATCAACTCGCTGGCCGACCTGAAGGACAAGACCGTCGCCACGACCACCGGCACCACGCCGCTGCAGACCGTGCGCAAGCAGAAGCGCGCCGAGAACCTGACCTTCAAGGAGGTCTACGGCAAGGACCACTCCGACAGCTTCCTGCTGCTCGAGACCGGCCGTGCCGACGCCTTCGTGATGGACGGCTCGATCCTGGCCGCGCTGGCCGCCAAGTCGAAGTCGCCGAAGGACTACAAGATCCTGCCGGACGTGCTGGCCGTCGAGCCCATCGCCATCATGATCCGCAAGGACGACCCCGCCTTCAAGAAGGCCGTGGACGACAGCATCAAGGCCCAGGCCAAGTCGGGCGAGCTCGCCAAGCTCTACGACAAGTGGTTCCTGAAGCCGATCCCCCCGGCGAACGTCACCATCAACCTGCCGCTGGGCGAAGCCACCAAGAACGCGTGGGCCAACCCGAACGACAAGCCTGCTGAAGAGTACGTCACCAAGGAATAAGCGTCGCGTCGCTGCGTGAATGACGCCCACCTTTCGCGGTGGGCGTTTCTTTTCAGGGACTGATTTTCGGAAGAAGGCGAAGGAGTAAGAAAATGGGCAACTGGGATTGGCAGGTCTTCCTGCAGGACCCCGGGGGGGAATATCCGACCTACCTGCAATGGATGCTGTCGGCCTGGGGCTGGACGGTGTCCGTGGCACTGTTGGCGTTGATCGTCGCGTTGGTGTTGGGCTCGCTGGTCGGCATCGTCCGCACCTTGCCCGACAACCCGTGGCTGGTGCGCCTGGGCAATGCCTGGGTCGAGCTGTTTCGCAACATTCCGCTGCTGGTGCAGATCTTCCTCTGGTACCACGTCATCCCGGCGCTGATTCCGGTCATGAAGGGCGTGCCCAGCTTCATCCTGGTGGTGCTGGCGCTGGGCTTCTTCACCTCGGCGCGTATCGCCGAGCAGGTGCGCTCGGGCATCCAGGCGCTGCCCAAGGGCCAGCGCTACGCGGGCATGGCGGTGGGCTTCACCACGACGCAGTACTACCGCTACGTGATCCTGCCGATGGCCTACCGCATCATCATCCCGCCGCTCACGAGCGAGACGATGAACATCTTCAAGAACTCGTCCGTCGCGTTCGCCGTGTCGGTCACCGAGCTCACCATGTTCGCCATGCAGGCGCAGGAAGAAACCTCGCGCGGCATCGAGGTCTACCTCGCGGTGACGGCGTGCTACGTGGTGTCGGCCCTGGCCATCAACCGGCTCATGGCCTTCATCGAGAAGAAGACCCGCGTGCCGGGCTTCATCGTCTCGGCCAGCGGCGGCGGAGGACACTGACATGATGAATCTCGACCTGTCCTTCTACAACTGGGACGTCATCAGCAACTTCGTCATCAAGGGCTTCTACTTCAGCATCATGCTGACGGTGGTGGCCACGATCGGCGGCGTGATCTTCGGCACGATCCTCGCGCTCATGCGCCTGTCGGGCAAGAAGTGGCTCGATGCGCCCGCGGCGCTCTACGTCAACGGCATGCGCAGCATCCCGCTGGTGATGGTGATCCTGTGGTTCTTCCTGCTGGTGCCGGCCTCGTTCTATTCGCTGTTCGGCTCGGTGGGTTCCAACTACCGCTCCGAGATCTCGGCCGTGATCACCTTCGTCGCGTTCGAGGCCGCCTACTTCAGCGAGATCATGCGCGCGGGCATCCAGTCGATCCCGCGCGGCCAGGTGAACGCGGGCCAGGCGGTGGGCATGACCTACGGCCAGAACATGCGCCTCGTGGTGCTGCCGCAGGCCTTCCGCAACATGCTGCCGGTGCTGCTCACGCAGACCATCATCCTGTTCCAGGACACCTCGCTGGTCTACGCCATTGGCGCCTACGACATGCTCAAGGGCTTCGAGACCGCGGGCAAGAACTTCGGCCGCCCGATCGAGGCCTACCTGCTCGCCGCGGTCGTGTACTTCGTCATGTGCTATGCGCTGTCGTACCTGGTGAAGCGCCTGCACAAGAAAATCGCCATCATCCGCTGACAGAGCACTGAACCGGAGAGAAAGAAATGTCCGAAAAAATGATCGAAATCAAGAACGTCTCCAAGTGGTACGGCCCCGTGCAGGTGCTCAACGACTGCTCGGTCAGCATCGCCAAGGGCGACGTGGTCGTGGTCTGCGGTCCCTCGGGCTCGGGCAAGTCCACGCTCATCAAGACCGTGAACGCGCTCGAACCCTTCCAGAAGGGCGAGATCACCGTCAACGGCATCCCGCTGCACGACCCCAAGACCAACCTGCCGAAGCTGCGCTCCAAGGTCGGCATGGTGTTCCAGCACTTCGAGCTGTTCCCGCACCTGTCGGTGACCGAGAACCTCACGATCGCGCAGATCAAGGTGCTGGGCCGCACGCCCGACGAGGCCAAGACCCGCGGCCTCAAGATGCTCGACCGCGTGGGCCTGATGGCGCACAAGGACAAGTTCCCGGGTCAGCTGTCGGGCGGCCAGCAGCAGCGCGTGGCGATCGCCCGCGCGCTGAGCATGGACCCGATCGTGATGCTGTTCGACGAACCCACCTCGGCACTCGACCCCGAGATGGTCGGCGAGGTGCTCGACGTGATGGTGAGCCTGGCCAAGGAAGGCATGACCATGATGGTGGTCACGCACGAAATGGGCTTCGCCCGCAAGGTCGCGAGCCGCGTGATCTTCATCGACGTCGGCGGCCGCATCCTCGAGGACTGCACCAAGGACGAGTTCTTCGGCCAGCCCGAGAACCGCCAGCCGCGCACCAAGGACTTCCTCAACAAGATCCTGCAGCACTGAACGCTGCGCCTTGCGGCGAACGACGAGGGCCATGCCGGCGACGGCGTGGCCCTTTTTTCATGGCGCCGGGGACTTCGGCAGTGCCTCGTCGAAGAAGGCCGGAACCTCCCGCCCCAGGCGCGCCAGCAGCGCCTGCCGGTCGAAACCCGGCGGATCGGCGGCGATGTCGCCGTCGGGCGTCTGGATGGGCATGGACGGCGTGTCCATGAACGCGAAGTGCCAGGCATTCGGGATGCGCCGCAGCTCGGCGGCCGGCATGTTGCGCGCGATCCATTCGGCATGGAAGCGCGGCACCAGGAAGCGGTCCTGCTCGGCTTCGTAGATCCGCGTGGGCACGCGCACCTGGGCCAGCGACGCGGCCGTGAAGGGCACGCCGGCCGGGGCCATGGCCACGACGGCGCGCACGCGCGGGTCGCGCAGCGAAGGCAGCAGCGATGCGGACGGGGCGGCCGGGGCGGTGGGGGCGGGGGGCGTCGCGGCCGTCCCGCCATCGCGGCCCACGCCACAGAAGACCGGGTCGGCGGCGCGCTCGCTCGCGCAATGCGTGGCGATGCGCGACAGGTCGGCCTGCGCGCCCGCGAGCGCGAGCACCGTGTAGCCGCCGGCCGAGTGGCCCACGGCGCCGATGCGCGGGCCCTGGTCGTCGCGCGCGATCCGGTCCTTCCACTGCGGGTCCTGCAGCAGGGCGTCGATCACGCGCGAAGCCTGCCGCGGCCGTTCGCCGAAGTAGGCGGCCCCGCCCTGCTTCAGCAGCGAGCCGTCCTGCCAGTTGTCGCCCGGATGGCGCAGTGCCGCCACCAGGTAGCCCGCGCGCGCGAGCGCCTCGGCCAGGCTGTTGTGTCCCAGCTCGGTGCCGGCGAGGCCGTGGCTCAGCAGGATCAAGCCCTTGAACTTCTCGTCGGGCGGTGCCTGGATCGCGGCGCGCACGGTGAACGGCCCCATGGCCGTCGTGCGGGGCGCGGCCTGCGTCGGGTAGTAGAGCGCGACCACGGTCGGCGCGGCATCGGGCGTGGCGCCCGGAATGCGGAGCTGCCGCCAGCCGGCCTCGGCGGCCAGCAACTGGCAGGACAGCAACAGGCCCGAGGCGAGCAGCAGGGCGTGGCGAGAGAGGAGGGTGGTGGCGCGCATCGAGGTCTCCGTGGCGAGTCGGTGGAGTGCGCATGGTTGCCGCGAGACGCTGCGGCTGCCAGGCGAATGCGATGAAGTGCGCGAAAGGCGGCGCCAAGCGACGGGAGCGGGCGCGGTCTTCGCATCGCGGGTTTCGTGCGACCATCTTCCGCTGTCGTATTGGCACGGAGGTGAAAAGAATGGGCTTCCATCCATCCAGGTATTGCGCGGCGGCGGTTTGCACGGCGCTCGCGCTGATGACGCTGATGCCGGCGCAAGCCGCCGAGGACTGGACCGAGATCGCGTCCACCGCGCGCAAGAAGGTGCTGCTGCAGCGCGATTCGATCCGTCCGCACGGCGACGCCGTCGAGGCCTGGACGCTCTACCGCTACGACGAACTGCAGACCGATGTCGGCAAGACCCCGTACCGCACTTCGCGCTACCTCTACGACTACGACTGCAAGGGCGCCCGCGAGAAGATGCGCCGCGTCGTGAGCCACAACGGGCCGCTGGAGGCGCACGACATCGACCTGAGCCGGCGCAGCGAGTGGAAGGCGGTGGGTGGGCCGACGACGGTGAGCGGGATCGTGTTCAAGAACGTGTGTGCCAAGGGGCGTTGACCGGTGCGTGACGATGCCACGATGGCGCCGTCCTACCTGAGCCCTTCGGTATCGAGCGCCTTGCGGACCGCGGGCCGTGCCCGCACGCGTTGATACCAGGCCCGCAGGTTGTCCAGCCCATCGAAATGGATGTCGGCCCTGTAGACGGACGCAAGCCACGCGGCCTGGCCCCATTGGGTCAACGCATAGAGGTACGCGTCGGCGGCCGTGAAGTCATCGCCCATCAGGTAGTCGCGGCCGGCAAGCTGCTCGTCGATCCAGGCATAGCGCTGCTCGAGCTTGGGCTTCGCGGTCTCGACGCCGTACTTTCCGGCGAGCACGGCATAGAGCAGGGGAATGAAGCCCTTGTGAATTTCCGAGGTCAGGAAGCTCAGCCATTCCTGCAGGCGATAGCGCTCGAGGCTGCCGTTCTCCGGCGCGAGGCGCGATGCCGGCTTCAGGTCGGCCAGATACTGAACGATGGCGGGGCCTTCGCGCAGCAACGCGCCGTCGTCGAGCTCGAGCAGCGGGACATAGCCGAAGGGACTGAGTTCGCGGAAGTCGCGGCCGTCCTGCGTTCTGTGCGTCTTGTGGTCGACCTTGACGAGGTCGAAGTCGAGGCCCAGTTCGTTGAGCACGATGTGGGGCGAGAGCGAGCAGGCGCCGGGGATGTAGTAGAGCTTCATGGGTTCTTCGATGGACTGGAGGCATGGCGCTGGAGAGCGCCTCGGGCCATGTTAGGAACCGGGCGGGGATTTGGAAGAAGGCACATAAACTGCCTCTAGGTTAAAAAAATATACCTGCGGCCCTCTTCTCCATCGCGTGCTATGAAATCGAACGTCTCGGGTTGTTCCGTCGAGGAAGCCATGCGCCTCCTGGGCGGCCGCTGGCGGCTTCTGCTGGTGTCCTATCTCGTCGACGGACCCAAGCGATTCAACGAGTTGCGCCGCGACGTGCCCGGCATTTCCCAGCGTTCGCTGACCCTGGACCTGCGCGCGCTCGAAGAGGCTGGGCTCGTGCAGCGAACCGTCCATGCCACGGTGCCGGTCAAGGTCGTGTACCAGCTCACGCCCGACGGGGAACGGCTGAAGCCCGTCGTCAGCGTGATGATGGAATTCGGCCTGTGGCTGAAGGCCAGGGCTGCGGTCTGAGCCGCGCGTTCGATCGCTGACCCGGCCCTCTCAACGCAAGCGCGAGATCCCCTGCGTCAGCAAGTCGAAGAACCCCTGCGCGTCGCCGTCCGCGATCCAGCGCACGTTCACCGGCTTCTTCAGCCCCCCATACCAGTCCACCACCGTCTGCCCGAACCCCAGCCCTTCGCGGCTGTCGATCGCCACGTTGACCCATCGGCCGCCGAACAGCGAAGGCTGCAGCAGGTAGCCGATCACGGTGGCGTCGTGCACCGGCCCGCCGGGCAGGCCGTAGTACTGCATGTCGTGCCGCACGTAGGCATCGAGGATGTCGGCCACGATCCGGCCCGCCTCGTTGCCGAGGCCGCGCAGCCGCGCGATGCGCTCGGGTGTGGCCAGCACCTTGTGCGTGAGGTCCAGCGGCAGCATGGTGATCGGCACGCCGCTTCCGAGCACGATCTCGGCCGCATGCGGATCGGCGAAGACGTTGAACTCGGCCGTCGGCGTGATGTTGCCGCCGTTGAAATGCGCGCCGGCCATGAGCACCAGCTCGCGCAGGCCGCGCACGATGTCGGGCGCCTGTGCGAGCGCCAGCGCGAGGTTGGTCTGCGGGCCGAGCATCGCGAGCGTCACGCTCTTATCTGGCGCGGCGCGCAGGGTGTCGATGAGGTAGTCGACCGCATGCCCCTCGGCCAGCGGCTGCGCGGGCTCGTGCACCTGCACGTCGGTGATGCCCTCGCTGCCGTGGATGTCGGCCGCGTAGATCGGCGTGCGCAGCAGGGGACGCTGCGCGCCGCCGTAAACCGGAATGTCGGGCCGCTGCCCCCACTCGCGCGCCAGCCGCGCATTGCGCGAGGTCTTGGCGAGCGGCACGTTGCCGGCCACCGTCGTCAGTGCCTGGATCTTCAGGCGTTCGGGCGAGGCCATGGCGAGCAGCAGCGCGATCACGTCGTCGGCACCGGGGTCGGTGTCGATGATCAGCGTGTGGACGGTGGTGTCGTTGGAAAGCGGGGGCGTGTTCGTCGGCATGCGGGCTCCATGCAGGCGCGACGGAGCGCGCGCCTGCGGGCAGCCAGTCTGCCAGAGCTTCAGCCCAGGAGCCGCCTGGCGAAAAAGGCCAGGATCTCGTCGCGCGCCGCGATGGTCGGCTGCCCGGCCTCGTCGATCAGGTGCGCGGTGACCACGCTGTGCGGGCTCGCGACCACCTGGGCGAAGAAGGGCGGCGTAACGGGGTTGGCCGCGCTGTCGGGCAGCACGCGCGCCACGAAGCGGTCGCCGAGCGCCTGCGAGAAGGCGGCGAAGCGCTCGGCCTTGCAGAACCTGTCGCCGTCGAAGCGGTAGGCCATCACCGTCAGGTCCTCGCGTTCCAGCCGCTCGCGCACGGCGGCCAGCTCGTCGGCCGCCACGTTGGTACCGGCCGCGTCGTCGAGCGGCAGCGAGGGCTGGCACACCACGGGCGCGAGCACGGCGCGCTCGAGCATCATCGACAGCGCGAAGTTGCCGGTGAAGCACATGCCGATCGCGCCCACGCCAGGGCCACCGCATTCGGCGTGCGCGAGCCGCGCGAGCGCGCGCAGCCACTGCGTGACGGGGCTCGAGGCGTTCGACGCGAAGGCGCGGAACTCGGCGCTCACGCAGGCGCGCTTGAACACGGCCGCGCCTTCCTCGGCCTGCGGCACGGCCCCGTCGCGGCCGAACAGCGAGGGCATGTAGACGGTGAAGCCCGCGTCGCGCACCCAGCGCGCGAAGCGCGTCACCTGGGGGCTGATGCCGGGCATCTCGGTCATCACGATCACGGCGGGGCCGTGGCCCATCAGGTAGACCTTCTTGGCGACGCCGTCGAGTTCGATTTCGCGCGAGGAGAAGTCGTCGAGCGGGTCGTCGCGGTCGAGCGTGCGGGTTGCGGGTGCGTGGGCCATGGCATGGGCAGTGAGGTGGATGAAGCTTGTATTGGGCCCACCGGCCGTTCAGAATGGCAGTGTCCTGTTTGACTGTTTCAGGGCCAAATCGGACAACACCTCCCCATGCACGACTTCACGATCCTGGTGCTGCCCGGCGCCTTCGCCTCCAGCGTCGCCGCCACGGCCGACATCCTCGGCGCCGCGCGCTCGGTGGCCGCGCGCGCCGGCGTGGCGCCGCCGCGCTGGCGGCTGTGCTCGCCGGCCGGCGGCATGGTGGCGCTGCGCTCGGGCATGCACATCGACACCGTGCGCCTGCCGACTCGCGCGCGCGACGACCGCTCGACCTGGGTGGTGCCCGGGCTCGGACTCGACACGCCCGAGCAGATCCGCCGCTGCCTCGAGAGCGAGGACGCCGCACGCGCCATCGACGGGCTCGCGCGCCATGCGCGCGCCGGCGGCCAGGTCGCGGCCTCGTGCTCGGCGGTGTTCCTGCTCAATGCGGCAGGCCTGCTGCAGGGCCGCCGCGCGACCACCTCGTGGTGGTATGCCGCGCTGCTCAAGCGCATGGCACCCGATTGCACGGTCGACGTCGACCGCATGGTCTGCGCCGACGGCGCGGTGGTCACGGCCGGCGCGGCGTTCGCGCAGACCGACCTGATGCTGCACCTGCTGCGCGAACGCTGCGGCAGCGCGCTCACCGATCTGGTGTCGCGGCTGTTGCTGATCGACGGGCGCCAGGCGCAGGCGCCGTTCATCGTTCCCGAGCTGCTGGCCAACGGCAACGACCTGGTGGCGCGGCTCGCGGCACGCGTGGAAGCGGCGTTGCCCGCGCCGCCCTCGGTGAGCGAGCTGGCGCGCGAGTTCTGCATGTCGGAGCGCACGCTCGCGCGCCACGTGATGAAGGCCACCGGCAAGAGCACGCAGGCGCTGTTGCAGGGGGTGCGGCTGCGGCGCGCGCGGGCGCTGCTCGAGTCCAGCCGCATGACGGTCGACCAGGTGGCCGGCGCCGTCGGGTATCAGGACGCCACCGCGCTGCGGCGCCTGATGAAGAAGGTGGCGGGCGCGAACCCCAGCCGCTATCGCAACTGAGGCGCACCGGCCCGCGCGGCGTTTGCTCTTACTTCTTGCGCGCCGCGATCGCCTTCTCGGCGCGCGCCACGAGGTCGGCGCCCACCGTCGGCTTCCACTTCTCGTACACCGGGCGCGTGGCCTTCACGAAGGCCTCGCGCTCCTCGGGCGTGAGGCTGGTCACCGTCACGCCCATGCCCGCGATGTCCTTGAGCACGGGCTTGTCGGCTTCCACCAGGCCCTTGCGCGCGATGACGATTTCTTCCTTGCCGGCGTCGATCGCGGCCTGGCGCACGATGGCCTGGTCGGCCGGCGTCCACGAGGCCCAGATCTCCTTGTTGACCACGAACACCAGCGGGTCGGCCACATAGCCCCAGGTGGTCACGAACTTCTGGCCCACGGTGTGCATCTTGAGCACGGTGAACAGGAACAGCGGGTTCTCCTGGCCGTCGACGGCGCCGCTGGCGAGCGCGGGCTGCGCATCGGCCCAGCTCATCTGCGTGGGGTTGGCGCCCAGCGCGGTGAACATGTCGGAGTAGATCGGCGAGCCGACCACGCGGATCTTCATGCCCTTGACGTCGGCCGGCGTCTTGATCGGGCGCTTCGAATTGGTGATCTCGCGGAAGCCGTTCTCGCCCCAGGCCAGCGGCACCACGCCGGCCTTGTCGAGGGTCTTGAAGATCTCCTGGCCGACCTCGCCCTGCGTGAGGGCGTCGATGGCCGCGTAGTCGGGCATCAGGAAGGGCATCGAGAACAGGTTGAGCTGCTTGACCTGCGGCGACCAGTTGATGGTCGAACCCACGGCCATGTCGATCACGCCCTGGCGCAGCGCGCTGAACTCGCGCGTCTGGTCGCCTTGAATGAGCGACACGCCCGGGTACAGCTTGATGTTGATGCGGCCCTGGGTGCGCTCCTTCACGAGGTCGGCCCAGATCTTCCCGGCCTGGCCCCACGGCGTGGGCGGGCCCAGCACCAGCGACATCTTGTACTCGGCCTTGTAGGCGGCCTGCGCCATGGCGCCCGACGAGAACATGCCCAGGGCGGTCGCGACGGCGGCGAGGCCGAGCAGGGTGCGGCGGAATTTCATCTGATCTATCTCCTCGTTGAAAAAAGTCGGGCGGCCGCGAGCACGTTCGTCAGTAGCCGAGCTTGCGCGGCAGCCACAGCGCGAGTTCGGGGAAGGCGATCACCAGCACCATCACCACGAACATCGAGAACAGCATCCAGCCGACCCAGCGCACGGTCTCCTCCATGCGCACCTTGGCGATGCGGCACGACACCATCAGGTTGACGGCCAGCGGCGGCGTGAACTGGCCGAGCGCGACCTTGAGCGTGAGGATCACGCCGAACCAGACCGGGTCCCACTTGTAGTACTGCACGATCGGCAGCAGCAGCGGCACGAAGATCAGGAAGATCGAGACACCGTCGAGGAACATGCCGACGGTGATGAGCAGCAGGATCAGCAGCGCGAGCACGCCGTATTCGCCCAGGCCCGAGTTGACGATGGCGCGCGTCACCGGATCGATCACGCCGAGCGTCGACAGCGAGTAGGCGAAGATGCCCGCGAGCGAGACCACCAGCAGGATCACCGCCGAGAGCTCGCCCGATTCGCGCAGGATGACGAACAGGTCGCGGACCTTGATGGTGCGGTGGATGCACATGCCGACGAAGAGGCCGTAGAACACGGCGACCACGGCCGCCTCGGTGGGCGTGAACCAGCCCGCGCGCATGCCGCCGAGGATCAGCACCGGCGCCGCCAGGCCCCAGGTGGCTTCGCGGAAGCTCTTCCAGAACGGCGGGCGCGGCAGGGTGGATTCGAGTGCGCCCATCTTGTGCTTGCGCGCCAGCCACACGGCCGGAATCATCAGCGCCAGGCCGGCCAGCACGCCGGGCACCATGCCGGCGGCGAACAGCGCCGGCACCGAGGCGCCGGGCACCAGCACCGAATAGACGATGAAGGCCACCGAGGGCGGGATCAGGATGTCGGTGGCCGCGGCGGCGCCGACCACGCTGGCCGAGTAGGCGGCCGGATAGCCGGCGCGCGACATGGCGGCGATCATCACCGCGCCCACGGCGGCGGCATTGGCCGGGCCCGAGCCCGAGATGCCGCCGAGGAACATCGCGACGGCGATCGCCACCAGCGGCAGCATGCCCGAGCCGCGGCCCACGATGGCGATGGCGAAGTTCACCAGCCGCAGCGCCACGCCCGAGCGGTCGAAGATCGAGCCCACCAGCACGAACATCGGAATGGCGAGCAGCGGGTACTTGCCGAGGCCGGCATAGAAGTTCTGCGGCACCGCGAGCAGGCCGAACCACTGGGCGTCGGTGTTGGCGAGCGCGATGCAGGCCGCGCCGGCCAGGCCGAGCGCCGCGCCGATGGGCACGCCCACCAGCATCATCAGCAGGAAGGCGACGAACAGGAGCGTGGCGATCATTCGGCGGCGTCCTGCTGGTCGTTGTTCTTGTGCTTGCGGCCGCGCCGCACGAACAGACCGATGGCGCGCAGCGCGATGGCCAGCGACACGATCGGCAGCCAGATCGAATACCACCAGGCCGGCACGCCGATGCCGGGCGAGGTCTCCTCGAAGCGGTAGTCGTCCCAGACCATGCGCACGCTGAGCGCGGCGATCAGGCCGAACAGCGCGGCGATCATCAGCGCGCCGAACTGCGCCAGCCGGCGGCGCCGCGCCATCGAGCCGCTCTCGGCGAAGTACTCGATGCGGATGTGGCGGTCGCGCGCGACCGCGGCCGAGCCGGCGACCAGGGCCAGCATGATCATCAGGAACACGGAGAACTCCTCGGTCCAGGCGAAGGAGGAGTCGGTGAAGTAGCGCACCAGGACGTTGGCGAAGGTGATGAGCGCGAGCGCGCCCATGATGAGCACGGTGAGCCAGTCCTCGATGCCCAGGGGCACCTTGGTGGGCTCGTCGGCGGCTTCGATGTCGGGGGGGAGGGGGCTGGCGGCGTCCAGCGTGGGGCCGGACTCAGGAGGAGTGGTCATCGGAGGAAACGGGCAGCTGGGGCAGGCGCCATGTCACCGGGCGGTCGCCGGGACGCGATCCGTACACCTCGACAGGGGAGCTGGCGTCGATTCTGGGGCGTCAATGTCCACTGATATATCGGGGGTTTCCTTTAGCTGTTGCTTGTGCTTTTGGGGCGTTGGAAGGGGTGGCTTTCTGCTTTTTGGCGGCTATGGGCGGAGGCCTGGGGGCGTCCGGGGGCGTGCACAGGACACCGGGTGCTTCCCTCCGCGAATGTCCCCCGGCCTTCGGCCTCCTCCTTGATTTCGCTGCGGGAAGCACCCGGTGCCCTGTGCATGGTGAGTGCGGGGGTAGGGTGGGTGGTTCTACCGCGGGTCGACTTTGGTATGACTGCGCTCAACGTTCGCCTCGGACGGGTTGCCGGCAGTCGGCTCGGCTCCGTCGCAGAATGCGGCCAGAAGTTGACCTTCGCAGCCACGGTGCAAATCGAAGTGTTGGCATCGGACGAGGAGGACCAATTGGTCGAAGAAGAGAAGTACCCAGCCGATTGGCTGAAAAAAGTTCCTGCCGTTGTCTTCGGCTCGCTCGCGAGGGGGCAGATACGGGTCTTGTTGCATCCTGGCAATGGACTCGCCGACGGCGGTGCTCCGCGTGATGTGCCCGCGGCCCAGCTTCCGGTGGATCTCCGCATGCCAAATACGCTTCTCTGGGTCGAGTTGGATGAGTCGATGAGCATTGCCAGAGTCTGGAGGCGAGATATGTGAATGGCTGCTCTGGAATAGCCTGGTCGCAGCATCCGAGTCCGGACAGAATAGGAATGCGTCTTGTGAAGAAGGCGAGGAAGAGTCACCCAATGTTCAAACTGTTGCCAATCCGGCTGCGCCCTGGTGGAGTCAACCTTGATCAATTTCTTTTCGAAAGTGAGTTGTCGGAGGCTGAGCTCGAAGAATATGGCTTTCAGTTTGAGGACGTCTCAGATGAGATTGGACCGGCGCGCGCTTGTCTCATCTGTGCCGATAAAAATCGATACTTCATCCTGCAGCTTCGCCCCGAAATGCCCGAGGTCCGACTCCATGTGTGGGGTGTCACCACGGTCGACATCGCCGAGCAGATCGATCAATTTGCGGCTGCCACGGGATTCAAAGCTGAGAAGATCTCATATCGAATCGATCAGCGATATGTTGGCTAGGCGCGCAAAGTCAGTGCATTTCACTCCTGGCAAGCGTCTGTTTCGGCCGCGAAGCTCCTTGAACCGCAGCTCGGCCAATGACAGGTCTCCTGTCGTGGCGGCAGCTTGAGCCGCGTAGAACTCCAGACAAACGATATCGAGTCCGGTATCCGCGCCGAGCCCTCCTAACTACATCTAAATGCCACCCCGCCTATGAGCAAGAGTGTGAGCGGAATCTTCCATCCGCAGAGCCACAAAGTCCTTCGAGAGGAAGAAGTCGTGGCAGTGTCGCCAGGTGGCGTGCTCGACGTTCGGGTCGATGATTTTGAGGCGGTGTTACGGATTTCACATGAGATCGTCGCGGCCTACTGGGCGGATTGCGAAGGAAGCGTGGGGCAGCATCTCGTGCGTGCCGTCGCGTCTCAACAGAATCACGCACTTACACAACTAAGGCGCTCCGTGGAAACTCCCGTCCCGGACGACCAGCCATTGAGGAAGCACTTCCAAGAGGTTGCTGCCACCTTGGTGCCGGGGCAGTACGTCTTCGTACTGGAAGACGTGCCAGCTGATTCGTACGTTGTGGAGCAAGAAGTGCGTCCGGAGATGACATTGGATGTCACTCAGTTCTATCCCGGCTTCGGGGCCATGATTGCCACTCATCCCCGAGCAGCCTTGTCTCGGCCCACGATAGATCGCCACGCACAAGCAATCCAATGTGGTGAGCGACCAGTCGTTGTCACCATATCGCATTGCAAGGCATGGGCTGAGTTCATTGTTGATGGTCATCACAAGCTCCGTGCCTACCAGCGAGAAAACGTTGCCATTCGACGCTTGAACATCATCCGCCGACAGAGTTCCAGGGTGGAGATGGAGGACCTGCTGTCGTTTCTGGCCGAGCGGGACTTGCAAAAGCACCTGCGTGAAAATCGCCCAGTCGACTAGTCGACCGGGCGGTGACGGCTAGCACGCAGAGCTTGGCCCATTGCCCAATGCTCACTGCGATCGTCCAGTTTCCTTCTATGGTGCCTCGCGACCGTGTCGCCTGTCTGGCCAGAATGATCTCTGGAGTGAGATGGTTCTCGCTCAGGGCGGCCGGAACCTGCTACGGCAGAATCTGGCCAATGGCCGACCTTCGCAGCCTAGGCATACCTTCCAACCCAGCGCGCCAATCGCAAAAACATGACAGTCGCAATGTCACCACTGTGGGTCGAACATCCTGACATTCCATGGGGTAGCGTCGGATGGCGCATGGGCTGGGGCGAGGCGTACTGGGATCAATGGAGAGTTTTCTTCCTGGCCCTGAAGGACGAAGAGCGCCAGCGCTATCGAGAGACCTGGCCGGAACCTGAGTCATGGCAGGGGCTGTATGCATTTATCGAATCTGGCGAGCCCCCACCCTGGGTAATCGAACGCGAAAAAAAACTGGCGGGCCCGTATCCCCTGCCGAGTACAGATGAGTTCAGCATCTGCGACTACTACCGGGTTGTATGGTTGGTCAGGAAACACATGAGCAGACTGGACGTCTACGAAGTACCTGCAAGATTTCCGTCGCCATATCTTGGACAAGCACCAGATGAAGGCGACGTATCGTTCTATGCGGAACCGAACGGCGCCTGGTGGCGTTTGTCGATGCGAAAAAGTGGACGGCTCATCTTGAACCGAATGACGCAAGCACACGACCCTGACACTCTGCTGTTCCCCAAGGTATAGCGGCTGTCGACCAGAATCAGGCGCTCAAAAAGACACCCGACTTATCCCGATTGCTTTCGATGAATACTTCATACAGCCAGAAATCGCTGGGTCCTTGGTCTCCCTCTGAGCGCGAGTTCGAGCTTGCCGAGGAAGCGTTTGATGAATGGAAGCGGACTGGGGCCACCAGCCGTGATTGCCCTTACTGTTCAGCGGAACTCAGCTTCTTTGACGGAGGCAGTGGCTACTCGATCAAGTGCAGCAGTTGCCAACTCAGCTACACCGTCCGAGGCATTTAGCCGCTGTCGACGGCGGATTCTGCCGGAAGCCGTCGGCACCAAGTCTTAGCCCCTGCGGTATTAGCTGCCTCAGGAAAGCCGACCTTTGCGCGGCGGTCGGGATTGCGCTCGAAGCGGATGGAGCTGTGCCTTGGGAGTTGTCGCAGCGCGCGAGGCGCCCGGAGGCCGCTCCATCAAGACGTCAATGGCACCTCGAGGGCCTGGCACAACCGTTCGAACCCTCCCGCAGCGCGAGTCGAGGTCGAGATACAACACGAACCCATCAGCTTGACGTTCTCGCACCAACTCTTCGGGCACCCACACACACCGGCCAGCCTGAACGAGGGAATCGCAAAACGGGTCGTCGGCAGCTACTGTCGCAAACTGAGTTGTAGTACCAGCTTGCTCGGGAGCGGACCGATCTTTTCGCAGAGCCGCTATCCATGCCAGTATTTTTCCGACCATAGCGTGATTTAAGGATGATGGTTCGAGGAGCGCAACGTCCGGTGTTGGCCGAATGTAGCCCAGTGGTGGTCGGCACTACACGGTTCCAAGCCAACCTATGCCTCTACGCCGGGAAGCGCGGCAGCTTGGCTTTCTCGACGGCGGTTCTGAACGCTATGTCCCATGCAGTCCACTGCTCCGGCGACGCCTGGCCTTCAATGGTTATGCCGGATGGCTCAAACGATGCTTCTAAGCATGGATCGCCAGAAGAATCAGTGAAGAAGCCCATCGAGCCTGGCCGTGCTCCAGGCAATTCAAGAAGCAGCCTGCCCAGAGTCGCGACCTCACCTTCTGTCAGACGTCCGGTGTAGATGGTGTATGTCCCACCGACCTTTAAGAGCGGTCGAGCCGTCAAGTCGTGATCGTTCCAAGGCTGGAACCAGCCTTCTAAGCCCTCGATATGTTTTTCGCTGGTCATGAGTGTTCTTTACTTCCGCTCTTGGCCGACTTTTGTCCGACGCTCAAATCTCTCGTAGCTGATCGGCTAACACAACAAAACTACTGCTACCTGCGGTGGACTCGACTCCCCAGGGCCGCGTCGTCGTAACACGGACCACCGAGCGACCACCCGGATCCAGCCACTCCGACTCAATTTCACATGCAATAACGCCAGGTGCTGGAAGTGACTCGATGTCAATTTCAGTCTCACTCACGACAGGTTTCTTCTCCACGAAACGGTGTCTCTGACCCATGGCATCGATCAAGAGGCATTCCACGAAGGTTGGATATCCGCTGTCATCAACAACTTGGAATATCTCAACGGCAATGGCTTTCATAGGAGCGTCATTTTCTCGTGTTGGAGGTGATGGTCGAAGGTCCGGTTGTGGCCGACTGCGTCACTACTCGCGTGTGCGTACACGCGATGTCCCAACATAGATGACCAGGGCGACTGCTGCTGCCACGATGGCCCCCATCAACCAGAAGTCGCGACGTTGCTCGATTTTCCCGACATATGCCTGATATGACAGAACGGGTCCAGCAGCACCCTCCAACGTGACGACCTCTCCCAAGTGCATCCCTATCCGCAATCTTGGGCCGGCGGCTTCAACGGCGCCCGCTTGCTCTTGTGTGACGCTGAGAATCGATGCAAAGGGAAGATAGAGAACGGGCCGCAGTCTCAGCATGAGTTCGTCGTGGTCAATGTAGTTTGCGACGCCAATGCCCAGACCGGCGTCGAACTTCGTCGTTCCATGGTTGGTGCCAGACCTGCTGATTGCTTTCTCTATCGGGCCGACGTACTTCAGCATTGCGTCACGCACCGTGAGGGTCTTCTCGGCGGGAGCCCTCATTTCTGCTCGGTGCATCAACATCAAGCCAGCAATGACTAACAGTCCAATACTGCAATATGCGCGGTACTCCCGGAACCATCGCAAGACCTTCGCATTTGCCGCCAGCTCCATCACTTCCCCAACGTCAGCTTCGATGGTCGGATTTTGCCTTCTGCTTGCGATGTCTGGCTCTGGTCGAGAATACCTACTCGCGCAGGGCCAAAGGATATTGGCAATCTTTCCAAGGAGGCTGCTCGCATTGTTTGTCAGCGATCGGCATGGAGCATAGAGCTGCCACCGAAATCTATCCTTCAAACCTCTACCAAACCGAATCTTCTCCATCACGAAGGCTTCAGCCATCGCGCTCCAAGGGACCTGTCCTTACAGAACGGGCCGCGAACCCGCAGCCCGCAGACCAGCCCCTACCCGCCAGTCTCAAGCGCGCCACGTCGCGCCATCTCGCTTAACTGAAACAGCTCCCCGGCCTTGCGAGCGAGGTCCGACGCGAGCCAGAGCAGGTTGTCCAGTTGGCGAGGCCCGTCACCGCTGCACCAATCGATGTCTCTTCCGTGGGAGGCCCACAGCAGCGCTTCGAGTTGGGAGAGGGTGTTTTCGAGAAGATCCGCCGGGCCTTGGGCGGTTTCTCCGGAAGCTACCGGCGTGCGACGCCGGGCTATAGTCTTGGTAGCCATTTTTGTGCGGTCCTTTCGAGGGTGTTGCACGAACTTGGTTAGACGGTCGGGGTGCTGATAACACCTCGGCCGTCGCCTTTTGATACCTCGCATCCGCATCGCTGCTTTCGCACCGACGACCTGCCGCGAGGCAAGCAGCCTTCGAACATCTCAGTGGATTGGTGTGTTGCGCCTTTCTGCTCCCACGGTTGGGGTAGCGAGTGACAGGGGCATCAACTCTAGGGAAGAAGTAGGCAGGTTGCCGTGCCGTTCGGCACGAAGTCGCGGCAACCGCCAATAAATGCAGCTTCCGCAATGCACGGCGCACGGGCCTCGAAAAGGCCGTGGCGTGCAGGTCCCGGTCGGCGTGATCGCCGCCGGGATGCGGGCAGGAAAAGACTCAGCCCATCCAGGCCCGCGCCCGGTCCAGATGCTCGCGGCACTCGCGCACCATGCGCTCCAGCAGTTCCGCGCAAGTCGGGATGTCGTCGATCAGCCCGATGCATTGGCCAGCCGAGACCACGCCGTCCTGCACCGCGCCCGACTCCAGCGCCGCACGGCCGCGCGCGCCTGCCACCAGCGGGCGGATCTCCTCGAACTCGCAGCCGCCCGGACGGTTCTCCGTGGCCACCACCTCTTCGGAGATCGCGTTGCGGAACACGCGCGCGGTGTTGCGCATGGTGCGGAACATCAGCTTGGTGTCGCGCTCGCTCGCATCGACCAGCGCCTGCTTGATGTTGTGGTGGATCGGCGCTTCCTGGGTCACGCAGAAGCGCGTGCCCATGTTCACGCCCTCGGCGCCCAGCGCGAGCGCGGCCGCCATGCCGCGGCCGTCGGCGATGCCGCCCGAGGCGATGATGGGGATGCGCAGCTTGCGCGCCGCGATCGGCAGCAGGATCAGGCCCGGCACGTCGTCCTCGCCCGGATGGCCCGCGCACTCGAAGCCGTCGACCGACACGGCGTCGACGCCATTGCGCTCGGCCGACAGCGCATGGCGCACCGAGGTGCACTTGTGGACGATCTTCACGTCGTGGCGCTTGAGCGCTTCGATGAAGTCCTTCGGGCTGTTGCCCGCGGTCTCCACGATCTTCACGCCGCTGTCGATGATCGCCTGCACGTACTCCGCGTAGGGCGGCGGCTTCACGGCCGGCAGGATCGTGAGGTTCACGCCGAAGGGCTTGTCGGTGAGCGCGCGGGTGCGCTCGACCTCGCGGCGCAGGTCGTCGGGCGTGGGCTGCGTGAGCGCGGTCACGATGCCCAGGCCGCCGGCGTTGGAGACGGCCGCGGCCAGTTCGGCGCGGCCCACCCACTGCATGCCGCCCTGCACGATCGGGTAGCGGATGCCGAGCAGCTCGGTGATGCGGGTCTTCATGCGGGCGCTTCCTCTTACAGCGCCTTCACCAGCTCGGGCACGGCCGTGAACAGGTCGGCCACGAGGCCGTAGTCGGCGACCGAGAAGATCGGCGCTTCCTCGTCCTTGTTGATCGCCACGATCACCTTGGAGTCCTTCATGCCGGCCAGATGCTGGATCGCACCCGAGATGCCCGCGGCGATGTACAGCTGCGGTGCGACGATCTTGCCGGTCTGGCCCACTTGCCAGTCGTTGGGGGCGTAGCCCGCGTCGACGG